>TARA_B100000674_G_scaffold314040_1_pt1 | contig 27626 bp, 20 predicted proteins | sample TARA_B100000674 | Tara Oceans TARA_B100000674 (sample SAMEA2622759) | marine metagenome | biome: marine biome (ENVO:00000447); feature: surface water layer (ENVO:00002042); material: "saline water (ENVO:00002010), including plankton (ENVO:xxxxxxxx)" | depth 5 m | reverse complement strand
GTCTTCCCTTTCCCATTTGCCGACCACATCCTGTCCTCCCTCCCCCTTTTCATCGTAGGCAGAAGGTACGATTCCCCAGGCATCCCCACTCCATAAACCGGCACCTAGTTGATAACTATCGGCATTGTCTTCCAAGGAATACTCGGTCCAAGGAGCCGGTTGAAAGAATAGATAAATAGAAGAAAAAAGATACATGGAAAGGAACAGCAGACTGGCCAAGCCAGTCATGTTCCTGCGGAAACGAAGGTTTCCCAGTTTTTCGGACAAAGCCCACTCCCGCTCCCTCTTTGCCTTCAAGGCCTCCAAGTCCAACTTCAGTTCCTCGGAAATCTCCTCCATCTTTACGCCGTATTCCGAAATATCCCCGATACCCGGCAAGGCCTGCATGGAATGGGCAACGGAAGGAAATGCATCCGGTTGCCCGTTATCCGATGCCCGCTTCGCCCAAGCCTTCCATTCCGTCCAATTCTGGGAATTCTGATCCGCCAAACCTATTGCCCACTGAACGAGTTTACCAAAGGCGGATATATCCCATGAGCCTTCGGGCATGTCCCGCTCGGAAACACCAGCTGGCCTGTAGCGGGTACCCTCCTCGAGGGAGATCAGACCATCCTGGTTCAAGTGGGAGACCTCCGAACTTGAAGGCTCTTCCATTCCAATGGATCGAAACTTAACCAACCTCCAAAAACCGAGTTCGGTGACCCATGCTTCACCCCCACCCGCCTCGTTCAATCGAACCAAGACGTTGCTCGGCTTAAGGTTTCCATGTGCTATGCCGGACTGGTGGATTCGGTAAATGCCACGATGCAGGTCTATCATGAAGGCAAGCAAAAGTGATGGGGTTAACTTCTCAGGGGCAAGCTCCATGAGATCGGCCAAGGAACGTACACTTCTGACCTGGGAAGATTCGGCCTCCTCATCCTGATTCACGGGAGAACAAGAAACGCGATCGCCTTCAAGCCATTCGTAGGCAACCCAATGCTTCCATTTCATGATGCCGAAGGACATGATAGGCCAAATCCCGGGACCCTCCAACTGCTCAAGGGTCTGGCATTCCTGCTGAAAGAAGTCCTCGAACCCGTTCTTCTCGGAAATTTCCCGAGGGATCAGCTTGACGTAAAGGAGGGATCCGCGGTCCACACCCTCCGTCGCCTCACAGTGATAACTCTGCCCCGTGGATCCTTCCCCTAGCCAGGAAAGAATTCTGGTTGGCCCAATGCGAGTCCCGGACGAAAGCATAATAAGGAATCAATCAATTTCCAAAGGGGGCTTACCACTTTAGTTTGTTGCGCAAAAGATGAAAATGCGAATGACTCAACTCCTCAAGGAGGGGAAAAGTCTCCGAGGCAACCGTTATCTCAAGGGGGAAGTCAGGCGAATCACCAAACGCACTCTGTCCATCCGCCGAGACCAAGGGCTGGTCGGGATTCCTCTCCGGTTGAACCAGAAGAGTAACCCCGGAAGGGAAAACCACGCTTCGACTTGTCAAAGTATGGGCGGAGATGGGGGTCATCAGGACAACCTTAGCCTCAGGATGGGCGATGGGACCGCCAGCGGCCAAGTTATAGGCAGTAGAACCAGTGGGTGTGGAGAACACGATTCCGTCGCAGGCATATTCAGCTACCTGCTCTTGCTCCTCGAAAACCGAGAATCGCCCCAGCTTTCCGTTGGTCCCGCTTTTGATCACTAGGTCGTTCAAGGCTCGGTTCGAGCGTCCCTGTCCGTCGGAATAACTCAGCATGCTTCTCCTGCTAACCCGGTAGGATCCCTCTAGGAGGCTGGGAATCTTTTGGTGCATTTCCTCAGGGGAAAAGGTGGCGAGGAAGCCCAACTGGCCATGCCTGATGCCGGCAACGGGCACGTCGTAAAGGACCGCCTCCCGCATAACGTTGAGCAAAGTCCCGTCTCCGCCCACCACGAAACACGCATCCGCACCCTCAAGAAAACCGTCGGGAGGGGGAAATTCTACGGTAGTCGAAGCTTCCGCTCCATGAGCATCAGCGAGCTTCTTAAGGTCCAAGGCGGCTTTCTCCGCCCCATCCTTCGAGGCATTCGCGATGATGCGGATTGAATGAAGCGGCTTCATTGTCTATGATCGGTGGGCTAAGTAATGGGAGACTAGTCCCGAAGCCTAGGGCAACGAGACGAAAGGGTCAAGCGCCCGAACTCCATTTCAAGTCCGTCGTCGCGAGCTGGTAGCCCTCTTCGAGAAGAAGGCGTGATTCTCTGGGGAAAGCCTTGCGAAACCATTTTCTCTGCTTGGCGACGAGTTGGCGAGTTGACCTTGTGATGGATGGAGCAAGATCAGCCTCGGAAATTTCACCCCGCAGAAAGGCTGAGCACTCCCTGTAACCGACGGAAGAACAAGCCGAATGATTCTCAAGGAGTCCTTCGGCAACCAGAGCCTCGGTCTCCTTGACTAGTCCCCTACTGATCATCTCCTTCGTTCTCTCCTCTATTCTCGAGGAAAGATCGGCATCAGTCCTATCCAGCCAGATCCGTTTCTTTCCATAACCGGAGAAGGGAGTAGGTAGAGCTCGGAACCTGCTCCTCAATTCGGAAAGCCTTAAGCCCGAGCCCAAGCATCTCTCAAGGGCGCGGATTAGGCGCTGCGGGTTTTTGCGGTCCAACTCGAGGGGCTCCCCGGCATTGAACGAGTCGAGTTGCGCAAGCAAGCCCGTTATTCCTTCCTGGTCAAAAAGCTCCCGGACTTCGGTCCGGATCTCGTCGGTTACTTCTACCTCGTCGATGACCGGCTCGAAAAAGGACTGAAGATAAAACCCGCTTCCGCCTACCACCAGGAGTGAACGCCCCCGAGAGTAGACTTGCTCGACGACGGCCCGCGAATATTCCAAATAGCGCGAAACGTCATAGCCATCGCCAACGACGGTCAGGTCCAGCCCGTGATGAGCCACGCGCTCCCTTTCCTCACAGGTCGGCTTGGCCGACCCTAAATCCATTCCCCGGTAGATCGCGATCGAGTCGCAGGAGAGAATTTCCGCGTTGTTCTCCTCGGCCCACTTGAGGGCCAAACCCGATTTCCCGGATGCCGTGACTCCACCAAGAAAATAGAGAGTCGGTCCCAGAGCCATAGCCCTTTGCCACCCTCAACCAGGCCCCAAGCCGGCAACCAGAGAACCGGCGCGGGCACCGATGGCGGCGGGAATGGAACCGGGTTCGTCTAGATTCTCGGAAATGCAATTGACCAGAGCGCTCCCGACCACCACGCCATCCGCCACCCGACCCACGGCCCCAACCTGCTCGGGGCTGGAGATGCCAAAACCGACCACCACGGGCAGGTCGCTATACTTTCGGATGGCTTCAATTCTGCGGTCCAGGTCAGAGGCCAAATCCTTTCTCTCGCCGGTGACTCCTTCACGCGAAACGTAGTACAGAAAACCGGAAGCTTTTTCCACGATGGTAGGGATCCGGTCTTCGGGCGTGGTCGGCGCAATAATAAAGACGTTCTTCATACCCACCTTACTTGAGGAATCCACCAGTTCCCCAGCCTCCTCGGGAGGCAAATCCAAGGTGAGAAGGCCGTCCACCCCTGCATCCATGGCCCTGCCCACGTACTCCTCCACCCCCTGTGAGAAAATCAGGTTGTAGTATGTGTAGAAAACGATGGGCACTTCCGAAAAGGACCGGATCTCGGAAACAAGCCGGAAAACGTCGCTCTGGCGACAACCGGATTCAAGGGCCCGCTGGGCCGCCAACTGATTGGTCAGGCCATCGGCAAGGGGATCCGAAAAAGGAACCCCGAGCTCAAGCAAATCGACCCCGTTATCGATCAAGGATCGACTAATCTGCAGGGAAGTGTTGAAATCAGGATCACATGCGCACACGTAGCCAACGAAGGCGGCCCGCCCTTTTTCTTTGCAATCCGAGAAAAGCTTCGCGATTCGATCAGGAGTATCCATAAGGTTTCAAGTGTGAATGTTTCCCAAAGCAGGACCTTCTTGGCAACGGTAAAGCTCAATACGACGACTCTTTGATGGTGATTTGGATTTACCGAATACTGTACCCCGTTCTCTCCCTTCTCCTGGCCCCCTACTACCTGCGTCGCATGATCAGGCGTGGCGGGTACGGCAGAAAAGTCTCCTATCGGATCGGCCTCTGGCCCAAGCTCCCGCCTAAGAAAAAAGGGGTTCGCAGAATCTGGATCCAAGCGGTCAGCGTAGGGGAATTGTCATCCATCGGAAAACTGCTCGAAAACCTGCTTGCCGACCCCAAGTTGGAAATCGTCCTGAGTGGAACCACCAGCACCGGCTTGTCCATAGCGGAGGAAAAATATGGGGGCAAGGTTCTGGCGCAGGGTCCCTTTCCTCTCGATTGGCTGCCTTTCTCCAAGCTCGCCTGGTCGCGCATCCGGCCCGACATGGCCCTTACCGTCGACAGCGAACTCTGGCCAGAGCACATGAGACAGACGAAAACGTACGGCGTCCCCTTCGCCATCATCAATGCCCGTCTTTCCGACCGATCCCTCGGGAGACTCCAGCTCCTGAGATTCCTCCATCGTCTTCTCCTTCCTCCTCATGTTCGTATCCTCGCTTCATCCGAGAAGCAGCAGGAGCGATGGACTAGCCTCGGGCTCGGGTCTGGACAGGTCCGGGTCACGGGCAACCTCAAGGTGGACGCCATCCCTGACCTTCCATCCAGCGCCCAGGGGAAGGAGGAGCTCCTGGCTGAGTTCGGCTTCTCCAACGACTCTCTGGTCATAGTGGGAATTTCAACTTGGCCGGGTGAAGAGGAGGCCTTGCTGGATTCCGTTGAGAGCCTTAGGAAGGAAGGGCTCGACGCGCGTCTCTTGCTTGTGCCCAGACATGCGGAAAGGCGAGAGGAAATTTCCGCCACCCTGACCGCTTCCGGGCTTAGCTTCAACCTTCGCACCCATAAAAGGAAAGCCGAATCTGGAACCATCGTCTACCTAGCCGACACCACGGGTGAGTTGTTTCGCTTGATCCGGGTTGCCGATCTGGCCTTCGTTGGGAAGACACTCCCTCCCAACGGCGGCGGTCAGAATCCCATCGAGCCCGTTTCCCTTGGGATTCCCCTCGTCATCGGTCCGGCTTACCAAAACTTCAGGGAGACCTGCTCGGAGCTTTTTTCCCAAGGAGCCGCCCTAAGGGCCCGGGATACCGAGGAGACTCTCGATATGATCCGCAAGCTTGCCCTCAACGAAGAGCTCAGGCGCTCGGCCAGCTCTGCCGGCAGAGCCTGGATTGCGAAACAAGGCTCCCCCACCCAGACCACCCTAGACGTTCTTGCCGACCTTCTGGAAGAGACCTGAGCCAATCATCTGCCTTTGCTTGATCTTTTACCTGCGGACAGGGATTGACTTGCCATTGTTTCCACCTCGGGACAGAAACGAACGAATCCGTGAATAAATACCTTAAACCGACCACAACCTTAAGCGTTTTCCCCTTGGGGCTTATCGCCTCCCTTTGTCTTCTGACCTCTTCGTGTGGCTTGGATCAGGATGAAGAATCCTCCATACGCAAAGGCAACGAACTAAGTCTCAAGAAGGTCGTCCTTGCCCTCGAGCCAAGCGGTGACCCATCCGAATCTCTCGCTTACCGGGACGGTCTGGAGAGCTACCTCTCCGAAAAGCTTAAGCGAAAAGTAGAGGTCATCGTCCCTCGGCAGGGTATTGCGGTGGAACAGTCCCTCCTCTCGGGAGAAATCGATCTTGCCTGCCTCCCACTCGAAAACGCCATGCGCGAGGTCAAACGAGGAGCCTTGGCCATTCTTCTGGAAACCTACCGCGTCGAAGGCTCCTGCCCCAAGGGAGTATGGCTGTTCCGAGAGGATGGCAACTATTCCGGCATCGATCAACTCCGCGGCAAGGCCGTTGCCTTTTCCGGCAACTCAAGCCTCCCGGGTTATTTCCTTCCGGTCTCCGACTTAGCGGCTGGTAAATTGATCGGGCCAGAGGTTGCGCTTACCGATTACTTTTCCCAGACCGTCTTCGGAACCGGAGATCTATCGGCGGTTGAAAAACTCCTCCAAGGGGAAGTGGAAGCGGCGGCGGTAAGCGACGAAATCCTCGAATCGAACGGCAGCCTGAGCAAGGAGCAAAGGAACAGGCTGAGGATCCTTAAGAAATTGGGCCCGGTACCCGATAGCTTGCTCTGTGTCCGGGCATCGGTCCACGAGTCGGACCAGAGTCTGATCAAGCTTGCCATCCTCGAACTCAACGAGGATCAACCGAAGTTTAGCGAGAGGGCCTTCGGTGGCATGTTCGCTCCCCCGGGAAAGGAAATACACTCCGGTGGGGCTGTCGAGGCCCTCGCCACGGAGAAAGCCATCAAGCCCTGATCTCCCCGAAAACCTCTCAGCAGGTGATGGAGAGTTCGCCGCCTACCTCCGACTCCACATCCAGAGGAAGGCGCGCGACGACCTCGAAGCACTCCCCGACCAGCAGGATTTCCCGATGCCCTCCACGATCGTGGATTGACTTCACACGTCCCGTAAGGACGGGGGAATCGGAATCATGAGCGGGATCAACGACCCTCCATTCCCCGGGCCGTACTGAAACCAGTTCACCAACTCCCTCGGGATCTTCGAAGCGGTGTCGACCAGTTGCGACCAACTCCGCGGGAAGAAGGTTGGTTTTTCCAAAAAGTTTCGCCACATAGCTATTGGCCGGCTTTCGGTATGCCTCGGCCGGAGTTCCAACTTGCTCCGTTTTCCCATCCCTCAACACCACCACCTTGTCCGCCATGGCGAGAGCGTCCTCGGTATCGTGTGAGACGAAAAGAGTGGTAACTCCGGTTTCGCTCAAGAGGTCAAGCAGTTCCCTCCGCACGTTTTCCCTCAACTCCGGATCCAGGTGGCTTAGGGGTTCGTCGAGCAGTAACAGCAAGGGCTTCGTCGCCAAGGCTCGCACCAAGGCAACGCGCTGTTGCTGTCCTCCCGAAATCTCATGCGGATAACGGTCGCGCAGGTCTGAGATCTCCGCCATCGCCATCAATTTCTCAAGCCCCTCCGGATCCTCCGATGCGCCTTTCCCGAAAGTAACGTTTCGCCACACCGTCAGGTTGGGGAAAAGGGCAAAGTCCTGAAAAACCAAGGTACAGTCACGTTTCTCTGGCGGTTGGAAATTCGTCGGACCGTTGATTCGCTCGCCATCGAGCATGATCTCCCCCGAATCCGGAATCTCCAGTCCGGCGATGATCCGCAACAAGGTGGTCTTACCGCTTCCACTTCCTCCGACAATGGCCAAGATCTCCCCTTTGCGACAGTCAAAGCTTAGATGGTCGACGGCGGGGCAACCGCCCGAGTCAAAGGTTTTGGAAACCTCCCGCACTGTAAGTAATTCGCTCATCTGCGGGCTTCCATTTTCCGGTTAAGCCAAATGACCGGAAAGACCACGACGAGGATTATGCAAATTGCCGGGACGGACGATTCGGGAATTTGAGCTTGGCTGGTCAAGTCGTAGGTACGCGTTGAAAGGGTCTCGAAGTTAGTTGGACGAAGAATGAGAGTAAGGGGGAGTTCCTTCATTGTATCAACAAAAACGAGCAAGGCGGCTGCCCACATGGAACTCCTTATCAAGGGAAGGTTGATTTTGAACAGCGAAGAGATTGCAGAGGACTTGAGCGTTTTCGATGCCTCGTTGAGACGATCGCAATTCTTCTCCATTCCCGAGTCGATCGGTTGCCAGGCAACGGCCAGAAATCGGATCAAATAGGCAAAGATCAAGGTGAGGAAAGAACCGGTTAAAAGAACGTCGAAGGTCACGTTCAACTGGCCCGCGACCAACAGGATTCCCATCGCTACTACCGCGCCCGGAACCGAGTATCCGAGTATGGCCAAGCGGTTTGACGCGTGCACCCCAGCGCTCAGGTAATAACGGCCGACGAAGGCCAGAAACGTTGCAAAGGCTACGATGAGAACACCGGAACAAGCCGCCAAGGAAAGGCTGTTCGTCACGAGATTGACGAAGGTATAGTCAAGAATTTTCTCATAGGTCGCGCTGGCCCAAAAGCAAAAGCGGGATAAAGGAACGAGGAATCCAAAGGCAAGCGGGAGCAGGCAGCAAAGAATGGCCAGGATGGATCCGCCTACGCTCAAACGGTAGCGGCGGAAGGGACGGATGGCGTTCTTGACCTCATCGAATTTGGCCCCCGAGCGCAAGATCCTCTCAAGAAAAAGAAGGAACAGGATAAATAGCATGAGCATGGCGGCCAAACGGAGTGCGCCGGCCATATCGTTCAAGGCGAACCAAGTTCGGAAAATTCCGATCGTAAAGGTGGAAAGGCCGAAATGCTTGACCGCCCCGTAGTCGTTGAGCGTTTCCATGATAACCAGGCTGGCTCCAGCCACGACAGCAGGCCGGGCCAGGGGCAAGGCCACCCGGAAGAAAATGGATTTCGGGTTGTATCCGAGGGTTTGGGCGGCTTCGATCATTTGCCCCCCTTGCCTGGAGAATGATGCCCTGGCAAGAAGGTAGACGTATGGATAAAGAACGGAAGCCATGACCAGAGCCGTTACCGGGTAGACCAAGAAGTCGCCAAGAAAGATCATCACGTCGGGACCGACGTTGATTCGAACCCATATCAAAAGCGGCGTCAGCATATCCAACAGATCAAAATATGCGTAGGCGGCGATAAAGGTCGGAACGGCCAAGGGGAGAACCAAGGCCCATTCGAAAATCCTCCGTCCCGGAAATTCACAGCAGGTAACCAACCAGGCGCAGGACACCCCAGCCGCAACCGATAGAAAGACCGTTCCCGCGACGAGAATCAGGGAATCCTTCAAGTACCTGCCCAAGACAGTCTCCTTCAGGTGCTCCCAATTATCCGCCGGATCGGTCAGTTGCCAAAGGACCTCCCCCATGGGAATGAATACAAGCAGGCCAAGGACGAGGGCACTCAGCGTCCAAGCATTGAGCTTAAAACGAAACTCGCGCCCTAAGTTACGAAATAACTTTTTCGGAGAACTGAGTAAGGAGATCAATCCAGAGTGAGGTTACTCCCACCCGGCCCGATCAAAGATTTTGACCGCTTCGGAATTCTTCGATCCAAGGATGGACAGGTTTACCTTATCCGCCTTGAATGGCCCCCAGCTTTCGAGCAACTCCGAACGGTTGGCCTCAATCTTGACCGGGTATTCGTAACTTTGTTCACCGAAGGTATTTTGGGATTTTGGGCTTGTGAGGAATTCAAGAAATTGGATCGCTTCCTTTTTATTTTTCGAGCTGCTGGTGACGCCTCCTCCACTAACGTTCACATGTGCTCCCCGACCTTTCTGGTTGGGAAAGAATACGGAAACTTTCTTGGCTACTTCCCGGTCCTCGGCTACCTCGGAATTGGCGAGGATGCCAAGGTAATAAGTATTCATGATGGCCACATCGGCCAAACCGGCGGCCACTGCCCGGGCTTGGTCGCGATCACTTCCCCGAGGAGCGCGGACCATGTTTTTGCGAACGGCCTTCGCCCATGAGAGCGCTTTGTCGGGACCATTTGCCGCAATGATGGAGGCAAGCAGAGATTGGTTGTAAATGTTGCTCGAGGAGCGAACGGCTATGCGGCCTCTCCAACTTGGCTTGGCAAGATCCTCATAAGTCGTCAGTTCGCTCGGCTTGACCCTCTCCTTCGAGTATACGATAACGCGGGCCCGAACCGTCATTCCATACCAATGACCTTGCGGATCGGACATGTGAGCGGGCACGTTTTGTCGCAACTTCTTAGATTGGACCGGTTGCAGAATCCCCGCCTCCTTAGCCCGGTGCAAACGGCCGGCGTCGACAGTGAGAAGAACGTCGGCGGGGGAATTCTTTCCCTCGCTGATTAAGCGCTGAATCAACTGGTCGGCACTACCCTTGACGACGTTTACCTTGATTCCGGTCTCCTTGGTGAACCGGTCGAACAAAACCGCATCGGAATCGTAATGACGGTGGGAATAGACGTTCAATTCGGCGGCGAAGGCCGAGAAACCGGCCAAGAGACCGAGAATAAGAGATGTAAGAATAAGCTTCATGTCGAGAATAGGAACAAAAGTACAAGAAGTTGAGACAGAGTCTCAATAAAGTCAATCGAAGACTGAAAAATACGCTATGTATTCTTGCAGGAAGAGGGCGACGCTTCAAGGATCTTCTCCGGGCGATGCAATCTGTGTAGACGAGGCGGAGGAAGGATCTTCCTTCTTGGAATCAGATTCCCCATGAGTTTCGACGAACTCCAGTACGTCCCTGAGTAAAGGTTGGGGCCAAAGGTGCCAGGAAGTGGTCCTGCGGATCAGGGAAAAGTGCCCGTGCGAGGCATAAACCTTGTTGAGGGCAATCCCTCCCGACTCCCGGACCGCATTGGCAAATGCCTCGCTCAATTCGTATCGGATGAGAGGGTCGAACCGACCGTGCATGAGGAAAAAAGGAGGAGCTTCCCTCCGTCCGACCCGGTAGGCGGGCATGGTTGAATTTCTATCTAGTGAGTCGGGAAAAACGGACCGATAGAGAAACTCTTTTTCGGGATCGAACTTGTAGGGCGCGGACATCGCGATAACGCCGCGGATCCACGAGAGATTCCCTTTCCATTTCGCGAGATAAATGGGATCCAACGCGACCATACAGGCACTGTGAGCCCCCGCGGAATGCCCCATCAGGAACAAATTCTCGCCATCTCCCCCATGCGAATCGATTTCCTTGCGCACCCAAGACGCGGCCCGTGCCGCATCCTCGGGGAAAGAGGGAAAAGTGACCTCTGGATGGAGGCGATAGTTCGCGGTCGCGAAGACAACCCCCTTCTTGGCGAATTGCCTTCCGATTTCGCGGTGGTAGTCCTTTTGGCCCCAGCGCCAGCTCCCACCATGAAAAAAAAGGATCACGGGAGCATTGCGACAAGCGTCCGAGGTAACGACGTCCAGAACGTGTCGCGGATGCGGGCCGTAGGAAAAACCCAGCTTCTCGGAGACCTTCGGATGCGAGGCCTCAAGGTCTACCCAAAAAAGAAGAAAAAAAAGCAAAAGATGGGGCGATAGACCGGATTCGAACCGGCGACCCCCGGCACCACAAGCCGGTGCTCTAACCAACTGAGCTACTATCGCCACAAAAGGAACTACGCTAAAGATGAACGGACTTCCGTCAACGAGAAAGGGATGGCTAGGACGCCGACCATCCTTGACCATTTCTGCTTATTCATTCATTTTCCATCTTTATACACACATCATGCTACAAGCAGGAATCGTAGGCCTACCCAACGTCGGCAAGAGCACCTTGTTCAATGCCCTTACCAAGTCGCGTAAAGCCGAGGCCGCCAATTACCCTTTTTGCACCATTGACCCCAACATCGGTGTCGTGCAGGTCCCGGATGCCCGGCTCGGACCCTTGGCCGAGTCGGCGGGAACCTCCACCATCATTCCCGCCGCCATCGAGATGGTCGACATAGCGGGGCTGGTTGCAGGGGCCAGTCAAGGCGAGGGTCTCGGGAACAAGTTCTTGGCCAACGTGCGAGAGGTTGATGCGATCGTTCACGTCGTGCGCTGTTTCGAGGATGAGGACGTCGTACACAACATGGGCCGCGTCGATCCCGTGGGTGATGCCGAGGTCATAATGACCGAACTGGTACTGGCCGATGCCGAGTCGGTAGCCAGCCAGCTCCAGAAGAACCTCAAAAAGGCCCGCGGACAGGATAAGGACGCCGCCGCCAACGTCGCTCTGCTGGAACGGCTCGTCCCCCATCTGGACGAAGGCAAGCCTGCCAACCTCTTGGATATGGACGAGGACGAAAGGGAACGCATGAAGGGCTTCTTCCTGCTCAGTGGAAAACCCATGCTCTATGCCTGCAACCTAAAGGAAGAGGAAATAGCCAGCCCCTCCTCTAACCCCAACCTCCATCTCTTCCGGGAATGGGCGGACGGGCAGCAGGACGCCAAGTGTTGCGTAATCTCGGCCAAGATGGAGGAGGAATTATCGGAGCTGTCCGATGAGGATACCCTCGAATACCTGGACGCCATGGGCGTCGCCGACTCGGGCGTGAGCTCGCTCATTAAGGCTACCTACGACCTGCTTGGACTGGCCAGCTTTCTTACCGCAGGGGAAAAGGAAGCCCGGGCCTGGACCTTCTGCAAGGGAATGACCGCCCCCCAGTGCGCCGGGGTCATCCACACTGATTTCGAGAACTCCTTCATCAAAGCCGAGGTAGTCTCCTACGACGACTTGATCGCATCGGGTTCCATGCAAAAGGCACGGGACGCCGGCAAGCTAAGGCTCGAGGGCAAGGAGTATCTTTTCTCGGATGGGGATGTCGTTCTTTTCAAATGCAATGCCTGAAAACGCGCTTGTCGGGTTGCCTGTTCCTGCATCCGGCCATAGAACTATCTCAATCCCATTCATGATTCTTTTCCGTTTCTCAATCTTTGCCCAAGGACTACGAGTTGCGCTTACGGCGCTTATTCTCTCGTGCACCCCCTCGTGCTCCGAGAATCACGCTATCGAGGCTTACCCCATCGAGCCCGAATACGAGGGCCCCGTGGTGGCCTGGGATCTGCCCGAAAACTGGGCAGAGAACCCCGATCTCTCCGGGCCCATGGCGGGCTCCTTTCACATCAAGACGGAGGAGGGACCGAAGGGCAGGATCGGCGTTATGCCATTCCGGGAATCGGTCTCCATCCTCGAGGTAGCCAACATGTTCGCAAGAGAAATCGGATACGGTATCCTCACTGAACGAAGCCTCGCTCCACTGCTCGAGCGAAAGACTCTCGGGGACAGGGTCTTCGAGTGGGTCCGTATGGAGGAACGGGGAGGCACCGGCACCGGAAGATCCATCCTGTTGGCCCTTTTCCGCCAAGATTCCGAGACTTGGCTGTTCCCTTTCATTGCGGAAAAGGAACTTGTCGAAACCGAATTGGAAAACTTTTCCGCCTTTTTGGAGTCCACCGTCCTTCGCCCGGGGAAAGCCACCATTCAAGCCCGTCCCCCTGAGCCCGCGCCCTCTCCCCCACCCTCACCCGCTGAACTTGAGGGTGTTCCGTCATGGGACGTCCCCTCGCACTGGGTTACCGGCAAGTCATCCTCTATGAGATTGGCCAGCCACAAGGTCTATGATGAGGAAGGCAACGAAATCGATTTCTCCATTACTTCCTTTCCCGGGGACGTGGGAGGGTTGCTCGCCAACGTGAACCGCTGGCTTGGCCAAATCGGCCTTCCTCCCACCGATCAGGAAAACCTCCCCAATTTCGTTAGCCGGGTCGAAGTCGCGGGCTTGCCCGCCCAGCTGGTGGAAGCCTCATCCGAGGACCAGGCTCTGTATGCCGCCATCCTCTTCAAGGACGACCGGTCCTGGTTCTTCAAGATGACGGGCAGTGCTTCCCTAGCCGCCAAGGAGAAGGAAGGCTTCCTACACCTTCTCGATTCCGTGTCCTTCCCCAAGCCCTGACCACCCGCAAGCCATGAGCTCCACGGATCACAAAGACTCGTACAAGGCAAGAAATGCTTTCTTCTGGCTGGCTCCCTTGGCTTCGGTGCGCCTGACCCTCGTCCTCCTGAGCCTTTCCATGATCCTCGTGTTCGTGGCTACCTTGGAGCAGGTCAGAATCGGAATACGCGGGGCCTTGAGCGAATATTTCGAGTCCCTCGTTGGGATTTGGCACTACCCCGAGCAATTTTGGGGCGGTGAATTCCTGCATCATATTCCCCTACCCATCCCCGGGGGCTACCTGCTCGGCGGACTCCTCATCCTGAACCTCGTTGCCGCCTTCCTCACACGCTTCCAGTGGACCTTTAAGAAGGTCGGTATCCAGCTAATCCACTTGGGCATCATTGCACTCCTGGTCGGTCAGCTCGTCACCCAAGCCACCCAAGAGGAGTCTCGTATGCAGATCAACAAGGGGGAGTCGGTCAATTACTTGGAGCGCTTCCATGGCGTCGAGCTCGCCCTCATCGACGTCACCGACCCCGAACGCGAAACCGTCGTAGCCATACCCCAGGAACTCCTAGAGGAAGGACAGAGACTGCGACACGACTCTCTTCCTTTCGACATCATCGTCAAGAGCTTCGGCGTAAACTGCGACTTCAACGTTTCCCCGAGCGGCTCTACCCGCGAAGGCTTGACCGAGGAAGTGGACCGAGGCGTCGGACTGACGGCCAACCTTGCCATTACTGACAAGGAGGAAGACTTCAGCAGCGATGCCATGAATTTCGGCTACCTGGTTTTCGAGCTGACGCACAAGGATGGCAGTCTCGGAACCTGGCTTTCCCTATCCCATCCGGCGGGTAACCACTGGTGGAAAGAGAGCGAGAAGCTGGCCGACTTCGCTTTCCAGCCGATCAGGCACGAGGGCAGACTCTGGGGAGCCTCTCTTCGGCCCAAGAGGGAATACCTGCCCTACTCCATCGAGTTGCTCGGAATCGAGAATGAATTCTACCAAGGCACGGAAATTCCTTTCAACTTCGAGAGCGACGTCGTCCTCAACATGGACGACAATCAAACCCGCCGGGCTCTCGTCTACATGAACACACCCCTTCGCCACGACGGAAAGACTTTTTATCAGTATCAGATGAACAACGCAGCCGATTATACCGTATTCCAAGTCATCCGTAACCCAAGCTGGCTGGTCCCCTATCTGGCCTGCATCATCATTTCCATAGGATTGCTCTGGCAGTTCCTCTGGCATCTCGTCGCCTTTTTGCAGAAGAACTCCTCCAAGTCGCCCAAGGGGGCATGAATAAAATGACTATCGGACAACGGATCGTGTTTCTGGGGCTCCTCCTTCTTGGTGGATATATTTGCCTACTCCCCTTTGGTCGAGGCCCCTCCTTTCTCGATTTCCTCAAAGACGAGCCACCTCCATCTCCCGAGGGCTTCGACTTGGAGGGGTTCTCCCGCATCCCGGTCCTGCGCGGGGGTCGCGTCAAACCCCTCGACAGCGTGGCCCGCAACACCCTCCTGGTCCTGCGAAACAAGCGCACCGCCCTCGACGCGGAGGAAAAGAAGGTTTCATCCATTGATTGGCTGGCTCAGGTTCTCTTTGAGCCCGAGCGGGCAGACCAGCTCAAGACCTTCCTCATTGATCACGATCAACTGCTGGGACTCATCGGTAAGAAGCTCGCCGAGGACGGCAAACATTACTCTTACTCCCAGCTCGAGCCTTTCCTTTCCCAAATCGAGACGACCGCTCGCGAGGCTGGAAAGACCGAGCAGGAAAAGCGCGACAGCTTCGACCAAAACGTGCTCGATCTCTATCGGGGGCTCCTTCTATACCGGAAGCTCAAGCACACTCTGGCCCCTCCCCCCGTGCCTCCCGATAGCATGGAAAGTCTGCGGGAAATGGGTGTTGAGCAATATTTCTTCGACCCGCAGAATGATCCCGATCGGACGGCCGAATACCGACGCTTCAAGGAGTTGACCCAATCCGTTTCGGCGGACCCCGCGAAGATTAGGATGGGAGGCCCCGACTTCTCCAAGGTTGTCTTTTTCGTGGACCATTATTCGCGGGCCAACCTCTGGTCCGAGTTTTTTCCCGTTCCTCCCCAGGCGGGAGACCTGAAGCGCAAATGGCTCACCGTAGGGCAGTCCTTAGTTGGGGAAGAACCTCTGGAATCCAGTGAAAAGCGCAAGATGGATCCCGTCGTCTTCATGGACACCCTCAGAGAGCTTATAGAGCTGCCAACCGATCAACTGAAAAACCGCATCGCATCCATCCGGGCAAACCAGAAGATGAACCCGACCGCCCTCTTTGCCACTCAATACGCCGAGGCCATCAAGCTGAGGACCGAAGTCGACCCGGTTCTTGGACTCTACGAAAACCTCGGTATCGCTTACCGCACGAAGGATTTCACCGGCTTCAACAATACGGTCGCCGAGCTTAGGGAAATTGGGGTCGAGCGGGCCGGAGAGGAAGCATCCACCCTCTCTTTCGAGAAGGCCTACAATGGATTCGAGCCCTTTTACCGAAGTTCCATCGCCTATGTGTTCATCCTCTTCATTGCGTGCGCATCATGGCTCTTCTCAACAACTTCCAGTTCCACCCAAAAGAACGGAGGGACCGCCGCTATGCTTCGGGACTCCGCCTTCTACTTGACTGCCATCGTTCTCCTTACTCACACCTTCGGCTTGGCGGGCAGGATGTACATCGAGGGCCGCCCTCCTGTCACCAATCTCTACAGTTCAGCCCTCTTCATCGGCTGGGGATCGGTCCTGCTCTGTCTTGCGACGGAGAAATTCCTACGGCTGGGAATCGCCTCCTCGATGGGGTCCCTGATTGGCTTCGGAAGCCTCGTCATCGCCCATAACCTCAGCCTGGACTCATCCCTTAACCCTAGTGGGGACACCATGGAAATGATGCGGGCCGTCCTCGACTCGAACTTCTGGCTTGCCACCCATGTTGTGGCCATCACCATCGGGTATTCCACCACCTTTCTTGCAGGCTTCCTCGGCATCGCCTTCGTCTGCGTCCATCTCTTCGGCTCCATCTCAGGCAAAAAGACCAGGAAACTGGACAGGACGCTCGGCTCGATGATCTACGGCATCACCTGCTTCTCCCTTTTCTTCAGCTTGGTCGGGACCGTCCTGGGAGGGATTTGGGCGGACCAGTCCTGGGGGCGATTCTGGGGTTGGGACGCAAAGGAGAACGGAGCCCTCCTAATCGTCATCTGGAACGCCATCCTTCTGCATGCCCGCTGGTCGGGAATCGCCAGGGTAAGAGGGATAGCCGCCATCGCCATCTTCGGCAACGTGGTCACCGCCTGGTCTTGGTTCGGGACCAACATGCTGGGCGTGGGCCTTCACTCCTACGGGTTCATGGACAAGGCCTTCAACCCACTGATGTGGTTTATCGTTTCCCAGTTGTTCTTCATTGCAGTGGTCTACCTGCCCGCGTTGGTTACCCGGTTCTCCGGCAGGAACAATCAGTTCCCACAGTCCCCAACCAAAGCCTAGTCCCTCCGCTTGGCCCGAGGGGTGCGGTCGAGATTAAGTTTCAGGACTTCCATGACCTGATCGAACGGACGCCCGAATGTGCAGGGGAAGGGAACTCCTTCATCCGGAAGGCCTCTGGACTGAAGCGCTTTCCCACTAAGATGGACAACAACCAGTTGGCGTCCGGCATATTTCTGGGAGGAGAATCTCTTGATTTCCTCATGCCCAAAGCGTTGCCTCCGGAACCAGCCGCGCAGGTCGTAGCCATCCTGGTCTATCTTCAGGCGGGACCATTGGAAAACCTGGTCGAGCAGGCTTAGCAGAGAGGCAAGGGCAAGGAGCAGGGTGCCCGCCCAGCTCGCAAGGGGGCCGAGGTAATCAATAACCGCAAAAAAGCAGGCGCATACGAAGAGGAAAAGGGTGAATCCAGCCTGCCTCCAGCCAATCGGCTTGATGACCACGGCCTCGCCCAGCTCCCTAGGACTTCCCACCACCCCCTCCTCGGTTTTTCAGGCCCCTTCGGTGGAAGGGCGAAGTGTGGGGAAAAGGATGGTATCGCGAATATTGGAAGCCCCAGTTAGGAAGATGACCAGGCGGTCGATGCCCAAGCCCATGCCACCGGCCGGAGGCATCCCGTGCTCGAGAGCGAGCAGAAAATCGTCGTCCAGTTCCTGAGTCTCCTCCCCCACTTGCCTCATAAACGCTTCCCGCTGGACGAAGGGATCGTTCTGCTCCGAGTACGCAGGGGCGATTTCCTGCCCGTTGATGCAAAGCTCGAAGACGTCGATGGTGCTTTCGTCGTCCTCGGTGATCTTGGCCAGAGGGCAAAGCTCACGCGGAATGTGGGTCACGAAGGTCGGCTGAATCAGGGTCTGTTCGATCACTTTCTCGAAAACGTCGTTGGTAACCTCGAAATCTTCCAGCTCAGGATCCACCTCGATGCCCAGATCCTTGGTTTTCTCAAGCTTCCGTTCCTTGGGCAACTCAAACCAGTCGTCTCGGCCGACCGCCTCCAGAATCAAGTCCTTGTACTTGACTTCCCTCCACTCCCCCGAAAGATCAATTGGATCCCCCTCCTCCCTTTCCATCTGCAATTTACCCAAGGCCTTCTCGGCCACCTGTTGAATGAGGGAACGCGTCAGTTCCATCATCCCACGGTAGTCGGTATAGGCTTGGTAGGCCTCGAGCATGGTAAACTCCGGGTTGTGCCGGCGGGAAAGTCCCTCATTGCGGAAGACCCGCCCGACCTCAAAGACCCGGTCGAACCCACCCACAAGCAAGCGCTTGAGGTGAAGTTCCAGGGCAATGCGCAGGTTGAAGTCGCAATCGAGGGCATTGAAGTGAGTCCGGAAGGGACGGGCCGCCGCACCTCCGGAAACGGCTTGAAGCATTGGGGTCTCCACCTCCAGAAAACCACGTTCCCAGAAAAACTCTCTGATTTCCCTGATTACCCGGCTCCTGTCCTGGAAGCGTTTACGGGATTCCTCGTTGACGATCAGGTCAAGGTAGCGCTGACGGTAGATCTGGTCGTTATCGGTAAGGCCGTGCCATTTCTCTGGCAAGGGACGTAGGGCCTTGGAGACCAACCCGTACTCCTTTGCCCGGATCGTGACCTCCCCGGTCTTGGTCCGGAAAAGGGGACCGCGAATCCCGATGAAGTCTCCCAAGTCGAGCTTCTTGAAACGGGCGTACTCCTCTTCACCGATCTCATCCTTGCGGACGTAGGATTGAATTTTACCGTCACGGTCGATGATCTTAAGGAAAGAGGCCTTGCCCATAAGGCGGAAGGCTACGATCCTCCCGGCGACCGAAACCTCCGGTCCTTCCTCGGCGTCCTCCGACAATAACTCCAGAGCCTCCCCTGAGGTATGGGTCTGGGCCCAGTTCGAACGATATGGATCCTGACCGGCTTCGCGCAATTGATCGAGCTTGGCCTGACGCACCGCAAACTGGTCGCTTCCGTCAAGCGAGACGCTCGAATCGTTTTCCTGGAACTGTTCCTGGCTCATGTCAAAAGTGGAAAAATGTCATAAAAGGCGACGATGACAACGGCAAAGCCCAAATTAATTCGAGTAGTAGAGGCTTCCTCACAGGTTGGGAGGGCCGGACAAGGCCACTCGGAAACCAAGGTTCCTGTAGCGGTGGAAAAGGGATTGCGTATCCCTGGACGAGGATTTGCAACCGACGGCCTTTTTCATATAACTTCCTCCCCGGCATATCCTGAATTCATCCTGCTCGCTTTCGTCCAGGAGGGTATTCACGAAGGAATTGCCCACCCATTCGCGAACGTTCCCGTAAAGATCGTAGAGCCCCCACGGGTTGGGCGACTTCATCTTGACGGGGTGTATCCTCCGCAGGCTGTTGACGACGTACCAGGCATGCTCGTGAAGTTCAGTCGGGTCGTCGCCAAAGTAATAGTCGGTAGTGGTTCCCGCTCGGCAGGCGTATTCCCATTCCACCTCCGTGGGAAGGCGGAACTCATGGTTTTCGGGCAATTGGCCGCTAATTTTGGCAAGAGCCGTCAGGGCCTTGCAGAACTCAACCGCATCCAGCCAGGAAACCCGGTTTACGGGAAGGTTGAAGACCTCATCGCCGGTATCGGTATCTGTATGACTGGGGTTGGTTCCCATAACCTCGGTATAAGCTTCCTGGGTAACCAAAACTTGGCCGAGCCAGAAACCGTTCTTCACATGGACCAACCGCTTTTCCTCGGAATAGGGAACCTTGATTGCAATCCTGCCGGAGGGAATCCATGAAAACTCACCTAGGTAGGGATCCGTAAAGGACGCCTTTCTCTCCTTCGCTTTCTTGGGATCGGGTTTATCCACCATGACCCCGACGGCAAAAGGATGACGGGTTCTTCCCGAGGGACGAGAAGGCACCTTGGGTACGGGGATTGATGGAACCGTCTCGGAAGAAACCTTTTCGTCAAGAAGAGAGGCTTCTTCAGTCTCTCTCTGGGTCTTTAGGCGCATGCGACGGGTAATTTGGGCATTATAGATCTGATCCATGATCTTCCAGAGGCCTTCGCTCTCGTCGACGAATTCTTCCTCGGTTTCCTTTTTGCGGGGCCGGGCGCTGGGGTCGATTTTGTCGGAGTCTTCAAGAGCCTTGCGGATCACCTCGATGGCTCGCTTTTGCCAGTCCAGCTTGAAGCAGAAGCAGGACTGAAACTGCTGCAGGCAGAGCTTCAGGCTCGGAGTAAGAGTAATCTTCTCGAGGAAAATCGGGAGGATGGGCTTGTTCTCGCTGAGGGCGAACTGAATCTCCCTGTTGACGTGTGAAGAAGCGCAGGCGCTGGCGGAAAGAAACACCGTGAACATATCTGCTCCCATTATCTTCTGGGCGATTTCACTTTGCCACTCCTCCGCCGGTGGAATCCCGTCGTCGTACCAGATGTTCAAGTTCGCCTCGTGGAAATAGCGCATGGCGCTGTAGACGAGCACCTTGTCCGCATGTGCATAGCTCACGAAGGCAAAGGGCTTGTTCCCTGAATAGGACTCGAAGGGAATCGGTATCTCGGTTTCGGTGTTCAAGTGAGGTGGGTAAAGGGGCTAGATGCTATCCTTATAACCCGTCCGCTGGAGGATGTAAATCGGATGGCTTCCATAATTCTTGGCCAATTCCAGATTGCCGACGTATTCGAAATCGAAATCATCGTGGCCGAACGAAAGAAGCGCCGCCATGATCTCGGAAACGAAAACGGAACCGGGCAGTACGATAGGCTCGATCCTGGCGGCCTGATTGACGTGCTGGCCGAAGAAGTTTCTTCTCTGTAGGACGGGGTCGAACTCCTCGTATACCGGACCGGCATGCATGGATATCCTTACCTCCAGCCCATCCCTGAGATCCAGCTCGCTCCAGTCCCCCTTGGAAAAATAATCCCTCAGCTGCATAGCCAGATTGAGAGCATCGTCCAAGTCGTCGAAGACGGCAAAGAAACTGTCACCCCATGTATTGACGAAGGCGGGTGGCTTGGAAAGAGACTCGATCATGCCCGATACGCCCCCGAGAAACTTTTCCACGAAGACGGGAGTGAGCGCCTCGGGTACCTTGCTGAATCCCTCGACGTCGGCAAAAATCATAACCTTGACTGCCCGGGAAACCTGTTTCCCCCTCTTGTCCTCGGCAGGTGGTGAGGCAGGAGAAACTCCCCCAGTCGACGAGGAGGACGAGCCTGCGCCCGCGAGCGATGAAAGAACCTCGTTGGCGCAGATCACAACGGGTTCGTTGAAGTTTGCCCGCCATCTGTCAACCAACTCACCAGTGCCCCCGGTCGATCCCCTTTGCCCATCCCAAAAGGTCAGGAGCTTGGGCGTCTCGTCCAGTCCCCTGCCCCGCATGGCGGTGAAACCGAGCATTATCTCATTGCAGAAGGAAAAGAGGGAATCCTCCCCGTTGTATCCCTCCCTGGTGACGTAGTGAACGGAAGTCGCCTGATCGAGTACCTTCTCGAATCGGTCGACCCAATTGCCGTCCGAACGGCGAACGCTCGTCTCGATGAACTCCTGCTTGGCGAAAGGGAGAAAAACGTGGGTCTCCCCTCCCCGCTCGGCCATGGTCTCCAGAAAGAGGATGTCGGTACCGCAGGCCGCGGAACTGTATCCGCAGTTGGCATCCATCTCCTCCAACGCCTCCTCGATCTTTCGCTTCGCCTCGGCTTCCGCCTCCGGTGGGAAGCGTCGGGAATCTCCTGGGCCATCGATGAGGTGCCCCGAGCAAGCTACGATGCCGAGCTTCGGAAAGGCCAGGGAAATCTTCTCCCTCACCTCCGCATCCTCATAAACGCCCGCAATCTGAAGAGCCTGTTTACGGGTGCTCGCGATCTGGGAGGTCTGCGCTTCTTTGCTGGAGGCGGCTTCCATGTAGACGCCCGCCGCCTCATCGATCGATCCGAGGAGCAGGTGGGCCTCGGCCTCCGTGACCTGAATCCAATAGTGGTAGGTGCCCCGTTCCTTCAGTTTCTCACAAATCTGCCGGGCTTTATCGGCACTTTCCCTACCTTTTTCAACGTCGCCCGACATAAAGTGCATGAAGGCAATGTTGATGCACGGGTAGTACTGTGTCTCCAAGTCCTGTTGCTGACTCGTGCGGAGGTTGTCGAAGCTGTTGGTGGAGTACGCTTCCTCATAGCGGGCAATGGCCAATTCTCCATATTTTTTCTTGCTCTGCAGATCGGTCGAGTATTCCCATAAGTCCTTGTAGGCACTGGCGAGCAGGCTATGCGTTTCCACTCCCCGGTCTCCTCCAGCCACCAGTTCCTCGAGGATTTTGGTGGCCATCATCGGCGAACCTGCCTTGCTGAGGGCATGAGCCGCCTTTTGGCTTAGCTTGCGGTCCTTCTTGTGTTTAGCAAGTCCCGCCTTTGCGACGTCGTGGGCGAGAAGAAACTCGCCTACCTCGATCATTTTTTCACACAAGCTCAGAAACTCGATCGAGGAAGCCTTCTGCTGGTTCAGGAGCTTCCATTCAAGCCGCAAGTTGGGGCTGAGTCTTTTTTCTAGCTGCGACATAGATGCGATGAAAGGATCTATTAATGCGCAAGGCCCACCCCCTTGACGAGGAAATCCTCCTGTGGAGGCTACATCTTTTCGTAACGGGTACGGAGCATCTGGGTGAATGCTGCTACCTTTCGGGCCTTCCTCCTTTTGTCGGAAGGCTTCTCGAAATAGCGCTTGGCCCTTACGTCGCGAATGACGCCCTCTCTGTCGAGGCGTTTCTTCAAGCGACGAATGGCCCGGTCCATGGGCTCGCCCTTACGTAGTTTGATTTCAATCGTCATAAGAAAAACGGATCAACATAGGGTGATCGAAACCTTAGGTCAAGGAGGATTGAGCAGGGTAAGCTAGGACCAGTGCCTCTCTGGCGGAGGCTCCGGTTCGCGCACGACGACACGCGCTCCCCGAACCGGGTCGCGTTCTCGCCACTCCCTAAAGGCGTCGGGGGTCAAGCGCATGGTAAACCTGGCATCGGGCTCGGCCACCAGCCCGTCTTTTTCTCTTGAGCCGGCAAAGGCCAACCGAACCAAGGTTCTGCCCTCGCCCTTGTCGCAAAGAGCGAACAATTCCTCGGTGAAGGCCTGGGCATCCTCATGCTCGGGATCGATCAGCCATGTCACTTCCTCGGCCAGTTCCCTGATCGCCGTCTCCGCCCGGCTGATGCCGGTCACGTTCATGCGGGTCTCCCCGTCACGGCGGGAGACGATCCCCTCCACTACCATAATGGAGCCTTCCTCAAGGACCTGTCCATAAGTCTCGTAGGCCTCGGTAAACATGGGTAGCGAGAAATCCCTCTCCTTGGCGAGGAGGTTGAAGCGCGCCCAAGGCTTGGCGTCCTTCTTGGTGTATCTTCTCTCCACGTCTGAAACGACGCCGCAAAGTCGGAAGGAACGCCTGTCCTCGATCTTCTCTAGGTCTTCGCCGCAAATACTATCGAGAAGAGACCCCAGTCCGCCGAGGGTATCAACGGGATGACCGGAGAGGAAGAAGCCGAGCAATTCCTTCTCCAGTTTGAGCTTCTCCAGTTCGTCCATCTCCGGGACCTCGGGCCGCCCGTTGGCGGATGTGGATTCGTCGCCGTTTGCGGAAGCAACGTCCTCCTCTTCCCCACCCATAAGGTCGAACATGTTGGACTGGCCCGCCTCGCGGTCCTTCCTGAGCAACTGGGCCTCCCCAATGGCCCGGTCCAGATCGGCAAGGAGGAAGGATCGGCTCGGTTCCACCGAGTCGAACCCACCCGCCTTTACGAGGCACTCCAGCACCCGCTTGTTGACCGCCTTGCCGTCTATGCGCTCGATCAGGTCCGAAAAACTCTCGTAGGGTCCACTCCTCTCCCTTTCATCCACGATCAACCGGGCCGCCGCGTCCCCCACTCCCTTGACCGCAGCGAGGCCGAATCGGATGGAGTCGCCCGCCCCCTCCTTGCCCTCGACCGGGGTAAAGCTGTCTCCCGACTCATTGACGTCCGGGCCGAGCACCCGAATCTCCATCTCCGAGCATTCCGCAATGAAGTGGGAAAGCTTGTCCGAATTGCCCAGCTCGCAGGAAAGGACCCCCGCCATGAAGGCAACCGGATGGTTGGCCTTCAGGTAAGCGGTCTGGTAGCTGATGATGCCATAGGCCGCGGAGTGCGACTTGTTGAAGCCATAGCCCGCAAATTTTTCCAGGATGTTGAAGATCTCGTCCGCCTTCTTCTTGTCGATCTCGTTGACCTCCTTAGCCCCCTTCACGAAAATTTCCCGCTGCTTGGCCATTTCCTCGGGCTTCTTCTTGCCCATGGCCCGCCTCAGGATGTCGGCTCCGCCAAGCGTATAACCTGCAATCCTACGGGCCGCCTCCATGACCTGCTCCTGATAGACCATGACCCCGTAGGTCTCCTCGCAGACATCCTCGAGCAAAGGATGAGGAAACTTGATGGTGGAGGGATCCTCCTTGCCCTTGATGTAGTCGGGAATCCACTCCATGGGGCCCGGGCGGTAGAGGGCGATGAGGGCGATCACCTCGTCGACGTTGGAAATGGTCATCTGCCGGCAAAGTCGGCGCATGCCCTCCGACTCCAGCTGAAAGACTCCGATCGTACGGGCCTCGTTGAGTAGCTTGAAGGTCTCCTCGTCCTCGAGGGGTGCATCGGTTACCCGAAATTCCTTCAGGCCCGGCTTGCGGCGGATGTGGTCCTCCGCCTCCGCGATCACAGTAAGGGTCTTCAGGCCCAGAAAGTCCATCTTCAAAAGGCCCAGGTCCTCCACCGGGTCCTTGGGGAACTGGGTGGTCAGGATCCCGTCCTGGGTGGTCAGGGGGACCAGTTCCTTGAGAGGGCGGTCGGCAATGATGACCCCTGCGGCATGGGTCCCCACGTTGCGGACCATGCCCTCGATGACCTTGCCCGTATCCACGATCTGCTTGGCGACCGGGTTCTTCTCGTATTCGGAGGCGAACTCCGGGCTTTTGGCAAGGGCGTCCTCAAGCGAAATGTTGAGGTCGTCCGGGACCATCTTGGCCAGCTTGTCCGCCTCCGCATACGGAAGATCACGCACCCGGGCCACGTCTCGTACCACCATCTTGGCCCCGAAGGTCCCAAAAGTAATGATGTTCGCCACGCAGTCGCGCCCGTACTTTTCTCGAACGTACTCGATGACTTCCCCTCTTCTGCGCATGCAGAAATCTATGTCGAAATCGGGGGGCGAGACCCGCTCTGGGTTAAGGAAACGCTCGAAGAGCAAGCCGAAGCGCAAGGGATCGATATCGGTAATTCCCAGAACGTAGGCCACCAGGCAACCCGCTCCCGAGCCCCGGCCCGGACCCACGGGGATTCCCTGTTCGCGAGCCCATTTCATGAAGTCGGCCACGATTAGGAAGTAATCGTTGAAGCCCGTCTTTGCAATGACCTCCAGCTCGTAATCGATCCGCTCGCTCAGGACGCGGGCCTGGTCATCGGCATCCTCCGATCGCTTGCCCTCTTCCCGGTAATCCGAATCGTACCTCTCCTTGAGCCCCTCGACGCAAAGGCGCTTCAGGTAGGCGACGTTGTCCGCGACCTCCGACTTGATCTCGGGCGGCATGGAGAAGACGGGATAGTTGTTGTCCCCGAAGGGAAGCTTCACCTCGCACATCTCCGCCACCGCAAAGGTATTCGTGATCGCCTCGGGCGCCTCCTTGAAAAGCTCCTCCATCTCCTGCCGCGACTTCAGGTAGAACTCGCGGGCCTCGTACCTCATCCTCTTGGGATCGTCCAGCTTGGACCCGGTCTGGATGCAGAGCAACGCATCGTGGGGTTCCCAGTCCTCGCCCCGCACGTAGTGGACGTCGTTGGAGGCCACCGTCTTGAGGTCGAACTTCTTGGCCAGCCTGAGCAGCTCCGGGACCAGCCTGACCTGCTCCTCGATCCCATGGTTGTGGAGCTCCACGAAATAGTTCTCCTTGCCGAAGATCTCGATCATCTGCCCCATCGCATTCTCGGCCTCCTTCTCCTCCCCCCGGAGGATGAGCTGGGGGATCCAGCCCTGCATGCAGCCGGTGAACCCGATAAGCCCCTCCGAGAACTCGGCCAGCGTCTCCAGGTCCGTCCTCGGGCGGTAGTAGAAGCCGTCGACGTGGGCGTCCGAGACCACCTTGGAAAGGTTCTGGTAGCCCTCGTAGGTCTTGGCCAGCATCCCGATATGGTACGACTTGTGGTTCTCGCGCCCGGGCTTCTCATCGTTCTTGTGGTCGGTCACCATGTAGCCCTCGCACCCGATGATGGGCTTGATCCCGCGCTTCTCCGCCTGCTTGATGAAATTGATCGTCCCGAACAAGTTGCCATGGTCGGTCAGGGCCATGGCCGACTGCCCCAGCTCCACCGCCCGATCCATCAGGCGGTCCATCCGGCAGCACCCGTCCAGCAAGCTGAAGTCTGAATGCACGTGCAGGTGCACGAAATCTTTATCCTTGTCGGTCATCTCGGGAAGTCAAAAAGGTCATTCTCTTAGCGAGCTCCACCCCTTTCAAGGCAATCTTGCGCACATTCATCATCCATCGCCCGACTCCTTACTGAAAAGGGGAACGATCCAAGTGTTCGCGCATGGACCTGCGGCTGAGGAATACGGCGTAAATCATGACGGGCAAGACCAACAGCAGGAGCAGGAGGGAGACGTCCTGAAAAAGGAAGAAGTCATAGCCACCGTGAAAGACCGCCGCCACGAGCAAGCCCTTCCTGCAAGTGCCGGCGCGCGCACCGGGATGCTGAAACCGGGCCAGCCCGACGTAATACCCCATAAGAACCCCGTATGCGGCATGCATAGGCACCGCCGTCACCATGCGCAGGAAGGCCACCTCCACACCCCCTTGCATGACGTATTGGACGTTCTCGAGGCTTGCGAATCCAAGGCTGATCATTACCGAGTACACGATCCCATCGAACGGCTCGTTAAAGCTGGGCTTTTTGAACGGATACTTGACCAAGACGAGGTACTTGCAGAATTCCTCGCCGAACCCCACTACGAAGAAGGCCATACAGAAGGAAACGACGAGCCCGTTCGAGCCCATCAAGTCGAAATCGAACAGGGAGAATGCGGACGTATTCCAGATTGCCGCGGGAAAACACATGAGCGCCCCAAGCAAAAAACAAAGGATCAAAAGCCCGGCAGGTTCCTTCTCATGCTTGTCCCGCCAGTAGAAGTACAAAGCCAGAGCGAGCCCCGGAGCCAAGGCAAGATAAAGAAGCAACCAATCCACAGTAAGGAGCCTATTCGCCCAGGAGGTTGATGGGTGTCAGCTCGAACTTGCGGAATTCCACCTCCGATCCCTCCGCCTGGATGGCCAGCTTCCCCTTCTTGGCAGTGCAGTCGAAGCCATGGTTGACCAGATCCCCGTTGACCCAGACCTTGACCTCGTCCCCCACGCACTCGATCCGCATGCTGTTCCATTCCCCGACCGGCTTTTCCGAATCGTCGGTCAGGTTGGCAATCCGGCGGGCCTTGCCCTCGACGATCCCCCAGTTCTTTTCCGGCCCGCGCCTCTTGACCATGTCGGGCACCGCGATGTTCTCCACGATGCACCAGAAGTCCCCCGCGTGCTTGTGGTTCATCTGCACCTCGATCGACTTGGGGAACATCTTGTAGAGGTTGCGCAGCTTGGAGGCATGGACCAGCACCCCGCAGTTGCCGGGCTTGCCCGCAAAGCGGTACTCCGCGACCACCCGGTAGTTCTCGAACTTCTCATCGGTCAGTAGGTGTCCGCCAGGCGAACCTAGGCTGACCAGCATCCCGTTGCGGGCAACGAAGGGCTTCTTGCCCTC
>TARA_B100000674_G_scaffold286612_1_pt1 | contig 27759 bp, 27 predicted proteins | sample TARA_B100000674 | Tara Oceans TARA_B100000674 (sample SAMEA2622759) | marine metagenome | biome: marine biome (ENVO:00000447); feature: surface water layer (ENVO:00002042); material: "saline water (ENVO:00002010), including plankton (ENVO:xxxxxxxx)" | depth 5 m | reverse complement strand
CCCGTCCCGATCCAGCGGCTGCCGCCGTGATGGGCGCCATCCTGTTCCTGCAGGCGCTTGGCCAGTTCGTCCATAAGTTCCTCGAACGACATTGCCTCAATTTCCTCGTCGGAAAACATCTCCCGCGCGAGGCCCTGCAGCCAGTCTTCCGGGATGTATTCATCCAGCAGTCCGGCGGTCTTGTGCATAGCACCCTTGAAGAAATTCTCGAATACGAGATCGAACGTGTCGAAGAACCGCTCGTCCTTCACCAGCGATGCGCGCGACAGGTAGTAGAATTCGTCGATATTCGCCTGCGCGACGCCCTTGTCTAGTGCTTCAAGGAACGTCAGGTATTCCCGGATGGTGACGGGAATCCTCGCTTCCCTAAGATCGTAGAAAAACTGGACGAACATGCGTTCGCGCGGCTCCTTAGCTTTCTTGGCGGCGGGACATGAAGGCGAGCCGTTCAAACATATGCACGTCCTGCTCGTTCTTCAGTAGCGCGCCGTGTAGCTGTGGGATCGCCTTGGTGCTGTCACCGCGCAACGCCTCCGGGTCAATGTCTTCCGCGAGAAGCAGCTTGATCCAGTCCAGTAGTTCCGACGTAGAGGGTTTCTTCTTGATGCCGTTGACGTCGCGTATGGCGAAAAACACCTCCATCGCCTCCTTCAGCAGGCGTTTTTTTATATCCGGGAAATGCACCGCAATAATCTTCTCCATCGTGTCTTCGTCCGGGAAACGGATGTAGTGAAAGAAACAGCGCCTGAGAAATGCGTCGGGCAGTTCCTTTTCATTGTTAGACGTGATGATCACGACAGGCCGGTTGACGGCCTTCACGGTCTCCTTCGTCTCGTAGACGTAAAATTCCATTCGGTCGAGTTCACGCAGCAGATCGTTCGGAAATTCGATATCTGCTTTGTCGATTTCGTCGATCAGCAGCACCGCCTGCTTTTCGGACGCGAACGCCTCCCACAGCATGCCACGCTTGATGTAGTTGTTAATATCCTGCACCCGATCGTCGCCGAGCTGGGAGTCCCGCAGCCGCGATACCGCATCGTATTCGTACAGCCCGTGGCTCGCCTTTGTGTTCGACTTGATGTGCCATTCATGGAATGGCATGCCAAGCGCATCCGCTACTTCCATCGCCAGCATAGTTTTGCCGGTCCCGGGTTCGCCCTTGATCAGCAGAGGGCGCTCGAGGGTAATCGCCGCGTTGACGGCGGTCATCAGGTCCTCCGTAGCGACGTATTTATCTGTACCGGCAAACTTCATGAAGTGATCTTTCTGGCAGAATTGCTTATGATGTGGCCGGAACGTAATGCACCCCCCCCCAATCAAGCAAGAGCCCCGGAATGACCACGATCGCCCTAGCCCTCCACCTACTAGCCGCCCTTGTCTGGGTCGGCGGCATGTTTTTCGCTATCATGGTTCTGCGTCTCGCTGCCGGCGAGCTCGAACCACCGGTCCGTGTGCCGCTATGGGGCCGCGTATTCTCGAAGTTCTTCCCCTGGGTGTGGATGGCGGTGATCGTGCTGCCGCTGACCGGCTACTGGATGATTTATACCGTCTGGGGCGGGTTCGCCGCGCTGCCTGTGCACGGACATATCATGAACGGCCTTGGTCTGATCATGATTGCGGTCTACCTACATCTCTGGTTCGCGCCTTACAAGCGTTTTCGCGCCGCGCTGATCGATGGCAATATCCCGGCGGCCGGCGCCAATCTCAACCAGATCCGCATCTTGGTAACGGCGAACTTGGTAATCGGGCTGGCGAATTCTGTGATCGGGAGCACGGGTCGGTATTGGTAGTGATCTCTAGCTCAGAAGAATGTGCCCGCTGATAAACGGAAACGGAATTTAATTCAAAATTTTGGAGTACCTGCCTCGGGACAAGAGCGGGCGATTACATGGCGGACCGCCAACTAATTCAACTCCGCGCCGGCCGCTCCGTGCCCCCAACAAACATCCGGTATCCTAGCCTCTCATTTGGCCAGTAATCCCAAATGGCATAGTGCTGAACAGCGCGGTTGTCCCAGCAGGCGACAGTGTGATCAGTCCAATTGAAGCGCATCGTCCAGTTGGGTTTCTGCTGGTGTTGGTATAAAAATTCTAGGATCGCGCGACTTTCATCCTCCGGAACGTCCTTGATGTGGCGCGTAAAATACGGATTTACGTAAAGTACCTCCCGGCCATTTTCCGGGTGGGTAATCACAATGGGATGTTCGGCGACCAGATGCGTTTCCTTATTGTCTTTTGTCACCGACGCGTCAAACGCGACGTCGGCGTTGTGAAAGGCAGTCTTGCCGTCCAGATACGCTTTCATGCTGTCGCTCAACTCGTCATACGCTTTGGCAGCGGATAGAAACATCGTGTCGCCGCCGCCATCCGGCGGGATGATTTCCTGATAGAGCACGCTGTATTTCGGCGGAATTTCTGCGCAACTCTGGTCGGTGTGCCACGCCTCGCCCGATATGCGCGCCGAGCTCTCGTCGAAATGCTGTTTCCGCAACGCCGGATAACCGTCCACCGGTTTCGAAGCCGTGCTCTTGCCGCCTACATGGACATGCGGTTCACCTAGGCACCGGACGAAACGGTCCTGGTCCTCGGGGGTCAAATTCTGGTCGCGGAAAAACACCACCCCGTGCGCGTTTAGCGCCGAATGGACCTGATCCACTTCGCTGTTTGACAGCGAGCAGGTCAGATCTACCCCGCCAATTTCGGCGCCGATATGCGGCGAGCATTTTTTGACGGTGATGCCGGTTTCTGACATTCCAGCAATCCTCCCGGTGCTTATCCCTATTCGCGGAGCCAAGTATAACAATTTGGGCGGCTGCGGATAGTGCGCCAAGCACGACAACTCTTTGCGGTTCTAACCGCCATAACCGGCACCTTTGCCGCAACAGCCGGATCGCCTAATCTCTCTCGCTGATTACCAACAGAGGCAAAACTGACACGTGACCAGCGAAGAAAGCGTTACCGAACGCGAGAATGTTTTTATTCATGCCTCCGTCCACCGAGCCAAGGCGTTGGGCTAGTTGCGGGGTATCGGCGATACGTTGACGATGTCGCACTGCCGCGCATGGTTGACGTAGCTTATCTGCGATCGCGCTACGCCCATACTCGGATTATCTCGATCGATGCGGAGGCGTCGCTGGAAATCTCCGGTATCGTCAGCAATGTTACGGGAAGGACGTCGCCGATTGGCGCATAGACGCAACAGGTCACCAACGATGGGAGACAACGCCATGAAAATTCGCAAACTCGGGAACAGCGATCTCGATACGTCGGAAATCGGCCTCGGCTGCATGACCATGGCCGGGATCTACGGCCCGGCAGACGAGGATCAATCCATCGCCACCATTCACGCGAGTATTGATGCTGGCGTCAACTTCATCGACACGGCGGACGCCTATGGCGGCGGGGCTAACGAAATCCTGGTCGGCAAGGCCATTTCCGACCGACGCGACAGAGTACTGTTGGCAACCAAGTTCGGCAATATCTATGCCCGGGATTCAGAACGCGGTGCCGACGGGCGGCCAGAATACGTCCGTGCGGCGTGCGAAGCCAGCCTGCAACGGCTTGGCACCAACGTAATCGATCTTTATTTCCAGCACCGGGTCGACAAGCAGGTCCCGATAGAGGACACGGTCGGCGCGATGGCCGACCTCGTGAAAGAGGGAAAAGTCCGCGCGATAGGGCTGTCGGAATGTTCTTCCGAAACTCTGCGCCGAGCGCATGCGGTGCATCCTATCTCAGCCCTTCAGAGCGAACTGTCGCTGTGGACCCAGTTCGCGCTGGAGGATCAGGTTCCGGTTTGCCGAGAGCTTGGCACCACCTATGTCGCCTATTCGCCGCTTGGCCGCGGCATGCTGACAGGTGCAATTAAAGGGGGCGCCGATTTGGCGGAAAAGGACCGTCGCCGCGATCATCCGAGGTTCCAAGGCGACAATCTGAAACACAACGTCGCAGTCATCGCGCCGATCGAGGCGCTCGCAAAGCGGAAAGGCTGCACGCCTGCGCAGATCGCGCTTGCCTGGGTGTTGGCGCAGGGCGACGACATCCTACCAATTCCCGGCAGCAAGCGGGTCGAACATCTGAGCCTGAACATCGCCGCGACCGAAATCGATCTCTCAGCGGACGAAGTGCAGGAACTGCACGACTCGATCCCACCCGATTTCACCGCCGGCAGCCGCTATCCGGACGCCCAGATGTGGACGTTGGACCTATAGACGGAGTAAAATGCTATGAAGGACTCAATCCCCATCCTCGTCGAAACCGAATGGCTTGCCGAGAATCTCGATAACTCCGATATCCGCATCGTCGATGCTACCTGGTATCTGCCGACGGTCGAGCGCGACGGTATCGAGAACTACGACGCCGGCCATATTCCAGGTGCCGTTTTCTGGGATATCGACGCCATTGCGGATCCGCAATCGTCCCTGCCCCACATGATGCCGGACGAAACAACCTTCCAGGAGCATATGAAAATGCTCGGCATCGGCGGCGATCATCACGTCATCGTCTACGACAACATGAAGATGATGACCGCGCCGCGCGTCTGGTGGACGCTGCGGGTTTTCGGCCATGAGCGCGTTTCCCTGCTTAATGGCGGGCAGAACAAATGGTCCGCCGAAGATCGCCCCCTAACGACAGACGCCCCTGAAATTTCAGAGACCGAGTTCCGGGCTATTTTCAATTCCTCCATGATCCGCTCAGTCGACGATGTCTTGGCCAATCTAAGAACCAGTAACGAACAAATTCTCGATGCGCGCGGTGCCGGGCGCTTTGACGGGACTGACCCGGAACCGCGGCCCGAATGCCGGTCCGGCCATATCCCTGGCAGCCAGAACCTGCCGTTCAACGATCTAATCGATCCGCAAATGGGAACGGTCCTGCCCATCAAAGAACTGGCGTCGCGCATACAAGCCGCCGGCATCAATGACGCCAGGCCGGTCGTCACCACCTGTGGATCAGGTATCACCGCTTGCGTGCTGGCGCTGGGCCTGCACCTTACTGGTCGTCACGACGTTGCCGTCTACGACGGGTCTTGGACCGAATGGGGCGGCCGAGAGGATACACCGGTAGCGTCCTGATCGCCGTCCCTATATGGTGCGGCTTCCCTTTTCCACAGCGTTTCGAGAGCAATGAAAGAAGATACCAAGATCGTCCATAAGGGGCGCGACCCAGAGGCCAATCACGGCATCATCAACCCGCCAGTATATCATGCCTCGACCATCGCCTGGGGCTCCGTCGCAGAGATGGAACGCCGACGCGACAATCGCTGGGAACCCGGCGTCTACACCTATGGCCGCCACGGCACACCAACCCACGATGCTCTGGAAGAAGCGTTCGCCGCTGTTTGCGGGGGGTACCGTTCCGTGGCCGTCGCCTCCGGCCTTGCGGCCATCAATGCCGCCATGCTGGCCTACCTGGAACAGGGAGATCACGTTCTCATGGTCGACTGCGTTTACGGCCCGGCCCGCAATTTCTGCGATAACGTTATCGGCCGGTTCGGCGTGGACACCACCTATTACGACCCCACTATAGGCGCCGGTATCAAGGACCTGATCCGCGACAATACCAAGATCGTCTATGTCGAGGCGCCCGGCTCGCAGACCTTTGAGATGCAGGATATCCCCGCGATCGCCAAAGAAGCCCACAAACGTGGTTGCGTTGTGATCATGGACGATACCTGGTCCGCCGGAATCTATTTTAAGCCCTTCGACCACGGTGTCGACGTCTGCGCTATGGCCGCTACGAAATACATCGTCGGTCATTCCGACGTCATGATGGGGCTCATCACTACAACCGAGGAACAATGGGACAAGGTGCGCCCGTCCGCCGCTGTGCTCGGCGCAAACTCCGGTCCGGACGACGTCTACCTCGCGTTGCGCGGCCTCCGCACCCTGCCGGTCCGCCTGCAGCGTCATATGGAGACCGGCATCACGCTGGCCAAATGGCTGCAAGAACGCCCCGAGGTCGAGCAGGTCTTTCACCCGGCCCTGCCGTCGCACCCCGGACACGAAATATGGAAACGTGATTTCACCGGCGCCAGCGGGCTATTCTCCTTCGTGTTGAAGGACGAGTTCGAAAAACAACGCATCCACTCGATGCTCGACGGCATGGAGCTCTATGCTATGGGTGCAAGTTGGGGAGGGTTCGAAAGCCTGATCATGCCCGCAAACCCGGTCGGAAACCGCACCGCGACCCAATGGAGGCATAACGGTCAACTGATCCGCATCCATGCCGGGCTGGAAGACCCGGAAGACCTGATCGAGGACCTTCAACAGGGCTTTAACCGCCTGAACGGAAATGACTGACGCGAGGGCAAACAGCGGGGCAACGGCCGAAGCCAACACCGAACCGGTTCAGGTCTCCCTGCTGACCGGTTTTCTCGGCAGTGGCAAGACCACCCTGCTGAATAAGTTGCTGAAACACCCGGACATGGTCGAGACCGCCGTTCTGATCAATGAATTCGGTGAAATTGGCCTCGATCACCAGCTTGTCGAGCGTATCGACGAAAACACCGTCCTGCTGAATGCCGGCTGCCTGTGCTGCACCATCCAGGGCGATCTTGTTAACGCGCTGTCGGATCTGTTTATCAAGCGTGTGAAGGAAGAGGTCCCCTACTTCCGGCGCGTGCTTATCGAAACGACCGGTCTCGCCGATCCGGCGCCGATAATCCACACCCTGATGACCGCACCCGTTGTTTCAAACCGTTTTGCGCTGGACGGGATCATCACAACGGTGGATGCGGTAAATGCGCAAAACGAGCTGAACCGGCACGAAGAATCCGTGAAGCAGGTTGCCGTTGCCGACCGGATCGTGATCACCAAGTCCGACCTTGTGGACGCCGAAGACCTAAAAAAATTGGAAGACCGGATCTCGACCCTCAACCCCGGCGCTCCGCAGGGAAAGGCCGTGATGGGCGAAATCGATCCGGTAAGACTGTTCGATACCGGTCTTTACGACCCCAAGACCAAGTCGATCGACGTGCAACGCTGGCTCCGCGGCGAGGCCTACCTGAAAGACAACGGACACGATCACGATCATGGACATAATCACGGTCATGATCATGAGCATCACCACCACAACGATGTGAACCGCCACGACGAATCCATTACCGCATTCTGCATGACCCGGGACGACCCCATCGACTGGGAGGCCTTTGTCGCCTGGGTCCGTATTATGATCGGGCAGCACGGCGAAAAACTGCTGCGGATTAAGGGGATCCTGAACATTGCCGGACGCGAAAAACCTATAGCAGTGCACGGCGTTCAACACATGTTTCACGATCCGGCGGAACTGGCTGAATGGCCGGATAACGATCGCCGTTCGCGGATCGTGTTTATTACCCGTGATCTGGATCGTAGCGTGATCGAGGATAAACTCGATAGCCTGATGGAACAGGCAGCAAAGCTGGATCAATAGCTAGACCTGTCCACCCGTTATAGCCGATGGTATATAACGGTATGAGATATCATCCGCTGTATGTTGTCGCGCTGCTGCTTTCTTCAGGAAGCGTCGCCGTTGCAGAACCTTTGACGGTTTACGCACCGGCAAGCATAGCCGGTATCGTCAAGACTATCGAATACAACTGGTTGGTCAAACCGGGACCCGGCATCAGGTTCATAACGGGATCAAGCGGAGCGCTTGCACGGCAAATAGAATACGGCGCTCCGGCACATGTCTTTATTTCAGCCAACCCGGATTGGGTTGAATACCTTCAAAGCCGGAAACTCATAAACAGACATACGAAAACTGCTTTCATGGGAAATGTGTTAATCGTCATTACCGGCGAAAGAGCACGAGACGAGTTTTTAGCTGAACAGCCGAAAAGTTTTGAGGATGTATTTCGGAATTTCGATCGACTGGCGCTGGGTGATCCTCGACATGTCCCCGCCGGAATTTATGCGAAACAGGCTCTTAAAAAATTACGCCTTTGGAAAACTGTAAAAAAACGTACCGCCAAAGCCTCAGATGTACGAAAGGCGTTTCTAATGGTCGAACGCGGCGTTGCGGATCTCGGAATCGTATACCGCACGGATGTGGGCAAGCGTGGAACCGTAGCAATCGTCGCAGAAATACCTGCCGCGCTCCACGAGCCTATTCGCTACGTTGCCGCCGGCACGAACCGGAAGCATCCGGATACTGCAAGGTTTCTCGATTATCTGATTTCCCCCGGCACTCGTAAATTCCTTAGTGATGCCGGCTTCGTAGTCCCGGAGTAGCCGCGAATGTTCGATCTCTCACAGGCGGAAATCGCCGCCGTCCTGCTGAGCCTCAAAGTTTCGCTCTGGGCAGTCGGAATTAGCCTGCCGTTCGGCATTGCAACCGCTTGGGTGCTGGCGCGTCTGGAATTTCCAGGTAAAACGCTGCTGGATGCGCTGATCCACGTGCCCTTAGTCGTGCCGCCAGTCGTCGTTGGTTACCTGCTTCTTCTTCTATTCGGGCGCAACGGGTTCCTCGGCGGCCCGCTTTACGACACTTTCGGGATAACGATCGCTTTTTCCTGGCAGGGCGCGGCGGTCGCCGCCGCGGTTATGGCCTTTCCCCTGATGGTACGCGCCATCAGGCTTTCCATCGACGCCATCGACACGCGGCTGGAACAGGCGGCACGTACCCTTGGCGCCCGCCCATTTGACGTCTTTCTGACGATCACCCTGCCGTTGACCGCGAGCGGGATCGTGGTCGGCGTCATCCTTGCCTTCGCCCGCGCGCTGGGCGAATTCGGCGCGACAATAACCTTCGTGTCCGCCATTCCTGGCGAAACCACCACCCTGCCCGTCTCGCTCTACACCCTGTCACAGATCCCAGGCGAGGAAACCGGTGCCGTCAGGCTGGTCGTCCTGTCACTAATCGTCGCCTTCGGAGCGATGTTCACCGCCGAGGTTATCGCGCGGCGGGTCCGGAAAAGGATCGCGGGATCATGAGCCTAGCCGTCGATGTTTGGAAGAACCTCGGGGCGTTCACCGTCGATGCCCGCTTCGACTGCACAGACGGGATTACCGCCCTGTTCGGCAAATCTGGCGCCGGCAAGACCAGTATCATCCAGATGATGGCCGGGTTAATCCGTCCGCAGCGTGGACGTATCGAAATCGACGGCCAGGCAGTCTTTGATAGCGCACAAGGCATTAACGTGCCGCCGGACAGGCGCCGGATTGGTTATGTGTTCCAGGACGCCCGCCTCTTTCCCCATATGAACGTCCGACGAAACCTTGAATACGGACGACGGAGACGAGGAGCGTCCGACGCTTCCCCGGATTTCGGCGAAGTTGTCGACGTACTGGGGATTGGAAACCTCTTGGACCGCCGGACGCACCTCCTGTCGGGCGGCGAACGCCAACGGGTGGCCATTGGCCGCGCACTGCTGTCGGCGCCGCGCATGCTGCTGATGGATGAGCCGCTGGCGTCGCTGGACCCGGAGCGCAAGGCGGAAATTATTCCGTTTGTTTCCAAGGTTCAGGTTCAGTTCCGCCTGCCCATCGTATATGTCAGTCATTCGGTCGATGAAGTACTTCAGCTGGCAGACACCATGGTCCTTGTCGCAGAAGGCGGAATTGCCGCGGTCGGACCGGTGGAAGATGTCATGAACCGGCCTGATCTGGTGCGAATTACTGGCACAGGTGATGCCGGGAGCGTCATTCCCGCCCAGGTGGCCGACAGCGACCCGAATTTCGGTATTACAACGCTTTCCTTTTTAGGCGGAGAATTCCGGCTCCCTGCGGCGGGATTGGAGCAAGGCAAACGCCTTAGGCTTCGCGTCCGCGCCCGTGATGTGAGCCTGGCCCTGACCCGACCTCAGGACGTAAGCGTGATGAATATTTTCGAGGGGACCGTGACCTCGGTATCGAACAGTGGCAGACCTCAAACGGACGTATCGGTAGATGTGGGGGGCACGATAATCTGGTCGCAGATCACCCATAAATCGCTTTCCGAGCTGGACATAGAACCCGGCTGCACGGTCTATGTAATGGTGAAAGCGGTCGCCATCGACGATCCGGTGGTACATCCATGAGAAAGCCCGGATCGGTTAGAGAACTGGAAGATCTTGGCTGCGTGCACCTGTCTCCCTCCTTCTCCCTGCGGGGTTTCTCGATAGCGAGATTTCGGCGAACCACGCTAGTTAGAATATCCCCGATAATCCGAACCTTGCAGTAGCGTCAGGCCGAAAGCTCTGTTCCGAGCTGCACGAACCTCTCCGCGACAAATTTGGCGCGCTTCACACTCGTTCGAGATTTCGATCGTACTAGCTAAACAATCTTGGCAGCAGGAACAACCTGAACTGCGTCGCCAATAAAAAAAGACTTCGAGGGCCATATCTGGGGTCGCCCCGATGCCGAAGGCTACATTGGGTTGTTTTCCAACTTTTGAAGAACCTCCCGGCGGCGCGGATAGGCGCTGCTCCTACGCCGCCTGCACCACCTGATCCCTGTTGTGGGGGACCGTCAGGTCGATAATCGGGCCGGTCGGCACAATGCCGGACGGGTTCACGTTCGACTGCCCGCCGTAATACCCTCTCTTGATACCGGGGATATCGATGACATCGGTCAGGCCGGGCGTTTGGTATAGATCCAGCGTGTAGTTCCAGAGGTTCGGGTAATCCTGGATACGCCGGATATTGCACTTAAAATGACTGAAATAGACGAAGTCGAAGCGGATCAAGGTCACGAAAAGCCGCCAGTCCGCTTCAGTCGGATAGTCGGTGACGAGATACCGTTGCTTGGAGAGGATTCCCTCTAGGAAATCAAAGCTCTCGAACATCGGACCGATGTATTCCTCGTATGCTTCCTGGGTCTTGGCGAATCCGCATCGGTAGACGCCGTTATTTATGGTCTCGTAGATGCGGTCGTTGAGCTCGTCGATGCGGGCACTATGCGCCTCGGGATACAAGTCCGGCAGGTCGTTTTTCGCCCACTCGTCGAACTCGGTATTGAGCATGCGGATGATTTCAGAGGACTCATTGTTGACGATGGTCTTTTTCTGGCGGTCCCAAAGGGTGGGTACGGTGACGCGGCCGGAATAGTTGGGATCGGCTTTGATGTAGACCTCGTGTAGTTCCAGCACCCCACTCTCGCCGGGCTGGATGTCGTCGATGCCCCGGGTATAGGCCCAGCTGCGGACGCGGGGGCGGTCCGACAGGGTTGCGGAGATCACGTTTTCCAGACCTTTTAGGCGCCGAATGATCTGTGTGCGATGCGCCCACGGGCAGGACGGGGCTAGGAACAGATGATAACGGCCTGGTTCCGCCTTGAAGCCGGACGAACCATCGGCGGTGATCGTATCGCGCCAAACGGATTCGGCGCGGACGAACGCACCTCCCGCCGGGTTTCGGTATTTTTCGTCGTCATCGATCCATTCGCCGTCAATGACCATACCCATAGTTCCGCTCCTCTTGTGGGTTTGGGCTATATGCGGCGAGATAATAGTGCGTTTTTTCATAGGTTGCAGCACTCTCCCCCTCCCGACCACCCCCGGTATGTTGCTTATGGTTGGCCGGGAGAGGAAGAGGGGCGGTGCAGTCGCGGCCCACAGGTCAGACATTGGACAGGCTCTTGACGATCCGCCATCATTCCGACGGAAAAAAGGAATTGAGGACGACCATGGACTACCAGCTTCCGGAAGAACTGCGCATGCTGAAGGAAACCCTTCGGAGGTTCATCGACAACGAGGTCATCCCAATCGAGCGAGAGGCCTATGACGGCCCCGAGATGGTGCCGGAAGTACGGGAAAAACTGGAAGCTCGCGCGCAGGAACTTGGTATCTGGGGCGTCGATGTACCCGAAAGTCTTGGCGGGCTTGGCATGGGGTTGCTGGCCCGTGCGATCATATGGGAGGAAACTGGACGCACTATCGCCTTTCCCCGGCGCAAGAAATGGATCTTCGGCCCCGATGTCAGCCCCCTCCTCGCCGGTTACGCTAACGATGAACAGACCGAGAAGTACCTGAAGCCCTGTATCGACGGGAAACTTAAACCCGGCTTCGCCCAGACCGAACCCGATGCAGGCGGCGACCCGGCGGGCATGAAAACTACGGCGGTGCGCGACGGAGATGAATACATCATCAACGGCAACAAACGCTTCATCACCGGCGCGGATACCGCCGATTTCTTTCAGGTCATCTGCGTCACCGACCAAGAAAAAGGCACCCGCGGAGGTATTTCCTGCATTCTGGTCGATGCCGACACACCCGGCGTGACCATTCTGCGCAAACAGCAGACCATGATGGACGACCAGCCCTGCGAAATGGCGTTCGACGATGTCCGTGTACCGGTTTCGAATCTGGTAGGTAATGAAGGCGACGGCTTTCGTATGGCGCAGGCTTGGATTACCATGGGCCGGATCCGCCATGGCGCCATCGGGATTGGCACCATGGAACGCTGTCTCGAACTGGGAGCGTCGTATGCCAAGGACCGGGTGACGTTTGGCAAGCCCCTCGCTGACCGGCAGGCGATCCAGTGGATGCTCGTCGATACCTATGCCGACCTCCACCAGATGCGATTGATGATCTATTCTGCTGCGTCCAAGTATGACGCGGGCGAGGATATCCGCTGGGAATCCTACATGTGCAAGTATATCGGAGACCGCAAAGCATTCGAGGCAACCGACCGCTGCATGCAAATGTACGGCGGCGTCGGGCTCACGACGGATTTTCCCATTGAAAAGCTGTGGCGCGACGCGCGATCGTTCATGATCACCGAGGGGCCGGAGGAAATCCTAAAACACGCATTGCAGCGCCATGTGCTGAACCAATACGGCTGACTCCGATTGCGTCTGCCCGTCTTTTTCACCGATCCGGAATTTGACCGGCTTCGGGGCATCACGCTTATGCTTATCGCAACTCTCAGTTTTTCGGGAATGCATGCGACCATCAAGCATGTCAGCGCGGACCTACATCCGTTCGAAATTGCGTTCTTCCGCAACTTTTTCGGTTTGGTGGCACTGTTTCCATTTTTTATCCGGCACGGACTGGCGCCCTTGAAGACGAACCGGATCGGCCTCCATTTCGGGCGTGTCGGCCTAAATATCGGATCAATGATCGCCTTCTTCTACGCGATTTCGATTACGCCGCTGGCAGAAGTCATCGCCCTGTCTTTCGCCGCTCCGATTTTCGCAACGCTGCTGGCGATATTTTTCTTTCGCGAAACGGTCGGAATTACAAGGTGGACGGCGATCTTTCTGGGGTTCGCAGGGACTATCGTCATACTCCGTCCGGGCTATGAAGCGATTGGTCTCGGGCCGGTTCTAGCGCTGATGGCGGCGATGACTTGGGGCAGTGCGGTCATCATCATCAAGAAGCTAAGCAAGACGGACTCCTCCGTCACCATCACCGCCTACATGGTTCTGTTCATGACACCGTTATCGCTTGCACCTGCTCTATTCGTCTGGGAGTGGCCTAGCTGGGAACAGCTCGCATGGCTCGCCCTGATAGGCTCTTTCGGCACCGCTGGACATCTTACGATGAACGTCGCAATAAAGTTAGCTCCGACGAACGTCGTAATGCCGATCGATTTTGTCCGACTGATCTGGGTCGCGATTATCGGTTACTTCATCTTCGCTGAAAGCCCCGACATTTTCGTCTGGATCGGCGGCGCGATGATTTTCGGCTCCGGCATCTGGATCGCCCATGCGGAGAACCAGCGGCGGAGAGAGCCTACGAAGGACACTGATGATTAAACCTCCTTTTGGGTTGACTGATAAGAGCAAGCATCTGGGCCAGTTATTTACCCGACGGGCAGAAAAACCCATAGCCGGGCGAGAATCTCGCGTGTGTCGGTCTTGGCGGTGATTTCCTTGACCGTTATTCCACGGGTGAGTTCGAGGCCTGTGTCAATGATGTTTCCTACGATTTGACATCGTGCTACCCGCCCGTTCGGGATATCGCCAGACAGGTTTAGCGCGGGTATTCTGACCGCATTAAACAGGAGATACATCTCATGCGACCCTTTCACGTCGGCGACATTCTGGTATCCAGCTTCATTGAACGGGACGGTCCCTGGCGCGCGCCGACCATCATGTTCCCTGAAGCCGATCATGCGACTGCCCTCGCCCACCTGAAGACCATGGCGCCCGAGGTTTACGATGCCGCCCAGGATCTGTTGGTTATCACTTACCAGACATTTGTCGTGCGCACCCCTAGGCACAATATTCTGATTGACACCTGCGTCGGCGAACATAAGCCGCTGCGGGGACCGGCTCTGGACTTTCCAAAGCAGCCCTGGCTCGACGGCTTCGCCGCGCACGGCCTCCGGTTCGAGGATATTGACTATGTCTTCTGTACCCACCTGCATGTCGATCATTGCGGCTGGAATACGCGACTAATAAATGGCAGATGGGTGCCGACGTTTCCCAACGCCACTTACATATTTGGCAAAGTCGAATACGAAGCGTGGGAAGCGGCGGCCAACGAGGCCGAACGCGACGAGCGCCGTTCCGCCGTCTGGGAAGATAGCTGCCTGCCCATCGTCGAGGCCGGCCAGGCGAAACTGGTCGACGCCGATTTTGAGCTCGAAGACGGCATCTGGCTTACGCCTGCGTTCGGACATTCTCCTGGCCAGGTCTGCGTTAACTTCACGTCGCAGGACGACCATGCCATGTTTACCGGCGACATGATGCACCACGCTCTGCAATGCGTGGAACCCGACTGGAGTACTTGTTTCTGCCCCGCCCCGCAAGAAGCCGCCGAGAGCCGAAAGCGAATCCTCGGCAGCGTCGCCGATAGCAACACCATCGTCGTGCCCGCACACTTTCCAGGACAGACCGCCGGATACGTCGACAGCGCCGGAGATGCTTGGCGGTGGCGTTACATGGAGTTTGACAACGGCGTTCCGACGCGCGCCGGCGACCGACAAACCATGCCGGTCTGACGGTTCAGAAAACAGTAGGATCTGCACTGTAATTTCCAGCGCGGTATCGATTTACCGGCGAGCTGAAACTTCAGCGGCGCGGTAATCGCTGCTATTGATCTTCGAAGCCGTAAAGGCTTGCCGGATTGTCGACCAGCAGTTTTTTCTGAATATCCGGGTCCGGAGCATATTTCGGTATCAAGTCGACGAGATTTCCGTCATCCGGCATGCCCTCCCAGAGATTTGGGTGCGGCCAGTCAGTGCCCCAAAGCGCGCGTTCAGGGTTGGTCTCTATGACCGCCTGCGCAAACGGCACGACGTCGTCATACGGCGCGCCCGACTGAGACAGACGCTCGGCGCAAGAGATCTTTACCCAAACATCTTCGTTCCGCATGAAATCAAGGAGCAGTTTGAAAGGTTCTGAGTGCAGGCCGTCCACGACCTTCACCCGCACCATGTGATCGAACACAATGGGTAACTTGAATTTTCGCAGATCGGCATTGAATTCGACAATATCCTCGGCCTCGATATAGATCACAAGGTGCCAGCCAAGGCCCTCTATTTTCTCGGCAATCCGATGAACTCGGTCGAAGTTTGGCGGACCGCTGAGATGGCGGGCAAAGCTGAATCGGATCCCGCGGATCCCGCCCTCGTGCAGTGTCTCAAAATCCCGTTCTGAAAAGTCCTCGTCGACGATGGCCACCCCCCTCCAACGGCCGTTCGAGGTGGCGATCGCGTCTAGCGTCGCCGCATTTTCTGTTCCGTGACAGGTCGCCTGAACAATCACCGACCGGTCAAAGCCGAGTAGCCCGTGCAAAGCCCGTAAATTTTCCTTCGGCGCATCGACCGGCTTGTAGGTCGCACCCGGATGATAGGGAAACAGATCTGACGGACCGAACACATGGACATGGGCGTCGCAGGCGCCGGGTGGTGGCGTAAACAAGGGCTTGGAGGGAGATGGATGCGGCGGAGGAGGATATTTCATTAAGAAACCCACTAAGAGAGCTCTACAGGGTTTTAGGACGACAATCCTGCCGTCGGCAAGGGATTCCGGTCAGCGGCTGGGGCTCACACCCGCCTGAGCCCGACTTAACGGATAGAAACGAACGCTGTTCGGCGCCTAGTCTTCCAGCAACCCGTCTATTTATCCAGGAACGGAACCGTTATATCCGCTCGGTCCGGGGACAAGATTACATTCTTCCGTAGCGTAGTCTGACAGCAGAAAGACGAGAAAGTCACGAACATACGCGATCCGGTTGTAGACCGTCTCGACACCCTTCGTCCCTTTTTTCGATCAGGGTTGCGCCGACATTTACATAGTTCAGTTTTTCTTCCACGCGGTAACGTTGTTCTTTCCTAGCCCAATCGATGCCGCAGTCCGGCACATTCATCAAGTCATTCGAGGCCTTGCCCGCCTTCACGGTACTGCTGGCGCTTTAGTGGAACAGCCAGGTCCCGCCATTAGCGGCGATGACGATCACCGGTATGATCAACTTGAGGCGCGTTTTGGCAGCACACCTTTCACATTAAAATCTATGGAAGACTCTGGGACGAATTCGTAAACGAAATTTAAACACCTAATCAGGTTTAAGGCGTGGAGTCCTATCGCGCGTGTAGTTATCCTAAAGATATGGAAAAGCAATTCATCTATCACATGTGCCAAAAGGCGACTTGGGAAGAAGCCGCAGATACCGGAGAATACTCGGGCTCCGCGCTCGATTTGGCGGACGGGTTCATTCATTTTTCAACCGCGGATCAGGTAAAAAAAACGGCAGCGCTGCATCTTGCCGGCCTCACCGGCCTGGTCCTCCTGACAGTGCCCGTCGACGTCGTGGCGGATGCCCTGAAATGGGAACCATCCCGCGATGGCGTATTGTTTCCGCACCTGTACCGGTCATTAAAGTTCGATGAGGCGGTTGATGTTACTAACCTAGAACTTGATATTAAAAGGCGCCATATATTTCCACGATTACGCTGAAATCCGCTCGATACGGGACATTCATTCACCCTTCACTTTGCAGCGGCACTTTTTCTCGGTATTTCTGGCGCGAACAGGGAGATTAATCCATGACCGAAGTCGCGGGGGAAAACTACGGCGCCATCGACATTGTCTGTAATGCCTTCACACCTGAGGCTGTTGACAGTGGCTGGATGTCCGTAGACCCGGAATTCCGGAAGAAAGTGCGCGTCAAACCGGAATATCGCGACGGTGTATCGCCCGAGGCCTATATCGACATTATGGACCGTTGCGGGATCGAGCGGTCGTTCTTGATCGCCCAGCGATCCGGCGATATCCGTATTCAAGGCTCCGCCCACATGCCAACCGACTATATCGCCGGGCTGGTCGATGCCCATCCAGGTCGTTTTTCCGGCCTAATCGGCGTCGATCCATCAAATATCATGGAAAGCCTGGCGGAAGTCGAACATGCCGTGCGTGATCTCGGCTTCGTGGGTGCACACCTATACCCGCATTGGTTTGACGAAGCACCGGATGCCGCAAAATACTATCCGTTTTACGCCAAATGCTGCGAACTGGGGGTCCCGATCCAGATGCAGGTCGGCCATTGTCTCGTCTACAATCCGCACCGGCGGTTGCCGAGCGTCGGCCGACCCATCTGTCTGGACCGGATCGCCATGGATTTTCCGGAACTAAAGCTGGTCGGAATTCACATCGGTTACCCTTGGTACGAGGAGATGATTTCCGTCGCCTGGAAACACGCTAACGTCTATATCGGCCTGGATGCCTACGCGCCGAAACACTGGCCGGAGGCGACACGGCACTACATGAATTCTTTCGGACAGGACAAAGTGCTTTTTGGTACCGACTGGCCCGTTGTCGATCCCGAGCGTGCGATGGACGACGTCGCCCAGATGGAATGGAAACCTGAAGCAAAACGGAAGGTAATGCGATCTAATGCGTTGATTTTATATGATTTATGATTTTCACGTTTGACAGAATTCATTAAGCCGTTCGATGCGACCACACACGTCTCGCACCTACCCGCGACGATGTTATAGTCAGCGGCAAAAGTTACTCAGGGACAAAGTTATCATGACCGATACGATGGTTCAGGACCGCACGGTCACTGGCGTCCTCCAGTTTACGATTCCCACCGGCGAAAAAATCATCACCCAGGTCAGCGAAACCGGCGGCGGACGTAACGATCCAAACACCGGCCAGTACGAAATGAGGGAAATCACCGTCCATGACGGCCGCGCCATCGCCGAAAAGCTGGACATGGAAGTACAAGGATTTGAATTTTTTAAATTCGATACCGCCGTCACCGACTTCACCGATGATGAGCAGGTGAAGAATATCTACTACCCGGAACTTGAAAAACTGCTGCTAGAACGGACTTGTGCCAACGAAGTCCTAATTTTCGATCACACGATCCGCATCGGTGACCCAAAAAAGCGCGAAAAACTGGGCGTCCGCGACCCCGTTCGCAGCGCCCATAACGATTTTACCGATAATTCTGCTCCACAGCGCGTTAAGGACCTGCTGCCGCCGGCAGAAGCCGAAGACAAGTTCAGCCGCCGGTTCACGTCGATCAACGTATGGCGGCCGCTCACCGGTCCGGTAAAGACCGACCCGATTGCTATCTGCCCTTGGGATAGCATCGGCGAGGATGACTTCATCCCGACCGAGCGTAACTACGGCAACCGCATCGGCGGGATCCTAAACCTCAGATACAACCCAGACCAGCGCTGGACGTATTTCCCCGACATGGAGCGTGATGAGGTCATTTTGCTGAAATGTTTCGATACCGAGCTGGATGGCCGCGCCCGCTGGACCGCGCATGCGGCGTTCGAAGACCCCAACGGCCCCGACCCATCGCTGCCAGCGCGGGAAAGCATCGAGGTTCGGACGCTGCTATTCTACTAGGCTTTTCGCCTAGTCGAATATTGCCACGCAGTCGATTTCGACGTTCACGCCCGCTCGATGCGGGGTCCCGCCGATGCAGGTTCGGGTGACTTTTTGCCCTGCATGAACTCGGTAAAGGCTTCGTTGAATTTCGGAAAATCCGCAGTATCACGCAGACACACGCGCATATTCACCACATTGGTGAAATCCGCACCTGCGGCGGCCAGGACGCCCTTCAGGTTAGTCAGCGTCTGACAGGTTTGCTTCTGGATATCCTCCGACACGACTTCCTTGGTTTCGGGGTTTAGCGGCCCCTGCCCCGATACGAACATCATATTTCCAAAGCGGATCCCCTGAGCAAGCGGCGACGGCGTCGCCTTGTCTGTAAATCCAGTGGTCGGTGACGACGTAGAGGTGATGATTTCCTTCGCCATATATTTCGGTCCTCTGTTTGTTTTTAGGCCGTCATCCCCGCTCAACCGGGGATCTCGAGCCGTTTGTTAGTCGCGATGAAATTCCCGCCTGCGCGAGAATAAAAACTCAGACGAAATCTTGACCTGGATGCACGGTCCCGCAAGCGCCACAAGTGCGTGCCGGTATGGAATCGAAGAAATTCGCGTAAGCCTGCGATACGGGATCCTTTGTGTAGTCCTCCACAACGAAGAATTCCTCATGAATTTGGGCATCGCAGGACGGGCAGAACCATTGGAAACTATCAGTTTCGCCGGTCCGTCGCATTCGTTCGCCGACCAGCAAAAACGCATCTTCCGGGAAACGTGGCGAATGTGGGATGCCGGTGGCGGTATAAACGGTTTCCCCTTCCTTCAGGACGGCAATCTCTTCCCTGCCGTCGGGCGTGCGGTAGTGAAGGTTCATGCTGCCTTTCAGCATGGTCATGTGTTCGTCCGAGGGGTTGATGTGAAATTCCGACCGGTACTCCCGCCCCCGGGCGATGAACATCAGCGTATCATCGCTCTGCCACAACACTTTCACGTACCTTCCAGTCTCTGCAAGCTCCTTCATGATCGCATCGTGATCGGCGATGGGCATGGGCAGCATGGCGGTATTCCTCCCCGTCGTTCAGGCGGCTTCGGCAGACAGGAACTGCCGGCCGAGAATGATATCCGACGCTTTTTCGGCTGTCATGATTACCGTAGCATTCAGATTACCCCCGACGATATCCGGCATGATAGACGCATCAACCACGCGCAGCGCATCAATACCACGGACTTTCAGGTCACCGTCGACCACGGCACGATCGTCGATCCCCATGCGGCATGTGCTGGTGGGATGGAACACCGTGCTCAGCGTTTCTCTTATATAAGCATCTATTGCATCATCGTCGTCTTCCGATACCCCTGCGCCAGGAGCGAATTCCTCCCCGCGCGTGCCGTCGAAGGCTGGCTGCATTCCTATCCTGCGCATGATGCGGAAGCTTTCGCGCAGCACCCGCCGGTCTTCCTTGGTAGACAGAAAGTTATTGAGGATCCGCACGGAATCCCGGGGATCACCGGACCGCAGCCAGACCTTTCCGCGGCTTTCCGGACGCAAATGGCAGGCACGGAAGGCGTAGGTCTGCTCGGCCCCCGGCATGATTCCCGGGAACCATTGCCTGGCGGACATCGACATCGGCCGGAAAAACATCTGGATATCCGGAATTTCGAGATCCGGACGGCTCTTGACGTAACCTGTCAGTGACGAGGGCGGCGACGCCGCCATGCCGGTGCCGAACAGCTTTACCCGAGCTACGTGAAATGTAAGCCGGTCAAGCCGCAGGTCGCGGTGAAACTGGGAATTACCCTTGTAGGTATATTCAAGCCCGATGGCGGGATGATCCTGCAGGTCTTCCCCGACGCCGGGAAGATCGTGCACAACATCGATACCCATCTCCGATAAATGACCGCCTGGCCCGATGCCAGACAACATTAGAATCTGCGGCGAGTTGATGGTGCCGCCAGCCAAAATGACTTCTTTTTCGGCGCGCACTGAATGGGTTTTGCCGTCCTGCGTGTATTCAATGCCCACCGCGCGGCCGCTCTCTATCACCACGCGGTTCACATGGGCGCGAACCTGAACGTCTACGTTCGGACGTTGCATAGCGGGGCGCAAATAGGCGACGGCCGCAGACTGCCTTCGACCGTTGACGGCATTGACCTGAAGCCTGGCGAAACCTTCCTGAGAGGCGCCGTTGTAGTCCGATACCTTCTTATATCCGGCCTGCTCGATTGCGCCGAAGAAGCTGTCGAAAATCGGATCCTGGACGTCCGTTGTGCGGATTTTCCAAGGACCGTCTGAGCCATGATACGGATCGTCGCCGTCTTGAAACGCTTCGGCCCGCTTGAAATAGGGCAGCACGTCGTCGAACGACCATCCGGCCATTCCTTTTTGCCGCCAACGGTCGTAATCCCCGTGATTACCGCGGACATAGGCCATCATGTTGATCGACGAAGAACCGCCCAGCACCTTGCCTCGCGGATGAAATAGCCGACGGTTATCGGCATGGGGCTCCGGTTCCGATTCATAAGACCAGTTGAACTTCGGATCGTGCCAGACCTGGCCGACACCGAGCGGCATGTGAATCATAAAGCTCTTATCGCGATCGCCTGCTTCAAGCGTGAGCACCCGATTATCGCCGTTTTCGCTCAGCCGATGGGTCAGCACGCAGCCGGCAGACCCGGCGCCGACCACGATGTAGTCGACTGTCTTTTCGAATTCGGTCATTCCGTTTCCCCGAACGCTCCTTTTTACTTATGTCAGAAACGTTACCAGCCGAATGAACCGGTCACAACAATCGGGGAAAGCCAATCATTATTCCGCGCACTTTCCCCTGACCTCGTCGTCCTTAAGAAACGTTCCCGATTTAATTTTTAAGAACAACGTCTCGTCGTCACAAATGATTTCGAACGCCCCGATACGGATCGGACTGACAATTAAATCGGCCCCGGCGGCTTCGAGCAGGTCACCCTCACGGAGAGCTCGCTACTCGTGGTTTCACCGCTGACAGAACTCGATATTAAAGTTTAACGAGTTTCCTTGGCCGCATCGGTTGTTTACGCCAGTTCCAGTTCGGATTTTAGATAGGCGATGATGTCATCCGATTCATAGAGCCAGGTCTTCTCGCCTGAACCGCTCGATATCTGGAGGCACGGGACCTTGAAGCGCCCGCCACCATCGATCAGCGCCTGTTTGTGCTCCGCGTCGTTACGCGCATCGCGCAATTCGATGTTCAGCGCATGGCGGCGCAACTCCCGGCGAACCTTCACGCAGAATGGACAGGCATTGAACTGGTAAAGCGCGAAATTCTTGGTTTTTGAGTCTAGCTCAGCCTGAGCTGCAGCATCCCGAATTACCTGTTTCGGCCGCGTCAGCATGTCGTAGGCAAGTACCAACCTGCCCAGAATCCACCTTACAAAATTCATAAGAATGCTTCCGCCATACGTATTTGATAATGCGAGAGTATTTAGCTCTTTTCCATGACATGTAAAATACCGATTTGGACAGGAATCGGAGGGGGGAGTGTAAACATGCAGTTTTGGCAATTTGGCGACGTCGAGATAAGGCGGGTCATCGAATTTGAAGCCCCCCTGCTGGATCCCTTCGTCCTATTTCCCGACGCGGATGCAAACACTATCGCCCGTCACCGGCAATGGCTGGAACCGCGAATGCAAGACCCGGAAACCGGTCTGCTGATCCTCGCCTTCCACAGTTTCGTCATCCGTACCCGCCGACATGTCATCCTGGTCGATACGTGCGGCGGCAACGACAAGGAGCGCCCCCAGAAACTGCGCTATCACCGGAACAACTGGCCATATCTCGAAAATCTGGCCGCCTCGGGTATCGCAATAGATGAAGTCGATTACGTGCTTTGTACACATCTTCACGTCGATCACGTCGGCTGGAACACGCGGCTGGTCGACGGCCGCTGGGTGCCGACATTTCCCAACGCAAAGTATTTGTTCGCGAGAGACGAATGGGATTTCTGGCAGCGGGAGTATCAATCGGACGATTTCACCGACGATCCCTACTACGAAGACAGCATTCTGCCCGTCATCGAAGCCGGTGCCGCAGAATTTGTGGACGGGACCCATGTCATAGACGACTGGGTGCGCCTCGTCCCCTCGCCCGGCCACACGCCGGGTCATGTCAGTATCCATATCGGGGGTGAGTTTCCTGATGCGGTGATGAGCGGCGACCTGATGCATCATCCGCTGCAGTGTGCCGAACCCGACTGGAACAGCTGTTTCTGCGTGACGCCCGCGCAATCCGCCGCCACCCGGCGGGAATTTCTCAAAAAGCATTCCGGCACCTCGACACTGATCATGCCCGCCCATTTCCCGACGCCCGGCGCGGGACGGGTCGTCGAAGCAGGCGACAGCTGGCGGTTTATTTTTGACGGAGAGGATTGATTTGGTGAGCTACTGCATCGCGACGGAAAGACCGGCGGCAGCAACCAGCAGCCTGCTGGGCCTGCGACCGCTCCCGAAAGGCGGTCTTTACCGTGAAACCCCTCGCGACACCGAAATGGACGAAACCCAGGGGCTATATTCGAAACTCTAGCAATTCAGGCAATCACCGCCGGGAGCCATTGGTTTGAAGGCTCGAGCACTATTTTGTTGTTATTTTTGTTCGACGAAAATTCTTAAATTTGCCTTTCTGACCGGAAACCCGTAGTCACTTAACTGACTTGAACAGTTTGTTTTTCGATAAAACTACATGCGATATCGGAAGCGATCGGATTTCCAACTCATGGTTAGAAAGTGATTTTTCAATGACTACTATCTCGAAACGAAGTTTTTCCCTTATAGGCTCCGTGATATCAGCGTTGATGATGATATCAATGGGCTCGACGACTGCCAATGCGGCCTGCGGAAAAGTATCAATCACGGAAATGAATTGGGCGTCGGCTTCAGTCGTTACCAATGTTGCTAAGTTCCTGATGGAACAGGGTTACGGCTGTAAAGTCACTGCCGTTCCGTCTGATACCGTACCCGCCGCAACATCGCTAGCCGAAAAAGGTGAGCCAGACATTGCAACCGAGATGTGGGTTAACTCAGCGCCTGTCTATCAAAAGCTTGAGGCTGAGGGGAAAGTCAAAACCGTCGGTAATGTGCTCTCTGATGGCGGTGCAGAACATTGGCTGATCCCAAAATATCTCGCCGAGAAGCACCCTGAATTGAAGACTATTCAAGGGGTCTTGGCCAACCCCAAACTAGTCGGAGGGCGGTTTCATAACTGTCCAGAAGGGTGGGGATGCCGCATCATAAATGATAGCCTGAAACAGGCATTTAACTTTAAAGCCAAAGGAATGGCGGTTTTCAATCACGGTTCCGGTGATACCCTCGCTGCATCACTTGCGGCAGCATACGAGAAAAAAGAGCCATGGTTTGGCTATTACTGGGCCCCGACTGCCTTGCTCGGTAAGTACGAAATGGTTGCCGTCGATCTCGGCCCCTACAAATCTGAAGTGCATATGTGCAACCGGAAGGCAGACTGCTCGCCGAAAGGAATTTCGTCATACCCCTCAGCGAGAGTGGTAACAGGCGTCACCACCAAGTTCGCTGAACGAGAGCCGGAAATCGTAAAAATGCTCTCAAAGCTCAGCTTTACGAACCAACAAATGGGTGAGATCCTGGCCTGGAAAAAAGACAAAAACGCGTCCTCACAAGAAGCGACTGCCTACTTCCTTAAAAATTACAAAAAAGTATGGGCTGGATGGGTTAACGAAGAAGCCAGAGGGAAGCTGGCGGGGCTACTCAAATAAACGGCTCTGAATTTGGTGGCTGCACCAGCAGATGTCGACATTTGAGCCTTTTTTTGCCGCTTTAGGGCTTACCGAGTGGTGTAAAGGCGAGACTGGTCAGGTAAGTAACCTGACCAGTCTCGCGGACCTCGCTGCCAAAGCAAAAGGTGAAGACGAAGTAATTCTATCTATTTGGGATTTCCCCTTCCCTTCGATGGACGCGTTGCATGCGTCGTGTCCAGCCTTTCCAAAATCGAGGGAACTCTCCAGAGGTATCGAAAACGTTTTTCTAGACATCAAAGACAACCTCAGCCTTGTGCTGGACCCGCTGACCCAGCCACTTAGCTGGCTTTTACAGGGGACTTTGTGGCTTTTTGAAACCACACCCTGGTGGATGATGATCCCCCTTTTGCTGGCGCTTGTTATGCTGGTGGGCCGTTCTCGAATGTTGGTTGGTTTTGTCGCCGTCTGTCTCTTCGGGATCGCTTTTGTAGACTACTATACATTTGCCGCGCAGACATTGGCCGTGATTTTTGTCTGTTCGATATTGTGTGTAATTGTGGGAGTGCCAGTCGGAATTGCGATGTCACGGAGTGACCGTTTGGAGCGTGCATTGATCCCGATATTGGACATGCTGCAAACACTTCCGGCGTTTGTATATCTGATACCTCTGATTTTCTTGTTTTCAGTCACCGAACCAAAGTTGTACGGGATCGCTATTATTCTCTACGCAATTGTTCCCGTAATACGTCTCACCGACCTGGGTATCAGACTTGTCGATGTCGAAGTCATTGAGGCGGCGACAGCATATGGTCTAACCGAACGTCAAAAACTGACGAAAGTTCAGATCCCACTTGCGCTGCCTAACATCATGGCTGGGATTAACCAGACCATCATGATGAGCCTGTCGATGGTGGTAATAGCGTCACTCGTCTCGGCACCGGGGTTGGGTGTTCTCGTTTTACGTGGGATCCGGAACCTTGAACTCGGCGTCGGTCTTCTATCCGGCCTCGGCATAGTTGTTTTGGCGATCGTTCTGGATAGGACCACCAAGCTTGCTCTGACACGGTTTAGCCCCGACCAAAATCAATGACTTCAGTACCAGGCACCACCGAAACAAAGTTTCAGATAAAAAATTTATTCAAAGTTTTTGGGTCGAAGCCGGAGTTTGCTCTTCGCGAAGTCCTAGATCACCATTTCAGTAAAGCCGAACTACTGGAAAAGCATAACCACACCCTAGCCCTTCAGAATATCAATTTGGAGGCAAAAACTGGCGAAATCACAGTGATAATGGGCCTGTCTGGTTCAGGTAAATCTACCCTCATTCGGCATGTAAATCGTCTGATAGAGCCTACATCTGGTGAAATTATCTTTGAGGGGAAGGACATACTACTTAGCTCGACGGACGAACTCCGCGCCATCCGTCGGGAAAAGATGTCGATGGTTTTTCAGAACTTTGGCTTACTCCCTCACAGGACAGTTATAGAAAATGCAGGATTAGCACTAGAGGCCCGAGGAATTTCGCGTAGAGAGAAAACTTCAACAGCTCAAAAGTGGCTTGATGAAGTTGGTCTCCATGGATACGGCGATAAGTACCCCAATCAATTGTCGGGCGGTATGAGGCAGCGGGTCGGAATCGCGAGAGCTCTGGCCTCTAACGCGGAAGTAATGCTAATGGACGAGGCCTTCTCGGCGCTGGATCCATTAATCCGAACAGATATGCAGGATTTATTGCTCCGGCTTCAAAAAGAGCTTCGCAAAACGATCATCTTCATCACGCACGATTTAGACGAAGCACTCAAAATTGCTGATCATCTGGTGATTTTAAAAGAAGGTGTGATCGTTCAGCAGGGCGATCCTCAGCGAGTAATAGTCGAACCTCGCGACCCATATGTTGCTGACTTTGTTCGAGATATCAACCGAGCTCGCGTCCTGCGCGTCAGAACGCTGATGGAGCCACTTCAAGACCATAGCCATCTTTTTGTTGCCGGAGAAATTCAGCAGGAAGAAACTCTTGAGAGCATGATTTCAATGGCGGCAGGCGACGCCAGCAAATCCCTCCTAGTTAAGAAAGATGGCGATACTGTTGGCATCGTTAAAATGAAAAAGGTTATTCAGGCTCTAGTAGCGCCGGAAGAGCCTGAGTCCAAGAAACCGAAATCACCTATTATCAACGATTAATCCAGAAGTTTGCCGGTAGGGGAATCAAGCGTAACCATTTTTAGTGGATTGTTTTGTAGGTTTGGGCCTCCTGCCCCCACCGCTCCTGTTCAGCAATTAACGTACAATCTTTTTGTTTTATAACGGGTCTTTCAATTGTTTCCATAGCCATCTGAAATGAGAGCAGGCTGTGCAACAACAAATTAACGCCTTCTTCTTCAACCAAACATTCTGCTGATGAAGTGCCGGTTGGGATTCTCACTGAATTAGCCTCTCGATAAATTTTCATTAAAAGCCATTCATCAGAGGAAAGCTTAGTCATACATGTGCAATTTAATTTCAGGGATTTCACCCCGTGTTTTTGCACCGACATAATGACCATGTTGATCGAATTTAGGGCGATGCGGGCCGCGGCCGGAGCTAGGTTCTTTTCGCAATGCGCGGTCACCTTAGCAAAGTATTTGTCCCCCCGTACTTTCATTCTCAAAGACCAAATAAATACTTGCTCAGTAAAAGAAAGGTCGCATATTTGAACATTTGATGGGGCATGTGCTGGGGTATTGGTCATATGTATCACCAGTATCTTTCTATTTAGATGTATTAAGCACGGAGAAAATCGAGGAGAGCTTGCGGAGCCGTCTCACCGTATGGATCTTCGGGGGAGTTATCCGCGAAACCGGGCTCTTCGAACCATGCCTCAATTTGTTGGTCATCAATTATTGCCGCGTAACGCCAAGATCTCATTCCAAAAGATAAATTATCTTTATGGACCAACATGCCCATCTTCCTCGTGAATTCTCCGTTTCCATCTGGAATTAACTCAACATTCTTTACGTTAGAGGCATCGCCCCACGCCTCCATGACGAAAGGATCGTTTACAGATACACAAAAAATTTTGTCGATTCCCAGCGCGTTGAAATCGGAATACAAAGAATCAAATAATGGCAACTGAAATGTCGAACAAATCGGTGTGAAGGCGCCAGGGAGAGAGAATAGTATAGAACGCGTTTTCGCGAACATTTCTGCTGAATTGCGATCAGACCATTCTACTGTCGGAGCGTCACCGGCTTGAGTTCGTTTTTTTACTGTTCGAAAGATGACTGATGGCACTTTCTTATACATACCTAACCTTCTTGATTGCGATTGCGAGTCACTCGCACTATAGAGG
>TARA_B100000674_G_scaffold83556_1_pt1 | contig 28133 bp, 26 predicted proteins | sample TARA_B100000674 | Tara Oceans TARA_B100000674 (sample SAMEA2622759) | marine metagenome | biome: marine biome (ENVO:00000447); feature: surface water layer (ENVO:00002042); material: "saline water (ENVO:00002010), including plankton (ENVO:xxxxxxxx)" | depth 5 m | reverse complement strand
GAAGACATCTATCGCAATTTCATCTTTGGTCCGATGTGCTTTGCCACCGACCATCTGTGCCGCGAATTTGTCGTTAAAAACGCACCGGATTTCGCCGCGGATGATTTCCTGCTGACCGAAAAGGCGTTCCTTAACAGTCACCCGCCCTTCAAGAAGTTCCTGCACAGTCTCAAGAACCGTATTGAACTGGATGGCGTTGCTGATGCGGTTGACCATCAAATGAGCGCGTCAGCCAGCACATTTGATCTCAACGAGGCCAAGGTGCCGCGTCGCGAATTCCACATCAACAAGGATGTCGAAGTCCGCTGCTTTGCCGACCTGTCAAAACGCTATTACGAGGAAAAGCATTCCTTCCTTAGGCGTGTCGGCAGCCTGACCGACCCGGCCCAACAGGCCGCTGCGGCAAGCCTGTTTGACTAGGCTCTGCTATTTGGGATCAGGGCCGTCATTCACAATCGCGATTGAAAATCCGTCCCAACCCTTTGCTCCGACCGTCTGAAGTGCCGTTGCGGTCAGGCGTGGGTCATTCCCCATCATGTCAAAGAACCGCCGAACACCTTGAACACGCTCATCGGTGCTTTCCGGGTTACACACCTCGCCTTCACGCACCACATTGTCACCAATGATCACCGTTCCTTTGCGGGATAGCTTCAAGGCCCATTGCAGATAAAGCGGGTTATTTGGCTTGTCCGCATCAATGAAGATCAGATCAAATGGCGCTTCTTCGATTAATTCCGGCAACGTGTCCTTCGCTTCTCCGCAGCGAATATCAACCTGCCTGGAAAACCCGGCCAGACGAATATTCTCGCGGGCGACGTCCGCGCGGAGCGGGTCATATTCAAGCGAAATGACCTTGCCATCTGATGGCAATGCACGGGCAAGCCAGATTGTGCTGAAGCCGCCAAGCGTGCCGATTTCCAGTATTCTCTTCGCACCAACCATCATCGCAAGTATTTGCAGGTACTTGCCCTGATTTGCTGCAACGTCATGTGGCGGCAGGCCCGCCGCCTCGTTTCGTGCGAGAACCTCGGTCAGGATCGGATCATCACCGATCAGTTGCTGCTCGATATATTGATCTGTTTTTTTCCAGTTTTCATCCATCGCACACAATCCGGTTCAGGCAGAAGATGCAAGATCGAACCGATTGTGTAATGCCGATCACCTGGCCAGTTGATGAATTATTCATGACGTCGCTTAAAGACCCGCACATGCGCTGAACAAATCGACAAATGCTAAATTAAACGCGCTTTTAATCTTTGGCCTGTAGTCAGATAATTGCATCCCAACGAGTCGCAGCAAAGGTCCCGGGTCATATTGCTACCTGACACCATCGCATCCAATCAGCACTACTCGGCCACCCGCCTGGCAGAGATGCGCGACGCGTTGGGCAAAAGCCTGTCGGGCGATACATTCTGTGTGGTGGTCACCGGCTCCTATGGCCGGCATGAGGCATCCGATCAATCCGATCTTGATTACTTCATCATTGGCCGCGAAGCCGAACGCAGTCATGCCCCGCATCAACAGGTCGCCGATATCCTTGGCAAGATGGTCACCAAGAAACCGGCGGTAAACGGCCCGTTTTCGTCCTATATCACGGCCGAGGAACTGGTAAATCGCATCGGGCTTGATGGCGATACCAATTCGATCACCACCCGTCGGCTGCTGTTCCTGCTCGAATGTGAGTGGCTTTATAACGAGGCGGGCAAACGCAAATTCTTTGACGATCTGATCGCCAATTACGTCACCAGTTCCGTCACACGGGATTCCATCGCGCGCTTTCTGGTCAATGACGTGATCCGCTATTACCGCACCATCAGCGTCGATTTTGAAATCAAAACCCGCGAGGGCGATGCCAGCAAGGCCTGGGCACCACGGCGCCTGAAACTGGTCTTTTCGCGCAAGATGCTTTATTTCGGCGGGATTATCGCAGCAGCAGAAACCGCTGGCCGTGATTATGCTGGTAAACGTGAAAAACTGTCGGAACTTTTACAGCTGCCACCGATCACGCGACTGCAAACCGTGTTCGGGGAAAAAAGCCTGCCCGCACTCGAACTTTATGACCGTTTCTTAAGCGAACTGTCTGACCCGGACGTCCGTGCACGCCTTGATGGCGTCGGACCACATGATCGCAATGATACAGAATTGCGATCACTCCTTGATGCTGGCAAGGGCTTCTCGCGCGAGCTGATCAAATTGCTCAATGACCGCTATGGCCCGGATCATCCGATCCACGAAGCGCTTTTGATGTAATCATCAATCCCGGCGAACACCGTGCTCAGGATGCGCGCGGGCCTTCGGTGATGTGCTTGAAATAGTTTTCCCGATCAAGGTCATGGACCTCGACGGTGAATTGCACCTGATAGTCACCCACCAGCCATTCCAGCCGATCAATCAGTGCGGCAAGGGCGGCCTCGCCGGTGGCAAATTTCACCGCATTAATCCGGCCTGACAGCAGCCGGATATCAAGATGGACCATGGCGTTCTTGGCATCGCCATCCCCGATCACGACATTTTCCAATGGTGTAATCCGGGTCTTGAAGGAATCCAGATCCGCATCAGCCTCGCGGGCAATCACATAATGCAGATCAACCGCCAGCTTGGACAATTCATCCTTGATCGGCAGTTGGGCGGAATACTCGATTTCTAGCTGGGGCATCCGAAACAAAAACCCTACTGCAACTTAACACTTCCACACACCACACCCACTACATGTAGTGTATTTAAACATTAAGCCGCCTGAATATTGACTCTACATCAGAAATGGTGTGGAGTCGGAAAGACAGCACTAAGATCAAAGAGGCCGTCTAGTGCGGCAACACCAGACGGCCTGATTTTATTGCTCCCGTTAAGACATTGGCGTCAGGCACGGGAACAGGTATCAACGTTGTGCAGATTGAATCTCAACAACCCTAAAGTCAAGCCTGACGTCCTTCCTATTCAGAAGGAAAGGAATGGATATGCTTGACTTTCTAGAAGACGCTATCGACCAAATGCGTGTGATATCAATCACATACGCTCCGGGAGATCGGGTAATTGAACCTCATGCTCTCGGAAGAACTCGAGATGGTCATTATGTACTTCGGGCCTATCAAACATCTGGAGCAACCTCTTCAGGCAAGCCCGAAGGCTGGAAACTTTTCCGAGTTGACCGCATATATGATGCATGCGGGCTCGATATGAAATTTGAATTTCCTAGACCTTTATATAACCCGCTAGACTCCGCCATGCGCGGTGGGGTTATCGCTCATCTGTAAAAAAAAGGCCCCGAATTTCGGGGCCTTTTCTCTATTCGATTAGTAGCGGTAATGATCCGGCTTGAACGGACCAGCCTGCGGCACGCCGATATATTCGGCCTGCTCGGACGACAGCTTGGTCAGTTTCACGCCAAGACGATCAAGGTGCAGGGCTGCAACTTTCTCATCAAGGTGTTTCGGCAGGACATAAACCTTGTTTTCGTAGTTCGAGTGGTTTTTCCAAAGCTCGATCTGTGCCAGCACCTGGTTGGTGAAGGAAGCCGACATCACGAAGCTCGGGTGACCGGTTGCGCAACCAAGGTTAACCAGACGACCTTCGGCCAGAACGATCAGGCGTTTGCCATCCGGGAATTCGACTTCGTCGACCTGCGGCTTGACGTTGTCCCATTTGTAGTTCTTGAGCGAACCGATCTGGATTTCGGAATCGAAGTGACCGATGTTGCAAACGATTGCGCGGTCTTTCATCGCACGCATATGGTCAAGCGTGATGATGTCGATGTTACCCGTGGTGGTGACAAAGATGTCGCCGACCGGGGCTGCGTCTTCCATGGTGGTGACTTCGTAACCTTCCATCGCGGCCTGCAGGGCGCAGATCGGATCGATTTCAGTCACAAGAACACGTGCACCCTGGCTGCGCATGGAAGCAGCCGAACCTTTACCCACGTCACCGAAACCGGCAACAACGGCGATCTTGCCGGCAACCATCACGTCGGTTGCACGCTTGATGCCATCGACCAGAGACTCACGGCAGCCATACAGGTTGTCGAATTTCGACTTGGTGACCGAGTCATTGACGTTGATCGCCGGGACCTTAAGGGTGCCTTTTTTCGCCATTTCATACAGGCGGTGCACACCGGTGGTGGTTTCTTCCGACAGACCTTTGATGTCTTCGAGAAGTTCCGGATACTTGTCGTGGATCAGCTGGGTAACGTCGCCGCCATCATCAAGGATCAGGTTCGGCTTCCAGCCGTCCGGACCAGCAATGGTCTGCTCGATGCACCACCAGAATTCTTCCTCGGTCTCGCCTTTCCAAGCAAATACCGGGATTTCAGCAGCAGCAATCGCCGCAGCAGCCTGATCCTGGGTCGAGAAGATGTTGCACGAAGACCAGCGAACTTCCGCACCAAGTGCCGTCAGGGTCTCGATCAGAACTGCGGTCTGAATGGTCATGTGCAGGCAGCCAACGATGCGTGCACCAGCAAGCGGCTGTGCCGCGCCATATTCTTCGCGCAGCGCCATCAGGCCCGGCATTTCGGTTTCGGCAATCGCGATTTCCTTGCGGCCCCAACCGGCCAGCGAGATGTCCGCGACCTTGTAATCGGTAAAGTTCGACATGTTGTCTCCAATCAAACAGGAATGGCGCATCCGCCTGGGATTTTGGTCCCGCCGATACGCCGAAGAATTCTGTTGCGGTCCTATCCCTGACCGCGATAGGTCACATATAAAGATATCTTTATATTGTTTTCAAGTCCTTTTTTGTGTGAATTTGCATCGCACCCAAAAACGGACCAACCCGCGCGCTGCCACGCCCCGCAATCCGGGGCATTCCGCCCACGGACCAACACGGACATAACAGGCACAAAACTGCCCCCTATGTTGGGATGGCGGGCACCCGGAACAAGCTATGAAAGACGGGAATTGTCAGGCGAGGTCGTTAAAATCATCCAGCATCATGGCAATGCGGGCCGAATCCCATTGTTCCATGACGCGGCTGGCCTGATGTTCGGAATTGCGGCTATCAAGGCGCCGCAAGCGCTGCTTGACCAGCAAGATATTGACCGGCGACATCGAAAGATTACGCAAACCAAAACCGATGAAAAGCGGCACATAGCGCGGATCACCGGCCATCTCGCCGCAAACACTGACCGGGATATCACGCTCGCCCGCGACCTTGATCACATCTCGGATCAGGCGCAGCACAGCCGGATGCAGCGGATCAAACATCCCCGCCACCTGATCATCGGTGCGATCAATCGCAAGCGTATATTGCGTCAGGTCATTGGTGCCAATCGCAAAGAAGTCGCTGTCACGCGCCAGTGTATCGACCGCCAAGGCCGCGGCCGGAATTTCGATCATCGCCCCCAGTGGTGGCAAGACATCAGGGATCGGATGCCCATCCTTGCGCAAACGCTTGGCCACCGCCTCATAGATCTGGCGTGCCCGGGTCATTTCATGCACGCCCACCACCATCGGGATCAGAACCCGAACCGGCCCGTGCAGCGATGCCCGCAGGATGGCGGCAAACTGTGCTTCAAGAAGCTCGGTCTTGCGAAGCGACAACCGCACCCCACGCAATCCAAGGGCCGGGTTCGGTCCCGATCCGATTTCATTCTGAAGTGCGACCGCAAGCTTTTCGCCACCGATATCAAGGGTACGAATGGTGACCGGTTTGCCATCCATGCGTTTGACAATATCGGCCAGTTCTTCGTATTGCTCGTCCTCGCCCGGCAGATAGTCCTTGTTCATGAACATGAACTCGCTGCGCAAAAGACCAATGCCGCTGGCGCCATTTTCAAGCGCGGCGGCAAGTTCAATCGGCAATTCGATATTGGCATGCAGGTCGATGTCTATGCCATCGCGCGTCGCGGACGGCACATCGCGCAAGCTTGCCAGCTTTTCACGCGCGGCAAGCCAATCGGCACGGCGTTGGGTGTAATGTTTGATATCGGCAGCCGTGGGCGAAATGATCACTTCACCGCGTCCGCCATCAACAATGATCTGATCGCCACCGCGCACACCGCGCACGATATCAGGTGCGCCAAGGACCGCCGGAATACCAAGGGATCTCGCCATGATCGCAGTATGGCCTTCGGCCCCGCCAAGGGCCGTGACAAAGGCGGTCAGTTGCCCCGGCTCAAAGCGCGCCATATCGGCCGGACTGACATCCTCGGCAATCAGGATGGAGCCCGTGGGCGCATTGTCCATTGCCCGGTCAGTCTCGCCAATCAGACAGCGCATCAGACGCAGGCCGACCTCGCGGATGTCCGTCGCACGGGCTGCGATATAGCTGTCTTCCATGCCCGAAAACTGATCGGCGATTGCATCAATCACATCACTGACCGCATGCACCGCATTGCGCTTTTTCGAAACGATCAGTTCTTCGGCCCCGCGCACCAGACGCGACTGGGTCAGCATGTGGATATAGGCATCCATCAGGAAGCCAAGTTCCTCGGACGCAGCACTTTCGGCACTCGATGATTGGGATTTCAGGCGTTTGAGCTGATCAATGCTTTCGGCAACACCATCATGAAGGCGCTTGCATTCGGCCTCGACGGCATCATCGGCAATTGGCTTGCGATTGACCTGGATGATCTGGCGATCAAGGACAAAGGCGCGACCGATAACAATCCCGCCCGATGCGCCCAACCCGGTGATGACCCGCCGGACGCCCGTGGTGTTTTCATCTGAAACGGTTTGGTCTGTTGGAGGAACTTGCAAGCCTTCTTAGCTACCAACTCGTTTTATTGTTATCCCGGAACTCAGACTCCCCGACCTAAGTGTCGGCCGGATGGGTCTTATTCTTCGTCGAACTTGGCATCAACCAGTTCGTTCAGCGCATCAATCGCCTGTTTGGCATCCGGGCCGGTCGCTTCGACCTCGATCTCGGTGCCGATCGATGCTGCCAGCATCATCAAGCCCATGATCGACACACCCGATACTTCGGTGCCGCGGTTGCGCACCATGATGCTCGATTGAAATTCACCTGCCAGTTTAACAAATTTCGCAGCCGCCCGCGCGTGCAATCCGCGCTGGTTGCTGATTGTTAAAGTGCGTTTTTCCTTCTGCGCCATGTATGTCCCCGCAAGCCAGATGCGCTGTCCCCGTGCATCCGGCCCTGTTCTTTTTGTTGCTGACTTATTCCTCGCCGCTCAGCAGACGCGACGCGACGTTAATGTATTTACGCCCCGCATCCTGGGCCGCATTGACCGTTTCGGCCAACGTGCCGTCGATGCGAACAGATGCCAGCTTAATCAGCAAAGGTAAATTAACCCCTGCGATAACTTCGACATTTGCCTGTTCCATAATGGAAATCGCCAGATTGGACGGGGTACCGCCAAACATGTCGGTCAAAAGGACAACACCTTTGCCGCTGTCGACCTTTTCGACGCTGGCAAGAATGTCTGCGCGGCGTTGTTCCATGTCGTCATCCGGTCCGATACAGACCGCTTCGACATTTTCCTGTTCGCCAACAACATGCTGCAAGGCAGATACGAACTCTTTCGCGAGATCGCCGTGGGTGACCAGCACCATCCCGATCATGCAGTTTTCTCCATTTTATCACTCCCCCGTGGTCGGCTCGTCCGGTTTATCCCGATGACTGAGATGTGTGTCATATCCCAGATCGGCAATCCAGTCATTGAGTAACCGCGCGATATAAACCGAACGATGTTGACCACCCGTACATCCGACCGCAATGGTCAGATAGCTTTTACCTTCCTGCGCATAACGCGGCAAAATAGGCTCCAGCATTGCCTTCAGGCGGCTCACAAACCCGGCGAAATCCGGGTCTTCTTCTATATATTGCCCAACTGCCGCATTCATCCCGGTCATCAGGCGAAGCTCGGGATCATAATGCGGGTTGCGCAGAAAGCGAACGTCAAAAACAAGATCGGCCTCGGCCGGCACGCCCTGACGGAACGAAAAGCTGCGCACAAAGATCGCCATGCCTTCGTTTTCGCCAATATCAAACTGGTCCTGCAGGATCTTGCGAAGCTCGGCCGATTTAAGCCGCGATGTATCGATCCGCATATCCGCCGTGGCGGCAATCGGCGCCATCAGGCGTTTTTCATGCTCGATCGCATCGACCAGCGGCCGATCGTGGCTCAGTGGATGCGGGCGTCTGCTCTCGGTAAAGCGGCGCTGCAACACGGCCGTATCCGCATCGACATAAATCATCAACGGATCCATGCCGGTCTGATTGCGCAAACGACCGACAATCTCGACAAACTGATCAACGCCGAAATCACGCGTACGGATATCAAGGCCAATCGCAATCGGCTGTTCCGGGCGGCAGTCGCTGGGCACCAGCGCCGACAACATCCGCAGCGGCAAGTTATCGACCGCATCAAAGCCGAAATCTTCAAGGATTTTAAGGGTGGTCGTACGCCCGGCACCGGACACCCCGGTCACAAGAACCAGTCCGCTTTTGCCATCAAACGCGCCAAGGGCCGTATTCTGACTGTCAGAAGAATTCTGCGAAGTTTTCTGCAAAACAGGGTCCTGTGGATTACGGTTCAAGGGTCATTTCACCGGTCGCGAGCGCCAAAGCTACTCCAATCTTTGCCTCGATGGCCAGATCGGATGCACATAATGTCCAACACGGTATCGCAATGCCACAAAACTCTTCGCTTGAAGGTTCGGGCATGCGTTCGACATTGGTCGGATCATCCGTCAAATCGATCAGAACCCTGACGTCGCCCTCGGGTTTTTGCGGCAAACCGCGCACAATCCCGATGCCGCGCACTTCACACAATCCGGCAATCGGATCAGGTGCGCTGGCAATCAGGCGCCTGTCGCGCGCGATCAGGTCGGTTCGATCATCAGAAACAAGAAAGCCGCCCGTCTGTATCAGACGCAGCGAAAGCCCGGATTTTCCCGATCCGGATGGTCCGCGCAGCAGCACCGCATGGGCACCGATCCGGACGCAATTTGCATGAAGCTGGGACATAATGAAAAAAACGATGCTTGGCAGGCGTCGGGTTGTCAAACCCCAAACGTCGCAAGCGTGATCGACTTAACCTCACCCATAGGCAAATCGCTGTTTTGCGCTTGCAAAAAACTTAATCAAGCGGCAGGCGAATGGTAAAGACCGCCCCTTTGACCGCATCATTCACAACGCGATTCTTTGCGGAAAGCTCGCCGTTATGAGCTGCAATGATTCGCTTGGAAATCGACAATCCAAGCCCCGAATGCTGGCCAAATTTCTCGGTCGCGGGCCGCTCGGTATAGAACCGGTTAAAGATCGCCTCTTCCTTGCCGGGCGGAATGCCGGGGCCGTCATCCTCAATCGTGATCACTGCCCAATTCTTGTCGCGCCAGGCACGCACGCGTACCTCGCCCCCTTCAGGCGTAAAGGTGATCGCATTGGAAATCAGGTTCCTGAAGACCTGTGTCAGGCGGCTTTCAAGGGCCGGCACATTAAGGTTCTCGGGCACGGAAACCTTGACCGGCGGGCCGTCGACATCAGCGTTGTAAAGCTCGCCCAGCGTATGCAGCAGCACACCAAGATCGACTTCCTCGCTTTCGGCGCGCGACAGTTCGGCATCCATACGCGAATAATCCGAAATATCACTGATCAGGCGATCAAGGCGCTGAACATCCTCGGCGATGATTTCCATCAGCCGGCGCTGGCGTTCCGGGTCTTTCAAACGCGTGGCGGTTTCCACGGCCGATCGCAGCGAGGTCAGCGGGTTCTTGATCTCATGCGCAACATCCGCGGCAAACCGTTCAATCGCATCCATGCGGTCCCAAAGGGTTTCGGTCATATCGCGCAGTGTCGTCGACAGATCGCCAATCTCATCGCGGCGATCCGACAGATCGGGGATCGCGAACTGGCGATTTTTGCTGCGCCGGACCCGTTCGGCCGCACGCGCCAACCGGTTCAGCGGTCGGGTAATCACACCGGCCAGATAGATCGACAGCAACACCGTGATGCCAAAGGCAAAAACAAAGATTTTCAGGATATCAAGACGCACCGCATGCAGGGCGTTTTCAATCGACTCCCCGCTTTTGGTCATCATCACCGATGCCAGAACCTGCTTGAAACGTGCCACCGGCACCGACACCGAAAGAACCCGGCGTCCTTCGCTATCAACCCGCACCACGCCACGGGAATAACCCGCAAGGGCTGCGCGCACTTCCGGGTAATCGGCGGCACTCGCCACCGGTGGGTCGACATAAAGTGGCAAGGGCTGCTCACCCTCAAACAATGTCAGTACACCATCGGTCAGCTTGCGCATGATATCGGCAAAGGCATCTTCTTCGCCCGGCGGGGGAAGCTGTTCGGCCTGAATCGTGCCGGTTCCAAGCGACTGGATATTGCGGCTATCGGCCAGAAGGCTGCCATTGGTGGCAAACAGGCGGGTGCGCGCACCGGTAATCCCGACAAGACGGCGCACCATTTCGCGCGCCACTTCGATTTTCACCCGGTTGGTCGCATCATCGCCGGAACTGACCGCCGATGTCGAAAGGGCGGCGGCATACATTTCCGCCTGCACCGCCATGGCTTCAAGTTCGGAATGAATAAGTTCCTGTTTGTAGCGACCCAGATACAGGATACCCGCCACCAGCACGAAAAGTGCCAGCGCATTCACGGCCAGAATCCGCCAGGTCAAAGGCGAAAACAGCCCGTGGCGTTCCTCTATCCGTGTCGTCCGTGTTTCGGACGGAGCTGCGTTCTGGTCGTGATCACCAGTCCCAAGATCGCTCATTCAAACCTGCAATAACCGGCCCGCGAAACCGGGCCTGCAAACAATGCGCGCCGGAGCGTGATGCTCCGGCGCGTCAGAAATTCCCGATCAGCCAGCAACAGTGGCCGAGTCACGATAGCGATACCCAACGCCATACAGCGTTTCGATTTCCTTGAATTCCTTATCGGTCTCGCGGAACTTCTTGCGCAGGCGTTTGATGTGGCTGTCAATTGTGCGGTCATCAACATAGATGTGCTCGCCATACGCCGCATCAATCAGCTGGTCACGGTTTTTAACGTGGCCCGGATGTTTGGCAAGTGCCTGAATCAACAGGAACTCGGTCACGGTCAGGTTCACATGCTGACCTTTCCAACTGCACATGTGGCGTGACGGATCAAGAACCAGATCACCGCGCTGCAGAACGTCATCCGACCCGTTCGGGCGGACACCACCGGCGCGCATGATTTCCGCGCGACGCAGAAGGGTGCGAATACGTTCGATCAACAAACGCTGGGAAAACGGCTTTTTGATATAGTCATCTGCACCCATGCGCAGGCCGGTCAGCTCATCAACCTCGTCATCTTTCGATGTCAGGAAGATCACCGGCATTTCGGTTTTCTTGCGCAGGTGGGTCAGAAGCTCCAGTCCGTCCATACGCGGCATCTTGATATCAAGCACCGCCAGATCAGGCTCTTCTTTCGTGATGGCATGAAGTGCTTCCGAACCATCAGAATATGTCAGGACCTCATATCCTTCTTCTTCCAACGCCATCGACACAGACGTCAGGATATTCCGGTCGTCATCAACAAGTGCGATCTTACTCACCTGGACCTCATCTACTGGACAGATACAATTCACTCATTCGTGTGGTGACTATACAATTTACATTCCAATGTGGCGAAAAAATAACCGCTTGCGGCATAAATAAGGCCATTCAAATACACACCCCGCAAACCCGTAAGCAGGCCTGTATCTGTTGACTTTATATCGCCACGCTTCCTAATTGGCGTAAACACGTCATCCAAGGCCAAACGCCCGGCACCGCAAAATGATCCCTGTTCACGGAGTAGGTCGCGATTTTCTACTGGTTAAGCAATTTCAGCCGCGGAACCCTGATCTTTGCCGGGACCTTCATTTCGGCAATGGTGATCTGGGCTGCTGTCAGCTCGACCGGCAATCTGACCATCCGCGAACTTGAAAGTACCGGCGAAGCACGGCTGGCGCTTTATGACAGCTCGCTTCGCGCGGCAATCGATCGCTATCGTTACCTTCCTTATGTCGTTGCCCGCCATCATCAGGTCACGCGTGCGATTGAAAATCCCCGCACGGCCCATACCGCCAACCTCTATCTGCAACAGGTCAATGACCAGTCGGGGGCAGCCGCCCTTTATGTCTTGGATCGATCCGGGGAAACTGTTGCCTCAAGTAACTGGAACACCCCGGACAGCTTCGTTGGTGAAGACTATTCCTTCCGCCCCTATTTCAATCAGTCACTGGCCGGACAAGAAGGTTTCTTCTTTGGCATCGGGGTGACCACCGGGCGCGCGGGCCTGTTCATTTCCCACCCGATCCGCCAAAGCGGCGAGGTCATCGGGGTGGTTGTCGTCAAACTCGAACTCGAAGAAGTGGAACAGAACTGGCAGGACGCCGGCGAAACCGTCTTTGTCGCCGATGCCGATGGTGTGATCACACTGACAAGTCACGGCGACTGGAAATATAAAACCCTGTCGCCCTTATCCCCCGCCAATCGCGCCCGGATCGAAAACAACCGGCAATATCCCGGTCGTGACCTGCCGTCGCTTGATGTCGGGCAGCAACTGGCAAAGGGATCGGGCATCGTTGCGATTGATGGCCATCGCTACCTGTTTGACAGCAAACCGATCCGCGGCAGTGCCTGGCGGATTTTCTATCTAACCTCCATGGATCAGGTCACCGACCGGCAAGGGGCGGTCATGCTGATCGCGGTGATTGCCGGCGGCATGATCATTCTGGTCATCCTGTTCCTGCGCGAACGCGAACTCAAACTGGCCTCCCAGCGCGAGGCACTTGAATTCGAACGCATTCAGGCGCTCAACACCCGCCTTGAAGAAGAAATCACCGAACGGCGCAAAACCGAAGAAGAACTGCGCGGCACGCAAAACGAACTGGTGCAGGCCGGAAAGCTTGCCGCCCTGGGTCAGATGTCGGCTGCAATCGCGCATGAAATCAACCAACCGATTGCCGCCATCAGAACATTTTGTGCCAGCGCCAAGCTGATGATCGAACGCGGCAAGACCGAAAAGCTTGATCAGAACATCAGCCAGATCTCGGCCCTGACCGAACGCATGGGCGCGATCACAGGCCAGCTTAAGACATTCTCGCGCAAATCCACCGGCGTTCTGGAGCCCGTCGATCTCAAGGTCGCCCTTGATAACGCCCTGCAATTGCTGAGCCCCCAGTTGCAGCAGGAAGAATGCACCTTTGAACGCAATGAGCCCGAAACCCCGCTGATCATCCGCGCCGACCTTGTCCGGATCGAGCAGATTTGCGTGAACATCATCCGCAATGCCCTTGATGCCATGCAAGGCAGTTCAATAAAGCGCATTCGCATTGATCTTGATGCAACCGAAGCCGATGTCATCATGCGCATTACCGACACGGGACCGGGCATGAACGAAGAAACCCTGTCGCTTCTGTTTGATCCGTTCTTCACCACCAAGGACCCGGGTCAGGGCGTGGGATTGGGACTTTCGGTAACTTATGGCATTGTGCGGGACTTCGGCGGCAGCATAAAAGCCTATAACACCGATACCGCCGGGGCCTGTTTCGAAGTCCGCCTGCCGTTACTCAAGGGTAAAACACCGTGACCACCACCAACCTTGCGCCAACGCAGAACGCAGAAGACGTCCAGATCACACCGCACATCATCATTGTCGATGATGATGAAGCGATGCGTGTCTCGCTGGCCCAATGGCTGGAACTTTCCGATTTTGCCGTCACGGTCTATGAAGATGCCCGCGAAGCCCTGCGCGACATCAACCCGGATTTTGCCGGGGTGATCCTGACCGATGTCAAAATGCCGAAACTTGATGGCATTACCTTTACCCGCTCTGTCCTTGCCGCCGATCCGGATATCCCGATCATCCTGATGACCGGCCATGGCGATGTCCCCATGGCGGTCGAGGCGATGAAAAGTGGCGCCTATGATTTCGTCGAAAAACCGTTCGAGCCCAAAGACATTGTCGAAAGCCTGGAACGCGCCATCGAAAAGCGCCGCCTGGTCATTGAAAACCGCAACCTTCGCCGTCAGATCGCCAGCCGCGGCAGCCTTGATTCCCGCCTGATCGGCAATTCCGTGCCGATGCGCAATCTCAAGGATGAAATTGCCAATATCGCGCCCACCGAAGTCCCGGTGCTGATTTCGGGGGAAACCGGCACCGGCAAGGAACTGGTCGCGCGCGCCATCCATGATCTGAGCGACCGGCGAGATGAAAAATTCGTCGCGGTAAACTGTGCCGCCATCCCCGAAAGCACCGCCGAAAGCGAGTTGTTTGGCCATGAAAAGGGTGCCTTTACCGGGGCGGCTGGCCAACGCATCGGCTGGATCGAACATGCAATTGGCGGAACCCTGTTTCTTGATGAAATATCAAGCATGCCGCTCGCCCTTCAGGCCAAGTTGCTGCGCGTGATTGAACAGCGCGAAGTGGTTCGGCTTGGCTCCAACGCGCCGGTGAAGGTCGATTTCCGTCTGATCTGTGCGACCAACGAAGACCTTGTCGCTGCGGTGGCAGAGCGTACTTTCCGCGAAGATCTGCTGTTTCGCATCAACACATTTGAACTGTCGATCGCCCCTTTACGCGAACGTCAGGATGATGTCGCCCTTCTGTTTGATATCTTTGCCGAACGCGCAGCCGAGCGGTTCGAACGCCCCTATGAGCGTCTGACACCGCTCCTGATCGGACAGCTTCGCGCCCATGACTGGTCGGGCAATGTGCGTGAACTTAAAAACATGGCCGAACGCTATGTCCTTCTGGTCGGAAGTCCCGAGGAACGCTTCAAGCGCCTGTTCAAGGGCGGCTTTGAAACAGCCACCCCACAGACCAGCGATCTGGCCCTGGCCGATCAGGTACGCGAGTTCGAGGAACGCGTCATTCGCGACGCACTTGATCGCCATGACGGCAATGTCAAATCGGTGATGGAAGAACTCGACATCCCGCGCCGGACGCTGAACGAGAAAATGAAAAAACTCAACATCCGGCGCGACAAACCGGTCTAAGTTATTGTTGCAATGCGATATTTTATTCGCACATGCAACAAATAGGCGGATTCTTGCCGATTGATTTCGGTAAATCGGCAAGATTATGCCGAATTGCCAAATCGAAACGTTCTAAGTCATTGATTTGTAATTGTGATTTTTATTTCCGCTTTGGCATACTCATTGCAATTCAGAACACCAAAATGATAAGCTGATAAAAAATGAGGGAGGAGATCTGACAGCCGGTCCGGTTCGGACAATTCAAACGGCTGGCTTAAATCATCTCTCAAATCTGGTTCTGAACTGCGCCCTGCATCTGATCGGCATTTTCTGGCTCGATCCTGATCAGGTGCCCGCAAGGGACCCAAAAACAACAGGCCCGGACCACTGGCCGTCAACGAACGTAAAGAGCCATATTCTTATACGATCTCTTGGATCTATTCGTCGCTTAAGAGTGTTAACCCTAGGGAGGACTATCATGAAGCTCCGTACTCTGCTTACCGCAGCAGCCGCAGCCATGATGCTGACCGCCGCACCCGTGTCGGCACAGCAACTGTCAATCGCAACCGGTGGTACCGGTGGCACCTATTATCCGTATGGCGGTGGCCTTGCGGAACTGATCACCAAATACGTTGAAGGCTCCAGCGCCGTCGCCGAAGTTACCGGCGCATCGGTTGAAAACATGGGCCTGATCGCGCGCGGCGACAGTGACATCGCAATCGGCCTGGCCGATACCGTTTATGCCGGCTTCACCGGCACCGGCAAATTCGAAGGCCGTACCCTTGATAACGTTCGCGCCATCGCGTCGATCTATCCGAACGCGGTTCAGATCGTCACCATGGCAGACAGCGGCATCAACGGCCTTGCCGACCTTAAAGGCAAGCGCGTTTCTGTTGGCGCACCGGGTTCGGGCACCGAAGTTTCGGCCCAGACCGTTCTGAACGCCAATGGCATCACCTATGATGACATCGAAGAACAGCGCCTGAACTTCAACGAAACCGCTGATGCGCTGCGTGACGGCGACATCGATGCCGGTTTCTGGAGCGTTGGCCCGCCCACCAGCTCGATCCTCAACCTCGCAACCACGCGTGACATCAAGCTGATCGCGCTGACCGACGAAGAAATCGTTGCTGCTCTGGATGCAGAACCGACCTTCGCTGCCTACGCTCTGCGTACCGGCATCTACGAAGGCGTTGAAGCACCGGTCAACACCGTATCGACCCCGAACGTTCTGTTCGTAAGCGAAGATATGGACGAAGAACTGGCGTACCAGATCACCAAGACCCTCTTCGAACATGTCGACGAGCTGATCGCCATCCACCCGGCTGCAAACGACACCACGGTTGATTTCGCTCTGAACTCGACCCCGATCCCGATGCATCCGGGCGCGCTGCGCTACTACGAAGAAACCGGTAACCCGGTTCCGCCGCAGCTTTATCCATGATCTTGAATGGAATTGGGCGACCAGCAATGGTCGCCCTTCTTCTCCTGTTAACGGCATGTGCTGGTCCTGCACATCAGGATCACGTCAAGCCCGGCACCGTTATTGATCATCTCGAAGTGATCGGTGCGGACGGGGCACTGCTGGCCAGAACCGAAATTCCACGTCAAACCGGTTGGTGCCTGTATTGGAACCATTCTGTCACCGGTGATGGCGTGATCGACTGTTATGTCGACGATCTTGGCAAGATGGTTCTCCATCGCGCCTATCAGCCCGACTTCGCGGCAGGACTTGGTCACTATCCCGGCCGGGGTATTCTGACCAGCGCAGAAGGCGGCGGATACTGGATCGAAGATATCGACGAACCTGTGCGCAACAACGCCTATGTGTTACGTGTGGGCTCACTTGCGGTTAACCACCGTATCGTCACTGACCGTGACGAAATCAACCTTTCAAAGATGGCTGAACACACCCGTGTCACCATCCGCCTTGATACCGGGGAATAAGTTCCATGTCTGAACAGGCACCGCTGCCTACCATGACGGATCGTTTGCCACAGCCAAAACTGGTGCTGTGGGCAATTTCGATTGTTGCTGTCGCGCTCTCTTTGTTCCAGATGTATGGCGCAGGGATCGAGCCGCTTGGCCTGTTCTATCAACGCAGTATCCACCTTGCGTTCGTGATGTTCCTTGCCTTCCTGATGTTCCCGGTATTTGGCAGCAACAAAAAGCGCGGGCTCCTCGGCTGGGTGATTGATATCGCCTTCCTCGCCGGTGCCTTTGCCACGGGCTTCTACCTGTCCTTCTATCTCGACGAGATCATCAACCGTGCCGGCTTCTGGAGCGACACCGACCTGATCATTGGCGTGATTGCCACCGTCACTGTGCTCGAAGCCAGCCGCCGTGCTGTCGGCCTTGGCATGACCGTGATTGGCATTGTAGCCATCATCTATGCCCTGTCGGGTCCGCGCGGCGCTCTGCCATGGGTCGGCGAATGGCTGCCGGGTATCCTCGCCCATCGCGGTGCCGATGTGGATCGTCTGGTCGGTCAGCTTTACCTCGGTCAGGAAGGCATCTATGGCCTGCCGATGGGGGTCGCTGCGACTTACATCTTCATGTTCGTGCTGTTTGGGGCCTTCCTTGAAGTCACCGGTGCGGGCAAATTCTTTATCGACATGGCCTATGCCGCCACGGGCAAAAAGCCCGGTGGTCCGGCCAAGGCCGCCGTTCTGGCATCTGCTGGTATGGGTTCGATCAGTGGATCGGCCATTGCCAACGTTGTCACCACCGGCGCCTTTACCATTCCGCTGATGAAGCGCCTTGGCTATCGCCCGGCACAGGCCGGCGGCGTCGAAGCAGCTGCTTCCACCGGTGGTCAGATTACCCCGCCGTTGATGGGGGCTGGCGCGTTTCTGATTTCCGAATATACCCAGGTGCCCTATCTCGAAATCGTGCTGGTTTCGATCTTCCCGGCGATCCTGTATCTCGGCACGGTTTATCTGTTCGTGCATATCGTAGCGCTCAAACAGGGCATGCGCGGCATGCCGGTCGAAGAACTTCCCGATTGGAAACAGGTTCTCAAGGAAGGCTGGCAGTTTATCTTGCCACTCGGTGTCCTGATTTACCTGCTGGTGCTGAACATCTCGCCGATGCGCGTTGGCTTCTGGGCCATTATCTCGGTCCTTGCTGTTGCCTCCCTGCGTTATGCGCTCTGGTTCTTCTTTGTCGCCCCGCAACAGGGTGAAAAGCCAAGCCATGACAAACTGGTGGCCGCCATCCGCAAGGGTATCGCAATCACCATCGCAGCCCTTGAACTGGGTGCGAAAAACGCCGTTGCCGTTTCGATGGCCTGTGCGGTTGCCGGTATCATCGTTGGTGTTGTTGGCCTGACCGGTCTGGGTCTTAAATTCTCCTCGATGATGATCGCATTCTCTGGCGGCAACATCGTTCTGGCCCTTGTTCTGGTTCTGATCGCAAGCCTGATCCTCGGCATGGGTCTGCCGGTGACGGCATCCTATATCGTTCTGATCGTGCTGGTTGGCCCGGCCCTTTCGAACGAGTTCGGCATCCCGCTGCTGATCGCGCATCTGGTCGTGTTCTGGTACTCGCAGGATAGTAACGTCACACCGCCCATTGCATTGGCGGGCTTTGCGGGGGCTGCAATTGCCAACGCTAGTCCCATGGAAACCAGTGTGCAGGCATGGAAGTTTGCCAAGGGTCTCTATCTGATCCCGGCCTTCATGGTCTTCAACCCGGAAATCATCGAAGGTGGTTCGATCCAGATTGTTCTGTGGACCGGCTTTACCGCAATCCTGTGTCTGGTTGCCTTTGCCGCCGCCCTTGAAGGTTTCCTGTTTGCGACGATGGATGTGTTCTCGCGGATCATCATTGTTCCGGCGACCATCGGTGTCTTCTATCCGGACTTCCGCGCCGAAGTTGCCGGTACGGTCGTCCTTCTTGCGGTTCTCGCATTCAACTGGTGGCAGGGCAAAAAGAACACCCCGACACCGGCTGCCGCCGCAAGCTGATATAATTTCCTGCCTCAAGGAAACGACTGGCCCGCAAGCTTCATGCTTGCGGGCCTTTTCTTTGCGCGATCCCAAACACCCCACCCGTCCCATCCGAGTGGGCAGGTAGACAGGCCGCGATACGCCAGATACATTCCTCATACTATTTATTAAACACCAAACCTAGCTCCCCTCTGACCTGCCGGACCCCGCATGCAATTTCTGATCTTGCTTCGAGAAACCCCGCGCCAACTGGCCTTTGGCGCGTTGCACAGTTTCGGCTCGTCCTTCGGGCAGACCTTTCTGGTTGCACTGTTTGTGCCGTTTATCTCGGCAAGCCTAGCACTCAATGAAACCGAATTTGCCAATATCTATGCCGGCATCACCATTGCCAGTGCCCTCTGTTTGCCGGTCGTAGGCCGCTGGATCGACAAGGTCGATATCCTGTCTTACAGCCTCGCCACCATGGCATTGCTGGCCCTTGGCTGTGTGATGATTTCGCTGGCAGGCAATGTCTGGATGCTGATCGCAGCCCTGTTTGTCTTGCGTCTCGCAGGCCAGGGCTTGATGACCCATGTCAGCATGACTGGCATCGCGCGCTATTTCTCGCGCAATCGCGGCCGTGCACTTGCCATCGCAAGCTTCGGCTTTCCTTTGGCAGAGGCGATTATGCCCGCCACCCTGCTGGCCCTGATTGCCGCCTTTGGCTGGCGATATACCTATGCCGGGTCGGCCGTCTTTATTCTACTGATGCTGGTACCGGTTGCGATCTGGCTGATCCGACGGGATGCCAAGTTCCGCAACGCCCCGGCAAAATCAAACGAGTCGAAAAGCGCGCCTGCAGACAACAACGCTACAACGGCCGAGTCCCAAACACCCGACTCCCAAAGCGATCATCCGCGCCTGTTCAAATCGCTGTATGTCTGGTTCTGCATGCCGATGCTGGCCGCCCCGCCCCTGATCATGACCGCCCTGTTTTTCCATCAGGGCGCAATTGCCAGCCATAAGGAGATTGAACTGGGCTGGTTTGCCGCTGGCTTCACGGTCTTTGCCATTACATCCGTCCTCGGTGCCTTTGGCAGCGGACCGCTGATCGACAAACATTCCGCCCGCCGCCTTTTTCCCTGGCATCTGATCCCGATGATGGCCGGTATCCTCATACTCGCCATGACCAACACGCCATGGGTGATCCTGATTTATATGGGGCTGGTCGGGATTACGGTCGGTTTTGCCACGACTTTGCGCACGGCCATCATCCCGGAATTGGTGCCGCTTGATGAAATCGGTGCCATCCGCAGCACGCTGACCGCTGTCATGGTGCTGGCGTCCGCCATGGGACCTGCAATTTATGGCTGGATGTTTGCTGCCGACATTTCGATTGCGATGATGCTGATCATAACCTTGATCGCATCAGGTCTGGTCAGTGTCGGATCATGGTTTTCCGAACGGCCGGGCTTTTATGTCCCGCCGGGAATTGCACCCAAAGAAGCCGATTGACCAAAAAAATGGCCCGAAACACAAAGGTGTTCGGGCCAGTCGGGAAAACAGCGTCAAATAGGGAGGAAGACGCTAGATAGAAACCGTAGTCGTAGTCCCTGCCTGCGGGAGCACCTCTTGGGGAGGAAATCAATCAGTGCTCGACCGCATGCAGTTAGTAAGGTAGTCGGTAGTTAGGCTGCACCGCCAACGGTACCTGCCGGGTGTTTGACGTCTTTGTCAGCACCTTTGAACAGGTTACGGAAGAAGGCGCCTACGAATTCAGCGCGAAGCTGCTGACCTTTGCGTACACCTGCCTCGATTTCGGTGGTGGAGATGTAACGGGTGGTGATTTCTTCGTAAGTGGCCATGGTGACCTCCTAAAAATTTCGTTCGTTGCGACGCCGTGTCGCTCTCGATGAACCCAATCTAATTTTCTTTACGGGGAAAGAGAATTACCTCAATATGCACATTACTTGTGAATGAACGTCATAAATAGGATGCCCGAATATGGATCGCGCCGCGGAAATGGAAATCTTTGTCCATGCTGTCGAGGAAGGAAGCTTCTCGGCCGCCGCAAGGACAATGCGCCTGTCACCGTCAGCCGTCTCGAAATACATCTCGCGCCTTGAGGATCGCCTCGGCGCCAGGCTACTGATGCGCACCACCCGCCAGCTTAGCCTGACCGAAGAAGGCCGGGCCTTTTACGAACGCGCCCGCACGATCTTAAATGAGATCGAAGAAGCCGAAGAAGTCGTCACCCAGCTTTATGCCGCCCCCCGCGGCACACTTCGCATCAACGCATCGGTCGCCTTTACCAAGATGCAGGTGGTGCCGCTGATCCCGGAATTCCTTGCACGCTATCCGGATGTCCGGATTGAGCTGACGCTTGATGATAAATTCACTGATCTGGTCAACGATGGCTATGACTTGGCCATTCGCCTCTCGGCACTCGAAGACTCGTCCTTGATTGCGCGTAAATATGCCGTCAACCGCCGCATGATCGTCGCATCGCCGGAATATCTCGAAAAGAACGGCATCCCGCGCAAGCCGCAGGAACTTGAAAACCACAACTGTCTGCATCTGTCATCGCGCGAAAGCTTCAATGACTGGCACTTCGAAACCCCGGACGGCCATGTGTCCTTCCGCGCGCAGGGCTCGTTCTCGGCCAATGATGGTGATGTGCTTCACGAGGCGGTTCTGGCCGGGCTCGGCATGGCGCGCTTGGCTGAATATCTCGTGCACGAAGATATCCGCACCGGCCGCCTGACCCCGGTCCTGACGGAATATGTCCATGATCAGGCGTGGATTTCGGCGGTGTATCCGCATAAACGCCACCTGTCACCCAAGGTCCGCGCCTTTGTGGACTTCCTGGCTGAAAAATTCACCCCGGTTCCGCCGTGGGAGCTTGGCTTCCGCGATGCCCGTGCGGTGCGCCGCAACAGCGACGGCACCACCGATACGACCACAACCGCGCGCGATCTCGGGAAGTAGGGAAAAGCCGAGCAGCCTAAAACTTCAGGGCTTCCTGATAGGCCGCAAAGTCAAACCGGAACTGCCATTCCGACGAATTTGAAAGATCATCAAGAATGCGGCTTTCGCCTGCGCGCGCAAAGCCGCATTTTTCATAAAAGCGATGCCCTGCCTCAAACCGCGTATCGGTCCACAGCATGACGGTCCGACATTCCGGATGCGTCTGCCCCAACCACGCCAAGGCCTTGCCCATCAGCTTTTGCGCCATCCCCCGCCCGCGTGCGGCCGGATGCAGATAGACCTTATGCAACTCACCTTCGCGGGTTGCGATGTCATACTTGACGCCAAAGCAGCCCACGATCCGTTCCTGCGCATCGACCGCAACCCAGATCCGGCCATTATCGGCCTTGAAGTCATCGGCAATCGCGTCAAGTTCGGGAAATTCCCCGGCGCGATCAAATACACAGCCGGGATAATCGGCAAAGACCAGCGCAATCAGATCGGCAATGCCATCCCCATCCCGGTTAAAGGCCGGGCGGATCGTCAATTCCCCGATCGCATCTGTCGTGATATCGCCCATCAGCCCAGCACGACTCCCTTGGCAAGCTTGTCATAACCGCGCAGCACCGCATCAGTATCCATCACCGATTTGCCCGGGCGCTGAATCCGCGTCGGACGCAGTGCGCCTTTGCCACAGCCAATCGTCAGCTTGTCATCAAGGATCTCGCCAACCGGCCCGGATTGATCAATCACCTCGGCGGCCTGGACCTTGATGCGTTCCTTGCCAAGCTCGAAATACGCACCTGGCCACGGGGTAAAGGCGCGAATTTTCCGCTCAAGGGCAGCGGCATCATCATTGAAATCAAGCTTGGCCTCAGCCCGCTCAAGCTTGGCAGCATAGGTGACACCCGCGTCCGGCTGCTTGTTCGCAACAAGCTCGCCCTTCGGCAATTTTTCAAGCGCCTCGACAATCATCTCGCCCCCCAGCTTGGCCAGATCATCATGCAGGGCATTGGCATAGGTTTCAGACGTAATCGGCAGTTCACCAATCAAAAGCATGTCACCGGTATCAAGCCCGACATCCATCTGCATGATGGTCACCCCGGTCGCGGCATCACCGGCCAGAATGGCCCGCTGGATCGGGGCCGCCCCGCGCCAGCGCGGCAAAAGCGACGCATGAATGTTCAAACATCCATATTTCGGCGCATCCAGAATGGCTTTCGGCAGGATCAGGCCATAGGCCGCGACCACCGCCACATCCAGATCAAGGTCGGCAAAGGCCTGTTGTTCTTCGGCCGATTTAAGCGACACCGGATGGCGGACTTCAATGCCCTGCTCGGCTGCCCAGGCATGGACCGGGCTTGGCGTTTCCTTGTGCCCGCGACCGGCCGGGCGCGGCGGCTGGGAATAGACGCAAACCACATCATGCCCGCGTGCAACCAGATCCTTCAGCGCCACAAGGGCAAAGTCCGGGGTTCCCATAAAGGCAATGCGCAGCTTGGTCATATTACTCGTCCATTCATCTTTTGAGTCTTCTGGCGGCAATTTGGCGTTATCCTGCGCAAATGACAAGCCAAGCCTTACCTCAAACGCCCAAATACCCTGTCAACCACATCTGGCATGCAGATTGGAGCCTGTCGGCGAAAGGCCGCTGGGTCGCCAAGGCTACCCGCACCGTTTCCGGTTGGCACATCCACACGATCGAGCCGGTCGGAATGCTCCATCAGTTCCGCCAGTCCCTCGCCAACCACGGCAAGACCAATGCAATCTGGCTGGGCCTCGATATGCCCATCGGGTTCTTGAACGCATGGTATGATGGCGTGAATATCAAAGACTTCAAAGCCCTGATTACCGTGTTTCACAGTCATGGATTGCAGGATTTCTTTAAAGTCTGCGAAACACCGGATCAAATCCGGCATGACCGCCCTTTCTACCCACAAAGCTCCGGCCTCAAGGGCAGCGTCAAACGCGACCACCTGATCAAGGCGCTCGGTCTGCCAAACTTTGACGCCCTGCATCGCGCCTGCGAATTTCCGACCGACAAACGCAACGCCGCCTGCCCGTCCTTCTGGACACTGGGTGCCAATCAGGTCGGCAAGGGCATGCTGCACGGCCTCAAACACCTGATCATCCCGGGATACGAAGACGGCTTTCACATCTGGCCGTTCTCGGGCGATCTTGAAACCTGCACCCAAAAACCCGGCGTCACCCTTATTGAAACCTATCCCGGCGAAATTTATGGATGGTTTGATATTCCAAGTGAGTTAACTAAATCAAATCAGAACAGCCGTAAGAATTACCTGCACCAACTGTGCGATAATGCCCGAACCAAGGGCATCGAAATCAGCCCTGCGGTCTGGGCAGACATTGCGGATGGCTTTGGACCGGAAGACGGCAAGGACGACGCCTTTGATGCTCTGATCGGTGTGATGGGTCTGATCGAAATTGCCGAGGGCCGCCGCCCCGAACATCTACCGCACACGCCAACGGTGCTGGAACGTGAAGGCTGGATCGTCGGGCTTGATCCGCGCGATTTGAAACAGCGCGATACTTGAACAAAAGGGATAATTGCCGAACCGTCACTCCCGCGAAGGTCGGGACTCTACCATCATCTCAGCAAGTTATGGATTCCGGGCCTGTGCTCTGCTCTGCCCGGAATGACGATATTGGCCGTCGCCCCCGCAAAACAAGCTGCAAAACAAAAAGGGCCGGAAAACCGGCCCTTCGCATGCGTTCAATGATCAGAGGTCTCAGGCAGACTTTTTGGTTTTCTGCAGCTTCTGGACTTTCTTCATGATCATGTTGCGCTTAAGCGCGCTGAGATAATCGGTGAATAGCACACCGTCCAGGTGATCGATCTCATGCTGGATGCAGGTCGCCAAAAGACCATCCGCCTCGATCTCGTGCATCTTGCCGTTCTCGTCCATATACCGCATGCCGACTTCGGCCGGGCGTTCGACATCGGCATATTGTTCGGGGATCGAAAGACAGCCTTCCTGATAGACCGAGGTATACTCTGACTCCCAGATGATTTCCGGGTTGATCAGTTTAAGCGGTTCCGGCTTGTCCTTGTCGTCGGATACATCCATGACAACCACGCGCTTCATCACCCCGATCTGCGGTGCCGCCAGACCAATGCCCGGTGCCGCATACATGGTTTCAAGCATGTCATCGAGAAGGGTTTTGATCTCATCATTCACTTCCTCGACCGGGGCGCACTCCTTCTTCAGGCGCGGGTCTGGAACGATAAGAATTTCACGCAGGGCCATGGGTCAGTAATCCGGTGTTCGAACTAATTACAGTAAACGAGTATAGCGAATTTCGCGCTTCGAGATAAGGTTTCCCCACGCCCAAGTCAAGCAAACTGCCCGATTTGCGCGTGATGGCTGCCATGCCTGCCAAAGGAAATCACGGCAAAGCCTGCATCAATCAGTCCTGGCGTCTGCCTTATCATCGCCGGTTGCCGCTTGCGCGTCCGGTCCGCCATCCTCGGGCCCGGCGAGCAATTCCATCTTGGTAATATCGCGCACATGGGTTTCCGACGGTGCCGGTTCCTCGATCATGCGGTCGTCGGCGACGATATGCTTTTCCTTAAGCTTGCGGGCCGAAACCAGAACCGATCCCTCGAGCGTACCCAGCGTCTTGTTGTAATTCTTGACCGTGCTTTCAAGCGACTTGCCCATGGAACTGAAGTTCTTGGCAAGCGTCCCCAAGCGGTCAAACAGCTGCTGGCCGATCTCGCTGATATCGCGCGCACTTTCCGCCAAAGCTTCCTGACGCCAGCCATACGCCACCGCCTTGAGCAGGCCGAGCAACGTGGTCGGTGTCGCCAAAATCACCCCATCACGGAAGCTGTCCTCGATCAGGCGCGGGTCACGTTCAAGGGCGGCCGAAAAGAAGCTTTCACCAGGCAAGAACAGCACGACAAATTCCGGACTATCGACCGATTTCCAATAGGACTTTTTCGAAAGTTCCGTGATCACCTTGCGCACATTGCCGACATAGGTCGCGAGCAACGCTTCGCGGCGTTCATCGTCATATTTCTCGTCAATCGCCTCCAAATAGGCCGAGGTCGGCGCCTTGGCATCCACCACGATATTCTTGCCACCGGGCAGGTGAATGACCATGTCGGGCTTCTGAACACCCTCGTCGGTGTTGAAATGCACCTGCTCGTCAAAGTCACAATGCTTGAGCATCCCGGCAAGCTCGACAATACGCTTGAGCTGCAACTCGCCCCACTTGCCCGACACCGAAGAACTGGACCGAAGGGCCGAACTCAGCGTTTGGGTTTCTTTCGAAAGCCGGGTTTGCGATTGCACAAGGGTTCCGACCTGTTCGCGCAGCTCGCCATAGGCCTCCTTGCGGTTTTTTTCAAGCTCGTTCACCTTGGTATCAAAGGCCTCAAGCCGTTCCTTGATGGGTTTTACAAGCCCGTCAATTGCCTGCTGGCGTTTTTCAAGATCGCCCTTGGCCCCTTCCTGCAGGCGCGAGAAGTTTTCACGCGCCAGCTTCATGAACTCGTCGTTATTGACCTTGAGCGCATCGGACGACAGCGCCTTGAAGCTATCAAGCAGCTTGACCTTGGCATCTTCAAGCATCTCGAGCTTTTCTTTTGCCGCCTCGCGCTCTTTCTCAAGTGCTGTTTCAAGCTCGGATCCCTTTTCGCGCCATTGATCAAGGGCGGTGCGAAGCTCCTTCATCTCGGCTTCAAGCACCGGCACCCGGTTGGCAGTCGTTTCGGCAATCGCCCGCTTTTCCGAAGCTTCGGAAAGCTTCTCACGCATCTGGGCGACCTCCGTCGCAAGATCACGGCGCGTGGTTTCGGCGTGCTCAAGCTGGGACGCCAGAAGGGCCGTACGCGACTCCGTTTCGGCCTCGGCGGCATCCTTGATGCGCTTGACCATCACGATGCTAAAGGCAAGTGCCAGAACAGATGCGCCAAGCGCCCCCGCGGCCAAAGAAATCGGATCCATTATCCCACCATTCGATTACGTGCTGGATTCTTTGTATCTGTTTTGTTCCATCAAATCCAGTTATGCGGTCTGGGGAATTTTCACAACCACCGCTTATCTGGTTACAGACTGACTTTGCTAATCGTCAGCTGAACGCCAATCTGTGCCAGCATCTTTTCAAATTCGGCAATCTCGAAACCGGGGGCCTCGGTCGCGACTGCATGGGTGATCCCGTTGCCCATCGGCCCGATATCAAGTGCCTCCACCACAGCATCCGCCGGGTCAAGAAACAGGCAATCGGGTGCTGCCTTTTCAAAATAGGTCCGCAGCCAAGGCAAATGCGTGCTTGAAAGCGTCATGACATCAATCGCCGGATCGGTCGCGCGTATCTCATCGACCAGCCCCTGAACGGTTGCCGCGGTTTTATCGGCTTCAAACAGGAAATCACCATTCTCCACATGATCAATCGCCCCCGATGCATTGAAGCCCCGCACGGTGGCGGAACTGGCAAAGGGCGCGATAAAATCGGCAAACATCGGGCTTTCAATCAGGGAAGCGACTCCCATAACCGCCACATGGCCGGTGTTGGATGCGGTGATCGCCTGTTTAACCGGCGGCAACACACCGCTAACCGGCGTGTCTGTCAGTTTGACCACCTCATCAAGCACCATGATGGACGGCGCATTCGAGGCAATCACGATATTCGACGGCGCAAACCCGTCAAGAAACGTCACGGTACGCGCCATTATTTCGGCCAGTTCGGTGGCATTTTTCCGGCCATAGGGGAAACTTGCGCGATCTGCGAAATAGACAATGTCCTTTTGCGGCCATTTTTCGCGAATCTTCGCAACAATGGAATAGCTGCCAATGCCGGCGTCAAAGACGGCGACCGGCGCAATCAGGTCTGGGGTCATGATAAGCCTCGTTCGTGGGGTGTAAGAAAACCTCTATCGCGCCGCCGCCCCGAACGCCAGACCAAACACCGCAGACTTCAAATGTTATCAACATCACTGGCAGCCGCCGAATTTCAGACTACATTTCAATGACATAATTGAATGCAAGCTTAATGGAACCGCCAAACTTGGCACCCGTCACCCGCGCAAAAGACTGCGCAAAATGACCACCCTAACGGCGCGTTCAAATCGCCACACAAACCTTACGGATTGTTACATGCCCCGTCGCAAAGCCCCCCGTCTTAAGTTGTATTCCCTCAATACCCTCTGCGCACTAGCATAGGGCCCAAGCGACAGGACTGTTTTGCCATGCCCGAACGGGCACGCCCCCGAAAACGGACCGGGCAAACTGGCAAGGCAATTTCTGAACCGCACCGAAATTACCGCATCGGACGGATGCCTTTTTCGAGCCCCTTCGAGAAGTCATCAAACGGA
>TARA_B100000674_G_scaffold93715_1_pt1 | contig 28150 bp, 27 predicted proteins | sample TARA_B100000674 | Tara Oceans TARA_B100000674 (sample SAMEA2622759) | marine metagenome | biome: marine biome (ENVO:00000447); feature: surface water layer (ENVO:00002042); material: "saline water (ENVO:00002010), including plankton (ENVO:xxxxxxxx)" | depth 5 m | reverse complement strand
ATCTAATTTACCGGAAATAAATTAAGCAGCTCTCTCTTGGAAGGCCGCAGCTAATATCAAAACAATAATGGGTGGCAATATTACACCCACGAAAGGGACAATGGAATACACTACAGCTGCCTGAGAAAACAACTGACAACTCACATGATAAAAAAGGCCCAACCCGGCTCCAAGGAGAACTCGACGACTAGCCGAAGAGCTTCTTTTATTTCCAAAAGACAATCCGAACGAAAGTCCCATTAGCGCGAAAATACCCAAAGGACAGACCATCTTATCCCAAAAAATTCTCTCCAAACGATCGGATTTCTGATTATTATTCCTGGCAAATCTCCAATAGCGATAAAGACTTAAAAGAGTGTAATTAGACGACTTAGTTGCAACCATTTCCACCACCTTGGGGTCAAGCTTCGAGGGCCAAAGCAATCGCTTCCTTTTTTCTGCGTCTACGCTAGCGCCATCAAAAGTTGTAAGATTAGCATCATCTAGGAACCAAAAGCCTGAATCGAAACTGGCGGAAGATGCTGAAATGACCACTTTGAGATGATTACGATCATCAAATTCGTAGATTGTGATATCAGAAAATTTCTGTCCAGCAAAGATGTCACCTATCCTAATAAAATTATTGTTATCTCTCGCCCAATAGCCACTTCTTGTGATTGTTAAATCAGAGTCATTCTTCAGAGCTAGTTTTAGATGACTGGCTCTTTCCTCCGAAAAAGGAACGATTAATTCTCCCAGTGCAAGAGCGAATATAATCAACACAGCAGAGCTTCGAAAAATCGTTTTGGCAAAGTCCCCTTTCGAGCCTCCCGCGACTCTAATTGCAGTCAATTCATTAGAATCTGCTAGATCGCCCAGCGCTATCATTGAACCTATCAAGGTTGCAAAGGGAATCAAATCATAGGTAAGCTTTGGCACTTCCAGAAAAACCACGTAGACAGCGCTTATCCAATCAAAGTTACCTGTACCAACATCATCTATTTCTCCCATAAAGCCAAAAAAACTGAAGATGGCTAACAGTGCAAACAATACTGAAGCTATTGCTCTGACAATATTGTTACCAATATATTTCCCAAGTATTCGCATTATTCCTCACAAATGGTTAGCCTTCATAGAGCCGATAAACCTCTGCATGCCGTCTAAGTTCATCAGCTAGCACAAATTATGTTTATAATATTAACTTCTATGAAAAGACTCTACGAGGATTCTTGATGATTTTTTTTGTTAAAGACACAGCGTTAAATACGCTAAAAACCGATCTGCTGGTATTGACAGTGGACTCAAAAACAACTTTTAAACCAAAAATGAAGATTTTTAACAGCCAGACAAATGGCTTGCTTAAAAAAACAATTGCTCGCGATAACTTTAAAGGTGAGTTAGGTGAGACAATGTTTTTCTCGCACCTACCGGGCGTACCGGCAGAAAGAGTTTTACTAGTTGGCATTGGAGATCAAAAAAAGCTAACTTCAAAAGCGTTCATGAAGTTGATATCTACGATAGTAAAACAAGCGTCTGGCCACAAAATCGAAAACTTGGCCTTAGATCTGGTAGATCTTGCGATTGCGGCAAGCACAGATATGTCCGAAAAAATAGGTATGATTGTTTCTAGTTTTTATGAGTCCAACTATAATTTCAATGAGCAAAAAAACCACGAGGTTAAAACAAGCCATCAGTTCAAAAAAATCACTCTTTTGACAGAATCGAAATCAAACTTTTCTGAAATAAAAACCCTAATAAAGAGATTTTCTGGTATAAATCAAGGTGTAAATCTTGCAAAAAATCTTGCAAACCGTTCAGCCAATGTATGCACACCTAGACATTTGGCCAGTGAAGCAAGAAAAATAGGTAAAAAAAGCGATAAACTAACGATAAAAGTCATAGAAGAAAAGGAGATGCTGCAATTAGGCATGGGTTCTTTCCTTGCTGTTGCTAAAGGCTCTACAGAACCTGCTAAGTTCATAATTGCAAACTACAAGGGCGCTAACAAAAACAAGAAACCTGTTGTGTTGATTGGAAAAGGTGTCACTTTCGACTCCGGTGGAATATCGCTAAAACCAGGCGCCGGGATGGATGAAATGAAATACGACATGGGCGGAGCCGCTTCTGTTCTCGGATGTGTGGAGGCTTTAGCTGTGCTAGAGCCTAAGATAAACGTTGTTGCCCTGATCCCAGCGACAGAAAACATGCCGGACGGCAAAGCCATCAAACCTGGCGATATAGTGAAAAGCATGTCTGGGAAAACCATCGAAATCCTTAACACAGACGCTGAAGGAAGACTAATACTGTGTGATGCACTCACTTATTGCTCTCGATTCAATCCGGATTGTGTTATTGATGTAGCAACGCTTACAGGTGCCTGTGTTGTGGCGTTGGGCAAACACGCCACCGGATTATTAAGTAATCATGATGATTTTGCGGATGAGATTCTTAAGGCAGGAGAAAAAGCGCACGACAGAGCCTGGCAGTTGCCGCTTTGGGATGAATATCGCGCTCAACTCAATAGTCCCTTTGCGGATATAGCAAATGTTGGAGGACGATTTGCCGGCACAATTACCGCCGCGATTTTTTTATCTGCCTTTGCTGAGAATTATAAATGGGCACACTTAGATATCGCGGGCACAGCATGGCACAGTGGAGCGCTAAAAGGCGCTACTGGTAGACCTGTCCCCCTTCTTATGGAATTTCTCCTTCGGAGAGCTACAGGTTCAAAATGACAAGGGTGGACTTTTTTATTTGGCCTTTGTGCGAGAAACGCTATCATGACTTAGCCATCTGTAATCTTATAAGCTCTATCTATCTGTCTGAAAGAAGCCTTATGGTTTTTATAGAAGATACAGCCGAACGGGACCGTCTTGACCATCTACTATGGACTTTTAAACAAACCAGTTTCATACCTCACGGCATAGACAATACTTATCCTGTCCAACTGACTTCGAATTCTGTAAAAGCAAACAAAAATATTTTAATAAACCTCGGGACATCCTGCCCTCTAGAACCAGATAAATTTGAAATTATTGTTGAAACAGCAGGGTATGATGAATCCACCAGGTCAACGGCTCGTTCAAGATTTAAAAAGTACAAAGAGCAAGGAATTAGGGTAAGCTCCCACAAAATTGATGAAATCACGGAAACAAAAAATATTAGCCTTGGGTAATAAAAACAAGAAGGGCCAAAAACCACCAAACCAGAGAAGTATCAGATAGAATAATACTAAAATGAAAGCCGAAGATACGAATAACTCCTACGATCCCAAAGCAGTGGAAGCAAAACTCTATGATAAGTGGGAACGTGCTGGAACCTTTAAAGCTGGCAACCAAGGCGAGCCCTATTGTATTGCACTCCCGCCTCCCAACGTTACTGGAAGTTTGCACATGGGACACGCTTTTCAAGACACCTTAATGGATATCCTGATCAGATACCACCGCATGTCAGGAAAAAGAACTCTATGGCAAGGTGGCACCGACCATGCTGGAATCGCAACCCAAATAGTGGTCGAAAGACAACTCGAAACTCAAGGGAAGAGCAGGCAAAGTTTAGGTCGCAAAAAATTCATCGATGCTGTTTGGAACTGGAAAAATAAATCTGGGGGTACAATATCAAAACAGCTAAGGAGAATGGGAGCTTCGATTGATTGGAGTCGAGAACGCTTCACCCTTGATGAGGATCTTTCTCTCGCGGTGCGTAAAGTATTCGTTGATCTTCATAGAGAGGGGCTTATCTATAAAGGCAAGCGACTAGTAAACTGGGATCCCGTATTGAAAACCGCAGTGTCGGACCTCGAAGTTATATCAGAATTAGAGAACGGGCATCTTTGGCATTTCCGTTATCCAGTACATAACAGCAGAGAGTTTTTAACGATAGCTACCACCAGACCGGAGACAATGTTTGGTGATTCTGCTGTGGCAGTGAACCCTACTGACAGTAGATATTCGAAATTTATTGGGAGATTTATTGATCTGCCACTAAGTAACCGAAAAATACCCATCATTGGCGACGATTACGTGGATAAGGAATTTGGGTCTGGATGTTTAAAAGTCACGCCAGCACATGATTTCAATGATTACGAGATTGGGAAGAGACATGGCCTCGAGTTAATCAATATTCTCACAGAAGACGGAACGCTTAATTCGATAGTGCCACCCGAATTTGTGGGCCTTGATAGATTTGAAGCTCGAAAAAAAATAATTACTGAACTAACAAATAAAGGGTTATTGGGGGAAACAGAACCCCATCAGTTGATGGTCCCCAGAGGAGACAGAAGCAAGACAATAATAGAGCCATATTTAACGGACCAATGGTTTGTTAAAATGGACACTTTAGCCTCTCCAGCATTAGAAGCAGTTAAGCAGGGTAAGACGAAGTTCATCCCCGAGAATTGGACTAAAACTTATTACGACTGGCTAGAAAATATTCAAGATTGGTGTATTTCTCGGCAATTGTGGTGGGGTCATAGAATACCTGCTTGGTATGACGACTCTGGTAATGTCTTTGTTGGAATGTCGGAAGAGCACGTTCGAAAAGAAAACAACCTTCCCCCAGGCAAGGCCTTAAAGCAAGACGACGATGTGCTCGACACTTGGTTTTCCTCTGCTCTCTGGCCTTTTTCAACGCTAGGTTGGCCGGAGAAGACCGAGGAGTTGTCGGCTTTCTATCCTACGAGCGTTCTAGTCACCGGATTTGATATTATATTTTTCTGGGTTGCAAGAATGATGATGATGGGGTTAAAGATAATGGGCGATGTACCATTTCGACAAGTATACATTCACGGATTAGTAAGAGATAACGATGGTAACAAAATGTCGAAATCAAAGGGAAACATAATAGATCCCTTGGATCTGATCGACGGCATCTCCTTGAATCAATTAATCGAGAAACGAACCTCAGGCCTGATGCGGCCCGAAGATGCCCGTTCTATCGAGCAGGATACTAGGAGGGACTTTCCAGATGGAATTGCCCCTTTTGGTACTGATGCACTTAGATTGACATTCGCCGCGATGGCAACAACTGGAAGAGACATCCGATTCGATTTAGGCAGGATAGGAGGTTATCGTAACTTCTGTAACAAGATTTGGAATGCATCGCGATTTGTGAAGCTGATGGCAGACAAACATGGTTTTTCCGAGGAAAAAAACAACTTGGTAGCTAATTCGGCTGAGCACTGGATATATTCCAAATTGAAAAAGACATTAGCTAATGTGAAAGAAAACTTTGAATTGTATCGTTTTGACCTAGCCTCTAATTCCCTCTATGAGTTCATATGGGACGACTACTGCGATTGGTACATTGAATCAGCCAAAGTTACACTTCTAAGTGATGAGGCTAGCAGGCAACAGAAGCAACAAGTTGTAGGATCTCTAATCGACATCCTACAAACAGCTTTATGCACTCTACATCCAATAATGCCTTTTATTTCAGAGGAACTTTGGATCAAACTAGAAGCCTTAAAAAGCACTAGACGAAAATTCTTAGACGTTAAATTCCCAGATTCGATAAATTTCGAACCTCGCGATTCTGAGGTTGCAAGTTACGATCGAATACAAAAATTCGTCCTTGAGGTAAGAAGAATTAGATCTAGCTATAACGTTAATCCCAAAAAAAGAATTCACACCTACCTAGATTGTCCGGCAGAAAAGCTTTCTCATTTTTTTGGCGGTAATCTGGAGCTAGCAAATTCGTTGGGTAAAATAAGTAAAATACTACACTTAGAGCAAAATAACTTAAGTGGCACGGCAACCGGCCTAGTAGATGACATAACCTTTTACGTTCCTTTGGACGAACTAATAGACGTTGAACTGGAAAGAGTGAGATTGAACAAAGAGTATGAGAAACTTGAAACTACGCTGCTTAAGACAGAGGAAAAACTAAAAAAACCTGAATTTCGCATGAAGGCGCCAAAACAAGTTATTGAAAAAGAAAAAGTGAAACTAGCAGAAATTAAAACAGCACTAAGTGAAACGAGAAAACAACTGAACAGAATAAGGTCTTAGTCGACAGAATCTCAATTTATAAGGTTAATTCCAAAAGGCGGAATTGGTATACATAGATGTTTCAAACAATAAGAAAAGAGATAAACTGTATTTACAAAAGAGACCCATCAGCCAGAAATACTCTAGAAATCATTTTTTGCTACCCGGGATTCCAAGCAGTGCTTATGTTTCGATTAAACCACAAATTGTGGAATAGAGGCTTCAAACTGCTGTCGAGACTTTTCTCTAATATTGCAAGAATTTTCACTGGTGTAGAAATTCACCCTGCCGCCGAAATTGGGTGCAACTTCTTTATAGACCATGGAACCGGGGTAGTCATAGGGGAAACGGCGATTATTGGTAATGACTGCACTCTTTATCATGGAGTTACTCTTGGCGGAACAAGTTGGGAAAAAGGGAAACGCCATCCTACATTAGGGAATAATGTAGTAGTCGGAGCAGGCGCAAAGATACTAGGCCCGATTGCTATTGAAAGCGGAGCTCGAATAGGCTCGAATGCTGTAGTAACCAAGAACGTTCCTGAAAATTCTACTGTTGTGGGAATTCCAGCACGGGTTGTGGCCTCAGAGACCGAATCCAAAAAAACAAAAAGCGATCTAAGCGCAAGTATTAGCACTGATAAAAGTCCCGAAAAATTTGAAGCATACGGTCAATCTAAAGCCATTCAAGACCCTTTAGATGAGAAACTAGAAATCCTATTGATGAGATTAAAGAAGGCTGAGGAAGAGATTTCCAAACTCCGAAAGAGCAAAGATTAATCCCAAAAAAGGCTATTCGAAATCCCTATAATCCTCTTGGTGGGTCATACCGTATCTATACTTGAGTGTTTTAGTGTGTTATTCTTCACGGCCAAAATTTTGGAAGACCAATTAAACTATGAGATTAACAACCAAGGGAAGATATGCTGTTACCGCTATGCTTGATGTTGCAATACACGATAACGACCAGCCTGTTAGAATAGCGGAAATCGCAGAGCGACAGGGCATTTCACAATCCTACCTAGAGCAGCTTTTCGCTAATTTAAAAAAGAACGGATTGGTATGTGGAAGAAGAGGCCCCGGAGGGGGATATCAACTAGGCCGGAAAAGTAAACTTATTACCGTCGCCAACGTAATAGACGCAGTAGATGAAAAAGTTGACGCAACACGATGCGGAGGACTTAAAAACTGCACACGCTCTGCGCCTTGTTTAACCCACGATCTTTGGGAAGACTTGAGCACCGAGATAAGGGAGTTTTTAGAGCGAATCACCCTGGAATCGTTGGTTAGAAAAAAAACGCTAGCCGGCGAGCAGTCCATAGATTACCGTCATATAGCACTATAAAAATTTAGAGCCGTAATAAGCAGTGGGAGCAAACCTAAATGGCAATTGAATTGACCCAGAACGCCGTAAATCACGTTCAAAAATTTATCCAAAAAGATACCGAATCTGAGTATCTACGCCTGGCTGTGAAACCAACTGGCTGTTCTGGTTTTATGTACGAAGTAACAACCACTGGCGAGAAAATAGCCAATGATTGCGTCTTCAATTCCGGCGGTATAACAATAGTTGTTGACGAGCAAAGTCTCAAATACCTAACTGGGTCCAAAATCGATTTCACCGAAGAAGGTTTAAACAAAGGATTCAAATTCAACAATCCAAACGTCGCTGCAACCTGTGGATGCGGTGAAAGTTTCACCATAGAAGCTGACTAAGAAGTAAATTATGTCCACCCAAACAGAAAAATTGAATTCTATAGTATCCAAGAATTATGAAGCTGGTTTTTATACCGACGTCGAACAAGACAGCCTCCCGCCAGGCCTCAATATAGAGACCATTAAGGCCATATCTCGGAAGAAAAGTGAACCAAATTGGCTTCTCGATTGGCGCTTAGACGCGTATGACAAGTTTAAGAAGATGCAAGAACCTCAATGGGCGCACGTGAAGTACGATCCAATTAATATTCAAGATATTTCCTACTACGCCGCGCCAAAAAGCGATGATGAAAAGCCGAAAAGCCTGGAGGAAGTTGACCCCAAGATAATTGAGACTTACGAAAAACTCGGTATACCACTAGAAGAACAAAAAATGCTCGCAGGCGTAGCGGTAGATGTCGTTTTTGACAGTGTTTCAGTCCATACGACCTTCAAGGAGAAGCTGGCTGAAGCAGGCGTCCTATTCTGTTCATTTTCCGAAGCCGTCCTAGAGTATCCAGAAATAGTTAGAAAATATTTAGGCTCTGTCGTCCCTTCTAGAGACAACTACTTTACGGCGCTTAACTCGGCAGTATTCTCAGACGGCTCCTTTGCCTACATTCCAGAGAACACAAAGTGCCCGATGGAGCTTTCTACATACTTCCGCATCAATGCGATGAATACAGGACAATTCGAGAGAACTTTGGTAGTTGCAGACAAGGGAAGCTACGTTAGCTACTTAGAAGGATGTACAGCACCGAGACGCGATGAGAACCAGCTTCATGCAGCAGTAGTTGAGTTGGTAGCACTTGACGATGCGGAAATCAAATATTCTACCGTACAAAATTGGTATCCAGGAGATGAAAACGGGGTAGGCGGCATTTATAATTTCGTAACTAAAAGAGGGGACTGTCGAGGAAAGAACTCTAAAATCTCTTGGACCCAAGTCGAAACGGGCTCGGCGGTAACTTGGAAATATCCAAGCTGCATTCTTAGAGGAGAAAACTCCTCCGGGGAATTTTATTCTGTAGCGCTTACAAACAATAAACAACAAGCGGATACAGGAACTAAAATGGTTCATCTTGGAAAGGGCACAACATCAACAATCATATCAAAAGGCATATCAGCCGGTTTTAGTCAAAATTCCTACCGAGGCCTAGTAAGGATAGCCCGGACAGCGGAAGGCGCTCGGAACTTCACGCAATGCGATTCGCTCCTCCTAGGCAATCGCTCAGCAGCGCATACTTTTCCATACATAGAATGCAAAAACTCTAGCGCGCAATTAGAACACGAAGCATCCACCTCAAAAATCAGTGAAGAACAGCTTTTCTACTTAAGAAGCCGGGGAATTTCTCAGGAGGACGCGGTTAACCTTATCGTGAACGGATTTTGTAAAGAGGTTTTCAAAGAGCTGCCCTTGGAATTCGCTGTAGAGGCCCAAAAACTCCTTGGAATAAGTTTAGAGGGAGCCGTCGGATAAAAAATACGAGACGAGAAAGGGTTAGACAATGCTTAAAATAGAAAATTTAAAGGTAGCAGTTGGAAGTACGGAAATACTAAAAGGGCTAAACTTAACAGTCAATAAGGGAGAAGTACACGCAATAATGGGGCCCAACGGTTCAGGAAAAAGCACTCTATCGCATGTGATAGCGGGCAAGGAAGGCTATGACGTGACTGGGGGTGATATTACCTTTCGAAATGAATCAATAGTAGACAAACTTCCAGAAGAAATTGCCTGGTCAGGAGTGTTTTTGGCCTTTCAATATCCTATGGAAATCCCTGGGGTGAATAATGTCTACATGCTCCGAGAGGCCTTGAACAGCCAAAGAAGACACCGAGAGCAAAAAGAACTAAATGCCTCCGAGTTTCTAAAATTTGTAAAAGAAAAAGTTAAGTCAGTCGGATTAAACGAAAAACTGCTCAGCCGTCCTGTTAATAGCGGCTTTTCAGGAGGTGAGAAGAAACGAAACGAAATATTTCAAATGAGCGTCCTAGAGCCTGAACTGGCGATTCTCGATGAGACAGATTCGGGGCTTGACATAGACGCACTAAAGGATGTGGCAGAGGGAATAAATAAACTACGCACCAGCGAAAGAGCCTTCATAATTGTGACGCACTACCAACGACTTCTTGATTATATAGTCCCAGACTATGTTCATGTTTTAAGTAATGGGAGAATAGCTAAAACCGGCGACAAAACTTTGGCGCTAGAATTAGAGAAACGCGGATACGATTGGGTAGGAGCAGATTAAAATTGAAAGAAAACTTCAATCGGATACTTCTCCAGTCTCAAGGTCTGAGAGATAGCGAACCTGAATGGCTAAAATGCAAAAGAAAAGAAGCGATTGAGTCAATAAACTCGTTCGGCTTTCCGACCACAAGAGATGAAGAATGGAAATATACTCCACTAGATGAAATTTACCAAACAAAGCTCGAGATGCCAGTTCAGCTTGATAACGATCTTAGCGCAGAAACCTTGGAATCTGCATCTGTAGTCAACGAGCCAAATCTTTTAAAAATTATCCTAATCAATGGCGAATATTCTAGAGAACTTAGTGACCTTGAAGTTACGAGGTCAGCTCTCATTGTGCGTCCACTAGAGGAGCTTATCGAAAATGAACCCGAAGCGGCTAAATTTCTTTTTTCATCAGACCCAAAGGAAACGTTTTCTTGGCTCAACACTGCCATGGCAAGAGACGCTCTGCTGATCACATGCCCAGAAAATAGAACAATCCAAAAACCGATACACTTGCTTAATGTTATGACCGGAAAGAGGGATAAATTAGTTTCTCCCAGAATAATTGTAAAGGCCAATTCAAATTCAAAGCTTACTTTGATAGAAGAATTCGTGAATTTAATGCCAGATAAATCCCTCATGAACGCTGCAACCTTCATAAACGCTGGACCAGGTTCTCTAGTGAACCATCACAGAATATCCGGATCTAGCAGTGGATACCACGTGGGTAATCTTCATTGCAAAGTTAGCCAAGCTGCTAACATTTTTACAACCTCTTTAGCGTTTGGAGGAAATGTAACTCGTGTGAACATCAACGTTCGATTGGAACAACCGGGTGCCTCCTGTGACTTATCTGGATTATTCCTCGGCTTAAAAGATGAACTAATAGACCATCACACAACAATCGAGCACGCCGCAAGTGAAACAAACAGTAATGAGGTATACAAAGGCGTGATGGGCGGAAAGAGTAAAGGTGTTTTTAACGGCAAAGTTCTTGTCGAAGAAAATATACACCATGTGAAAGCTTCCCAAAATAGTAACAACCTACTTCTCTCAGATGTTGCCGAGATAAACACCAAGCCGGAGCTAGAAATATATTCTGACGACGTCTCCTGTGCTCATGGAGCTACAGTGGGACAGCTAGACGCTGATTCGATTTTCTACCTTAGAGCAAGAGGAATTCCTGAAATAGTCGCCAAGAAAATGCTTGTAGAGGCTTTCTTAGAAGAGGCGCTTTCTCAATTGCCTCTAGAGAGCGTAAAAACGGAAGTGATGAAAATTATTAGCAAGCCCAACACGCTTTAGAAGGATTGCCTAAAAATGAGCACAATATTAAACAAAGAAGAGCAAACGCCTTTTTTAAACTTAAGAAAGATAAGGGACGATTTTCCAATACTGTCTAGAAGTGTCAACAAAAAACCTCTAGTTTACGCTGATAATGCTGCGACCACGCAAAAGCCACAAAGTGTAATCGACCGTCTCTCAGAATATTATTCCGATGAAAACGCAAATGTACACAGAGGAATACATACCCTGAGCGAATGTGCAACGGAAGCTTTTGAGGAAAGCAGGCGAGTCGTCCAAAGGTTTCTGAATGCCAAATCAGTTAGAGAAATTGTATTTACCCGAGGTACTACTGAAGCTATAAACTTGGTCGCACAAAGCTATGCTCTCAGGCGATTAAAAGCAGGGGAAGAAATTATAATCTCGACCTTGGAACATCACTCAAATATAGTGCCATGGCAAATAGTTTGCCAGAGGACCGGTGCAAAGCTCAAAATAGCGCCCGTTAATGATGCGGGTGAACTAATATTCGAAGAATATGAAAAGCTAGTCAACAAAAAAACTAAGCTAGTTGCTTTAACCCACATATCGAATGCCTTAGGCACAGTAAATCCAGTCCAAAAATTAACCAAAGTGGCAAAAGAAGTTGGCGCAGTTGTACTTATCGATGGAGCTCAGAGCATTATTCACGCGAAGATAGATGTCCAAGCTATTGGTTGCGATTTTTATGTTTTTTCAGGACATAAAGCCCTAGGTCCCACGGGTATTGGCGTGCTTTATGGCCGCGAAGACGTACTGCAATCTATGGAGCCGTGGCAAAGTGGCGGAGACATGATTAAAACCGTTAGCTTTGAAGAGACCACCTACAACGAGATTCCTTACAAATTTGAGGCGGGAACACCTAACATAGCCGGAGCAATTGGCTTGTCAGAAGCGCTCAACTACTTTAGCCAGTTTGACCTTGAGAGGGTTGAACAACACGAGCATTGCCTACTAAATAAGGCCATTCAAAGAGCGTTAAGTATTCCAAATCTACAGCTTGTTGGTACAGCTAAAAATAAATCATCTATATGCTCTTTTGTGGTCGAAGGAGTGCATCCCAATGATCTGGGCACTCTCCTGGACCAGCAAGGAGTAGCAATCCGATCAGGTCACCATTGCGCGATGCCACTTATGTCGCGATTAAACGTGCCCGGAACAGCGCGAGCTTCGTTTGCTTTCTATAACTCTCCAGAGGATGTTGATAGGGTTTTTGATGCAATCGAAAAAGCTCTATTCATATTGGCGGCTTAAAATATTATGGTGGATAACATTACCCAACTGAGACGAGATTGCATAGGTATACTTATACCGATCGGAACAGAAGTAATTCTGAAAAAGGGATCGCAAGTTATTGTCACTCAAGCATTGGGTGGTTCTGCTACAATAAATCATGATGGCAATCTAATACGGATATCTTCTGAAAATTTAGATGCGCTTGATCTAGATACATCGGAGAATCAATCAGTATCGGAGAGCGAAACTAATGGTGGCAATATCGACATGGATTCAGTGTGGGACCAACTTCGCACATGTTACGACCCTGAAATACCCATAAACATCGTAGAACTAGGCTTAATATACCGCTGCGAATTAGTGGAGGATAGGGAGGGCGGTGAAAAAATCGAAATTGACATGACATTGACTGCTCCTGGCTGCGGCATGGGTCCTTTTTTAGTGGAAGACGTACGCTGCAAAATACTCGGAATACCGAACGTCAGCAATGTATCTGTGGAATTAGTTTTTGACCCACCTTGGAGACCTGACATGATGTCTGATGAGGCCCGACTTGAGGCAGGCCTATATTAAATCCAGAAGAAATCGATCGACGCTAATTCGATTGCACTAGCATTCTCAGTGCCAATACGTATAATATTTTTCGCCTATCACTACCCATATAATTAGATAAGGATTTTCCAGTATGTCAAATCAAAGAACGCTATCTATAATAAAACCGAATGCAGTAAAAAAAAATAAAATCGGTTTGATTATCGCGTTATTGGAAGAGGCGAAACTGAAAGTGGTAGAAGTTAAGATGGTCACCCTAAGCGTGGAGAAAGCCGAGTCATTTTATAGCGAACACAAAGGGAAGCCTTTCTTCAATGAGCTAATTGCCTTTATGACGTCCGGGCCCTTGGTCATTATGGCGCTCGAAGGGGAAGATGCTATCAACACTAACAGAAAGATAATGGGCGCTACTAATCCAGCCGAGGCGCTCGAAGGAACTATCCGCGCCAAATATGGAGATGGCATGACTGAAAATGCAGTTCATGGGTCAGATGGATTGGAAAGCGCTTCCAGAGAACTAAAATTTTTCTTTGGGTGATTGTGCAGTTGTGAACTCAATGGAGCCCCTTAATTTACTGGATGCTGATAATTCATCTTTAGAAAGTTTTTTCGCAGTTCTGGGAGAAAGAAAGTTCCGCTCCTCACAAGTTCTCCAATGGATTCATAAATCTGGTGTCGTTGAATTCGATAGAATGACAAACCTAAGTAAAAGTCTTAGAGAGTTGTTGAAACAGAAAGCCTCTATTACGTTACCAGATGTGTTCGAAGAGAGGCAGTCCTCTGACGGGTGCATAAAGTGGCTCTTTAGACTGGACGATAATAACATAATAGAAACAGTTTATATTCCAGAACCGTCAAGAGGTACACTTTGTATCTCATCTCAGGCAGGGTGCCAGCTAAACTGTACGTTTTGCGCGACTGCTCAGCAAGGTTTTTCGAGACAACTTAAAACCAGCGAAATTATCGGACAGCTATGGCTGGCAACCAGACAACTTGAAGCCCTTGATAAAAATCACCGAAGCATCACGAACATCGTTCTTATGGGAATGGGGGAACCGCTTTTAAACCTCCCTCACGTGCTGCCAGCAATTAGGCTGATGCTAGACAACAACGCCTATAACCTATCAAGGAAGCGAGTAACACTTAGCACTGCAGGTGTCATCCCAGGGATAGATCGGCTTAGAGAAGAATGTTTAACCAGCCTAGCGGTCTCACTTCATGCGCCCTACGACGATCTCAGAGACAAGCTAGTGCCACTTAATAAAAAGTATCCTATAGGAGATTTATTAGAGGCCTGTAAAAGATATAGCAAGAGTAATAATGACAGTGAGATTACCTTCGAATATACAATGCTGGAGGAAATTAATGATCAACCAAAGCACGCAAAAAAACTTTTAGAGGTACTATCCGCTGTACCTGCCAAGATAAACCTAATTCCTTTCAATAAGGTTGAGGGAATCCCATTTAGATGCTCACCAGTTAAGTCTATTGACAGATTCCGTGAAATTTTGGTGAAAGGCGGAATTATTTCAACCACTCGCAAAACAAGGGGAGACGACATAAATGCAGCCTGCGGACAATTGGCTGGTTTTGTAAAGCCCAGAATCCCTAGACGACAATCAAATAGCTCCTGGGCCAACTAAATGACCAGACAAACTCGAGCTAATCTTTTCTTTGTGTTTTGGTTTGCATTATTCTCAGTCGGATGCACAAACAAAACTACGGAAAATAGCAGGAAACAAGATCTAAAAAAGGTCTCGGCTCTCAACACCGAATTGGGCTTCAGGTACATGCAAGAGCGAGAATATGATTTGGCAAATAAAAAAATCGAGAAAGCTCTAGCTGCCAACCCTAAAAACCCTGAAGCCCATAATGCAATGGGCCTACTAAAAAACGTTCTTGGAAAGCCCAAAGCTGCGGAGAGCGCCTTCGCAAGGGCAATAGCACTGTCAGATAATGGGCCGGCAATATCCAACAACTACGGCCAATTTTTGTGCCAACAAGGGCGCTATGAGGAGGGAATCAAACACCTAAGCCTTGCTGCAATGAATCCACTTAACGAAGACAGAAGCATCCCGCATTTAAATCTTGGAAAATGCCACAAAGAACTTTTTGATTATAAGAGGGCTGAGTTTCATCTCAAGAAAAGCCTTAGCTTCTCTCCAAAAAATAAAAATGCATTAATTGAGCTAGCTAACATTATGCTGCTCCAAGGACAATTAGCGGCGGCTACAAGTTATTTTGAACAGTTTACTAGTAGCGAAAAACACAGTGCTCTCTCACTTTGGATAGGGTATCAGCTCGCTGCTAAAAGAGAAGATCTAGATTCCAGAGACAGCTTTCGCCTTCTTTTGATACGCTTATTTCCTGATTCCCCTGAGTCTCAACTAATAGCCTCTGAAAACTTAGCAGAGTAAGAAGATGGATGATCTAGAAAATACCGACTACGAAACGGTGATGCTCACAAGAGAACAGGCCCTAATTTATTATGGCGTAGAAAGCTCAAAACCTTTTGAAATAAACGCTCGTTTAGCTAATGCAGGTGAAATGCTACGACACGCGAGGGAACACAGAAAGATTAGTGTGGAACTATTGGGTGATAAGATCAATCTCGACCCAGAAATTATACGACAAATAGAGACCAATCGTTATAAAAGTATCGGAGGTGAAGCGTTCATAAAGGGGTATATAAATTTAATTGCTAGAGAGCTAGACGCAGATAGCGAGCCTGTTTTAAAAGTGTATGAAGCTCTCAAGCGACGCGACGAGCATGCTCTCGAAAAGTACGTTGAAACCAAAAACTCTGATCCTTGGGGCAGTACAGTGATACTTTCCATTCTCGGCACGGCGGTTTTGATAGCGACAGTGATTTATTATTTCAGATACTCTATAGTTTTAGAAGAATCCGCTAATAGACTGGAAGAAAAACTGCTGGGTATCGAAACTTCCAGCCTAGATCAATTGTCTGATTCTTACGGACCGAGCTTCTCAACTCCCAGGAAAAACAATGATAATGACGCTGAACTGAAAACAGGTCAACTAACTTTACGAGCTAATGCTCAGACTTGGATTGAAATTGTAGACAATCATGGAATAGTAATTTATCGAGACCTAGTAAAAGCTAATCAAACTTTTGAATTTTTGGGTAACCCCCCATACTATCTATTAATAGAGGACGGAAAAGCGATAGACATTGCTTATCAAGGACAGAGAATCGATTTTACCGACGCACTAGATTCTGAGGGTATGGCTCGATTCAGACTAGGCGATTTCTAGGAACCGACTATGACCATTAAATCAAAATATCACGCTGTCCGTGGGATGACGGGAAGCCTCCCTAAAGAGAACCTCCTCTGGAGAACGATAGAAGATGAACTGATACAAATACTAAGCTCATACTCGTTCCAAGAAATCAGATTACCAATAATAGAATATTCAGGGATTTTTAATCGTTCTATTGGTGAATCATCAGATATCGTGCAAAAAGAAATGTACAGCTTTACAGACAGAAACGGGGAGTCACTTACACTCCGCCCAGAAGGCACAGCTGGATGTGTAAGAGCTGCAATAGAGAATAATCTACTTAGTACCAGCGCCCCATTACGCCTTTGGTATCATGGGCCAATGTTCAGATATGAAAGACCCCAGAGAGGAAGGCAAAGACAGTTTCATCAGATTGGTTTAGAAATTTTTGGCGCGGATAGTGTTCTCGCTGAAACAGAGCTCATGATTATCTTTTCAAGGTTTTGGTCGAGTCTGGGGATATCTGATATAACGCTCCAAATTAATTCACTTGGAAACCAGGAGGATAGACAAGCTTATATCAAAGTACTTACCGACTTTTTTTCCAATCACTCTTCGAAGTTAAGTGAACATAATTTGCAGAAACTAAGGTCTAACCCTCTTAGAATACTGGATAGCAAAGATCCAGAAATCATAAAACTGATCTCTGATGCCCCAACTTTAGATAACTTCATATCTGAAGAGGCAAGAGCGCGATTCACAGACTTCAAAAACCTATTGTCCATGGTAGGGATCAACTTTAAAGAGAATAATAAACTAGTTCGAGGACTCGATTATTACTCCGATATCGTTTTTGAATGGACGACTGAATCATTGGGTGCGCAGAATGCGGTTTGCGCAGGAGGAAGATACGACGACTTAATAGGGCAATTAGGGGGAAAACATACTAGTGCAGTAGGTTGCGCTGTCGGTTTGGAAAGAGTAGTGGAACTCTGCGAACAGAAAGAATCATTAAAAACCGCAAAAATGCCAAAACTGTTCGTCTTATCTACTGACGCCCAATACTCCAAGGAGTTACTAGTCCTTTGCGAAAAATTGAGAGACATGTACCCTAAGATTTGTTTTGAGCTGGATATTAGCGAAAGGAGCCTAAAATCCAAAATGAAGAAGGCTGACAAAAGCGAAGCCGAAGCAGCTATAATAATTGGTCAACAAGAAATTGAAGAAGGCACGTTGACTGTAAGACCTCTTCGGAACAGTAGAGCTCAAAAGTCTTGCAATATGTCGGAGCTGGAAGACTTCCTCAAAGGCTCTTAAATCACAAAGTAATTGAGGCAAAAATCATCGTGAATATCGATTCTAGTGAAGACCAAATAGTCGAACAAATTAAAAACTGGTGGGCACAGTTTGGGAATTACCTCATCACCTTTCTCATAATAATATTAGTTGGGGTCGGAGGATTCAGATATTGGGATACTATTCAATCTGATAAGGCAAAGGACGCATCGGTCAGTTTTGAATTGGTTCTTGAATTATTAAATAAAGGCGAAAAGGAACAAGCCAAAAGTTTAATTAAAAATATTAAACAGGATTTCCCAAACCTCGCCTATACCCAGCTAGCTATGCTCCTCGAGGCCCATATATTAGTAACAGAAAATAACTACAAAGGTGCTGAAGAAACACTGCTTGAGCTAATAGGTAGGGATCCTGTTAAGGGGTTGACTCAAGTCGCAGCCTCCAGACTAGCAAGACTTTATCTAGCACAGAAACAACCTGAGAAGGCGATGCAAGTGATTTCCGACGAGTTGATGGATAATGTCGAAGGAGGCCTTTGGGAATTACGGGCGGACATCGCAGCGGCAATGGGAGAGAATGAAAGAGCTTTAGAGCTTTATGACCAGGCTCTAGAGCAGAGCCAACTTTTAGGTTATCCGACAAACAATATAACCTTAAAGAAAAATAATCTTCCAGCTAGAAGAGCTCACAAATAATGAAACATATAATCCGAGTATTGATAATAGGAATTTTACCAATTCTAATTGCCGGTTGCTCTCTATTGGAAGAAAAACCAGAAGAGTCAGCTAATATAGAAACGAAGGAAGAAAAAGAGGATCAAAGCAAAAAGAGTGAGCCTTCAAAACTGAAGAAAAATTTTTCTTCATCTTTAACGGTGAAAACACTGTGGAAGAAGAAACTCGGTAGCGGACTAGATGATTACTATCTAAAGCTCGGTCCAAATATTGAAGGGGAGAACCTATATATAACTGATCGCGATGGGTATCTATTCAATGTAGGTCTTAAATCTGGCAAGCTGCATTGGAAAGTAAAAGATAAGAATGTGGAATATACGAGCTCAGCAGGGCTAGGAGATGGAATGATCCTAGTTGGCACTGGAGACGGACGATTAATAGCGAGAGAAATTGAAAGTGGTACGTTAAGGTGGATCGTGCAAACATCCAGTGAAATTCTCGCAGCACCGAGCGCTCACAAAGGCATTACCGTAGTGCGTAGCGCAGATGGGGCTGTTCAGGCCCTCGATTCCCAGACAGGGTCCGAAGTGTGGAATTATCGGAGGGAAGCTCCTCGCTTAACTTTACGAGGTAATAGTAGATCCTTAATTAGTGATAACGTTGTCTTTTCCGCTTTAGACAACGGCAGACTTATTGCCTTAGATTTAAGGCTTGGAAACATGGTTTGGAATAAAGCAATCACTGTGCCCTCAGGTGTTACTGACTTAGAGCGAATGGTGGATCTGGATGGCGATCCCTTGATTACAGAAGACTTTGTATACGTTAGCAGCTTTCAGGGTGGAGTGACTGCATTATCTAAAGTTAATGGTCAGATAATATGGGCTAGGCAAATATCTAGCTACAATACACTCGCCCGAGGGGGCAGAAAGATCTTTGTTGTTGATGAGGATAGTGCAATTTGGGCGTTAAATGAAGAAGATGGAATTTCAGTTTGGAAGCAAAGCGAATTAGAAAAACGATTTATCACCGCTCCAGTATTCTTTAACAACTATATCATAGTCGGAGATTTTGAAGGGTATGTCCATTGGCTATCCGCTGAGACAGGTGAAATCGTAAACAGAATACGACTAGATAGAAATAGCATTGTAGCGCCGGCAGCAGCTTCTGATGATATAGTGGTGATCCGCTCTGTCAGCGGGAAAACTATAGCAATGACCTTGGGCGACTAATAAGTAAAAATCTAACTGTTTCCTGATTTAATAACGACGTAAGTACAGGTTTAGTAATGTTTTTCACTAAGACCATCCCAACGATAGCAATCGTTGGGCGCCAAAATGTTGGTAAATCGACACTTTATAATAGAATCACACGCTCAAGAGATGCTTTAGTCGCAGATTTTCCGGGAATTACACGAGATCCAAAAATTGGTTTAGGGATGGTCGGAGAGAAAGAATATCTGATTGCCGACACCGGAGGATTTTCATACAACAATGAAGATCACGGCCTTCTAAACAGGGTTATGCACTCCACCAAGGAGATTGCCTTAGAGGCGGAAATTATACTGTTTGTAGTTGACAGCAGGGAAGGCCTGACGGAACAGGATAGAGCAGTTGCTTCAGAGATAAGAAAATGGGATAAACCGACCGCTTTAGTAGCTAATAAGTCTGAATCAGCTGACCCTGATTTAATAATATCAGAATTTAGCTCACTTGGTTTCAAGGATATTTTTTGCATTGCTGCAAAAATAAATATGGGAATCACAGAACTAATTAAAGCCATTACTTCCCCATTTTTGGAATCGATAGAAACAGGATATGAAGAAAAACCCGAAGAGAAAAGCTTGTCAATTTCTATAATTGGAAAACCCAATGTTGGTAAATCAACTTTAATCAATAAAGTTGTAGGTTATGACCGAATGATCACAAGTAATATTCCTGGCACAACTAGAGACGATATATGGGTCAATTTCGAGAGAAAGGGGACAAAATATACATTTGTTGATACCGCTGGCCTTAGAAGAAAAAGCAGAGTTACGGACTATCCCGAAAAACTCACAGCATTAAAAACTTTAAAGACCATAGCTCGTGCGGAAATCACTATCTTAGTGATTGACGCCTCCAATGCAATTAGCGCTCAAGACCTAAATCTATTAGGTCAAGTATTGAACAACGGAAAAGCTCTCGTAATCGCCGCAAACAAGTGGGACTTGTTAAAAGATCACGAAAAGAAAAATTTTTTAAAAGATATAGAACGACGCTTTAACTTTGTAAGATTTTCAGAGGTTGTGCGTATTTCTGCAAGAGACGGATTCGGCATAGAAAATTTATTTGAAGCCATTGTCAGAACTTGGAGCGCCGTTTCCAAAGAAATAAAAACTGGAGTTTTATCAAAATTAATCGAAGAGGCAGTTCTCAATCATGCACCGCCTCTGGTCCGAGGAAGACGAATAAAACTCAGATTCGCCCATATTGGTTGTAGAAATCCACTAACGATCTTAATTTACGGTAATCAAGTCAAATCAATACCTAAATCTTACGGACGCTATCTAGAAAATTTTTTGAGAGAGAAATTAAAGCTGTCGGGAACCCCGATTAAACTCATTTACCGCCAAAGCGAAAACCCTTTTGCAGGTAAAAAGAATAGCCTTTCTAAAAGACAGGTCGCCAAGCGTAGAAGGCTATTAAATTACTCCAAAAAACACCGGTGAAATTCACCAGCTTGATTAAATATAAGTTGTCCTTTATATCTAACTTTGCGAAATAAGGGCGTTATAAATCCGATCCAATAGCCTCTCCGCCTCATGACTTGTGATCCAGCGTCCATCCGGATCAAGTATAACGACCTCAGTCTTATCTCCAATTCCCGTTATACTCACTTGATACTGAGAAGCTTCATTTCTTTTCCAAAACTTAATCCCACTCCAACCCTTGGATTCACCATAACCCGTCTCGACGAGATCAACAACAAAGATACCCCGCCCTTTGTCAGCCTTTCGCACCGAGACATTAGCCACCCTCAACGCCTCCTTGGTGGATTGCCAGGCACTACTAAAATCAGACTCTAACGTGAGATAGTATTTACCCCGCCCTACACTCATCATCCTTATTCCAATCGAGTCCGCCTTTGTTGAAGAGATCGGAGGCGATGTTCCCTGGGCATTTGTTAACTCGGAACGATTCATTTTTCTTGGACTCATCTTCTTGGCAAAATCGTCAGATGGGCTATAGGACGGTGCTTCGATTTTATTTTCTGAAGAGTCTCTTAAAACTTCCTGAGGTGGCTGCTGTTCTCTACTGTTAACATTGTCATCAACACTGGGGTTGCTCTCTTGCCTCATCTTTCTGGGCCGCATTTTGTTGGAGAAACTATTTGTAGGGTCATACACATCCGGATTCAAAGTAGAATTCTCTTCGTCTCGGCCAGGATCACTAGCTGCATAACTAGGGCCCTTAACTTGAGTCTCCAAACTATTTCTTAACCTTTCAACTATAGACGCTTGCATTTTTTCATCTCTGTCCATCTCACCCCATTCATAGTCCTCCCCATAAGCTTGATCTGTTTGTACAAGCTCTTGCTTCTGATGGGACAAAAAGACTATGGTGGTACCTTCCTCCTTGCCATTTTCAGCAAAAATCTTATACCTACTCCTAACAAGACCATCGCTTGTCTCAAGCCACAGCGTCTCTAACACCCCCAAATCTGGATCATCCAGTTGAAACCCATATCCTTCGGCTCTCCAGAAATTTTTTATCTTTTCCCATAATTCATATCTTGTAGCCTCCACTACAATTATATGTTGATCATCAAGAGTGCTAATCTCAGCGACTACAATCTGCTCATCATTTGTAGATAGATCCGTAGAGTCTAGTTTCTCTCGCTCCCTTGTGCTCACTCTATCTTGAAAATCAGAAAAAGTTCTCTCTCCTTCAGGAGACTCCTCCGGAATAGACATCTTATCTCTGATGGCTTCGGTGCTTAAGCCAGGCGGAATCGATAAATCAGGCAAGGTTCTGGCCCTTGTGTAGTCTTTTCGTTGATCCGGCACTACCTCGTCAAGCATTGATGACAATCGACCGCAACCTGATAAAGACAGTACCAGCGAAACTAAAACTAACCCAGTAGCTATGTGCATTTACCTGAACTCCTATTAAAGCTACATTTTTCGGAATTAAATTGAACCGGCCACTTCCATCGAGGCAAGTAATTTACTTTTAAATTTTTCCGAGAATTGGGTCAGAGGCAACCTGATCCCGTCTTCTATCAAACCTTGCTTACCGACAGCCCACTTTACTGGAATCGGATTTGCTTCTAAAAACAAGTCTTTATGCAGGCCAACCAAAAGCTCATCTATTTCTTCAGCCTCTGTTTTCTTTCCAGCTAAAGCCGCCTCACACATATCACTCATTTCCTTTGGGGCCACATTTGCAGTAACTGAAATGACCCCATCCCCACCTTCTAACATGAAGTCTCTTGCCGTGAGATCATCACCACTAAAAAGTAAAAAGTCCGAACCACAATTCGATTTAATTTCTTTCACCCTCGAAAGATCACCAGTTGCTTCCTTTATTCCGACAATGTTTTCCAAAGAGGATAGTTTCGCTACTGTCTCTGGCAACAAATCACATGCTGTTCTACTCGGTACATTATACAAAATCTGTGGAATCTTCACTTCTTCTGCCAAAAGGGCATGATGTTGCCAAAGCCCTTCTTGCGTCGGTTTATTATAGTACGGCGTTACAATTAGCGCAGCATCAGCTCCAATTTTTTTTGCCTCTCTTGTAAGCATCAGGGCCTCATGAGTAGAATTAGCGCCTGTACCAGCAATGACAGGAATCCTACCATCAGAGAACTCAACTGCTCGTTCAATGACCCTACAATGTTCTTCAAAAGTCAATGTAGCGGATTCACCAGTTGTTCCTGCAGCCACTACGGCTCTAGTTCCACGCTCGACATGGTAATTTATCAATTTAGCAAAACATTCATCATCTAAGGTAGATTGCACAGCTACGCCTCCTTTCATAGGCGTAACGATCGCTACAATGCTTCCACGTAAAAGAGACATCTTTTTTCCTTAATTTTAAGCTATCGCATGTTATCTTCAGAATCCTAGCAGAGCAAGGAGTCATCGTTAATGTTTCTAATGATACTACAGGTTACCCCTTAACCATCGAGAAACTGTATAATTAACCTAAATAAGAGCAATTTTTGAAAATGGATAACCACAACAACCCACTCAAAAGCATCATTGTCATCACAGCCATTGGCCCTGAAGATCCGAAGATTTTTGGGGAAATAACCCATTCCTTTTCAAAATGTGGTTGCGAGATTCTTGAGAGTAAGTTTTCCGTCATGGGAAACAAATTTTTACTAATGACAATGCTTTCTGGAACATGGGATGCGATCGCAAAAATAGAAACGGTCTTGACCAGATTAGGCGATAATCTAGGAATCAAGTTCTCTGCGGAGCGAGCATCTAACATTTCTAATCATGATAAATGCATTCCTTATGTGATGGAGGTAGTGACCGTCAGAAATCCTGACTTGGTGCATGATACTGTGAAATTTTTTGAGCTGCAAAAGGTAGTTATAAAAGAACTGCAGTGTAGTGGTTTTATAGCGAATCAAACGAACAATCAAATGATCTCCCTACAAGTTAACGTCAATGTTCCCTCCAGCCTATCGATAGCATCCTTTAGAAGTGATTTTGTAGACTTTTGCGATCGTTTGAACATAGACGCGGTCCTAGAGCCATTGAAATAAAAGGTACCTGACTATGAAGCTTCGGCAAATCCACCTTGGGTTGGCCAAGCAGCCAATAATGATTTGACTAGTGTGGCTAGAGGTATCGCGAAAAATACACCCCAAAAACCCCAAAGTCCTCCAAATATCAGAATCGCCACTATAATAGCTACAGGATGAAGATTAACAACATCTGAGAACAAAATGGGCACCAGCACGTTTCCATCTAAGGCCTGGATCAAAGCGTAAACACCTATGACCCAACCAAAATCGACGGAGAAGCCAAACTCTAAATATGCGGCAATAACAACTGGAAATGTGACGACAGCTGCTCCGATATACGGAACCACTACAGACAGGCCCACTAAGACACCAAGTAAAGTTGCATAGGAAAGGCCCAAAAACAAAAAGGCACCGAAGGTAGTGGAACCAACTATTACGATTTCGTAGAATTTGCCACGTATGTAGTTTCCTATTTGATTATCTACATCTTTCCAAACGGTTTGAAGAACTCTTTTCTCTTTGGGCAGAAAAGCATTTATCCAATCCAGCAATAAGAATTTATCTTTGAGGAAGAAAAACACCAAAAGCGGAACCAAAAGAAAATAAATGAGCGCAGTTATGACAAAAGGAATTGATGCTAAGGATAGCGATAGAACGCTTTGTCCGAGCGATGTGAGTTCACTCGCTATTGAGGCAACCAAGCTATTGGCTTGCTCGACATTTAATAAGTTAGGATACTCTACCTGTAAATTTTGTAAAAAATCCTTACCTTGGGTAACTATTTTTGGCAAATCATCCAAAAAACTACTAACTTGCTTTGAGACAACTGGAACGAGTCCGATTACTACAAATAATAATGCTGTTAAAAAAATAGCGAAAGACAAAATAACTGCAAAATTTCGACTGAGTCCACGGTGAAAAAAATACTGAACGAGACCTTCTAGCATATATGCTATGACTATTGCGGCTATGACTGGAGCTAGCATTCCACCAAAAAAGTACAGGACTAAGGTACCCAGTAAAATGAATAGTATTATGAGCATTGCATCAGGATGCGAGAAGTGCGTATTGAACCAAGATTTTATGAGTGTAATCATCATACAATGATCAGGTTACAGTTTAAGATAAGATTCATGTTAGATAACGATTTAAAATATACAAGGCTCCACTTTAGTTAATAACCCGACACTACGCAATACAAAAAGCTTATCAAAAAAACCATTTCAGGGATTTTGCTATGCAATCAAGTAAAACTGATATAGACACCGAGAAAATCATAAAGCTTCTCACTTTGTGGTCATCAGAACTAGGCTTCGATAAGTTATCTATCACCGGAATAGACTTAACAGATAATGCCGAGGCCCTTTCTTTTTGGCTTTCGAGCGGAATGCACGGCTCTATGAGCTATATGAGTAGAAATTACGATAAGCGATTAAACCCCCAGAATTTATTTTCCGGCACCTTGTCTATAATCAGCGTACGCATGCAATATAGGAAGGAAGGTGTATGCAAAGATAAACGCTTGTTAACAGAGAATCATAAAGCATTCATTTCCAGATATGCGCTTGGCAGGGATTACCATAAGACCATGCGATCTCGACTAAAAGTACTCGGGAAAAATCTGGAATCTGAAATAGGAGACTACGGATATAGAGTTTTCACAGACAGCGCGCCAATATTAGAAAGGGCAATTGCAAAAAACGCAGGACTTGGCTGGGTTGGGAAGAATACCATGATCATAGATCCAACGGCCGGTTCATATTTCTTCTTGGGAGAAATTTTTACCGACCTAAGACTGCCTAAAACTAAGACTGGAGTGGACAATCATTGCGGCACGTGCACAAAATGTATTGAAATTTGTCCGACAAAAGCTATCGTTGCCCCCTATAAATTAGACGCTCGGCGATGTATTTCTTACCTAACAATAGAATCGAAAGATGAAATTCCCATAGAATTTCGACCCTTAATTGGGAACAGAATATTCGGCTGTGATGACTGCCAAATTTATTGTCCGTGGAACAAGTTTGCAAAGAAAAGCGATGTCCAAGATTTTGAATACAGAAACGAGCTAAACGATATAGAACTTATAACGCTCTTACTAATCGATAGGTTGGAATTTGACCGTATTACCCAGGGTTCAGCCTTAAGAAGGATTTCGCACGAGCAGTGGCTAAGAAATATAGCTGTTTCTCTGGGAAACGCAAAGGCCAACCCAGATATAATTCAGGCCTTAAGCGTAAGATTAAATCACGAGAGTGATTTAGTCCGAAAGCATGTAAAATGGGCACTACACGAACAAAGAAAGAAAATAAAAAATGAAACAAGAACCAATAATTGCACCATCGATTCTATCAGCTGATTTCAGTCAACTTGGTAACGAGGTAAGTAACGTTATAGAGGCTGGAGCAGATTGGATTCATTTTGACGTTATGGACAACCATTATGTGCCCAATCTAACCATAGGGCCAATGGTCTGTAGATCGCTACGAAAGGCCGGTATTAATGCTCCTATCGATGTCCATCTAATGGCATCCCCCGTTGACGAGTTAGTTGGGATGTTCGCAGATGCTGGAGCCGACATCATCAGCTTCCACCCCGAAGCCAGCTTACATGTCGATCGAACTCTTCAGCGAATACAGGCACTGAACTGTCAAGCCGGGCTAGTTTTCAATCCTGGTACCCCACTTCAAGCACTTGATTACATACTAGAAAAAGTTGATGTTATCTTGATCATGTCCGTGAACCCCGGATTCGGAGGACAGAAATTCCTTCCAACTGCACTTAAGAAAATTCGTAAAGTTCGAGAAATTATCGATAATTCTGGGAGGAACATCAGACTACAAGTGGACGGAGGGATTAACAAAGAAAACATCAAGTCTATTGCCGACGCTGGCGCAGATACTTTCGTAGCTGGGAGCGCGGTTTTCGACACGGATGATTACAAACTAGCAATATCCAGCCTAAAGGCGAAAATTTTAAAAAACTAAGCCACATGCACCCAAAAAAAACAATACTATTCGACCTTGATGGCACCTTGCTGGACAGCGCGCCAGATATTACCCTCGCTCTTAATAAAGCTCTAATGAAAAACCAATTAAATCCCATAGATGAATCAATAGTTAGAAATTTAATTGGAAACGGTTCTGCAGAATTGGTTGCAAGAATTTTGAGAAGAAAAACCAAAAAGGCAGACCAACTTTTGCATAAAAAGATACATGATGACTTTCTTATTGCTTATAAGAAGCTGAGTTATTTTTTTAGCAAACTTTATCCTGATGTTCAAGAAACACTAGGAATACTTCATCAATCATTTTCATTAGTCTGCTTGACTAACAAGCCTAACCCAATCACCCACCTAGTCTTAAACATTGCTGGCATAGCCTCCTTTTTTCGATTGATAATCTCTGGGGATACTCTCCAGCAAATGAAGCCATCTCCAGTTGGAGTAAATTTCTGCATCAAAACTCTCGAGTGCAAAAGAGAAGATATGGTCATGGTTGGTGACTCTACAGTCGATATCAAAACTGCGACTGCAGCTGGAGTAAAAGCTATAGGGGTCACATACGGCTATTCCCAAAATACCGATCTAGCCGCAGAAGGTGCCGATGCAACCACCGATAAAATGAAAGAAATCCCCCATTTAGTAAGAACATTACTAAATAAAACTAAAGATAATTAAAAATATTTCCTACAAATGCTTCTGATTATTGATAACTACGACTCTTTTACCCACAACCTAGCGCAGTATATCGGAGAGATGGGCTATAGGGTAGAAATACACCGGAATGATCAGATATCGAATGATCAAATCGCGAGGCTAAACCCCTCACACATTGTTATCTCACCAGGGCCTTGTGATCCGCATAAAGCAGGAATTTCTATAGAGGCAGTCAAGAAATTTTATAAAAGAGTACCAATTCTCGGTGTCTGTTTAGGACACCAAGCAATAGCGGCAGCTCTTGGTGGACAGATAGTAAGAGCTAACAGAATAATGCACGGCAAAGTGTCTAAAATATACCACTCTAATGATGGTATTTTTAAAGACCTTCCCTCGCCGTTTAACGCTACCCGTTACCATAGCCTTGTAGTAGATCCTTCGACATGCCCAACACAACTCGAGGTAACTGCCTGGACTGAAAAAATTAACGGCGAAGTAAGTACAATTATGGGGATAGCTGATAAAGTGAA
>TARA_B100000674_G_scaffold398998_1_pt1 | contig 28237 bp, 29 predicted proteins | sample TARA_B100000674 | Tara Oceans TARA_B100000674 (sample SAMEA2622759) | marine metagenome | biome: marine biome (ENVO:00000447); feature: surface water layer (ENVO:00002042); material: "saline water (ENVO:00002010), including plankton (ENVO:xxxxxxxx)" | depth 5 m | reverse complement strand
GAGAGCTCAAACAGCTGGGCGTGAGCAATGTGAATCGCGACCGCCCTCAGGGGCTGGCTAGTCGCAAACGCTTGCAAGCGCTGCAGCAGGCCTATGAGGCATTTCGCCAACCGGCCGGGCTGCCTGCCAGTTATCAGGTGTGGTACCTGGAACTGGATAAACAACCCTAGAGGAGCACCCTGATGACGCGCCGCCAAAAGCTGTTTATCGCTGGTACCGATACCGATGCGGGCAAAACCCTGATCGCCTGTGGCGTGCTCGAAGCCGCCAGGCAGCAGGGCTTGCGCACCCTGGCGCTGAAACCGGTAGCGGCGGGGGCGGAGTCGGTCGATGGCGAGTTGCGCAACGACGATGCGCTGGCGTTGATGTCGGCGATGTCTGAGCCGATGAGTTACGAGCAGATAAATCCGGTGGTTTTTGCAGAGCCGATTGCGCCGCATATCGCGGCCGAGCGGGCTGGGCGGCGTTTGAGCGCTGCCCAATTGGCGGGCTATTGCCGCGGCGCGATGATGCGCCCCGCTGACCTGTTGTTGGTAGAGGGTGCCGGAGGCTGGCGAGTACCATTAAACCAGCGCGAGACCCTGGCGGACTTGGTCATCGAGCTAAATTTGCCGGTGGTTCTGGTGGTGGGAATGAAGCTCGGTTGCATTAACCATGCGCTGTTAAGCGCGGAGGCAATTCGCGGCGACGGCTTGCCGCTGGCGGGCTGGGTGGCAAATAGGGTCGACCCGGAAATGGCTCGGTTTGACGAGAATCTTGAAACCTTAAAAGCGATGCTTCCTGCGCCTTGTCTCGGCGTGGTGCCGCACCTGGGCAAGGGGGCAAGTGGTGTGGATGTGGCACCGTTTATCGACCTAGCGGCGCTGCAAATCCCCTGATGCCTTGGCGGCGCGCGCCAGTGCGCGTCGACATTTCTCTACGGCTTCTTCCATCGTGGTGGCTTCATCGCGAGCTTGGCTAATATCCTCAAACATGGCTTTCACCGTATCTCGCTGCAGGGCATTGGAATAGATGTAGCAGTGAAAGGCGCAGCCGTTGTCTGCCGCCCACGCGGCAAACTGCTTACCCATTTCTATGACTTCGGGGGTGTGTAGCTCATAACTGCGCAGGTCGATGATCCGCGCCCAGGGACGGCCATTTAAACGGCGAATGTGCGCGCGTAAATCGCGGCCATAGTGCTCGGCGGCTTCGGCGTTCCAGGTACCTAATAGCTCAGCGGTGATAATGTCATCGTCGCAGTGGAGTCTGTGCTCACCGTGGGGGCGGTAATTCATAGGTTTTCGTCTATGGTTCTTAGTATCTGGGGCCAAGATTAGCGTCATCCATCTTTTTGGCTAAATCCGTAGAATTCCCTAGCAAAGCGTCATAATTATGTAAGTTTATGTTTTTGCTGGGTTTAGTGCTTATTTTATTGGCCGAGATGACAAAATCCTTGATCTTTTCGGCCTTGCGCAACGTAGATAAATCGATATAGTTGTCACCGTCAACATTGCAGCGATTCATCGCTCGCAGTAACTAACGTGAGGTTTCATCATGCCGCAATATAAAGCGCCACTACGCGATATCAATTTCGTACTCAAAAATGTGCTCAACGCAAACGAGCATTTTGCGAGCCTGGCCGGCCGTGAAGAAGTGAGCGAGGATCTGCTGGACGCCATCCTTTCTGAAGGCGCCAAGTTTTCTGAAAACGTACTGTCACCGCTGAACCAAGTGGGTGACCAAGAAGGCTGTGTATGGTCGGAAGACGGCGTAAAAACGCCAACCGGCTTTAAAGAAGCCTACCAACAATTTGCTGAAGGTGGTTGGCCATCAATGACCGCCGACGCCCGTTTTGGCGGCCAGGGCCTGCCCAACTCACTCGGCCTGGTTGTGACCGAAATGGTTAGCTCAGCGTGTTGGGCGTGGGGTATGTACACCGGCTTGTCTCAGTCGGCTGCGCGCCTGCTGGAAAACTACGCCAGCGAAGAGCTGCAAAACGAATACCTGCCTAAAATGACCGACGGCACCTGGGGCGGCACAATGTGTCTGACCGAGCCACATTGCGGTTCGGATCTGGGCATTCTGCGCACCAAGGCCGAAGCCAATGCCGATGGTAGCTACAACGTGACCGGCACCAAGATCTTCATCTCGGGTGGCGAGCACGACATGATGGAAAACATCATTCACCTGGTACTGGCTCGCATTGAAGGTGCGCCAGCGGGAACCAAGGGCATCTCCCTGTTCCTGGTACCGAAATTCCTGCCCGATGCAGACAACAACGTCGGCGAGCGCAATGGCGTGAGCTGTGGCAGCATCGAGCACAAAATGGGCATCAAAGCCTCTGCAACCTGTGTGATGAACTTCGACGGTGCCAAGGGCTTCCTGGTTGGCGAAGAGAACCGCGGTCTGCAGGCGATGTTCCACATGATGAACTCTGCCCGTCTGGGTACTGCTCTGCAGGGCTTGTCTGCCGGTGAAGCCTCATTCCAAGGTGCGCTGGAGTACGCTCGCGAGCGTCTGCAAATGCGTTCACTGAGCGGCCCGAAAAACCCAGAAGGCCCCGCTGATCCGCTGATCGTACACCCCGATGTGCGCCGTATGCTGCTAACTCAGAAAGCACTGGCTGAAGGTAGCCGAGCGTTTATCTACTGGGTGGCGCAACTGGTCGACACGTTCTACTTCAGTGGCGACGAGCAAGCGCGTAAAGACGCAGAAGAGCTGTCTGAACTGCTGACGCCGATCGCCAAGGCCTTCGTTACCGAAACCGGCCTGGAGTCTGCCAACTACGGTATGCAAGTGTACGGTGGCCACGGCTACATTTCAGAGTGGGGCATGGAACAGATCGTTCGCGACCTGCGCATCTCTACACTGTACGAAGGCACCACCGGCATCCAAGCCCTCGACCTGTTGGGTCGCAAAGTAATGGGTACTGGCGGCAAGCAGTTGATGGTCTTCACCAAGATCATTCACAAGTTCTGTGAAGAGCAGGCGTCACGCCCAGAGCTGGAGCCGTTCATCAGCAAGCTGGCTGAATTGAACAAAGAGTGGGGCGAAGTCACCATGAAGCTGGGTGAGAAAGCCATGCAGAACCCCGATGAAGTCGGTGCTGCATCGGTGGACTACCTGATGTATTCTGGCTACATCTCACTGGCTTACATGTGGGCACGCATGGCCGCTGCCGCCGTAGACGGCGCTGCCGACGACGAGTTCCTGAAAGCCAAGCTGCAGACTGCGAAGTTCTATTACGATCGCCTGCTGCCGCGTACTGAATCGCACAAACTGTCCATGCTCAACGGCGCTGACAGTTTGATGGAGATGCCCGAAGAGGCATTTGCGTTCTAAATTAGCAAGGTCCCAAACGAGCAACGCCCACCCTTCGGTGGGCGTTTGTGCATTGCGTTATGGATAGCGACTGATCGTCGCGAAAGAATGTGGAGAATCAGATATGCCCGAATATAAAGCGCCGCTGCGTGATATGCAGTTTGTCCTGCACGAGGTATTTAAGGCCGAGCAGCTTTGGCAAAACATGCCGGGAACCGAGGAAGTTAACCGCGAGCTGGCGGATGCGATCCTTGAAGAAAGTGCCAAGATCAATGAAAACCTGATCGCCCCTTTGAGCCAGTCTGGCCATGAAGAGGGCGTGAAGTGGGACGACGGTGTCGTCACCACACCCAAAGGGTATCCAGAAGCGTTTAAGCAACTGGCCGAGGGCGGCTGGGGTGGTCTGGCGGGTGAGCCGAATTACGGCGGCCAGAACATGCCCAAGATGCTGGTACTGTTGTTCGAGGAAATGCTGTACTCCTCCAATATCGCGATGGGTCTCTACCTAACCCTGACGTCAGGCGCGGCGCTGGCCATCGACAACCACGCCTCCGATGAGCTGAAGGAAAAATATCTGCCTAACATGTACTCCGGTCAGTGGGCCGGCGCCATGTGTTTGACAGAGAGCCACGCGGGTACTGACCTGGGTATGATCCGTACCAAGGCCGAGCCACAAGCTGATGGCACTTACAAAATCACCGGTACCAAGATCTTCATCACTGGTGGTGACCACGATCTGACCGAAAACGTTATCCACCTGGTGCTGGCAAAACTGCCCGATGCTCCAGCGGGTTCTAAAGGTATTTCACTGTTCTTGGTACCCAAGGTAAAAGTGAATGACGACGGCAGCCTCGGCGAGCGCAACGGCGTGAATTGCGGCAGCATCGAACACAAAATGGGTATCAATGCCTCGGCAACCTGTGTGATGAACTTCGACGGTGCCGAAGGCTACCTCGTTGGTGAAATCAACCGCGGTCTGCAAGGCATGTTCACCATGATGAACTACGAGCGTTTGTCAGTCGGTATTCAGGGGCTGAGCGCTGCGCAAACCGCTTACCAGTGGTCTTGTGAATACGCACGTGAGCGTCTGCAAAGCCGTGCACCGACTGGCCCTGTTAACCAAGCCGGCCCTGCCGACCCAATCGTTGTACACCCCGATGTTCGCCGCATGCTGCTCACCCAGAAAGCACTGGTTGAAGCGGGTCGCGCATTTGCTGTGTATGTGGGCAAACAGTTGGACGTGTCTAAATTTGGCGACGGCGATGCCAAGGCGCTGGCCTCGGGCATGGTTGAATTGCTGACGCCTGTTGCAAAAGCCTTCCTGACCGATAAGGGCTTCGAGGGTACCGTATTGGGTCAACAGTGTTACGGCGGCCACGGCTATGTGCGTGAGTGGGGCATGGAGCAGCTGGTGCGTGATGTGCGCATTGCGCAGATCTACGAAGGCACCAACGGCATCCAGGCGATGGATTTGATGGGGCGTAAGGTTGCCGCCAATGGCGCGAAAAACCTTCAGGCACTGATCGCTGAAATGCGCGCCTTCAGCGCCGACTCTGCATCGGTTGCGGGCATGGATGAATTCCTGAACCCGCTGAACGACGCGGTCGACAACCTCGAGTCGCTGACCAAGTTTGTACTTGAGCAAGCGGGCAGCGATGCCAACGCGATTGGCGCAGCCGCGAACGAATACCTGCACGTAATGGGCTTCACACTGTTCAGCTACATGTGGGCAATGATGTGTCGCACTGTGCTCAGGGGTGAAAGCCAGCAGGGTGAAGAGTTCGACAAAGCCAAGCTGCAAACCGCTCGCTTCTTCGTTCAGCGCCTGTTGCCACAGGCCAGCGCACTGAGCGCATCAATCCGCAACGGCAGCAGCACGTTGATGGATATTGCGGAAGAAGCGTTCGCGTAAACGCGGATATCCCACAGCCTGCCGTGCCCTGCACGGCGACGGCTGGAGTTGAAGGCGGCATCCTGTGATAATGGGGCCGCCTTTTTTTATGGCGATGTATTTATATTGGGGCGGTAATTGATGGAAAACGAACACAATAAGCTGTATCCCGAAGATCAGCTCAAAGTCGATGAATTTCTGAAGAAGGGTTATAACGACGTCGAGCGAAAGCCCTTTAAGCCGTTTAAATTGCTGCTGATTCTGGCTGCCTCGGTCACCTCGATGACCCTGCTGAGCCTTTGGCTGGCAACCTTTGTGGGTATTGGCTAAACGCTGCTGAACAACAAGCCGGAGGCGCAATGCCCCCGGCTGAATCCTTACTGAGTGTGAATGGGGAGCTGTACCGTGCCATTCACGCTAACCGGCAGAGGCGGTTGCACCAGGCCCGCAGGATACAAGTAGTATGGATGAATTCCATAGACCATCAGTCCCAGCTCATCGCCCACCTGTAAGTCTTCGTTCACACCCACCAGCTCCAATTGCTTGGCACCGATACCGCGCACCGGCCGTACCTGGTCGTTAACCAGCGCCGCGTCGCCGCCCCGGCGTTTACCCAGGCCAACATACAGCAGGTTGCCGTCACCGTTGCCGCCTTCCAATAGCAGGTTGGCGGTGGGAATGCCGGCCAGTAAGCCGTCCTTGTCTACCGTAATTAGCGGAATAAACTGACCCGCCGCGAGGGTTTTGTTGATCACTTCAGCGGGAATCAGATTCAGGATGTCATCGAGGGAGTCGGCGATGGAGGCCGGGTCCTGCAAGCCGCCCAATACGGCCTGCAATACGCCAGCGGTTTCGCCGGGTAGGCCCGCTAGCACCTCTAGCAAGGTGCCCAGTGGCAAGGCCTGTAAGAGGTTGATGACGTAGGCGGCACCGCCGGGAATTACCTGGCTGGCCGGCAGCAGGGTTGTGGTGCCACCGCGAACCACGCTGCTGAAACTGCGGCCCTGCTGAGACGCTGCGTGGCTGAAGCACACGTCGGGCAGGTCTTGTTGCGGTTCGCCCATCAATTTATTGGCGAGGAAATCCAGCGCGATGGTGGTGGTGTCGAACTGCTGGTCGTCGCAGTACAGGGTCTCGTCGGTGCCAAACAGGATCATTTCACCGGCATCTTGCAGCAGCGGCAAAATATGTCCCTCGCGCTGCACAAACAAGTGGGTGTCCCGGCCTTGGCCGGTCCAGCATTCGTAATTCTCAACAGCCTCGTTGGCATTGAATAAGATATCGTTAGCGCCCTGAATAAACAGTGCGTCTGCTTTGGATAAGGTGCCGCCGTCGCTGCGCTCACCCAGGCAGTAGGACAGCGGGCCGTGCCCGGCGAGTTTATCGATGACCGACTGGTCGATGTTGCCGGTGGAGTTGGCCTGCAGAAACGCCGGCCACAGGTAGTCTTCCAGGTTGCCCATCGAGGCAATGCCGAGTACGTCCAGCCAGCTGGTTTTGGGGCTGCTGTCGGCGTACAGGCTATAGGGCAGGTGGCTCCAGGTTGCCAGCGGCACAATAGCGTCGAAGCGTTTATCTACGCTTGAGCACACGGTCTGGAAGCCGCCGCCGTAAGAGAGTCCCACCGAGCCAATCAGCGGATCGCCATTGTCGCGCTTCAAATTCGGTAGATTGATTTCGGCCCAGTCGATGATGGAGGAAATGCTTTTGCAATCCACATCGGGGTCCATCACACTAATTTTCCCGGTGCTGTCACCGAAACCGCGCTGGTCGAAGCTGATCACATAGTAGCCCTTGTCCAGCCACGCTTGGCGAGCCACATCACCGGAAACATCTTTGGTTGTAAAAGCTTCCAGTGGATTGGGGTTTTCCAGATTTTTTGCGCGGGAAAGGCCAAAGCCGTGACCGTGCAGAATCAGCGGTACGGCTTTGCCGCTCGGGTTCTCCGGTGTGTAGGCGGTGAAGGCGATGGTTTCGCCGTCATCGGCGGTAATGGCCTGGTCGCTGAAGGTTTTTGCCTCAGCAACACCGCCGTTCCCACTTGGCGAGCCGTTATTGGTCGTTGACGAGGATGAACTGCTACCGCAGCCGCTAAGCATTAGCGCGGCGCTGATGCCGAGTACAGGTAAGAGTTTCTGGGACATAACGGTTCTCTTTATTGGTGTTTATGACACAGAGTATACGTAACGCGCGCGGCCGCTAGAAGTGTGAATATGACGCGCCAGGTAAGTGGTGCGCCGCGGGCCGTAAGCGCGTTTGGCAAGTTGGGAGAAACAAATGAAAGACTGGCAGTGTCGCCTGGCGGACTATGCCTGTGAGAGCGATTGTGAGGCGATCGTGTCGCTGATGGAATGCTACGCCAAAGACCCAATGGGTGGTGCAGAAGCGCTGGCTCCAGAAGTGGTGTCGGGTTTGTGTGATGCGCTGGCCGAGCAGCCGGGGGCGATCAGTGTCATCGCCTGGGACGGCGGGCAAGCCATTGGCCTGATCAACACCTTTGTGGGATTTTCCACTTTCAAAGCCAAGCCGCTGTTAAATATCCACGACATTATCGTGCGACCCGCCTGGCGCCAACGCGGCGTGTGTTCGGCCATGTTGGAGCATATTCAAACACTGGCGCAGAGGCGCGGTTACTGCAAGCTGACGTTGGAGGTATTAGAGGGCAATACCGCTGCCCGGCAGAGCTATCAACGCTTTGGCTTCGTCGACTACCAACTGCGGCCGGAGTACGGCAGCGCACGCTTTATGGAGAAGCCTTTGGAGGGCGTCGTAGATGAGTAGCCAAACCCTGTCACGCATTGTTGTGTTAACGGGCGCGGGTATTTCCGCCGAGTCGGGCATACAGACCTTTCGCGCGGCCGATGGCCTCTGGGAAGAGCACCGCATTGAAGAGGTGGCGACCCCGGGGGGGTTCGCGAGTAACCCCGAGCGAGTTCATGACTTTTACAACCGTCGCCGTCAGCAATTATTGTCAGCGGATATTGCGCCCAATCCCGCGCATATTGCGCTGGCTGAATTGGAGAAACACTTTGACGGTGACCTGCTGCTGGTTACCCAAAATATCGACAACCTTCACGAGCGGGCCGGTTCGAATAAGCTGCTGCACATGCACGGTGAGCTGCTGATGATGCGCTGCGCCACTAGCGGCCAGTGTTTTGAGATCCAGCAGGATCTGCTGTCATCACAGCATTGTGAATGCTGTAATTTGCCGCAGACACTGCGCCCCCACGTGGTATGGTTTGGCGAGATGCCGCTGTATATGGACGATATTCAGCAGGCGTTGTCTCAGTGTCAGTTATTTATTGCCATCGGTACCTCCGGGCAGGTGTATCCCGCCGCTGGCTTCGTTCATGAGGCGCGCCGTGCCGGTGCGCACAGTATTGAGGTTAATATCGAGCCGGCGAGCCCCGCCAGCGAATTTGCTGAGCATCGCCAGGGCCCTGCCAGTGTAGTGTTGCCACAACTTTGTGAAGACATACTCAAGGGCGCTTACGGCTAATGCGCTACAAGGAAAACAACACATGAAAAGTTTTATTGTCGATGCCTTCAGTGACCAGCCGTTCTCCGGTAACCCGGCCGCGGTCGTTTTACAAAACCGTCAACTCGATGACGAAAGTCTGCAAAAGATCGCTGCGGAATTTAACCTCTCTGAAACCGCATTTCTTCAGCCACTGGACAACCAAGGAGAATGCTGGAGTCTGCGCTGGTTTACCCCGAAAGCGGAGGTGTCCCTCTGCGGTCATGCAACGCTGGCTTGTGCGCACGCCCTATGGGAGCAGTGTCAGATCGGCGCCGACACCTTGCGCTTTGACACCCTGAGCGGTGAGTTGCGCGTGCAGCGTCGTGGCGATGGTATGTCGATGGACTTTCCCCTGTGTGTGACGCAAAGCTGTAGCTTTGACAGCTGGCCGGCCAGCCTAACCAGTGGCGCCGCAGCGGCGGCAACGGCAGGGGAAGACCTGTTGCTAGAGCTGACGGATCAGCATGCGGTGGAGAATTTTATGGCTGACAGCGCAGCTATCTCCGCCCTGAATGTAAGGGGCTTAATCGTTACCGCTCGCGGCGAGCAGCATGACTTCGTATCTCGCTTCTTCGCACCGGCTGTCGGTATTGAAGAGGACCCTGTAACGGGTTCGGCGCACTGCGCGTTGGCGCATTACTGGCAGCAAAAGCTCGGTCGCGATACGTTCCAGGCGCGGCAAATTTCCGCGCGCGGTGGCAACGTTAGTATTGCCATACATGGCGATCGGGTCGTTTTATCGGGTAGTGCCCGCACCGTTTTGGCCGGGGAGCTGCTGGTCTAAGGGCGTGACGGAATAGCGCCTCGATGGCGCCGGTAGTCGCTGGGCGCAATGCCCAGCACTTTTTTAAAAAGCCGTGAAAAATAATACATGTCGTCATAACCCAACGTGGCTGCCACTTCCTTTACCGACATTGCCGTGCTGTCCAGCAGGTAGCAGGCGCGCTGTATTTTCATATGAATAAAGTACTGAATCGGCGACTGCCCGCTCCAGGCCTTAAACTTTTTAATAAAGTGATACTTCGACATATTGGCGCTGGCTGCGAGTGTCTCTAAGTTCAGCTGGCCGTGAATATGCTCCTGCATTACCGCGCGAATATGTTCCCAGTCCAGGCGCTTGCCGCCACGTGAGGGTTGTTGGCGAACCAGCAGGGCGATGTAGCTCAACAGGGCCTGCAACTGATGACAGCCCTGAATAAACTCGGCGAGTTGATAGGCGCTGCGTCGCAACTCTGACAGGCCGTCAAATATGCGTACCACGCGGGGTTGAACGCCAATATGGATATGCGGGGTGTGTAGCTGACTGTGGCGATAAAAGTCGTCGGCCAATCGGCCGTCAAAGTGTAGCCAGTAAATGGTCCACGGTGTGTCGTCGTCCGCAGCGTACTGATGTGCCATGCCTTTGGGCAACAAAATTAAATCCCCGCTGGCAATGCTGAACTGGCGCTCGCCACTGCGCAGAACACCACTGCCATCAATGCAGTAGATCAACAGAAAACTGTCGTGCTGATCCCGCTCCATACGGTGGCCGTGGGCGTATGGGTAGTAGCCCATGGCCAGTGGATACAGGGCCTCGCTCAGTGGGTGGGCGGCCAGTTGTTGGGCGACGCGCTGCGGTGTAAGGAAGCGCACGCCATTGGGGGGAAGGGGCCAGTCAGAGGTGATGCTCATAATTATTGCCTAGCCGGAGTGGTTCTTTTTTGTAGCAATATAGTCCATCAATAGCCCAATATAGTCAATCCAGAAGCCAGCTTGGCTGTGGTTTTATAGCGACCTGTTAACAATTTCGTCCTACGCACGGTTGCTGGGGCACAGAGATCAGCAGGTAAACACCATGGAAAATACCCAACAGGCAGAGGCCAACGCCGCCGACTATATTGCAGGTTTGATGGCGCGGTCGCGCGCTGCTCAGCAGCAAATTGCGCACTACAGCCAGCAGCAGGTTGATGAATTGATCACCGCCATGGTGTGGGCGGTTGCCAAACCCGGTGTTGCCGAAGACGTGGCGCGCTTTACCGTAGAGGAAACCCAGCTGGGTAACTACGAGGGCAAGTATTTAAAAATCGCCAAGAAAACGCGGGCAACCCTGTTCGATATTTTGCACGACAAGTCCGTGGGTGTGATCGAAGAAGATCGCGAGCGCAATATTGTTAAAATCGCCAAGCCCGTCGGCGTGATCGGCGCCTTGGCACCCTGCACTAACCCCGAAGCGACGCCGGTGATTAAGTCTATTTTTGCCGTAAAAGGGCGCAATGCCATCATTATTGCGCCGCACCCGCGCTCCAAACTCACCAACAAAATGATCTGCGATCGCATGCGTGCCGCCATCGCCGCGCTGGGCGCCCCCGAGGACTTGGTTATCGCGATTGAGCAGCCCTCACTGGAAAGCACTAACGAATTAATGAGGCAGTGCGATCGCATTCTGGCCACCGGTGGCGCAGCAATGGTGAAGTCGGCCTATGCCAGCGGCACGCCTGCACTGGGCGTTGGCGCGGGCAATGCGGTGATTGTGGTTGATGACACCGCCGACCTGGAGATGGCGGCGGAGAAAATTCGTATTTCAAAAACCCTGGATCTGGCAGCGTCGTGTTCCTCCGATAACTCGGTGGTGGCGTTTGAGACTATTGCCGACAGCCTGCTCAACAAGCTTCAGGCCGAGGGCGGCTATATTTGCAACAGCGAAGAAAAGCAGCGCTTACAGGCGTTGATCTGGGGAGATGGCCACATCAACAGCAAAATTGTCGCCCAGCCGGCATCGGTATTGGCGGCGATGGCGGGTATCGATCTGCCTGAGGGCAAGCAGTTTTTCATCGTGCCGGAAACTGGCGCGGGCGCCGAGCACCCTTTCTCAGGGGAAAAGATGTCGGTGGTAATGGCCTTCTATCGAGTGGCCGACCTGGACGAGGCCATTGCCACCACCAATGCCATTCAAGCGTATCAGGGGCAGGGGCATAGCTGCGGCATCTACTCGCGCAGCGATGACAACATCCAGCGCTATGCCGAGCAAACGTTTACCTCGCGGGTGATGGTAAATCAGCCGCAAGCGCCGTCGAATAGTGGTAATGTTTGGAATGGTATGCGCCAGACCTTTTCGCTCGGTTGTGGCAGTTGGGGCGGCAATGGCACCAACAATAATATTAGCTGGCAAGACCTGGTAAACATTACCTGGGTGTCGCGGCCGTTGGCTCAAACCAAACAGCTTCCCGCCGACGAGCAGCTATTTGCCTCAGCGATCGCTGCCGAGCATGCCGCGGGTTTGGCGCCTGGCGCATAAGTGAGTTGTGGTTAAGGTAACGCAGTTATGGATTTTGAATTAAACGACGACCAGCAGGCCTATGCCCTGAGCGCGCGCCAGTTTGCCGAGGGCGTGTTTATGCCCAATGCCGCAAAGTGGGACGCCGAACACATCTTCCCTAAAGACGCACTGCGTCAAGCCGGTGAGTTGGGGTTCATGGGCATGTATACCCCGGAATCTGCCGGGGGCTTGGGCATGAGCCGTTTGGATACCAGCCTGATCGTTGAAGAGCTGGCCCGCGGCTGCACCTCCACGGCGGCGTTTTTAACCATCCATAATATGGCCACCAGCATGATCGGCCACTACGGCCAGCCTGAGTTGGTTGAAGCGCTGTGCCCGGCTTTGGTGACTGGCGAGGCGCTGGCCTCGTACTGCCTTACCGAGCCCGGTGCCGGCTCCGATGCGGGCAACCTGCGCAGCACTGCTCGCCGCGACGGTGAGCACTACATTGTGAATGGCAGCAAAATGTTCATCTCTGGCGCTGGCGCCACTGACGTGCTGGTTGCCATGCTGCGCACCGGAGAGCCTGGCCCCAAAGGTATTAGCGCCTTTGCCATTCCCGCCGATAGTGAAGGCATCAGCTACGGTAAGCCGGAAGAAAAAATGGGCTGGAACAGTCAGCCGACCGCCACGGTTACCTTCGACAATGTGCAGGTGCCCGCTGCCAACCGCCTTGGCGACGAGGGGCAGGGCTTTCGCATTGCTATGCAAGGCCTGGACGGCGGCCGCATTAATATCGCCACCTGCTCTATTGGCACCGCGCAAGCCGCACTGGAAACGGCAACCGCCTACGTTAAAGAGCGTGAGCAATTTGGCCAGGCCATTGCCGATTTTCAAAACACCCAATTTACCCTGGCCGATATGGCCACCCAGCTTGTTGCCGCGCGGCAAATGGTCAGGCTGGCGGCGTTTAAACTCGACACCGGCCACCCAGAGGCCAGCAGCTACTGCGCCATGGCCAAGCGCTTTGCCACCGACGTGGGTTTTGACGTGTGCAATGCCGCGCTGCAGCTGCACGGTGGTTACGGCTACATACGCGAGTACCCCTTGGAGCGTCACCTGCGCGACAGCCGCGTACATCAAATTCTGGAAGGTACCAACGAAATTATGCGGGTCATTATCGCCCGCCGAATCTTAATGGAAGGCGCACTGGAGGTGATTAAATGAGCATGAGCCCAACTGAAAAATTACAGCTTGACGTGCAGGGCCACACAGCTGTGGTAACCATCAATAACCCCGCCGCCAACACCTGGGACGCTGAATCCCTGAGTGGCTTGAAAACGCTGATTGCTGCGCTCAACGCCGACAAAAATATCTACGCCTTGGTGATCACCGGCAGCGGCGAAAAATTCTTCTCCGCCGGGGCCGACCTGAAAATGTTTGCCAGCGGCGACAAAGCCGTGGCGCAAGATATCGGCCTGAAGTTTGGTCAGGCGTTTGAAGCCTTAGCCGATTTTCGCGGCGTGAGCATTGCTGCCATTAACGGCTTTGCGATGGGCGGTGGTTTGGAATGTGCGCTGGCCTGCGACATTCGTATCGCCGAAGAGCAGGCGCAAATGGCACTGCCCGAGGCCAAGGTTGGCCTATTGCCCTGCGCGGGTGGCACTCAGCGTCTTACCGCGCTGGTGGGTGCGGGCTGGGCCAAACGCATGATTCTGTGTGGCGAGCGAGTGAATGCCGAAACGGCGCATCGCATCGGCTTGGTTGAAGAGCTAGTGCCCCGTGGCGAGTCGCTGCAGGCGGCGCTGGATATGGCAAGCGCTGTTGCCCAGCAAAGCCCAGTGGCCGTCAGCTTCTGCAAAGCGTTAATCCACGAAGCGCGCGATGCCGTCATGCCAAAAGGGCTGATTCTGGAGCGCGAGCGTTTTGTGCAACTGTTTGATACCGTCGACCAAAAAGAAGGCGTGAATGCCTTCTTGGAAAAACGGCAACCGGAGTGGAAAAACGCCTAATGAGCACAAGCCAGGACGTACTATTTGAAGAGCGCGACACCGCCAGCGGTCAGAAGCTGGGCATTGTCACGCTCAATGTAGAAAAAACGCTGAACTCCCTTAACCTCGGCATGGTCGAGGCCATGCTAACGCAGCTGGCTGAGTGGCGTGATCGCCGCGATATCGCCTGCCTGTTTATTACCGCTGCCGGTGAGAAGGCCTTCTGCGCAGGTGGCGACGTGCAGGCTCTGTATCGCTCGGCTACCGAAACACGGGGTGGCCCCTGCGAATACGCCGAGCGGTTCTTTGAGCAGGAATATCGCCTCGACTACGCGCTACACCAGTTCGCCAAACCCGTTGTGGTGTGGGGGCACGGCATTGTTATGGGCGGTGGCTTGGGTATCTTCGCGGCGGGCAGTTATCGCGTTGTCACCGAAAAGTCCCGCCTGGCCATGCCGGAAATTACCATCGGTCTTTACCCCGACGTGGGCGGCAGTTATTTCCTAAATCGCATGCCTGGCCACTGTGGGCGCTTCCTGGCGCTAACCGGCGCGTCTTTCAATGGCCGCGACGCCCTGTACCTCGGCTTGGCCGAGAGCTTTATTGAAAACAGCCGCCGCGACGACGTGTTGGCAGCGATGGCCAAGGAGCTGTGGTCCGACGATGTCAGCGACAATCACGAGCGCCTGTACAGCCTGATGGCCAGCCATATAGAAGCCTCACAAGCGGCGCTTCCCGAGGCCAATGTTGAGCCTGCGGCGCCAATAATTAATCAGCTCTGCGAGGGCGATGATATAGCCGCCATCAAGGCCATCACTGAGCTATCCAGCGACAACCCCTGGCTGCAAAAAGCGTCGGCAACCTTGTCTGCGGGTTCGCCGTTGAGTGCGCGCTTAATTCTGGAGCAATTGCGCCGCGCCGACGGCCTGAGCCTGCGCGAGGTATTTCGCGCTGAGCTAGTGCTGTCCACCAATGTGGTGCGTAACAGCGACTTCGCCGAGGGTGTGCGCGCCCTGTTAATCGACAAAGATAAAAATCCGCAGTGGCGCCACAGCAGCTACGAAGCGATAGACAGCGCCGAAGTAGGCGCTTACTTCGAAGCCCCTTGGTCAGAACATCCACTGCACGATTTATAACCATACCGCCGAGCCTTCCAAGGGCCGCAATAAGGAGAACACCATGAGCAGCATTGCATTTATCGGCTTGGGCAATATGGGTGGCCCAATGGCGGCCAATCTACTCAAGGCAGGTCACAGCCTCACGGTTTTTGACCTGTCTCAGCCCGCCATGCAAGCGCTAGCCGAGCAGGGCGCGCAGTGTGCCAGCACTGCTGAAGCGGCCATCGACGGCGCCGAAGTGATTCTTAGTATGCTCCCCGCTGGCAAACACGTGGCAGGTTTATACCTTGGCGAGGCAGGCCTGATTGCCAAGGCGCAAAAAGGCACGCTCATCCTCGACTGCAGCACCATTGATGCCGAAACCGCCCGCGAAGTTGGCGCGGCGGCCGAGGCCGCAGGGCTGGATATGTTAGACGCGCCGGTATCCGGTGGCGTAAAAGCCGCGCAGGCGGGCACACTCGCCTTTATGTGCGGTGGCAGCGAGGCGGGCTTTGCCCGCGCAGAAAAAATCCTGGCGGGGATGGGTAAAAAAATCTTCCACGCGGGCGACCACGGCGCTGGCCAAATCGCCAAAATGTGCAACAACATGCTGCTGGCTGTGCATATGGTCGGCACCGCCGAAGCGCTGCAGCTGGGCTTAAATAACGGCCTGGATGCCAGCGTATTGTCAGAGATTATGAAGAACAGCTCCGGCGATAACTGGTCACTGCAAAACTACAACCCAGTACCCGGCGTTATGCCAGCCACCCCGGCCAGCAACGATTACCAGCCCGGCTTTATGGCCCAGCTGATGCTCAAAGACCTCGGGCTGGCAATGGAAAACAGCCTGAAAACCCAAAGCGCCGTGCCCATGGGCGCATTGGCGCGCAGCCTCTACGCCAGCTTTGCCGGCAAAGACGGCAACGCCCAGCGAGACTTTTCCGCCATTATTGAAATGATGCAGGGCTAACAATACACGCTCATTCGCTTGGCGCTGCCCAGCGTCAAGCATCCTCCCCGCCTTCAAGCCCAGGCGCCGCTATTCTCCCTTCTATGTCTTATTTGGACCCGCGAATGCAGCCTTCTGCAAGCGCCGCATAGGTTAATTGATGTGCTGCCGTGACTAGTGTTTTGGGTGTTCAGGTTTTATGCTACGTATCCCAGCAAGGAGTGTGCGTAGTTACAAGCATTAGCTACGGGCGAAGCAAATCAGCCACATAAGGAAATACGGGCAATATCTATGAGGCCCCACCAACAGAATTTAAGCGCACGCGCGTTTAGCCCGCTAAGCTATTCCGGGGTTAACGGCCGTTTATTTTTTAAATCAGACCTTTATGAGATTTTTACGCTAGCTGACGCTGGGGTAAACCGAGCATACGCGATATACAAGTGTTATGCATAAATCCTTATGAATAGAGAAACGGCAGTTATTGAGCTTAAAGAGACCTTCAGGATTCTGAATGACGACCTCAATGAAATTCAAAATCTATACATTGAAAAGCCAAGTGGGGCATTACACAGAGCTTTAATAAGAGCATATTCAGCTTTTATTGAAGGGACTCTCTACCAGCTCCGTCAGGTTGCAATTCATTCGGCAGGTTCCGCGAATGCTGTTTTCTCTGCCGAAGAGTTGATGCTACTAAAAGAGCTTCAAGTGTCTTTGAATAAAAGGGGAGAGATCGAAACCAAAGACAATTATGAGCGCTTTTTACCTATGCTTTTGTTTACATTTAAGCAATACGTGAGGGTGCATGGTGCGAACTTCGAACCTGATACAAGTGTCGCGGGTTGGGTAGCCATGAGAGAATTTGTGAAAGTAAGAAACCTATTAATGCACCCTAAATCTAGCAACGAACTGGAAATCGAAAAGGACTCTAGTTCAGAAATTAATAAAGCAGTTTATTGGTTTCATGACACATGCTTGTCAATGTTTAGTGAGTGTTCCAGAGCCGATGAGCATTACAGTCATAAAGATGCATAAAAAGTGGCGGCAATACGCACCCTGCGGGTGCCGGACGCCAAAAAAAACTGCGCTTATTCTGGCGCCGTTGCGCTAGGCGTTAGGTATAACTCCAACAAGGATAAAAATTAATGGATTTCGAGTTTATTCTTCCGCTATTAGGGACACTGCTTTCTCTAGTAAGCTTATATCTAGGCACAAAGAATCTCTCGGCTGAAAAGCAGATAAAGGAGATTGACGACATTCGCCAGAAGCTTGCCGACCATGAATCAAAAATACGAAAGCACATGTCGGAGGAAGAGGCTGCGAAGTTCATTAATAAGTTTGATGAATTGAAAGCTAAGCTTTATGAAATTGAGAAAATTGAAAATAAAGAGAATAGAAGAAAGGAAAGCGGTAAAGTAGAGAAGGCCGTTATTACATATATTGTTCCAGCCATGGCGGCATTAGGGCTAGTAGGGTTGTATATATATCTGTGGATCATTCACGGCGATGACCCAAACTATTCAACTCCTGAAGCACTAAATTCGATTATGAGCGTGGTTGTTGGCTATTTATTTGGCGCAACAGCCGCCAGCAACACCTAACAATAGCAGGCAAAGCGCGCTTGCTGCTGGCTTTAGGCTCATGGAGATTCGAGATTGAGCAGTAATATTCCAAATTCTGTAATAGGCGCTGTCGCTTCGGTAATCGCAGGCCATTACTACAGCCATTCAAAGCTTGAAACGCTCTTCATGGAGAGTGGAGCTCCCGGTGATGCACCGGAAGGGAATTGCGAAAGAAAATGCAGTGAGTGGCTAAAGCGTTGCAATGAAGATCCAGAAGTTGATGCTCTTAATGTCTTGGGCAGAATTATTCAGAACTACATGGATCAGTCACCTACGGTTTCGTTTTTTGACGATTCGCCTTCAAGAATCGAGGAGGGCCAAGAGCGGATTAAGGCAGCATTGGCACAAAACCAGCTTTCTTATCGTCTTAATGGTTACATTACCCAAGCCGGGTCAACTCCAATTTCTAAAACGCTAGAGGACTATTTAAAATCGGGGGAATTTTCATCTATTGAAAAGGAGTTTGAGAGAGCTGTAGAGCATATTCAAACTGACCCTCACGCATCAGTCACTGCTGCCTGTTCGATTATTGAGTCAGCCCTTAAGTTCTATATAGAACGTTTCGATTTGGTCGCACCAAATAAATTGAATGTTATGCCGTTGTGGTCAGTGGTTCAGCCGCACCTAAGCTTGAACGCTGATGCCACGCTGGCCGCTGATCAGCAAAAAGTGCTAAAAGGTATTTCATCAATCATTGATGGTGTTGGGGCCTTTAGGTCACACATAGGTTCTGCTCATGGTCGTGGCTCTAGCCCGCCTAGCATTGTGGTTGCAGAAGCTCGGCTTGTTGTTAATGTTGCGCACACTTTAGTGGTCTTTATTATGGAGGTTCTGCATGCCAAAAAAGCCTAACAATCGCAGGCGCAGCGACGGTTTTTTTCGTTGCGGCTGCGCCTCCACTACAAAGCCGCGCGTGCTGCGGGCGTTAGGTAAATACATCGGGGGAGCTAGGTGGAACCAGTAACTTGGGGTTTTATAGGAACGATAGTCGGTACAATTTCTGGGGCTTCAGCAAGCATTCTCACAACCGTAATAACGGAGCGAAATCTTCGCCATATAAAAAGAGATGAGGCGTTGTTCGCACGAGAAGAAAAGGCGAAGGAGTTTCAGTTTAGCAACCTGCTGAAATTGCAAGATGTTTTATCCAGCACAATGCGGTTGGTCGCGCGAGCGCATATGGAAGACAGGGAGCACTTCAGGCAGAGGCATTCTCCATCAGATGTATCTATGTTGAGCGAAGAACTCGATAACGAATTACTTATGTCGAGCAAGGAGCTATCGATCCTATCTGAACGCATAGCTGATGACGAGCTTCGGGAAAACATAAAATTACTGCGCACCAAAATGACCAGTGTTGTGGTCGCGGAGAGTGCGGAGGACAGTGGGGCAGCTTTTAAGAGCTTATCTTATGCATTTGACGAAAGCATGGCGGAAATTGGTATGGTTTTGCGGAATACACTTTAAATCTGGTGGAGAAATGCCTAACAATCGCAGGCAATCTGGCGGTTTCTCTGTTTCGCCTTCGTCTCCACTGCAAAGCCTCGGTAGCTACGGGCGTTACCCGCTTCTCCTCGCTTTTGGTGCTGCTGGTTTTTTGCTGGTAAGTGATTGCTGCCTTGCGACCTGAAAGGGCCACAGTTTCCTATCAACCCCCAACATCACAATGTTAAGCGCATTCAGTAGGCTGGTGTTTATGTGTCGGTAGGTCCATCGGTAGTCGAAGCCGTGGTCGGCGGCATCATGCCGGTTCGAAAGGCAGATCACGTTTTTGATACCGGCCATATGGATGGCCATAAAACAGAGCGCGCAGGGCTCGCCGGAGGCAATAAGTGTCGCGCCGTGTAACGCAACGCGGCGCGTATTGCGTGAGGCGTTTCGTATTGCCTGCACTTCGGCGTGGGCGGTGCAGTCGAGCTGTTGGGCGACCTGGTTGACGCCTTCGCCGATGACTTCCCCTTGTGAATTGATAATCAGTGCGGCGAAGGGCAAGCCACCGGCATTGGCGTGCTGAATCGCCAGCTCGATGGTGCTTTCTGCGTGCTCTGGCAGGCGGCTTTCGAGAGCGTTATGCACTTTCTGCCTCCGTTGTGGGCGATTGCGTCGGCATCGCGCCGCATAGTTCGGTTGCAAGGTGCTCGGCACGGGCCTTTGCCTGGTAGAGTGAGTGGCGGTGCCGGTCGTCGCCAAATTCCTGGTATTCAGAGGCGATTTCATAGCTGGTTTCCACGCCTAAATATTTGCTGAGTGTTTTCAGATGGGGAACCAGATGGGCGGAATGCTCGCGGATACCGCCCTTTTCAAAGCCGAATTCCCCCGTGGATGTCACGATGACTAGCGTTTTTCCAGATAGCAGTGGCTGTAAGGGGTGGTCGCCGCGGGATAGGTCAAAGTCGAAGGTTTTATTGATCCGCACAATTTGGTCGAACCAGGCCTTAAGTTGGGCGGGCATACCGTAGTTGTACATTGGTGAAGAAATAACGATGACGTCGGCCGCCGCGACCTCTGCAATTAGTTCGTCGGAGAGGGCCAGTGTTTGCTGTTGTGCCGGACTGCGGTTGTGCTCGGGGGTAAATACCGCGCCGATCCAGTCTTGGTTGATAAATGTCGGTGGGTTTATGCCAACATCTCTGTAGATATATTCATCTAGAGGTCGGTGCTTTTTCCATGTTTCGATAAATCGCCGCGCGATATTTTTCGACAGGGAGTCATGCTCGGGGTTCGGGTTGCTTGCTGCTCTTACGCTTGAATCTATATGGAGTAATGCTGTCATGGCCGTTCTCTCGCTCAGTTAGTGACAGGGATATTTTGTGTCGCTGTGGGTGGGTGAACAAACGATAAAAACATACTTACAGATGAACTAAACTCATCTAAAGTCTCAGTGCTTACTGTTGGGGAGGTGGACGTTGCAAGTATCGTTGCAGGCACTTAAAGCGTTTGAATCTGCTGCCCGTTTGGGCAGTTTTAAGTTGGCCGCTGAGGAACTGTCGCTAACGCCAACGGCGATCTCCCACCACATCAGTAATTTGGAGGGGCGCTTGTCGGTCAGTTTATTTCATCGCCATGGCAGGCGGATTGCGTTAACCGGAACAGGGGCGCGCCTGGCAAAGGCAACCTCGGAGGGGTTTCGTAAAATTGATAATGCCCTGGATGAGGTGATGAGGGCGGGCACAGCGGTAAGGGTGACAACGACCTCGTCGTTGGCGGCGATGGCGCTGATCCCCGCTCAACATGAATTTGAACAGGCGAACCCGGGTATCTCTCTGGAAATATCGACAGGCGAGTCAGTCGATAGCCAGTCTTATATTTTGCCTGTTCGCTATGGCGATGCAGCGAGAGTTGAGCCCTCGGATATCATTCGACACGAGTCATTTAATGTCTTTGGCGCTCCCGGAATGGCGGCTCCTGGCAGCTGGAACGAGGGAATTACCCTGTTTACCACGCAGTGGAAAAATACTGCCTTGCCGGAGCCTCCACTCACTGCATGGCTTGAAGAGAATGGGCTGCAGGATGCAAAACTTAACTGTGTTCCCTTTGACCAGGAATTATTTGGGATTCAGCAGGCAATGGCCGGGCGCGGGCTGGTGTTCTGTTCGACAACGCTCGCTAAGCGCTTGGTGGATGCCAAGCTGCTGCAAAGCGTTGACACGCGAGAGGTGACTTCCAGCCTGTGTTGCTACGTGCCGAATAAAAACAGCTTTGAAACGCGCGGCGCCGTGCGCTTTTTGGAGTGGGTGGACGCGCTGTTGAATGGATAGGCCGCGCCGGTGAAGTGCGCTATCTCCGGCTTTCTGGTCGCGCCAGCCATACCGCCTCAAGGCTTTGCTGCCCCCTCCATCATCAGGTTTAGCGTGTGCGTTGGCGGCATGCCTAAATGTCGTTGTAGTTTCCCTTCGGCGTCTTTGTAGAAGATGCCCGGTGTGGCTGGTACGCCGAGTTTTTGCATTAGTTGGTTGTTGGCCTGCACCTGTGGTTCGCCGCGTATGCGAGCGCTTTCCTGCACCGCAATGCCGCCGTGTTTATGTTGCGCCACGTTTTGCATATACGCGGTGTGCGGGTTTACAGCACCCAATATGGTCGCGGCTTTGGGCAAGCTGCTGGGCGTTAGTACACCAACCAGAATGTGCCTGAGCTGAACCTGTCCCGACTGAATCCAGGGGGTAGCGGCTTCACGGAAGGCTTGGCAGTAGGGGCAGTTGGGGTCGTAGAAAGCGTAGATGGTGGTCGGTGCGCTGTTATCGCCGTCGGCGACCCAGTGGCTCGAGGCAAGCTCGGCCCAGGTTTGACGTGCCTTGGCGGGGTCGTACAAGGCATCGATTTTCTCAGCGGAGAGATTGTTGCCGTCTTGGTCGATATGGGTGCCGACAAAGGCGTGCTGCTGATCTTTGCTCACATAGACGGTGATCGGCTTGCCTTGCGATTCCAGAATGTAGCCGCGCATGTCGGGCGTGGCGTCGAAGTCGGCAACTACGCTTAGGCCACGATCCAGTATGTGCTGAATGATTTGCGGGTACTCTCCAGCAAGGGTGATGTGTGATGAGAGCAATAGCGCGCTGCCAAGAGTAATGGGTAGGCGCTTGAGCAAGTGTTTCATAGCGTTATGAACCAGAGGGTAGTGGAAGTTGGGTTGTTGGATTTGTCCGGCTTGGTGATGAGCGCGCCGCTAGCGGCAGGGCGAAAGTTGGTTTCGCGCTCGGTGAAGCATCACGCGCATATTGGCGTGGGAGAGTGCCAGGCTCTCTGAGATTTGTTTGCCATCGATGGCGCTGGTGGCGCGGAGGTAAAGCGCGTTAGCCTGGGCGCGGTTCATGCGCCGCATTTTTGCATCCACGTTCTGCAATGTGCGGGCGGTATCCAGGGCGAGCTCAGGGTCACTCAGCGCATCGTCAGGGTGACTGTAATGACTCTCGTCGACCAAGGCCGACCAGCGAGCTGCCGACACGGTAATTTCTTTGCGGTGCTTTCGGCGTGCGGTGAGGGCCATGTTAATGGTAATGCGACACAGCCAGGTCTTAAGCGTTGAGCGACCCTCGAACTGATGCATTCGCTCTAGCGCGGCAATCCATGCACTCTGGGCGGCATCCTCGGCAAGGCTGTGCTCCACATATTGGCGGGCAATGCCGACCATGGCGGGGTGGTAGTCGCGGTAGGCCCTGGCATAGGCCTTTCTATCGCCGCGCTTTAGGCGCTCGGCAAGGGCCCGGTCGTGCTGCCAGTTATGCGGGGCGTGCTGCGTTTGCGGCGTGGAGAGGCTCATCGTTTTCCCCCTTTCTTTGCTCTGTGAGCGGTGGCGTGACGGCTGAGAAAATTGACGATGTCCTGGGACTCATACAGCCATTTCACTTGGCCACCCGTCTCGATTTTCAGGCAGGGAACCTGCGTTTTGCCGCCGCCCTGACGAAGCTCTCGGCGATAACCTGGGTTAACCGCAATGTCCCGTTGCGCCACGTCCAGCTTCAAGCTTTTGATCGCCGCGCGGGTGTAGGCACAAAAGGGGCATGCCGGGTAGTGATAGAGCGAAAGTCTGGTTTGAGTACTGTCGGTATTCATCGGCGGTGCCTCCCTGAAACATAGCCTTATCCTGGCGCAGGGGGCGGCCGTGTATTTGGCCGAACATCCGGAATTTTGGTCATATTGTGTAAGCGGGTGCAGCGCAGCCTCGCTTGTCCATTTTCTTGCGAATGACATTGGCGCTATATGGGGCTCGGCTAGCCCGCGAGGTGGCCGGCGATCAACGCGTTTTCCGGTGCCGCACTTCCGCTGAGGGCAGTCTGTTCGCGTTTGAATTTATCTGCTGCCTGGAGTTGTGAGTCTCGACGGGGGCGTCTACTCTTTTACCTTATTAATGTATTCGGCGCGCAGGGCACGTTAGGTGGACAAAGAAGATGCGGGTTTAGAGTCAGTTCTTCTAGCAGAACAAGGCGATGAGGGTCTTTACGACAGGCTGCAGCAACTACTCTCAATCCTCCGGAGGCACCTCGATATGGATGTGGCCTTTATCTCGGAGTTTATCGATGAGCAGCGCGTTTTCCGGTTTGTTGACGCTAAGGGCAGTGAACCTCCACTGTCCGTTGGTGGCTCAGATCCCTTAGAAGATACCTATTGCAAACGAATTGCTGACAACAAGCTTGGAAATATTATTCACGACACGTCCTGTAATACGGTGACCCGAGAGCTGGCCGTGACCGAGGCGCTGTCTATTGGCTCCTATATGGGGGTGCCGATTGTATTGTCGACAGGTGATGTTTACGGAACCTTCTGCTGTTACAAAAGCGTCGCCGATGAGACTTTGAATCGCCGAGACCTGCGGTTTTTAAGTGCCATTTCCGAGATTGCCGGTGACCTCATTGAGCGGAATATTACGGCTGAAAATAACAAGACAGAAGTGATGCGACGGGTTCAGTCGGTATTGGCCGATGAGCAGTTGGATATCTATTATCAGCCGATTATTAATTTGCAGGAAAATTGCGTTGTCGGTTTCGAGTCGCTGTCTAGATTTTCGCCGTTGCCGTACCGTTCGCCCGATATTTGGTTTGCGGAGGCATCACAGGTCGATTTGGGCGAAGAGCTCGAAATGATGGCGATTCGAAAAGCGGTAAGCGCGCTAAGTCGTTTCAGAGAAGATATTTATATCTCCATCAATGCATCACCTGATCACGTGTCGAGCGGTGCGGTCCGCAAGGCGCTGTTGGGAGTTGATGCGCGGCGCGTTGTTTTGGAGGTTACCGAGCACGCGCCTGTCAGCGACTACACGGAGCTTGCGGCCGCCACAGAAGTATTGCGCGAGATGGGCGTTCGTGTCGCTATCGACGACGCGGGTGCAGGATATGCCAGTTTTCAGCATGTTCTGGAGCTAGGTGCCGATATTATAAAGCTCGACATCAGTCTGACGCATGATATTCACTGCAAGCCCAGAAAGCTGGCCTTGGCCAAGGCGCTCTGCGCATTCGCAAGCTCGGTTGGTTGCTCAATTATTGCCGAGGGTATTGAGTCGTCTGAAGATTTAGAGGTGCTACGGGCGCTAGGCGTGGACAAGGCGCAAGGTTACCACCTCTCTCATCCGCTACCGATACACGAGGCGATTTCGATGCGACAGTTGCCGGGTAATTAGCCGATTCAACTGTGGGGGCTCCGCCCTGACATTGGATGCTGGCAGAGCGCCTCAATCAGCGTGAGGGCTCCTTAGCTTCCTTCAGTTTTTGCATCTTGTCTGCCAGCTGCTCGGCTTCGGCAGTGATCATCGAATACGCTTTAATATCGCCATTGCGCTGCGCGTGCATCGCTTTTTCCAGTTTGGCCAGATAGGCCTTGTTGAGCTTGGCGACGGGGTCTTTCTTGAAGAGCGAAAACATGGTGTGGTCCTTGTAAACGTGTCTTCCTTCTACGGTGGCCGGTCGGTTCTGGTTGTGATGCATGGCGCGGAAGGCGCTTACCAAACACCATTGGTGACCCTGATGGCATAAAAGCCACTGTAGCCGTCGGTGTACCAAATTTCTTTGCGCTCAGGAACGAAGGCGGGTTTGGACATCGCCCAATTACTGGCAGGTGCGGGAACGGTTAATATTCGCGGCTGCACCGGCGCATTGAAGTATGCGATTTCTCGCGGGTGCAGCGGGTCGCGAATATCGAAAATTCGCAGCCCGGACAGAATCATGCTGCATGCGGCAATGTCTGGGTCTACGCGCGTGGGAACGGCGCAGTAGTGCCCGGCATAGCCGCCAATGATATTCGACGCGCCGGGGTCGTTCGCGATGGTCTCGCGGTTTTCTGGCTGGTGAACCTCCAGCCGCAGATTCGATACCACCCTGGGGCGTGTTTCATCGCTAATATCAATGATTCTGGCTGCACCGACCGTTTTGCCATTGGACGCGACCCCAAAGGGGGTGCCGGCGTTGTTCGAGGAAAATTCATCAATTTCGAAAAGAAAGGGTTTTCCATCGCGACTAAATGGCATCGCATTTTGTGGAATGCTTTGATTATCCCAAGACAAGCTGGCGATTTCGTAGACCTGCGGGTTGGGCAGTCGCGCCTGAATTTCTGAAACATCCATAATCATCAGGCCGTTATCGTTGCCCGATGCGAGATAGGCCCGGTTTCCGTCATCGGACAGGGACAGGCCGTGGGAGCTGTAGTTGCCCGACCAAAGCGGCAGGGGCAGGCGCGGGTTTGAGAGGTCGACCGCGGTGAGTGTTGGGGTGCTCGGTGACGCGGAGTAGAATGTTTTTCCATCCGGCGTCATACCGCTCTCGTGACCGAGCGTGCCGACTAAGGCTGAGGACAGCAGTTTTGGCGACCGGCAGTCTTCAGACACATCGTAAACGTCGACAATGCCAGGGTAGGCAAGCGCGTTGCCCATGACAGCCGCAAGTATTCCCGCCTCTTGAGAGACGACCAGCGACTCGTGAGGTGACAGCATTGCCGGGGAAATAAGCCTGCTGGTGAGCAGCGGTCGTTCCGGGTCACTCATATCCAGCACATTGACCCCTGCATTCAGGTCCAGGAAGTTTGTCGGGAACATCAGTGTGCTGTCGTAGTACGCACATTCGCGGCCGGCAGTATCGACATAGCGTTCCACCTTAAACCCGCCTACAGTGCCGATGGCATTCGGTACGATGTATGACCCCACCAGTTCGGTGTTACAGGTAAAGCCTTGCTCGGCATACCCATTGTCGTGGTCTTCTTGGGTGACCCGCCCCTGCATGCCGGTTTCCGGGCGGGAGCCGGGGCCGCAGTCTGCTTTTTGGATGGCTGCGGTAGATGGCTCTCCAATACTGTTCTCGCCGGCGGGGTTAGCCGAATCGGATTTGCAGCCAACAAGGCTGAGCGTCACCAGGGTTAGCACGCTGATAGCGTTTATATTTTTCATTTTGTGCTCCTGAGATATATGGTGCTTCCTTGCGCGGCTACTCTTTTGGGGACGCGGGGTATGTCTGAAGTGCTGCGAGTAAATTTTGCATGTGCTGAATTTCCCGTGATTGCTCCATCACGATCAGGGATGCCATTGTTCTCACCGCGTTTAACTGCGCTTCACTGGCCGCAAACTGGGCCATCGGCACGCCGCCCCTGTGGTGTTTGAGCATTAATTCAATGAACTGTCGGTCGCGTTTTAAACCTTCGGATTGTCTGAGTTCATTGAGCTCATTGGCGGTTGCCAGGCCGATCATGCCGCGGTCTGCATTGCGGCAATCCATGACGTATTTCTGCATCGACGCGTCAAGTGGCGCGCTGCCGAGGAGCATCCAAACCATGTCAGCCTGGTGATGTTCTTCCTCTCCCCATAATTTCAGCCAGCCGCGCATCTCGCCCAGCTCGACTAATTGCGTGCTGGCGATATTGCGCGCGAAGGCGTGTAGCCCCGTTGGTTTGCCATCGAGCATGATTTGCGACATGGCGATGGCTTGCTGATGATGGAGAAGCATGGACTGGCTGAAACCCACATCAATCACACTGGGCGTGACTGCCGCCAGGCTCGCGCGCGCGTGACTCAGGGATTTCCCCTGGCTGTAACTAAACACGGCGGCGGCAATGAGTACCAAGGCGGCGATCAGTGTTCGTTGTGCCCGCATGGCGGCTAAACCTGTATTGTTGCCAGCGCAACCCCCTTGGCGTTACTGGCCCTTGGTCGGGCACAGAAGGAGCGCTTGGATTTTTTATTATAAGAGCGGCCTCAATGTGCTGAGGCCGCGGGTGTTCGCTGATTTACTCAAATCGGTTGGCATGAATATTCAAGTTGCTACCGTCGAACCGCTGGGTAACAACCGTGGCATTGCCGTGATCGTCCATGACCAGTTGGGGGTGTTCTGCCGCAGTGGTGGTGTTTTCAACCAAGGTTTCAGTACCCCAGGTGCCGGTTTGTGCGATGTAGATGTTGGTATACAGCAGGTTGGAAGAAACGCTGTCGCTCTGCATCCAAACAACAAGGGCATTGCCATCCTCGTTTATCACGATTTGTGGTTGTCTTGCATGCCCGTCTTCGCCGCTTTCTAACAGCGTTTCTGAGCCCCAGCTATCTGTGGCGGCGGTATAGCGGTTGGCATAAATGCTGGTGCGAATTGAGATTTCTTCCTGGGCCCATACGGCGATGGCGTTTCCATCGTTGTCGACCGCAACTCGCGGTGTTCTCGCGTGTCCGTTATTTCCGTTTTCAAGCAGTACTTCCGCTCCCCAGCTGTCAGTGCTGGCGGTATACCGGCTGGCGTAAAGGCTGTCTTTGGCGCCGTCGTGTTCGCGCCAAACTAGCGTGCCATTGCCGTTGGCATCCAAGGCAATTTGTGGGTCAAATGCGCCCCCTTGGTTGCCGTTTGCCACCAGGGTTTCGCTACCCCAGCCACTGGCGGGGGTGTAGCGGTTGGTGAGCACGTCGTTGTAGCCGCCAGTGTCTTGGCTCCAGGTGGCTATGGCATTGCCCGCGTTGTCGAAGGCGATTTTTGGCTGGGTCGCATCGCCACTGTTACCCGTCTCGATCAGCTCTTCTGCCCCCCAGCCATTGGCAGGCGTGTAGCGGTTGGCGTAAACGCTGTCGTGTGTGCCGTCATTCTGCGTCCATATGGCAATGGCATTACCGTTGTTATCGAACGCAATTTGGGGGCTCGCGGCATCGCCAGCATTGCCGCTTTCGATAAGCGCTTCGGTTCCCCA
>TARA_B100000674_G_scaffold443317_1_pt1 | contig 28239 bp, 35 predicted proteins | sample TARA_B100000674 | Tara Oceans TARA_B100000674 (sample SAMEA2622759) | marine metagenome | biome: marine biome (ENVO:00000447); feature: surface water layer (ENVO:00002042); material: "saline water (ENVO:00002010), including plankton (ENVO:xxxxxxxx)" | depth 5 m | reverse complement strand
TATGGAAAAAAACACAGAAATAATTAGAAAAAAAATTTTATTTCGATCTTGGCATCGTGGAACTAAAGAAATGGATCTTATTTTAGGTACCTATGCTGATAATAATTTATCGAATATGTCATATGATGAATTAATGCATTTTCAAAGTTTTTTAAATTTATCCGATCCTGATTTGTATAAATGGTTAATTTCTGAAGAAAAAAATTTTCCTGAGGAATATAAAGATTTAATTGAAGACATAATATTTCAAACCAATTCTTAGGTTAAAAATGAGTAGTTTAAAAGAAATTCTCTCAAGAGAGTTTTATTCTGATATTAGTAAAATTAATGATTTTGGTGAGGTTCCTGAGGGATCAGAACCACTTTTAATAAATGAAATATCAGAAAATTCAAATAATAATATTTTAATTATTGCCAGAGATTTAAAAAGATATCAGCAATTAAAAGATGGCCTTGAATTTTTTTTAAACAAAGATGTTTTATTTTACCCTCAATGGGATTGTGTTCCTTATGATAGAATTTCTCCCAATAAATTAATTACATCAAAACGATTAGAAACTTTATCTCGACTATCAAATGAAAAAAATAAAAGTAAAATAATTTTAACTACTATTCAGGCTTCATGCCAAAGAACTTTATCTTTAGATGAGGTTAAAAATAAATTTATATCATTAAAGCCAGGTGAAGTTATTGATATAAATAATTTAGTAAACTTTTTTGTAAGCAATGGATATGAGAAAACTCCCACAGTTAGAGAGCATGGTGAGTTTTCTGTTAGGGGAGGTATAATTGATTTTTATTCACCTTTAAACAAACCTATTAGATTAGACTTATTTGGGAATACAATTGATTCTATCAAATCTTTTGATTTGATTTCTCAGAGATCTCTTGAGCTTCTGAAGAAGATATTTGTTTATCCAGCCTCAGAAATTATTCTCAATGATAAAACCATTGAGAATTTTAGAATTAATTTTAATAAAAAATTTGGTTCACAAAAAGAAAAAGTTAAAATTTACGATAGTATCTCAGAGGGAATTTCTTATCCTGGAATGGAGCATTGGTTGCCTTTTTTTTATAATCAAACAGGTTCAATATTTGATTATATAGATAAACCAATAATACTATTAGATCATTTATATGAAAGTTCATTAGAAAATTTTCTTGAAACCGTTAATGATCATTTTCAATCAAGAAAAGACTATGATGATAATAAATTATCAAAAGTTGAAAATAAATATTTTTCTATTGAACCTTCAAACCTTTATCAAAATAAAGAAGAGTATAACAAAAATTTGCGCTCAAGAAATTGTATTAGAATTAGTCCATTTAAAAAACCAGATGCAATAAATTTAAATGGAAAAGCCTCGTCAAAATATTCAAATATTAAATCTAATAGAAGTGTCTCATCTAGTTATGAAAATCTTAAAAGGGATATTCTTGATTTTACTAAAAAAAATAAAAAAATTATAATTGCATGCTCAAGCCTTGGGTCAAGTGAAAGGGTCTCAAAAATACTAATTAATAATGGTATTTTAAGTAATTTCAAAAATTTAGAGTCCTTCAAAAATATTGACCAAAAAAACATTTATTTAACAGTCTTAAATTTAAATAGTGGTTTTCACTTTGATGATTATATTTTTATATCTGAGCAAGATATATTTGGCGAAAAATTTTATAGACCTCGTATAATTAGAAAAGCTGAAAATTTTATAAGAGAAATATCAAATGTAATGCCTGGTGACGCAGTTGTGCATGTTGATCATGGGATAGGTCGATTTGAAAATTTATCAACGCTTGAAATTAATAATGCTAAACATGAGTGTCTTTTAATTAAATATGCAAATGACGATAAATTATATTTGCCTGTCGAAAATATTGAGGTTTTATCTAGATATGGCTCAGATATTTCAGACGAGATGCTTGATAAACTTGGCGGTATATCATGGACAACAAGAAAGGAAAATTTAAAAAAGAAAATTAAATTTTTAGCTGAGGAGTTAATTTCAGTTGCGGCTAAGCGTCAACTCTCCAAAGCTGAAATGTTTAACGTCCCTGAAGATTTTTATGAAGAATTTTGTTCAAGATTTTCATTTGAAGAAACTAATGATCAATTAAATGCAATTAATGATGTTCTAAATGATTTAGAAAAGGGTCTCCCAATGGATCGATTAATTTGCGGGGATGTTGGCTTTGGCAAAACTGAAATTGCTCTCAGGGCATCTTTTTTAGCCGCTATGAGCGGTAAACAGGTATCTATTCTTGCTCCAACAACTTTGTTAGCAAGACAACATTATGAAACATTTAAAGAGAGATTTAAGGGCTTTCCGATAAATGTGTTTGAATTATCAAGACTCACTCCTAAAAAAGATAGTGTCATTAAGAGTATCAACTCTGGATCTTGTGATATAGTTATAGGTACACATTCTCTTTTAGGCGAAAAAATTAATTTTAGTGATCTAGGCTTATTAATTATCGATGAAGAACAACATTTCGGTGTTAAACATAAAGAAAAAATCAAAAAGCTAAGAGATAATGTTCATGTGCTTACATTAACAGCAACACCTATACCCAGAACACTTCAATTAGCAATGACAGGTGTTCGAGATCTATCAATTATTGCATCACCACCAATAGATAGACGTGCAATAGAGACATATGTTTTTCCGAACGATCCTCTGGTTGTTAAAGAGGCACTACTTAGGGAGCGTCATAGAGGAGGGCAGAGCTTTTATGTTGTTCCAAGAATTTCTGATATTGAGGATATTGAGGAATATTTTAAGGAATTTATCCCAGAAATTAACTATATAACTGTCCATGGCCAAATGCCTTCAAAGCAAATAGAAGATAGAATTAATGATTTTTATATGGGTTCATATGATGTTTTAATTTCAACGACAATTATTGAATCAGGATTAGATATACCAAATGCTAATACGTTAATTATTCATAGATCAGATATGTTTGGTTTATCTCAATTGTATCAAATTCGTGGTAGGGTGGGTCGTTCAAAGGTGAAGGCTTATGCATACCTTACTTATAAAGAACATAAAAAACTCGGAAAAAATGCTTTAAAAAGATTAGAAGTTCTGCAATCTCTTGATTCATTAGGAGCTGGTTTTAATCTTGCAAGTTATGATTTGGAAATTCGTGGATCAGGTAATTTACTTGGTGAAGAGCAATCCGGACAAATAAAAGAAGTTGGCATAGAGCTGTATCAAAATATGCTTGAGGAAACTATTGATGAGTTAAAAAATACAACTCAAAAAAGTAAAAACAATCAATGGTCACCAAAAATATCATTACCTTTATCAATTTTAATACCAGAGGATTATATATCTGATCTAACTATTAGAATGGAGATATATAAAAGATTGTCTTCAATAATCTTAGAAGAAGAAATAGATGAAATTGCAGCAGAATTAATTGATAGATTTGGAAGTCTTCCTCAGGAGGTTGAGACTTTAATTAATACAATAGGATTAAAGAATTTATGCAAGAAAACAAATATAGAAAAGATTGATTGTGGTAATAATGGTTTTCTGATTTCATTTAAAAATAATACTTTTTCAAATCCCGCAGAATTAATAAAATATATTAATAATAAAAAGAATTATATAAGTATAAGGCCTGATCAGAGGTTATTTGTTAAGTTTAACGAACAAAAAGAAAATTTAATCGATTATATTAAGTCTATAGTAAATGATTTTTTAAAAATGATAGAAAATTAATTAGAGTTCATATGCTTTAAAAGTTTAACTAATGAATCAACAGATTGTGATCCTGTAAGTGTTATCCCATCATTAATAACATATGTTGGAACACCCATGACACCATTTTCTCTATTTTTTCTCTCTTCTTCGATTATACTTTCATTATCTATATCTTCTGCGAATTTTTTTCTAATTTCTTCTTTATTTAAACCGGAATCTTCAGCTATTTCTAATAATATATCGATATTACTTATGTCCTTAGATTTTTCAAAATATGCTTTGAATAGGTTTTCAACTACTTCAGTATGACAATCATATTCTTTTGACCAATAAATCAATTTGTGACTATTAAATGTATTAGGAATTATATCTAATTTACTGTTTATAATAGAAATTCCTGATTTAAGAGCTTCGCTTTTGATTCTTTCTTTCATGGTGCTATGATGATTTTCATTAAACTTTCTTGAAATATATTCTTTTTTGTTAACACCTTCTTTTGGAAAGTCAGGATTTAGTTGAAATGTTGAGTATGTAAATTTTACGTCTATATCTGGTACAAGACTTATTGCTTTATCAAAATTTCTTTTCCCAATAAAGCACCAAGGACAAATAGTATCGGAAATTACATCAATTTTTATCATTATTTTCTCTAAATTTTATAGATAATCTTGCTTATTGTAAAATCTAAAGGCATAACTGTCTATAATGGAAATGAAATCATCATATTTAGTAGACAGTCATTGTCATTTAAATTTTCAAGATTTTAATGATGACTTTGAAAAAGTTTTGATAAGGGCGGAAGAATCAAACGTCAAAATAATGGTTTCAATATCGACTGAATTAGATGAAATTGATAAAATTATAAAAATCTCTGAGAAATACAGTAATATTTATTGTACGGTAGGAGTTCATCCTCACTCAACAAATATAAAAAATCAATTTGATGAGGTTTTTCTTGAAGAAAAATCTCAAAATTCCAATGTTATAGGGATAGGGGAGACAGGTTTAGATTTTTTTTATGAAAATTCAAAAAAAGATGATCAAATTAAAAGTTTTAAAAAACATATAAATGTTTCTAGAAATACCCAACTACCAATTATTATTCATACCCGTGAAGCCGATGATGAAACATGCTTAATTTTGGAAGAAGAAACAAAAAAAGGTGAATTTCCAGGAATTATTCACTGTTTTACTGCAGGAGATGATTTAGCGAAGCGTGTTATAGATTTGGGTTTTTATATATCTTTATCAGGTATAGTTACTTTTAAAAACGCCAATAAATTAAGAGAAACTATTAAAAATATTCCTTTGGAAAGATTAATAGTTGAAACCGACTCCCCGTATTTATCACCTGAGCCTATGAGAGGAAAAAGGAATGAACCTTCACATGTAGTACATACTGCAAAATATTTAGCAAATTTTTACAATGTTGATGAAGATGAGTTTTTTGCATTAACAACAAATAATTTTTTTGAAATCTTCAAAAAAGCAAAAAGGCCTGCTTATGAACAGTAAAGTAATGGTTACTGTACTGGGTTGTGGATCGTCTGGAGGTGTTCCAAGAATAGATGGTGACTGGGGTAGGTGTGACCCAAATGAACCAAAAAATTTAAGATCGAGATGTTCCTTATTAGTTCAAAAATTCAATGATTTAGGAGATGTTACTACAGTTTTAATTGATACTTCTCCAGATTTAAGAAATCAGTTATTGAAAACTAATGTAAAACAAATTGATGCAGTATTGTATACTCATGATCATGCTGATCAGTCTGGTGGTATAGATGATTTAAGAATTTTTGCACTTAGAAAAAGAAAAAGAGTTCAAGTTTATATAGATGATAAAACTGCTTCTAGATTAATACCAAGGTTTAGTTACTGTTTTAATACTCTTGAAGATAAGGTATATCCTGCAATTTTAGAGAAAAATACAATTATTCCATTCGAAGACTTCGTAATAAACGGACCAGGTGGAGATATAAAATTTCTTCCATTCCTTCAAAAACATGGAAAAATTGATTCTTTAGGATTTAAATTTAATAATATTGCTTATTCTAGTGATGTTGTAGATTTTTATCCTGAGAGTTTTGATTTACTTAATAATTTAGATTATTGGATTGTCGATGCATTAAGATATGATCCTCATCCAACTCATGCTCATTTAGATCTTACATTAGAATGGATTAAAAAACTTAATACAAAGAGAGGAATACTTACAAATCTTCATATTGATCTTGATTATAATGATTTAAAAGAAACATTACCTAATCATATTGAACCAGCTTTTGATAATTTAACTTTTGAGGTAGATCTATAGATATATTATTTATACATAATATATATTATGCGCATAATTATGATTAAATTTATAACAAAGAGAATCCTTATAGCTATACCTACTCTATTGATAATAATTGCTTTTAGCTTTTCAATGATGAGAGTTGCTCCAGGTGGACCTTTTACTAATGAGAGAGCTTTACCTCCTGAAATAGAAAAAAATATTAAGGCTGCATATAATCTTGATAAACCTGTTTATGAGCAATTTTATATTTACATGAAAAATATAACCAGAGGTGATTTTGGCCCCTCTTTTAAATATAAAGATTTCTCAGTTAAAGAATTAATTCTCAATGGATTACCTGTAAGTGTTACTCTAGGCTTATCCGCGATAATTATCTCATTGTTTTTAGGTTCTTTATTGGGAATTATAGCAGCTATAAATAGAAATACTATTTTTGATTATTCTGTAATGGGCGTCTCATTAGTAGGTATTTGTGTTCCAAGCTTTGTTATGGCTCCATTACTATCGCTTTTTTTTAGCTTATACATGGGAATTTTACCTACTTCTGGCTGGAATAATGGCAATATACTTAATCTTATTCTACCAATAACTGCTTTATCCCTACCTCAAATTGCTATTATATCAAGAATGATGAGGGCAAGCACTATTGAGGTCTTAAACTCAAATTTTATACGTACAGCCAAGTCAAAGGGTTTAAATCAATCCTATATAATTAGAAAACACGTAATTAGAGCATCAATTTTACCAATTGTAGAATATTTAGCCCCTGCTTCGGCAGGTTTAATGACAGGATCAATCATTATTGAGCAAATCTTTGGTTTACCTGGAATTGGAAGATATTTTGTTGTTGGTGCATTACAAAGAGATTATACCTTAGTAAGCGGTGTATTAATTTTATATGCTTCCTTATTAATACTTTTAATCTTAATTACAGACATTGTCAGGGCAATTTTAGATCCAAGAGTCAAAATATAAGATTATGAATAAAAAGCATATAAAAATAATCGAGGATTACTCCAATATAAAAGGCAGGTCCTTATGGGTTGATGCACGAAGAAGGTTATTTCAAAATAAAGCAGCCGTTGTATCTCTATTTTTAATATTTTTAATAGCTTTTCTGTCATTTTTTGGTCCTTTTTTTCTAAAATATAGCTTTAGTGATACTGATTGGAATTCAATATATTACCCCCCTAGTCTCAATAATGGTCATTTTCTTGGTACTGATGGTAATGGAAGGGATTTATTGGTAAGAATTTTATATGGAGGTAGACTTAGCTTAACTATAGGTATTTTAGCAACACTTGTTAGTGTTTTTATAGGTGTAATTTACGGTACAATTGCTGGATATTTTGGAGGTAAGTTAGATATTTTTATGATGAGAGTCGTTGAGATACTCTATGCAATGCCCTATTTAATATTTGTTATATTATTAATGGTAGTATTTGGAAGAAATATCTATTTTCTATTTATAGCTATAGGTGCTGTTGAATGGTTAACAATGGCAAGAATTGTAAGAGGACAAACTATCTCATTGAAAGAAAAAGAGTTTATTGAAACAAGTAAAGCTCTTGGTCAATCAAATTTTATGATTATATGGAAACATATAATTCCAAATTTAGCTGGTCCTATAGTTGTTTATATAACTCTTATGGTACCATCAGTAATCATTTTAGAGAGTTTTTTGTCTTTTCTTGGTTTAGGTGTTCAAGAACCATTGACATCTTGGGGTGTTTTAATTTCAGAAGGTTCACGAGAAATGGAAACGGCATGGTGGTTATTAATATTCCCAGGCATATTTATGACCATAACACTAGCCTCATTAAACTTTATTGGAGATGGATTAAGAGATGCAATCGACCCAAAAGAATATTAAAAACAATAATTTACTGATCAATATTAGTAAATTAAATGTATTTTTTAACACTCCAGAAGGTCTTTCACATGTTGTGAAAGATGTAAATTTTAATGTAAAAAAAGGAACATGCCTTGGTGTTGTCGGTGAGTCTGGATCTGGTAAAACTCAAACTTTTTTCTCTATAACAGGTTTATTAGCAAAAAATGGTTATGCTGAGGGAGAAGCAAATTTTAAAGATTATAATTTAATTACATGTGATGATGAAATAAGAAGAGGTTTTCTTGGTAAATCAATAGGTTTTATTTTTCAAGATCCAATGACTAGTTTAACACCTCACTTGAAGATTGGTGATCAGTTAGCTGAAATAGCTATTTATCACAAAAAAATCACTAAAAGTCAGGCTTTACAAAGAGCAGCTGAGGTTATGGATGTAGTTAAGCTTCCAAATAATAGAGATATAATTAATTCTTATCCACACGAATTATCAGGCGGAATGAAACAAAGAATAATGATCGCAATCTCATTAATGTGCGAACCAGATCTTATAATTGCAGATGAACCAACAACAGCTCTTGACGTTACTACACAAGCAGAAATACTTAATATATTCAATGATTTAAAGAATAATTTGAATATAGGATTAGTATTAATATCTCATAATATTGGAGTTATAGCTGAAACATCAAATGAGGTATTAGTAATGAAAAACGGACAAATTTTAGAAAATGGAAATACACATGAAGTTTTAACAAAACCAAAAAATGACTACACTAAACATTTGTTATCTTGCATTCCCCCATGGATAGGAAATTAAATGATAATTAAAGAGAAAATTCTTCAAGTTGATGATTTAAGCTTACATTATAAACTTTCAAGAGGCTTATTTAAGTCTTCAATTTTGATAAAAGCTGTTGATGATATTAGTTTTTCTTTATTTGATGGAGAAACATTAGGTATTGTTGGTGAATCTGGTTCTGGAAAGTCAAGTTTATGTAGACTCATTTTAAAGCTTATAGGAAAAACATCAGGATCCATTGAGTGGTTTAATAAAGATATTTATAGTCTTAACTTTTCTGATTTAAGAGAATTTAGAAAATCAGTTCAAATTATCTTTCAAGATCCATATGGAAGTTTGGATCCTCGCATGACGATAGGTAAAATAATTGCTGAACCATTAGATATTTACAATAAAACTCTTAAAAATAACGAAAAAGAAGAGATTGTTATAAATGTTATGAAAGATGTTGGTTTATCAAATGAGTTATTCAATCGTTATCCTCATGAATTATCAGGGGGTCAATGTCAGAGGGTTGGAATAGCAAGATCATTAATCAATAATCCTTCTGTTTTAATATGTGATGAGCCAGTATCAGCTCTGGATTTATCAATACAGGCGCAAATACTCGATTTAATAAAATTACTTAAAGAGAAATATAAATTAACAGTTATTTTTGTAAGTCATGATCTTTCAATAATTAAATCTATTTGTGACAGGGTTATCGTACTTAAAAATGGAAACATTGTAGAGAGTAATGATACTGATATTTTATTTAGCAAACCTAGTAATGATTATACAAAAAAATTAATTTCTTCAGTTCCTTCCCCTATTCCGATAAAATAGAGTTATGAAAATTAAGACTGAAATTCAAGCTGTAATTTGGAAGATTAATGTAGAAGTTGGTCAAAAAGTTGATATTGGAGATACCGTTGTTATTTTAGAGTCAATGAAGATGGAAATACCAATAGAAACAGAAATTAGTGGAATAGTTAAAGAGATATTAATTAACGAGGGTGATCAAGTTAATGAAGATCAAGAACTTATAATTCTAGAATAATTATTGGGCTCTAGGCGCAACTGCTAAGATAGTATCAGCACCAGATCTTTTTCTACTTATACTTATAATTGCTGTTCTTAAATCTTTTTCATAAACCAAGAATATTTGATTACCTTGTTGTTCCATTATTAAGAACCAACCTGTATCAGGCATATGTTCTTTGAAATAATTAAATACTGCATTAGCATCCAAACCAGAGTTAAAATATATTTGTCCGAACCAATTTTCATCACTACCAACAACAACTGATTTGGTTAAATCTAAATAAGTTTCTGGAGGAAAAGCTACATCACTAAATTGATTTAAAACATCTTCTTGCGTTGGTTCATTTGTTTCCGAAACCTCAGAGACAGATGTTGAGCTTCCAGGATTAGTTAATGATGAAATTTCAGCACATGACGCTAGTGTAAAAACTATTACAAAAATAAAAAAGGTACGAAAAAAAGACATTTCAAATCTCCTTAAAATATTAATTTTTTTTAAAATTACACTTTTATTAATGAGTCGGTCAAATAATCATTAAAAAATACACATCAACGAGGCCAAAATTATTAAAGCCCAACTTCCAATCGCCCCTACTGCTCGAGGAATATTGTCAGGACCTAAGCCATCTTTAGAAATGATACCATATGCGTGTGCTCCTCTACAGAGAATAAAAGCTATTCCAAAAATATGGACAAAAAATTCACTTCCCCGATACTCCATTAACATTAAGAGAATTAACATTAAGGGGGCGTGCTCAACTAAATTACCAAAAGCTCTTGATCTTTTGATCAATATATCATCATCCCCAGCAATAGCTGTTTTTGTTTCTACTCTTCTAAATGCTGTATTTAGAGCTAAAGCAACAGCCATAATACCAAGAATACCAGCATAAAGAGCTGTACCATTAAGATCATCCATAAAAAACCTCACTAATAAAAAAATTAATTACTCGTTGATTCGTTAAAAACAGCAATATTTAAGATCTTATTTGTTTTTATTTAAATTTGATATACTTTGAACTATGTCCTTAACTTTAAAGATAATTTTAGGAATGATGTTTGGTTTTATTACTGGAACGGTAATAAATTTTTTTTCACTTGATAACAACTTTTATATAAACACATACTTCATTAATGGCATTTTTGATGTTGTAGGATCAATTTTTATATCTTCACTTAAATTAATGGTTGTTCCACTTGTATTTTTTTCATTATCAACTGGAATAGCCTCATTTGATAAAGAAAAAAAGATCTCTGTCATAGCGTTAAAAACATTGCTGCTTTATTTGTTAACTACAGCACTTGCAATTTCTCTTGGGCTTTTAATAGCAATTTTTCTCTCCCCTGGATCAGGATTAGATCTAATAACATCTTCGCAATTTAATGCGCCTGAAGCTCCTAGCTTAAAATCAGTACTTATAGATATTTTTCCTACAAATCCAGTACAGGCAATGGCTGAAGGAAAAATGCTTCAAATAATAGTATTTTCAATATTTTTCGGGATTGCATTAAGACTTACAAAAGATATTAACAATAATCTTTTTGAAATTATGAAAAATATTACAAATGTAATTATGAAAATGGTTTTCATTTTAATTAATTTCGCTCCAATTGGTGTTTTTTGTTTATTAGCTTCATTATTCGCTGTTCAAGGTATTAATGTTTTAGGAAATTTAGCCGGATACTTCTTTATAGTGATATTTGTTTTACTTTTTCATGGTCTTATTGTTTACCCTTCCCTTTTATATATTTTTACGAGAATAAAACCTTTTTGGTTTTATAGTAAATTAAGACCTTTGATGGTTTTTGCTTTTTCAACTTCCTCTTCTAATGCGACAATGCCAGTTACTTTAAAAACTGTAACAGAAGATATAGGTGTCGATCCAAAAATAGCGTCATTTACAATTCCTTTAGGCGCAACTGTAAATATGGATGGAACAGCAATTATGCAAGGTGTTGCGACTGTTTTTATAGCTAATGCTTATAATATTGATTTAACGACACTTGACTATTTAATGGTGATATTAACCGCTACACTTGCTTCAGTTGGGACTGCAGGAGTTCCTGGAGTGGGCCTAATTATGCTTGCCATGGTTTTGTCTCAGGTTGGATTACCTACTGAAGGTATTGCACTTATTTTAGGAGTTGATAGAATTCTTGATATGCTTAGAACTGTAGTTAATGTTGCGGGAGATAGTACTGTATCAACTATAGTTGCAAGTTCTGAAAATGCGATGGATAAAAATAATTATAAAAAATAAATGGAGATTTATAATGAAAAGTGAAGCTATTGTTGAATTAGGTAAACCCCTCCAAACTATTGAGTCAGAAACTCCTGAGCCCAAAGGAAAAGAAGTTCTTTTAAAAATTACACATAGTGGAGTTTGTCATTCAGATGTTCACATTCATGATGGTTATTTTGATCTTGGTGGAGGAAATAAATTACCTGTTGGAAAGATGTTAAACTTACCTCATACAATGGGTCATGAAATTGAAGGTGAAGTTGTTGCTATTGGACCAGACGTAACTGATGTGGAGATTGGAGCAAATGTCGTTGCGTATCCATGGATTGGATGTGGAGAATGTGCTACCTGTAAAGCTGGTGACGAGCATTATTGTAATACACCTAGGCAGTTAGGCATTCAGTTACCTGGTGGATTTGCTGATTATTGTATAGTTCCCGACTCTAAGTATGTATTAGATTATACTGGGATAAGGCCAGGACTAGCAGCAACATATATGTGTTCTGGTTTAACAGCCTTTGGAGCATTAAAAAAATTTGTAAATATTAATGATGATGATCATATTTTAATAATGGGTTTAGGCGGTGTTGGAATGATGGGTTTACAGTTTGCCCGCGCATTATTTAATTGTAAAATTTTAGCAGCTGACATTGATCCAAATAAATTACAAGCCGCAAAAGGAGCTGGTGCTGATGAAGTTTATGATACATCTGATGAATTATCTATAATGAAGTTGTTAGATGATACAGGTGGTGGTGTAAAAGCAACAGCTGATTTTGTTGGAGCAGAGCCAACAGTTCAATTTTCTTTAGACTCAACTAAAAAAGGTGGACAAGTGGTTGTTGTCGGTCTTTTTGGAGGCGCTTTTCAAATGCCAATACCTATGTTTCCATTATCAGCAAAAAGTATTGGTGGTAGCTTTGTTGGAAATCTTGAGGAAACGAAAGAAATGCTTGAATTAGTTAAACAGGGTAAAGTTGATCCAATTCCTGTATCTAAAAGAGAACTAAAGGAAGCTACAAAAACTCTTGATGATTTAAGAGATGGATCCATTACAGGAAGAGTTGTCTTACAGCCATAGGAAGAGAAATGACATATTGGAAACATATTAAAACAAGTGAATATGACTGGGATTTTTTTGGTGACAAGCATGGCCGAGAAACCTCTAAAGTGAGAACTTTTTATGAGGGTAATCAATATATTTGGGAAGCTAATCTATTACCAAATTATGTTGCTGAGTCTCATTGGCATCCTTACGACATTGTTCAAATTTTTCTTGAAGGCGAGTTTATAGCTGAAGGTGAAGGATCTTTTTACCCAGGTGACATTAGATGGGTTAAAGCAGGACAGTCAACTATTGAAGGAGCTGGTGACGCTGGATCTAGATTTTACTTAATAGCTTTAGGCGGTGATATTCCTCTAATGTGGGATGATTTGTACCCTCTTCCTGATGATTTAAAAGAAACTTTATCTAAAAGAGGAAACGGTGTTGGTAATGCTAATATTAACTCTATTCCATTTATACCATTTGAAGATGATTTTGGTAGACCCACTCAACCTGTTCAGATTATTTGTGATGAGTCTCCTTATATTGTAAGAACTAAGTTTGATCCAGAGTATGAAGCAAAAGAACATTGGCATAAATATGATACAATGTACTTTATTATGGATGGAGAGATGTCGTTTAGTGACGAAGAACCAATTTACAGAAAAGGTGATATTAGAGTTGTTCAAGGGGGGCATTCTTATGGACCTGAAAAACCTGGGCCAAATGGTGTTACTTTCATATTGATTTCAAATGGAGGACCAATAGAACTTAATTGGTCAGACATAAAAGAGCCACCAATCGTTACTAATTAGTATTCTGTTTTTTTCCTGCCAACCAAAACATTGGTATTGATAATGATGAGATTAAAGTAAAAAATAGTAATGTTTTTGTATATGGTTCTTTAATTGGATTGATTGCATTTTCATTGTAAACTAATAATGTATCAATAATTATACCTGTTCCAGTTGTTCCCAGAAACATTCCAATTAAGTTTATATTAAGAATAAAAAAGGCAATTACAGTAGCTTTCATATGTGATGGTGCTAATTCTTGTACTGTTGAAAAAGTTGGTCCATAAAGAGCTCCTAATTGAAAAGAACCAGCCATCATAGCAACCCAAAAAATATAATTTTCGGGTGAAACTAATCTACCAAGTACATTTATTGGAAGAAGAAATAGCATTAACCAGAATAAAAACATTGGTCGGCCAAGTTTAAATTTCTCTCTAAATAAATCTGATCCTATACCACCGAATAAATTTCCTAATATACCAAATACTACTACTACATATCCCGTATATTGAGCTATTTGTGCTCTATCAAAGCCTCTTTCTTTTACATACCAGACTTGATCATAAACAGCAGCACCTAAGACTAAATGATAAATAACTCCCCCATAAATACATAATGTAAGTGCTGGATTATCCTTTAAAGCCTTTGATAGATCTTTTCTAATTTGATTAAGGTTAATTTTTCTTTCACTTTTTTTGTCATTAATTGTTTTCCTGGGTGTTTCTTTCACAAAAAACATAATAGCCGCAAGTAAAAGACCTATAAAACCAAGAATATAAAAACACATTCTCCATCCAATTGTTGGACCTAAGTAGCCAGCAATGATTAAACTTAAGCCTGCACCTATAGGAATTCCCATATAATAAGCTCCAGTTACAAAACCCATTTTATTTTGAGGAAATCTATCACCTAATAAGGAAAGAGATGTAGGCGTTAAAATTGATTCTCCAACACCTATAAACATTCTAGGTAATAATAATCCAATAAACCCCCTAGCCGCCCCTGAAATTGCTGTTAAGGCGCTCCAAAGACCAACGCCAATAGCTATTAGTTTGGGTCTATGAAATTTATCAGCTAAAATTCCCATAAAAAGACCCATAATTGAATAAAAAAATAAAAATCCGAAGCCTGTTAATATTCCAAATTGAGTATTTGTTAGTGATAAATCTGGTATAATAAAATTTGCAAAACTTGCTAATAATTGACGATCAACAAAATTCATTACGTTCAAAATTATTAAAAAACATAAAAAAATATAATTGCTAGTTTCTTTTTTTTCTTTTTCTTTAGCTTTAGACATGATAATTTATATTAGATTAATTTTATTAAGTTGAATTTTGTAGCTATAGTCAAGAAAGATAAAAAATGAAAAATATAATTTTAGCTTTACTAATGATTGTTTTTATTCCTCTAGCGGTTAAATCTGAGGAAAGAATTTGTTTTAAAACACAAGATATTGAAAATATATTATTTAAAAAAGATCGATTAATCTTTGAAAACAGAAGAAATGTTAATTATTCACTTACCTGCAAAGGATCAAGACATTTAACTTTTCAACATCCATTAATAATTGAACCTGTAAAAATGGGCTATAAAATATGTTCAAATGACGTATTAAGACTGAAAAATTATTCATGCTTTATTGATAAAATTACTCTATTAAAAGAAGATAAGGATAAAAAAATATAATAATTTTAATATTTTAAATTAAAAAATTAATGTATTTTTATTTATGAATAAATTTTTTTTTCTAATTTTAGCTTTTATTGGTTTGTTTATTTTTATTAATTTATTTTTAGCAATAATAAACTGGGTTCTTGTTTTCTATTATGGGTTCTAGTCTTCTAAATCAAAAATTTCTAAGTTATTAAGCTCTTCATCCCACCCTGGTGTTAAATAGTGATCTATTTTTATAGATTTATCTATATTGTTATTTTCTTTTGATAATGCATCAACTTTTGCATCAACTTCGCTTTTAGCTTTTAGAATATCCTCTTCTGTAAGGTTTTCTGAAAAAATGTCAGCCAAGTGCAAAGCTTCATCCGACTGTTCTTTTGTGGGAGCTGTTATATGAAGAAAAAGAGCATCTTTTAATGCTTCGTATAGGTTTTTAGGGACTTTTTTTAAATCTTTATCCATTAAAAATCTTTAATTTTAAATTTTTTATTTCTTAGTTCTTTCTCAACTTCCTTTATGGCTCTATTAATTTCATCTTTTTTAAGATTTTTTTTTAAATCTTTATTATCTTTTCCTAATATTAATGCTGATTTAAGACCTAAAAAACTTTTATTACTAGCCAATTATTGATCCCCTTCTTTAACAAATATCCCGTCAACCATTCTTCCCTTTCGGTCTTTAATATCATTATAAGCTGTTTCTAAGCACTCTTCCATTGTAACACCTTGTCTTTCCATAATATTCAACATTACAACCATCATATCACCTAAATCATCTTTAACATCATTACCTTTACAAACACTATCACTTAATTCTCCAAGTTCTTGCATAAGCTTTAAAACCTGATCTTTATCAGTGCTTCCTTCAATTAAATTTCTATCATGATGCCATTTGATGATTAATTTTGTTAATTCTTCCATAAGATACTCCATTTAGAATCAAATATTAGATTATTGGAGTAAAAAACATAGTCAAGTAATCAGAACGTAAATAAAATTAACTTCTTTTGTTTGATTCCATAGAAATTATGCTGTTAGAAAATTTTTGAAGCTTGATTGTACTGATTAAGCTTTTTTCATGATTTTTGCTAACAAAACTTTTGATTTCGATGTCAGCGTATTTGTGATTGGTTTTGCTGTGATGCATTTCATCTTCTCTTACCCTTACAATCAAATCAGAAAGTTTAGCATTAGAACAAAGATCATAATAGTCGATAGCTATTTGTGGTGCATTTATATTTTCTATTTCACCATTTTCTATCATATTTAGATATTCCGTATAACTTGTAACAGCCTCTTCTTCAAAAAAGGCAATCATTCTATGAGCGGTTCTTGGGAAAAGAATAAACATTCCAAAATAAAAAATTGAAAAAAATACTTGGGCAATAAGCACTAACCTTCTTTCAAGCCAATTAGGTTTTGCTATTTCAATAAAAAACATTAAATGCATTCTCTCATTTTCTGCTTCAGAGAGCATTTCATTAATATAACTTCCTAAACCAGTTTTCATATTTCGAAGACTTTTAAAATGCATCCAAACTCCAGCAACCATACCAGGCACACCAGCTATAGTTTCTAGTACAACAGCTCTATGACCATATCTTTTTGCAAAAAATCTATCAGCAATAAATCTAAAAAATTTAGTCATAGAGTGGGCAAAATAATCCGACTTTTTGTTATATTTTAATTTGTTCATATTGTTTAAATAAACAAAATTATTATTTTTTGAAAGTGTCAGATTGACGCAATATAATACTTGTATGAAATTCTTTTGTTAAAGAGCTGCACCAAACTCAAATAAAATACCATCAGGACCCTGAGTAAACATAATTACCGCCAAATTACCAATATTATATGGTTCAATAAAAATCTTACCACCCCTTTTTAAAACCTCATTTCTAGAAAAAGGAATATCCTTCACGACAAATTGGATTAATGACATTCCCAGAATTTCATCTGGCATTCCAATATATTTTTTCTTAGAATTCTCTAATTCATAAATTCCAATTATTGTTTTACCCATCTTAAAGTCAAATAAACCTTGTTCATTCTTTATGGCCTCAAAGCCCAATACATCTCGAAAATATTTATTTGCCTCTTGTCTACTTGAAACATTTACTGAAATTTTTGAAAAATTATATTTATAATTTTCTAATTCTTTTTCCATAAAGATGATTTCAATTAAGTTTTTTTCAAAATCCATAATTTCAAAACTTATTAAATTTGTATTATCTTTTCGAAATTCTCTAAAATTATTAAGTTTAATGTTATTTTTTTCTAATTTTTCAATTAAGGCTTTCTTATATTGTATTGGAAAATATAATGTGAGTTTTGAAATTCCATAGAATTTATCAGGTTTTTCTTTTATTAATGATTTGCTCTCCTCGTTAACAATGAATTTTAATTCGGACTCACCTCCAATATAACGTATCATTAAGCGATTTCCGGGTAGATTAATATCTGAAATTCTTTTTAAACCAATAAGGTCACCATAAAATTGTTCAACATAATCTTTATTAGAAGATGAAAAAACTAAATTTAAATGATCATCAACTGAGCCGAAGTGAAATTCCTTGATAATTATTTTAAGATTTAAATTCTTACTAACATCTTCAATTCCACCAATATTCTTAATATTAGTGTAGCCTAATTCTTCTAAAATTAATTTTGCCTTTCCCGATCTATTACCACTTCTACAGTATAGTAAAATTTCTTCGTTATTATTTTTAGTATATTTACCAATATTTTTTGAAAGATTTTTTAAAGGAATGTGAATTGCACCATCTATAAAGCCAGTATCCCACTCTTGTTTAGTTCTAACATCAATCATGATCGAATAAGCTTCGCTAATTAACGAGATAGAAAAAACTAATGCAATGATTAAACTTTTAAAATTAAGCATCTATATAACCTTCATTACTTTTAAATTAACCCAGGGCTCTTATATGTTGAATGTAATAAGCATTCAATATCTTAATTTGTTAATGACCAATTAATGAAATTCCTTCAGCAAAAAATATTCTTTTTATATCTATAAAAAGAAAAGTAAGAGCTAAAAGAATTAAGAGAACTTCAATTACCAGCATTTTTTTATTTTGTTTCTTAAAATTAAAAAAAATTATTATTGGAATTAGAAGTACTAAAAAAAATGGTAGAAATGGAATATTAAATAAAAACTCCATATCGATATATAATCCTTATTAATATAAAAAAGTTAATAAATTTTTTACTATTGGATGAAATTGAATTCAATATTAATATTATTATGAGGAGAGAAAAATGAAAAGTGCAGTTGAGGTAATAAAAAAATTCTGGGAAATTCAGGATGAGGGTGACTATACAAAAGTAATTGACCTTTTTTCTGAAGATGCATTATTTGAAGATCCTGTTTATGGCAATTTTAATGGTAAAGCTGAAATATTAGAGTTTATGAAAAAAATGAATAAAGAAATGAGTTCAAGGAATATAACTTTTAGGGCTATAAGAATAGATGGTGGCGGTGATGTTGCATGGACACAGTGGATTGCAGATACTCCAGACGGAGAAATAGAAGGTTGTGGCCTTTATAAGGTAGAGAATGGTCTTATGACTTATTATAAAGACTATATGAATGCCCCTTCTAACTCAAAAGAGGATTAAATTAATTATTTTTAAAAATTTAACTGAGTTTAATGTTTTAGAGAATAGGAAATTATAGTGAAAAATAGCAAACAAAAATTATTATTTTTTATTTCAATAGTTTTTATATGTTCAATTTTTATTGTAGCACTTGATTTAGTTCTACCTTTTTTTGAAAATATAATAAATTTCTTAACAACTAATTCTATATTAACCTCATTAATTCTTTTGATTTTAATTTTGTATAAATCTTATAAAAAAAATTATGACTTAATTTTTTTCATTTCCATAGGACTTCTTACTGGGTTTTTAATGTCATTTTTATATTTATAGTTATTTTATCTGGCTACACTATAAATTTATTTTAGAGAAAAGAGACAAAGAATCTAATAATAAAATCTATAGTAAAACCAAAAAGTAAAATTACAAAAAGTAAACTAGCTATAATAAATAGCTTACCTCCAAAACTGAAATCCCAAATTTTTTTTCCTTGTTTTTTTACTTCTTCTTTAAATTTTGGAGATACAAAATTTAAAAAACTCCAAATTAAAGTTAAGCCTATTGAGCCAAGGAATAAAACAAACCCATTAAAAATTTAAAATCCTATTTATAAAAAATTAAGCTTCCTAGTTATTAGTCTTAAGCTTTTTTTTATTATTTCTAGCAACAGCAAGTATAATTAAAAATCCTATTAATTTTATAGAAATTATTAAAGGTAGATAGGGTATATTTTGCTCTGATAAATAAAGAAACATTCTCTCTCCAAAAAAATAAATCAACCTTTATTAGATATAATTATCTTTTCAAGATTAGCAAGGATATAGGCTGCGACAAATAAATTAATAATTCTAATATCTGTTTGTCATATTATTTTTGTATGATTTTTTCTCTTTTTTTTCATCGACTTCATTTGCGTTATCTTTTTCAATATGCTCATGAGATGCAGCTGCATGAGCTTCTGCATCACCACAATGTGCTAAAACATTCCCAGAAAATGACATCAATAAAACTAATAAACTGAGTGTAGCTAATTTACTCATAGTAAGTACTCCATTTGTATTTTTCACTCTATTATCATAATAAAAAAATAATTTTTGGTAAAGATAATCTCTCTAATTACAATTAAGCTGAAATTTTGAGGAAACTTTTAGATTTAATCCCTGTTGCTTCTTTTTTATAAATGTTAAAATTTCCTAGCAGGAGGAAATTATGAAAAGAGTATTATGTGGTTTAGTTGTCGCAATAATGATGACTGGAAGTGTTTATTCATGCGAAACACCTGAAGAATTAATGAATAATTATTTTAATGATTTCAATGCACAGGATATAATAATGATTGAAAGAAATTTTTCATTTCCATTAATGGTTTTACAGAATGGTAAAAAAACTATTCATAATGATATTTCTACTTTCTTAAATTTTGAAAAAATTAAAAAAACTGGATGGAATAAGTCAGTGATTAATTCCTTAACACTTCCTATAAAAAAGGATAAATCAGCTATTACACAGCTAAATTTTTCAAGACTTAACAATAATGGGAATGTCTACTTAACATCAGATGTAAATTATATTCTTATAAAGGAAAATGAGCATTGGTATATTTCAGGTATTATAATTGATAACGATATTCCTCTCGGTATAGAAAATAATTAATCGGAGGAACTTATGAAGAAAATATTATTTAGTTTAGTTATCTCCTTAATGATGACTGGAAATGTATATTCAAATGAAGCAGATATTAAAAAAATAAAAGATAAGCATAACGAATATTATAAATATTTATTTGAAAATGATATGAATAGCTTAGCTAAATTATTTTCTTATCCAGCTCTTTTTAAGGGTTTTGTAAGTAAAGTACAGATTGCAAAAAATGAAAAAAATATAATAAGTATTTACCAAAACCTCATAAAAGCAGCTCCTCAATCGAAATTTGTTGAAATGGGCAGGGATTATTCTGAAATAAACACATCAATTGAGGATAAATCAATACTTAAAATGCGAGAAGATACCTATCTGTTGATAGCAAAATATACTCAAAGAGATAAGAGTGATGACTCATTGATTTTCTCCGGAAGAGCATCTTATTTATTTATAAATAATAATGGTGAATGGTTAATATCGGGAGTTTTCTAATTTTATACCTTGGTGAGCCCTGCAGGGGTCGAACCTGCGACAAGCTGATTAAAAGTCAGCTGCTCTACCAACTGAGCTAAGGGCCCTAAAACCAAGATATAGTGAGTCTTTTAATCAATTAAAACGACCAAATCAATTTAAAAATTTAACATTATTAATTTTAATAAAATTTTTAATTGATATATTTGTAGCAAAATTGATTTTATGTGTTAAATTTTTTTTATGCTTTTAAATCTTAAAAAATTTTTATTAATGTCATTTTTTTTCGTCCTTTTGAGCTCTTGTTCAACAGTCGAAAAAATTAATGAAACTATTTCAGAAAAAATAAGTATCCTTAAACCTGCTGAAAAAGAAACACCAGATGTTGCAGGTAAGCTTGTATGTGCTGCAGCAGGTATTGAAACAGATGAATGCGTTGAGGCAGTTAAAACCGAAAATGAAGAAATAAATTCAGATGAAATTGATTTAGAAGTATCAAATGATAATTCTACGTTTACTAATCAAGAATTAAATCAAGAAGAATCACTATTAAAATAAAATTCCTCTTTAAAATCCTCAAATTTATCACTTTCAATAGCTTTTCTTATATCAGTCATAAAGTTTTTATAATAATTAAGATTATGAGAAGATATAATTAAACCACCAAGAGGTTCTTTCGACTTTATTAGATGATGAATATATCCACGTGAAAATCTGTTAGAAAAACTAAAATTTGATGATTCATCTAAAGGTCTATTATCATTTTCAAAGATCTTGTTTTTAAGGTTTAAAGTTCCATTTTTGCAATAAGCATGTCCATGTCTTCCCTCCCTTGTAGGGATAACACAATCAAATATATCAATACCCTCTGATACAGCCTCAATAATATTTTCTGGTTTACCTACACCCATTAAATATCTTACCTTATCATCTGGTAATGAAGGAACAGTATATTTTAGCACTTCGATCATTTTGTCGTGCCCCTCACCTACAGCTAAACCACCAACTGCATAACCATCAAAATCTATATTAATTGTTTCTAGTGAGGATTTAATTCTTAAATCTTCATATGTGCTTCCTTGAACTATACCAAATTGAGCATCAGATCTATTTTTTGAATTCAAATAAGTCTTTCTGGCTCTTTCAGCCCATTCTAAAGATAAATTCATAGATTTCTCTGCATCATTATAGGATGAAGGAAAAGGCGTACATTCATCCAAAACCATTTGAATATTTGAGCCAATAACGTTTTGAGTTTCCACGACATTTTCTGGAGTTAATTCATGTGAAGAACCATCAATATGTGATTGAAATATAACACCTTTCTTTGATATTTTTCTTAATTTAGATAATGACATAACTTGAAAACCACCGGAATCCGTCAAAATGGGCTTATTCCAGTCCATAAATTTAGTGAGATTTGTAAACTCTTTAATTATTTTTAACCCAGGCCTTAAAATATTATGATACGTGTTACTTAGTATCATATCGTAGCCAATCTCTTCAATTATATTAATTGGAGTTGATTTTATAGCACCTTGGGTGGCAACAGGCATAAATGCTGGCGTTTTGATATCTCCTAAAGATGTTTTTATAGTACCAGAACGGGCTTTTTTATCTTTTTTTTCTAGTATAAATTTATACTTAGACATTTTATTTCTCTAAGAGACATGCATCACCATATGAATAAAACCTATATTTATTTTTTATAGCGTGATTATAAGCATTTAACATTTTATTTGTTCCCATTAATGCACAAATCAAGATAAATAATGATGATTTTGGAAGATGAAAATTAGTAATTAATGCATCAATTGAGTTAATATCAATTCCTGGGTAAATAAACTTATTAGTTTTCATATTTATCGCTTTAAATTCTCCATTTTGAAAAGAAGTTTCAAGGGTCCTTAGTGCAGTAGTTCCAACACATATAATTCTATTATTTTCTGATTTTTTAGCTTTATTTAGAATTTTGGCTGTTTTACTCGACAAATAGCAGTACTCACTATGAAGAGTATTTTCTTTTACATTATCATCCCTTAAAGGAAGAAATGTTCCTAAACCTATATTTAGTGTTAATTTTTCAATTCTTACACCTTTTTGTATTATTTTTTCAATTAAATTATCTGTAAAATGCAAACCAGCTGTTGGAGCAGCAATAGACCCCTCTTTATTTTGGAAAACTGTTTGATAATCATTATTATCCTCATCATTTAGAGCTCTTTTTGAAGTGATATATGGTGGAAGCATAACATCACCCTTCTCTTTTAAAATATTTATAAATTTTTCATTATCTGAAGCAAAATCAATGGTTACTTCACCCTCATTTTTATCAATTATCTGGGCAAAAAGATCATAAAATTTATCATTATCATTTTTAAAAAAAATTAAATCGTTTTTATTAATTTTTCTTGCTGGCTTTGCTAAAGCTTTCCATTGACCGTTTTCTTTGTTTTTAAAAAAAGTAAACGATATTTTAGTTAATTCTTTCTCAGCATTTACTTTAAATCCAATTATTTTAGACGGAATAACTTTTGTATCATTTACTACTAAAACATCACCATCATTTAAGAAATTAGTTAACTGGCTAAAGGTAGTGTCCTCAAAGGAATCAGATGAATTAACCCTTAAAAGTTTTGAACTATCTCTGGGTTTTGCAGGATTTAAAGCTATTAATTCATCGGGAAGTTTAAAATCAAAGTCAGAAAGCTTCATTAATTATTTTCAGATAGCCTAATAGAAACAATTTTATCTGGAAACTCTGGTGGCTCTCCTCTAACAATTTTATCAATAAACTCCATACCCTCTTTAACTCTACCAAATACAGTATATTGATTATTTAAGAAAGACGCCTCTTGAAAGCATATAAAAAATTGAGAGTTAGCACTATCTGGGTGTTGGGATCTAGCCATTCCAAGTGTACCTCTTTCAAAAGGAGTTGGAGTAAACTCAGCTCTAATATCAGGTAAATCAGAGCCGCCCATACCCGTTCCTGTTGGATCTCCAGTTTGGGCCATAAAACCTTCAATAACTCTATGAAAAATTATGCCATCATAAAATCCTTCACCTACAAGAGTTTTAATTTGTTTCACATGATTTGGTGCAATATCTGGAAATAATTCAATTATAACGCTTGCTGTAGGAGAATCTTCACCTGGATCTGTTACCTTTTCATTTTGAGTAATTACCATAGTTATAATGTTGTCGTTATTTTCGGCCATAATTTCTCCATTTGTTAAAAATAAAAGAATAAATATATACAATAATTTTATAATTTTCATTTCTAAGACTTTGTTTTTAATTGATTTTTTATACTATCACTTACAAAACCAGTTACATCTCCGCCCATTAATGAAATTTGTTTTACAAGTGACGAATGAATAAAACTAAATTCTGGTTTTGACATTAAAAATATTGTTTCTAAGTCAGGGCACATAACAGTATTCATTCCTGCCATCTGAGCCTCATAATCATAATCAACTGGTCCTCTCACACCTTTAATAAGTGAAATTGCGTCATATTTTCTAGCTAAATCCACAACTAAACCCTCAAAACATTCTACCGTAACTTTATTATTTTTTGGTAAATTTATTTCATTTACTTCATTTTCAATCATTTCAACACGTTCTTGAGGAGTGAAAAGGGTTTTTTTATTTTGATTTACACCAACGGCAATAACAACTTCGTCAAAAATCTTTAAACTTCTTAACAAAATATCTCTATGACCAAGTGTAAATGGATCAAATGATCCAGGATAAACGGCAAGAGTCATTATTAATCCTCCTCACTATCATGTTCTACAACTCTTTCAACACTAACAACAGAGGAATCTTCACTAATATTAAATATTTTAACACCTTGAGTATTTCTTCCCATTATTCTAATGCCTGAAACAGGGCAGCGAATTAACTGACCATTATCATCAATAAGCATTATTTCATCATTTTCGTCAATTGGGAACGATGAAACCATATCTGAGTTTGATTTAGTCAACATCATACTAATAACACCTTTCCCCCCTCTATTCGTTAACCTATATTCGTAAGAAGAAGTTCTTTTTCCTTGACCGTTGGATGCTACAGTTAAAATGACCTGTTCTTTTGCAGCTAATTCTGCATACCTTTCTGTTGATAATTCTAAACTGACATCTTCATCAGCAATATTCTCTTCGGTATCATCTTTAGCTCTTCTCATGATAGAAGATGCCTTAAGATAAGCCCTAAACTCATCTGTTTCTCCCTCAACATGGTTTAAAATTGACATTGCCATAACACTATCATTTTTATCTAGTTTAATACCTCTTACACCTGTAGAGGAGCGTGACGCAAAAACCCTTACTTTATCAACTGAGAATCTAATACACTGACCCTTCTTTGTTGCTAGAAGAATATCGTTATCATCCGTACAAGTTTGAACAGAAATTATTGACTCACCTTCTGACGGTTTCATTGCTATTTTACCATTTTTATTAATTCTAAGAAAATCTGATAAATTATTTCTTCGAATGCCACCTGTAGAAGTAGCAAACATCACATACAAGTCCTTCCAGTCATCTTCATTTTCAGAAAGAGGCATTATAGTTGTAATAACCTCTCCCTCGGATAATGGTAAAAGATTTATAAGTGCTTTACCCTTTGCTTGAGGACTGGATATGGGTAAAAGATAAGCTTTTAACTTGTATACCATTCCCGTTGATGAGAAAAATAAGATTGGTTGATGAGTATTAGCTACAAAAATATTTGTAACAAAATCCTCATCTTTTGTTTGCATACCAGACCTACCTTTTCCACCTCTATTTTGAGATCTATAAGTAGAAAGGGGTACTCTTTTAATATAACCTGAATGACTTACTGTAACAGCCATTTCTTCTTTTTTGATTAAATCTTCATCCTGAACATCATCTATATAATCCACTATCTCTGTTCTTCTTGGGATTGAGAAATTATCTTTAATTTCAGTTAATTCTTTTTTTATTATATCAATAACTTTTTCTTTACTCTTTAATGTAAGGAGATAATCTTCAATATTTTTTTTCAATTCATCCATTTCATTTTCGATATCTTCTTTTCCAATTGCAGTAAGTCTTTGAAGTCTAAGTTCTAATATTGCCCTTGCTTGTTCATCTGAAAACTCACAGAGGCCTTTTTTTGATAGGCTGTGACGAGGATCATCTATAAGTTCAATCAATGATTTTACATCTTTTGCAGGCCATTCTTTTTTCATTAATTTTTCTTTAGCATCAGATGGGCTTTTTGATGAACGTATAAGTTTAATGATTTCATCAATATTTGAAACTGCTATTGCTAAACCAACTAAAATATGAGCTCTATCTCTTGCTTTATTTAAAAGAAATTTAATTCTTCTGGTAACTACCTCTTCTCTGAAATCTAAAAAACACTCTAATAATTCTTTTAAATTTAACGTTTTTGGATTTCCTCTATCAAGAGCAACTGTATTTGCACCAAAAGAGGTCTGTAATTGAGTATATCTATACAATTGATTTAAAATTACATCTGGTACAGCATCTTTTCTTAGCTCAATGTAAATTCTCATCCCATTTCTGTCGCTTTCATCTCGGAGATCTGTTATTCCATCTATAGTTTTTTCACGAACAAGTTCTGCAATCTTTTCTATAAGGGATACTTTATTAAGTTGATATGGTATCTCTGAAATGATTATTGCTTTCTTATCTTTTGGAAGATCTTCAATTGAGACTTTACCTCTAATTATTATTGAACCTTTTCCAGTTGAATAAGCACTTCTTGAACCAGATTGGCCTAAGATTATTCCACCGGTAGGAAAGTCTGGACCCGGTACAATTTCTATTAATTCATCGATAGAAGCTTCTGGTTTATCTAAAAGTAATAAACACGCATCAGTGATTTCACCTAAATTATGTGGAGGAATATTCGTTGCCATGCCAACAGCAATACCACCAGCACCATTTACAAGCAGATTAGGAAATTCAGCTGGTATTACAATAGGTTCAGATTCTGAGTTATCGTAGTTTTCTTGAAAATCAACTGTCTCTTTATCAAGGTCATTAAGCAAGTGCTGGCTTATTTTTTCCATTCTTACTTCTGTATAACGCATTGCAGCTGGAGGGTCTCCATCTACGGATCCAAAGTTACCCTGCCCCTCAATAAGGGGTAAGTGCATAGAAAAAGGTTGAGCCATTCTTACAAGTGCATCATAAATGCTTTGATCACCATGAGGATGGTATTTACCTATTACATCACCGACTACACGAGCGGATTTTCTATATGGTTTGTTCCACTCATAGTTATTTTCATACATTGAATAAAGTATTCTTCTGTGTACTGGTTTTAAACCATCACGCGCATCGGGTAATGCTCTCGAGACTATTACACTCATTGCGTAATCTAGATAAGATTGACGCATTTCTGTGTCTAAGTTGATATTAGAAATTTCGGAATTTTCATCTATTATGTCTGACATAAATACCCTTTAAAGGAATGATTTAAAACGAATCAAATCATAAAAAAATATGTCAGTATTTTAACACTTTTAAGCTCTTGCATCAATTAATTAAGAATAATAGAAATTAAAAATTATATATAGAAAACAATGACTTAAAAAGGAATATCGTCATCCATATCAGAACTAATAGATGTAGATTCACTAGATATTGAGTCATTACCAAAATCTGAGGAAGAATTATCATTTCTACCTCCAAGCATAGTCAAGTTTCCATTAAAATTTTGAAGAACTACCTCTGTAGTATATTTTTCAATACCATCTTTATCTTCCCATTTTCTTGTCTGTAATTGACCTTCCAAAAAGACTTTTGAGCCCTTTTTTAAATACTGTTCTGCAATTCTAACAAGACCTTCATTAAATATAACTATTCTATGCCATTCTGTCTTGTCACGTCTTTCACCAGAGTTTTTATCTTTCCAGCTTTCTGTTGTGGCTATTGAAAAAGTACACAACGACCTTCCGTCTTGAGTACTTCTTACTTCTGGATCATTCCCTAAATTACCTATAAGCATTACCTTATTCAAACTACCTGCCATAAAAAACTCCAATATTTATAATATATATAAC
>TARA_B100000674_G_scaffold251882_1_pt1 | contig 28254 bp, 26 predicted proteins | sample TARA_B100000674 | Tara Oceans TARA_B100000674 (sample SAMEA2622759) | marine metagenome | biome: marine biome (ENVO:00000447); feature: surface water layer (ENVO:00002042); material: "saline water (ENVO:00002010), including plankton (ENVO:xxxxxxxx)" | depth 5 m | reverse complement strand
TATATTTATATTAAGATTACAGATTCCGTAAATTGTTTTGCCTTTGACAGCGTTTTTATAGGTGTTTATGAGTATAACGTCAATTATGAAAATGATTTGAGTATTTGCTTAAACGATTCGATTGAAGTTGTTCCTATTGGTTATGAGAATTACGATTCTGTTTTTTTTAGTTGGGGTCCAAGTCCACTTTTACTCAGTTCCAGTAATGACACTAATGCAGTCTTTCATGGTTTTGTTCCAGGAACATATTCTGTTCCAGTAACTTCTACGTCAGCATATTCCTGTACAGATACCGACTATGTCGACATTACAATTGCAAATTTTGATACTTCTTCTATAATAAGCGTAACTACAAATTTTGATACTTTGATTAACAATCAAACAGCTATACTTACGGTTCTTCCAGACGGTTTAAGCTATGATTGGAATCCGAATGGTTCTGTTCTCAATATTTATGACAATAAAGCAGAAGTAGTTATAGAGGAAAGTACCTTGTTTACGGTTGAAATCAACGATCCACAGGTTAATCATTGTTTTAGACGAGATTCGGTTTACATTGTTTTCATAGATTCTAAATGTGAAGAGCCTTACATTTATGTGCCAAATGCATTCAGCCCAAATGGTGATGGTGAAAATGATGTTTTATTTGTTCGAGGCAACAACATCACCGATCTTTATTTTGCTGTATTTAACCGTTGGGGAGAAAAAGTATTTGAAACTAATGATCAATCAAAGGGATGGGACGGGTATTACAATAACAGAAGTTCTGATCCTGCAGTTTTCGATTATTACTTAAAATACGAGTGTGAAGGTGGTAGAAAGCATTTCCAAAAAGGAAATGTTACTTTAATTCGTTAATTTAACGATGGAGAATGAGCGAAGTTTCCAAGGAATGAATTTTCGTGCCCTGATTTATCAATTGTTTCATTCCAAAGTCCTTTTTTTTGATCTGCAAAAATATATTTATTTTCAAAATGACCGATTATCCAGGATTGTTTTTCAAATTCCCCTTCAAGCTGATTTTTTTCCCAACCGGAATAACCAATGAAAAACTTAATGTTATCAGGGTTTAATAGCTTTTTTTTGTGTAATTCCTGAAGTTCTGAAAATTCTCCTCCCCAAAATAAACCATCACCAATTTCAACGGAATTTGGCAATTGAGTACCTAAAGTATGTACATAAAACAATAGTGTTTCATCTACAGGCCCGCCATAATACATTTTTTGTTTGCAGCCTTTTAATTCAGGAATGGCTTCTTGGACTTCAAACCCCGTAGGTTGGTTTAAAATAAAACCCATAGCGCCATTTTTGGAATGGTCGGCCAAAAATATAACCGATCGCTCAAAAACAGGTCCAATTAAAAATGGATCAGCAATTAAGATTTTTCCTTTATGAAAAGCTTTAGATGAACTCATTGGGGTAAATATAGATTATTTTACGTTTACCTAGTAATGAATTGTTTCATTGGAGAGAATGCGAATTGATTTGTTGATAAAGTCTTGTGAAAACATAGCATAATCTTTAAACCTTTGTTTACTTTGTAAAATAATTAAAACAACACGAATGACTGATTTTATAAATGAAATTAGAAACCGACATGATTTGTTTTACAAAGTGTTTCTTTTCCTTTCATCTATTTTTTTGATTGTTTATTTGTTTCCCAAGGAAGCAACGTTTAAATATAATTTCCAGCGAAATCAACCTTGGAAATATGAAACATTAACTGCTCCATATGATATTCCTGTTTACAGAACAGAAACCGAAATCGAAAAAAACAGAAAGGAAGTAATAAGAAATAAGAAGTTTTATTTTGATTTCGATCAACAAAAGGCACAGGAAAAAGAAAATATGTTTGTGCGAGAGCTGGATGGAAGCTGGGATTCTTTCTATGAGAAAAACAAGAGTTTAATGGGTTTTTTTAAAGGCGATAAACTAAAAAAAAACAGTTCCGAAAAGAAAAAAAATATTTACAAAAATGCGGGGCAAAAAATCATCAAGTATGTTTACAGTAGGGGAGTTGTTGAGTTGTCCAAAGAAGTGAATCAACTTGGAGATTCTGCGAAGTTTTATGTAAAACGAAACAATTATTATGCGGCTACATTTTTAAATGATTTATTTACCCCGAAAACTGCATTTGAATATGCCGAAAATACAATTGCCCAAAATAAAAACATCAAAGCGGACTACCTTCGCGATTTGCTGGAGCAAGTATTTAATAAAAATTCATCCAACATAAGTTATAATAATAAGGAAACAAATCGAGTTTTAAATCAGGAACTCGAAAAGATTGTTTTAATGGAAAGAACCATTAAAAAAGATTATCTCATTATAGAAAAGGGTGCTCCAATTGACGAGGAAAATTTTAAAGTATTAAAGTCTTTTGAGGCTAAATACAAGAGCAAAAAAACATCTAACCTAAGTAAGTATACTATTGGTGTTGGTCAAACCCTTTTGGTGGCTATTTTGATGACGTGTTTATTTCTTTATTTGCGTTTCTTCAGAAGGAAATTTTTAGAGAATAATAAAAATTTAGTTTTTATGCTCTTTGTAATTACTGCTTTTGTCGTGCTAACAACCCTCGGATTGCGGTATGAATTGTTTAATGTATATATTGTTCCTATTTGTTTGGCGCCTATAATAGTAAGATCTTTTTTTGATACACGTACAGCTTTTTTTGTTCATCTGGTTATCGTTCTTTTACTGGGATTTATAGTGCCCAACGGATTTCACTTCATTTTTCTACAATTGGTAGCTGGAATGATGGGCATCTATGGTTTTGCCAACTTTAGAAATCGATCTCAACTTTTTTTAACAACATTTATTATTGCATTATCCTATGCAGTTTGTTACATAGCATTAAATATTATTATTGAGGGTGGTTTTTCGGAAATCGATTGGTTAACAATCGGATATTTAGGGATATCAGCGTTACTTACATTGTTAGCTTATCCTTTAATTTATGCTTTTGAAAAGGTTTTTTCCTTTATATCAGATGTTACACTTTTAGAGTTAGCTGACACTAATAATAAACTGTTACGTGAGCTATCAAGAAAGGCTCCAGGTACATTTCAGCATAGTTTACAGGTCGCTAATTTAGCTGAGGCTGCTACGGGTATAATTGGAGGAAACACGCTTCTTATTCGAACGGCTGCTTTGTATCACGACATTGGTAAAATGGAAGCGCCAATGTATTTTATTGAAAATCAGAGTACCGGATTAAATCCGCATGATGAATTAAGCTATGAAGAAAGTGCTCAGATTATTATTAATCATGTTTCAAAGGGTATAGAAATAGCTAAGAAAAATGGTGTTCCTGATAAAATTATTGATTTTATTCGAACGCATCATGGAACAACAAAAACTGCTTATTTTTTCAAGATGTACATGAAAGAAAATCCTGATATACCCGAAGAGGAGGTAACGGAGCTGTTTACTTACCCTGGTCCTATTCCTTTTAGTAAGGAGAGTGCAGCCTTAATGATGGCTGATTCAGTTGAAGCGGCCTCGCGAAGTTTAAAAGAGCCTGATGTTCAGAACATAGAAGTTTTGGTTGAAACAATCATCAGTAATCAAATTAAAGAAGGTCAATTTGAGAATGCAGACATTACACTCCGAGACATAAGGTTGATTAAGAAAATGTTTAAGAAAATGCTGATGAATATTTATCATGTAAGAATTGAGTATCCGCATTGAATGTAATTATTAATCAAAAACGATAATGATGAAAGTACAATTCTGGGTAATTGGGAAAACAACAGATACATATTTACTTCCTGGTTTGAATGATTATTTAAAACGTTTGAGAAGATATTGCCAATTCGATTATATTGAACTTCCTGCCGCTAGAATTGGCAAAAATGCTACAGAAATTGAAATAAAGAATAAAGAGGAAAAAGCTGTTTTAGAAAAACTTCAGAAAAGCGATTATCTTATTTTACTGGATGCAAGGGGGAATGAATACTCTTCTGAAAGCTTCGCTTCTTTTTTGTCCAACCATCAAATGAGAGGTACAAAAAATCTTATATTTTTAATTGGAGGAGCATACGGGTTCAGTGATCATGTTTATAAAAGGGCCGATGGTCAATTTTCTCTATCCAAAATGACTTTCACTCATCAAATGGTTCGGTTGATTTTTTTGGAACAGTTGTATCGAGGATTCACAATAACGAGAGGGGAAAAGTATCACCATTAAACAACTCGTTTCTCATTCTTTTTTCATTCTAATTTTATACTTCTATTTTAATTATATTCGTTGAGTTATTTCGGTAAAAATATTTTTTATGAATTATAACATGATTGCACTCAATGATGACTTGGAGGGAGGGAGAAAAGTTGTTGAGGTAGAAATACAAAGTGATATAATTAGTTTTACTCTGAATGAAAAGGAGTTTAGTTGGCCCATAAGTGATTTAGAGTTCCAGATAGGTGGCGCTTCAAAAGGATTGATTTATATCAAGAATTCTAATTTTTCTTCCATTATTTTATATACTAGAGACAAAAAAATTTTAAAGAATGAGTTTGTAGTTCAACATCCCAATATTCTTAAATCATCAAAAAAAATTAGTGGATTTTATAATCAAAGAAAAGTATTCTATAGCTCTTTACTTCTTTTTTTGATTGCTTTACCGATAGTTTTCTACGCATTTCGATCCTCTATTATAAAAAGTATAGCAAATAGAGTTCCTGTTGAATGGGAGATTAAGGCAGGTAATAAGCTTTTTGAAACGTTGAAAAATCAATACGATATAATTGAGGACAGTTCACTTTCGGCAAGATTTGACACGATGTTTATACCTTTGGTAAATGCAGCAGGAACACCTGATATTGATTATCAATTTTATTTGTGTTCGGATCCATCTCTAAATGCATTTGCTCTTCCCGGGGGACATATTGTTATAAATTTAGGTACAATTAATAAAATTGAGCGTATTGAGGAACTATATGGTGTTATTGGGCATGAGATAGCTCATGTAACACAGCGTCACCACCTCAGAGGGGTAATCAGTAACTTAAGTACATTTTTAATTTTTCAAGGACTTTTAGGAGATGAAGCGGGTCTAATAGGTGCTATAGGTGAATCAGCTGGTCGATTAGAATCTTTGTTTTACAGTAGAAGTTTTGAAAGAGAGTCTGATGAGATAGGATTTAATTATATGAAAGAAGCTCATATTGATCCAAAAGGTATGGTAGAGTTTTTTGAAAGAATAAAGAGAGAATATGAAATTGACGAAAATTTATTAGTACAAGAAGATGAAATGGTAAAAGATTCGACCCAGTTTGAATCAACTTCTTTGGATAAAATCAAGAGTTTTGTAAGTACTCATCCAAATATTGATGAAAGGATTGAATATTTAAATAAAAGGATTTGTGATGAAATGGTTTCTTTTGAATCGAAAGATTTTGAGTTAGATAAATTTCAAAAATATATACAACAAAAAATAAAATAAATCATGGAATTTAAAATTGTAGGAAAGCCCGCTTTTGCCTATGTAGACGTTTACATAGAGCCTGGTGAAAAGTTTGTAGCAGAAGCAGATGCAATGGCAAGTATGTCTTCTCAGTTGGATATGAAAGCAAAACTCAATGGTGGCTTACTTAAGGGATTAGTAAGGAAGTTTTTGGGCGGTGAGAGTCTTTTTATTAATCACTTTCAGAATAATGGAAACGATAAAATGAGACTAACTTTAACTCAATCGACTCCAGGAGATATCATGCAAAAAGAAATAAATGGAGAAATTATTTATTTGCAACCAGGGGCATATATCTGCTCAACAAAAGATGTAAAGGTAAAAACCGTGTGGGCCGGATTTTTGTCATGGATTGGAGGAGAGGGTTTATTTCGGTTAAAAGTTTCAGGTAATGGCACCTTTTTTTTTGGAGCATATGGTTGCTTAATCGAAAAGGAAATAAATGGAGAGTATATTGTTGACACCTCCCACCTCGTTTCTTATTCACCTGGAATGAAAATAAAACAGCAACTTTCAGGAAATTTAATCTCGAGTATAACAAGTGGTGAGGGTTTGGTTACTCGAATTGAAGGTCAAGGTAAAATCATTGTTCAAACCAGAAGTATTAGTGGTTTGACAAGTTGGTTAAATCGATATTTATATTAAGTTATGCAAATAGATATTCAAATGGGGCCAGGGAGTTCCGCAGCAAAAGTAAGCTTAGAGCCAGGCGAGATATTAACTGCAGAGGGCGGAGCAATGATCGCTATGAGTGGTGATATGTCAATGACAACCACTACGCATAAAAAGAAATCAGGAGGTATTATGAAAGCATTAAAAAGAGTAATATCAGGAGAGAGTTTTTTTATGAATCACTATGAGCCAGGACCAAATGGTGGTGACGTGTTTTTGTCTACTGCACTGCCTGGCGATATGAAGGTTATGGATTTAAATGGTCAGGGATTAATAGTTCAAGGAGGTTCGTACGTTGCTTCATCTCATGATATAAATGTTGATTTCAGTTGGCAAGGCTTTAAATCTGCTTTCTCAGGGGAGGGCTTATTTTGGTTGAATATTAACGGTATAGGTAAGGTTGTTGTCAATTCTTTTGGAGCAATTTATCCGATTGAAGTTAATGGAGAGTATATTGTGGATACAGGACATATTGTTGCTTTTGATGAAACATTAAATTTTAAAATATCCAAAGCAGGTAAAAGCCTTGTATCATCCTTTTTAGGTGGAGAAGGCTTGGTATGTAAATTTAACGGTAAAGGAACGGTGTGGTGTCAGTCCCACAATGATACTTCTTTCGGTAAAACAGTAGGTCCTAAATTAAAACCAAGAAAATAGATATGGAAAATAAGGAAATACAATCAAAAAGTTTTGACTTCGAATATGCGGGTAAACCTGATTATGGCTTTATAACTGTAAAAATCCCATCAAACCAAACGCTTAAAGTAGAAGCCTCGGCCATGGCAACGATGGATACCAATATTGTTATGAAAACTAAATTAAAAGGAGGTTTTTCTAGGATATTTCAAGGCGAGTCACTTTTTATTAACGAATTCACAGCTCAAAACAGTAGTGGAGAACTGGGTATAGCTCCTGCATCACCTGGAGATGTTGAGCATGTTTATTTGAATAATGAAGCAATATATCTTCAGAGCTCAGCCTTTGTTGCGTCAGGGACAAATGTTGAGGCTAAAACCAAATTTCAAGGTCTCGTTAAAGGTTTTTTTTCTGGCGAAAGTTTGTTTTTAATTAAGTGTGTTGGTGAAGGAGATTTATGGTTTAATAGCTACGGAGGGATTATACCTATTGATGTTGAAGATGATTACGTTGTTGACACAGGTCATATTGTTGCTTTTACTGATGGATTAGACTATTCCATAAAGTCAGTGGGAGGTTATAAATCCTTGTTTTTTTCAGGTGAGGGATTAGTTTGTAAATTTTCCGGAAAGGGTAAGGTGTGGATTCAAACTCGAAAAGTTAAATCTTTTGCTTGGTGGGTTCATCCATTTAGACGAAAAAAATCTAAAGATTAAAGCTAAAAATATGCAGTGAATAAAAAATAGTAAAGAGTATACTTTTAACCAGGAACGAATTATAAATTATGAAAAAAATAGTGTTTGCTACAAATAACCAAAATAAATTAAAAGAGGTTAGGAAAGCATTACCCAAAATAAAAGTCTTGAGTTTGAAAGATATTAAGTGTTTTGAAGAGCTCCCTGAAGAAAAAGATACTTTAGAGGGTAATGCACAACAAAAGGCGGAGTATGTATATTTAAAGTATGGGGTTCCGTGTTTTGCTGACGATACAGGGCTTGTCATTCGAGCTCTGGATGGAAGTCCGGGGGTATATTCTGCTCGATATGCAGGTCCTGAATGCGATTCCGAAAAAAATATGGACTTAGTACTTGAAAATCTTCTAAATACAAATGATAGGAATGCGCATTTTAAAACTGTAATTTGTTTTTTTAGTGAAGAAGGGCCAAAGTTATTCGATGGCATAATAGAAGGGGTTGTTTTGAGAGAGAGAACAGGAAGTGATGGTTTTGGTTATGATCCTATTTTTAAGCCAAATGGATACAATTTATCTTTTGCTCAAATGTCGATGGATAAAAAAAATGAAATTTCCCACCGAGGAATTGCTGTAAGAAAGTTGATTCATTTTTTAAAAAGTAGTAATCAGACTTAAAATTAGAAACTTCTTTCGTTTGGAGAAACTCTCCTGAATTTGCTTTTTCCTTCTGTACTTGATTGACCGAAGGAGTAATTGAATCCAAACCAGAGTAATTGAGATTCATATCGATATCGAACCTCTCTAAGCCATCCATCTGTATTCACATCTATTCCAAATCTACGAGTGAAAAATACATCGGTGAACCTTAAAGAAAGTGTTCCTTTTCCCCCGAAAACATTGTGTTTCAGAGAAACATCTGTTCCGTACCTGGGTATAACGATTCCAACAACAGCCAACCTTCTGGAATTGTAATCACTTGTAAGAGTAAATGCGGTTGATTTCCAGGGTTTAATTTGTAGATTCAATTTTAAGTCATAACCAAAGTAAACAGCAGTAAAACCAACTCGAAAGTTTTCACCGTCAACCCAGGTATTATAAAAAGTTCCTGAACTGTTGATTTTTATTTTTTTATTGAGTTTATAGTTTGTAAATAATTCCAAGCCAAGAGTTTGGTGATAGTTGAAATTTATCCATAGTATTGTTGATACAGCATTTGAATCCGTGTAGCTTAATCTTCCCAGCCTATCTTTTCTGTACTGGTGAAACAAAGTTGAATTGAAAACAATTTTTTTACCTATTTTGAGGTAAGAAATTTCACTCATATGACTTTTTTCAGGAACCAAATCAGCATTACCAACTCTCAAAGTATAAGGGTCTAGGTATGTTGGTATTGGGTTGAGTTGCTTTCCTCTGGGTCTTTTTATCCGTTTGCTGTAGTTTAAAGCTATAGTTGTTGTTTCAGATAGATTGTGAACCAAAGATGCACTTGGAAAAATATTAATTAATGTTTTGTTGAAGTTGTTATTTTTTGTTCTGGATGTTATATCGGAGTATTCAACTCTTATTCCTGTAGATAGTTTATTGAATTTATTTCCTGACTTAAAAAGGCCATAAGCAGCATAAATTTCCTCATCGTAGTCGAGTATGTTTGTATATTCTTCTTGTAATTCATAGGCAACGAAACTGGGATTGAAATTAAATAATTCATATTCCTCTGAGAATTTTCTTGCGGCACTTTTAAAACCAGTTTCTAAGAATAAAAAATTACTTTTTGATGAATCTTTCTTGTTGTTTATTATAGGAAATTCAAAGTCAAGCTGATTAATGAAGGCTTGTGCTTTAAAATTTTTATTTTCTTTTTGTAAAATATAGGGTTCAACGAAATGAGATTCTTTTGGATTTGAAATTCCATTCATTCGAGATAAAAAAGTTACGGAATTTCCCTTTTTGTTTTTGTAAGATAAATTAAGTTGACCTAATGCATTTTTTCTAAATTCCTCATAATCACTATTTCTTGTATTTGATTTGTTGTCCAAACCATTATAATCCCAATAAAACTCTAATGAGTCTATCCTTCGAGAGTAGGTGTTTCTTAGGCTGCCCTCAAAAGATACTTTTGTGCTTTTGCTTATTTTGTATTCAAGATTTAAGTTTCCATTTTGATTAGCCGTTCGTTTATTTGTTTTTGAGTAATTGTCAAAGGCTGTTAAACTGTCTGATTCTAAAAATATTCCATTGTTTGATCTTCTATACCAATATGTGCCGTCTGTATAGTTATAAGAAGTATTGATACTCCATTTTTTTTTATTGAGATTTAAAGAAACTTGAGAGTTTAATTTGTCGATTGTACTGTAAGACAGCGATACGGAGCCTCGATAACCTTTACGCCTTTCTTTTTTCAGTTTAATATTAATGATTCCTCCTATTCCTTCTGGGTCATATTTTGCGGAGGGTACAGTTATTATTTCAATAGTTTCGATTGCATTGGCAGGCAATTGTTTAATAACAGCTGTAATATCTTCTGGTGTAAGACCAGCGGGTTTTCCGTCAATTAACACCCTGATATTACTGTTGCCTCTTAAACTTACATTACCGCCATCATCTACATCAACCGATGGGAGATTGTTTAAAACATCAATCGCTGTGCCTCCAATATCAGCTCCAGTAGTTTCTACATCAAAAGTTTTTTTTGCGGGTTCAATTTTCACAGCGGTTCTTTCGACGGAGATTGTGACTTCATCCGTTTTAATAGAGCTTACTTTTAGAGGGACAGTTCCGAAATCTTTTGAAGGAGATTTTATTGAAAGGGTGAATTTTTTAGTTACGAATATTTCATGAGTCAGAGATTGAAAAGACAGGTAATAGGTGCCAAAGGATAGGTTTTCAAATCTAAAAATGCCTTTTTCATTACTTATTGTTCCCTCAATAATGGAGTCGTTAAAATCAAATAGTACAACATTACAAAAAGGTACGTCTTTATTTGTGCCTTCTTCGTTTATGTATCCGGATATTTTGCCAGTTTGAGAATACGCTGAAATGTTGCCTATTACCATTATAACTAAGGCAATAAAATAGCGCATATATTATTGCTTATGAGATCTAAATCTAATTCCAAGTCGGAAAGATATCATATAGTTAGGATTGATTAAATCCTCTTTTCGAAAAAGAGCACTATGCTGTACGGATGGCTCAAAATAAAATTTAAACTCTTCGTTAATTGAAAATTCTGTTCCGATTGTAAATTCCAGATGAAGATCTTGAAATTTAAAACCGTTTTTAGTAGTTGTGTCAATTTGAAGGATATTATCAGGATCTTGGTCTATAAAAATTTCTGTTTTGATCAATCTTTCTTGTAGCGAAAACATAGGAATTAATCGAAAACCATAATAGGATTTTGTTTGAATTTTGGCTTTGTTGGCATAGAGTTCGATACCAACAGGTAAATTAATATATCTCATATCGGATTCAGCCCAACATGAATTATCAGGTTGATCACAAATGCTATGGATCTTCTTATCGTTATTGATGAATGTTTCCAAATAATTAATTCCGAATTTTAAATTGATGTCTTTATTGTAGGATGAACTGTAATCGATACCCCCAGATAAAAAACCTCGTGGCTGAACAGGAATCGTTTTATAATTTGATAAAAAGGAACCTTGTAAATATGCTGACCAGCTACTGTAATTGAATTTTTGGCCGTAAGAAGAACTAACAATTAATACGGTTAACATCAATAAATTGACTTTTTTTATCATAGCTTGACTGTTTAGTGCAATATAGTAAGATAATAATGTGGTATTGGGGATTAAAAATTAAAAAATTCAAAGTAAATTGTTAATTACTTTCGATTGACTCATTTTTTCGATTGAAACTTAGTTTGTTTAGAATTACTAATTTGATTTTATATTGAAAAGTCTAACTTCAATAAGATTTTTTCTGAGTATAGTTTTTAGTGCTGTACTGGCGGTTGGTTCTCTAATGATTGACTTGAATTACAGTTTTTTTATCGTTTGCGTTTTTGCTGTTATTTTTTGTTTCAGTTTGATGGAAACGAGTAGTGCAATTCTTAACAAAATTGTAAGAAGTGAAAGTCATAGCTTTTTTGTTTTTTGCATAATTTTCCTGGGATTAAGCTATATTCATTATGCGGTTTTAAAAATCATTGTAAATGATAATGAACACTACATTTATGAAATTAAACTATATACTTGGTTTATAATTCTTGCGATTGGACTTTTTCAGTCTTTAAATTATTGGCTTTTAAAAAACAACAAAGAACGATCTCGCTTACTTAATCAAAAGCAGGTGTATTTGCAGCACAGTTTTAATGCGATTAAATCTCAAAATGTAATTGAATTTTTAAAAGATGCATTGATCAATACTGTCGGGTTAATCAAAAAGGATCCAAATTTAGCAGTTGTTCAAATTGAAAAATTAACCTCTATACTTAGATATTTACTACAAAGCAGAGATCAACGTTTTGTTAAACTAGGTGCTGAATTGCAAAATGCACAAGAATATTGTGAGTTGGCAGAAATTCAACTGAGCAACAAGGTTAACTTGAGTTTGAATATAACTGAAGATTTTAATCATACAAACATACCTCCTTTAGTTTTTCAAATGGTTTTGGATAATCAATTTAAAAATTTTGCAGGCTCTGAAAAAAAGGAGTTAAATATTGAGGTATATATAGAGAACAAAAAATTTGTCGTTGTAAAAACTTCTTTACCACCTTCTTTTGAGAATAATTTTAAAAATCAACAATTTATTAATAACCTAAAACAGAGATATCAGTTATATAATAAAGCATCAGGAGTTTCTGAACTTAGCACAGCAAATGATTATTTTGTGAAATTTCCTTTAGTAATAGGTTAAAATTGAGAAAATTTATATTATATGTATTTCCAATAATATTAGTACTTATAGTACTGGTAAATCTTGTTTTTTCTGAATCCAAGGAACAAACTCTTCAAGATGAACTCGATGAATATATTATCTTGGGGGATGTTCAGAATCAAAATATTACTTACTGGAAATTAATTCATGCTGACAGTACTGTGATTTCCAATCATTTTAATTTTTTGAAAACGTATTTTGATCTTCCACTTTCACAAAACGGAAGAGGTCGAGGCACATTCCTGGAATATAATGAGGTTGTTGATTATTACGGAAAACTTTTGAGTAATACCAACTCAGAAGTTAGAGATATAGGTAAGTTTGGTCGTGGGATGTTGTTTTATCATAGCGGTTACATTGAAGAATCATTGACAAGTTTTACAAATATTTACAATCAGAGATTACCCTATTTAAACTTTGTATACGGTTCTTATTTCAGATTTGGTCAATATGAAAAATCAATTGAGTATCTAAAACGTGAAATTTACATAAATCCTGAAAGTAAAGATTCCTATAAAGAATTAGCATACAATTATTTGATGATGGAACAGCCTTATAAGTTGGATAGTTTATTAATGGATTCTATCTCTTTTGAACATGTTGGTAATGGTGCAAAAAGATATGCGTATTTCAAAACAAAAAATATTAAAGCATATTCAAAAGCCATTTTCAGCCGATTTTTTAAAGGGTTTAATGCTTACGGACTTTTAGGGGCTCTTTTGATTTTAATTGTGTGGTTTGTATATCTGATTTTAATTCACAAATTTTTAAAGAAAAGATGGGGTTCAGCAATGTTGATACTTCTTTTAGGTATGGTTTTCGCTTTTGGTACATCTCTACTAACAGATTTTAATACCTATATATTAGGATATCGCCTCAAAGATGAGTTTTTTAATGATTTTATATACTGTATTCTGGGTATTGGTGCGATTGAAGAATTAATGAAAATTATACCTCTTTTCCTGGTTATGCTGTTCAGTAAAAAAATGAAGGAACCCATTGATTATGTGGTTTTTGCCTCTATATCCGCTTTAGGTTTCGCATTTATTGAGAATTTGATTTATTTTGACGAGGGAGGTTTAAAAACAATTCAGGGTAGGTCTTTGTCGTCAACAGTAACCCACATGTTTAATTCCTCACTGGTTGCCTATGGAATAGCTATTGGTAAATTTGCAAAAAAAAGAAACTGGGGATGGTACTGTTTATTGTTTTATGCTCTTGCTTCTGTTTTTCATGGATTTTATGATTTTTGGTTGATTAACAGTCTTGCTCGTACATTTAGTTTCATCACATTTATCTGGCTTCTTGCAAGTATGGTACTTTGGGTGTCTGTAATTAATAATTGCCTAAACAATAGTTATAATCGTAGTATAATTTGGACATACAATCCAGAGAAATTAAACAGTTATTTATTGTTTGGATTGTCTGCGATATTTTTACTCGAATACGTTCTCGTAGCTTGGCGATTTAACGCTGATGTAGCAAATTCAGAGCTTCAAAAAGATTTGGCTTCCGGATTTTTTTTACTGATATTTTTAACTGCAAAATTGAGTAAGTTTGATGTTATACCTAATTATTGGGCTCCTCTTAAGTTTTGGGATTGGAATACACTTTTTAGTATACCGAGAGTTGAAGCTCAAAAGTTTGATATTAAAGAAATTATAGGAGAAAAAATTGAATTGCAAAACTATGGTGATTATGGTGTGTTATCAGGGCATCTTCCTGTAACGGGAGAAGTTGTTAAGAGGGAATTGTTGTCTTGGGAAAAAGATTGGTATCTCGTTAAACTTGATACCCCAATAAAAGTAGCGTGGAAAAAACAATATTTTGTTTTTTTAAAAACCAAAGATGAAAATGAAATTTTTTTAACGCGTAATGCCCAACCTGTCCAGGTTCGTTTGGTTAATAAAATTGATGATCTCGCAAAGGTTAGAAAAAGAAAACGAGACTTTTTATTCGTTGATTTGGGAGTAGTATCAAAACTTAAATAATTTTCTCTTTTTAAGTATTTGGCAATCAGTGGTTTTTGTTTTTTTAAGGAAAATAAAATTTGACTGATATGGGAATCTCTGTTATTTTTGGGAAAAACCCTTGCAATGAGTATTAATAACACAGCTGAGTATCTAAAAATCTTAGATGAAATTGCCGAATTTATTGATAGAGATAATTTGACAAAAGAAGAGTTAAGAATTTTAAATCTCAAAAAACTTGCTGTAAGAAAATATGAAATGCAAGAGGTTACGAAATATCCTGCATCACTCTCATTACTTGATGATTTTCATAAAAATAAATTCTTTTTGAATTAATTCATTATACAATTCGCTGGGGATATAAATTTGAGGTAGCAATACAATTCACATACTTTTTGTAGAAATAATTTGATTTTATTTGTTCAATCAGTACTTCTTTTCTTGTAATTTCATGGAAATTTGGCTCAATGACAGGAAAGGAAGCTCTCTATATAATTTTAGTATATTTTGCATTATTAATCGGGATATCATATTTAACATCTTTAAAAAGTACCAAAAAATCATTTTTTACAGGAGATCGTAAGTCCCCCTGGTTTTTAGTCGCCTTTGGAATGATAGGTGCAACATTATCAGGTATTACGTTTATTTCGATACCTGGATCTGTATATGAAAAAGGAATGCTATATATGCCTATGACTTTTGGCTTTTTCTTTGGTTATTTGGCTGTTGCATTTATTTTGATTCCGCTTTATTACAGGTTGAATCTTACGTCCATATATACATATTTGAGAGGTCGATTTGGAGTTTTTTCTTTTAAAACCGGAGCAATCTCATTTTTGGTTTCGAGAATTATAGGAGCTTCTTTAAGGTTATATTTAGTGGCACAAGTATTGGAGATTTTTTTATTTAAGCCCACAGGAATACCCTATTGGGTTGGTGTTCTGGTTACCATAGGTCTTATTTGGGTGTATACATTTAAAAGTGGTATTAAAACCATTGTTTGGACAGATACACTGCAAACAGCTGCAATTCTTTTTGCAGCAGGAGCAACAATTTATTTTTTATCTACTTTAAATTCTGATGGTTTTGGTGGCTTGTTTGATACGTTAGAGCAAAGCGATATGCTTTCTTTTAAAGGAGGCATGCTAAAAAGTGAAAATCCTTGGTTGGGTATGTTTAACGGTGTGGTTTTTGCAATTGTTATGTCTGGTTTAGACCAGGACATTATGCAGAAAAATTTAACGTGTAAAAATAGTAAAGAGGCAAGTAAAAACATTTTTTGGTTCAGTGTTGTTTTAGTGCCTATTAATTTTGCCTTTTTAGGTTTGGGGATTTTACTTTTTGAAACGTTTATGGACAATGGTGATTTAACGTTCCAGATGGTTGAAAAAATTAATGAATTCGGAGAGATTGTTAAAGAGCCATTATATCAATTAAGAAATGGATCAGAAATGGTTGAAGTAGCTAAAGATCAAATATATCCTTCCTTGGCTAAATTTGGTTATTTCCCAAAGTGGTTAAGTGTTGTTTTTTTAATTGGTTTAATCGCTGCTGCTTATTCCAGTGCTGATTCGGCACTAACCTCGTTGACTACAAGTATGTGTATTGATATTTTTGAGAAAGAAGATGAAAAAACAAGAATATTCGTTCATATATTAATGAGTTTTGTCCTTTTTGGGGTTATAATGGTTTTTAAGTTCATTAATGAGGATGGTATAATTTGGGCATTATTTAAATGGACTGGTTTTACCTATGGTCCTCTGTTAGGTTTGTATAGTGTAGGTATCTTAACCAAAGTTAAAGTGAATGATTTCGCAGTTCCTTTTATTGCTGTGTTTAGTGCTGTTTCCAGCTTCTTATTAGCACATTTTTTAGGTCTTGGGTTTGAAATTTTAGCTATAAATGGGGCAATTACGGTAATAGGGTTAGTTGTGTTTAAAAAAAGAAGTAAATACAACCTAGATGCGGACGTACTGAATGATTAAGATTTTTAATTAGTAACCTCAAAATAAATAAATTCCAAAAACAATAATTCAGGTAAGTATACTGTTTAATATAAATGAAGATAGTTGTCATTCTTATTTCCATCTTTCTTCTTTTTGGCTCTGTGTACGTTGAACGTATTAAAGAAAACAAAGTCGATCAAATAATAGTGCTTAAGTCAAAACGAAAAATTCAACTTTTTTATAAAAAACAAAAAGTGAAACAATATTCAATTTCCTTGGGCGGAAACCCGATTGGTCACAAACAATTCGAAGGGGATGAAAAAACACCCGAAGGTTCCTATTTCATTGATGGGAAGAATCCCAATAGCAAGTATTATAAAAATTTAGGAATATCTTATCCAAATTCGAAGGATAAAGCTTTTGCACGTTCAAAAGGCAGAAATCCGGGAGGGGCAATTAAAATTCACGGATTGCCCAATAATAAACCATGGTTAGGGAAACTACATTTACTAAAAGACTGGACACACGGATGTATCGCGGTAACAAATAAACAGATGGATGAAATCTACAGCAGTGTTAAAACAGGAACAAAAATTATTATACTGCCTTGATGTTTTTTTAAATCACTGCTTTACGAACCCTTAAAAGCTCTTCTAATAAACCTTTCAGCTCATCCAACGGAAGCATGTTTGCTCCATCTGATTTCGCTTGTGATGGGTCTGGGTGAGTTTCGATGAATAATCCATCGGCACCAGTTGCAATTGCTGCTTTTGCAATTGTAGAGATTAACTCTGGTTTTCCTCCGGTAACCCCACTTGTTTGGTTTGGCTGCTGAAGAGAATGAGTAATGTCCATTACAACAGGAGCGTATTGTTTCATAAAAGGAATACTTCTGAAATCAACTACTAAATCTTGGTAGCCAAAAGTTGTTCCTCTTTCAGTAATCCAAACGTTATTGTTCCCCGATCCTTTTACCTTATCTACTGCAAAGCGCATTGCTTCGGGGCCGGCAAATTGTCCTTTTTTAATGCTTACTACTTTTCCTGTATTGGCTGCAGCAACTAACAAATCCGTTTGTCGGAATAAAAAAGCTGGAATTTGAAGCACATCCACATATTTGGCTGCTAAAGCTGCGTCTTCAGGAATGTGGATATCGGTTATTGTTGGGATGTTATACGTTTCACCAACTTTCTTTAAAATTTCCAATGCTATTTCATCACCAATGCCTGTAAAAGAATCTAATCTTGACCGATTGGCTTTTTTGAAAGATCCTTTAAAAATATATGGTATTTGTAATGCGTTGGTAATTTCTGTGATTTTACCTGCTATATCCAATGCCATTTCTTCTCCTTCTATGGCACAAGGGCCCGCTATTAAAAAGAAATTATTAGAATTTTTATGGTTGATATTTTGAAGTCCTTGAAACATGGCTACAAGTATATGTTAAATATTATTAATCGCTATATGACCTGAAGAACTAATCCTTTAAGGTAATGACTTTCAGCATGGTAAATATTAATTGGGTGATCGGCTGGTTGAGTTACCTGGTGCAATACTCGCACTTTTCTACCGGTTTGAATTGCAGCAGCCATAATGGTATTGTAAAACAATTTGGAGTCCACAACTTGTGAGCAAGAGAAGGTGAACAATAGGGCGCCTGGCTTCATTGCCTGAAGAGCTGTGGCGTTTAATCTTTTGTATCCTTTTACTGCATTGTGTTTTACATTTTGGTGTTTTGCAAAGGCAGGTGGATCCAAAACAACGATATCGTATTTGGAGGCGTCATTTTGCTCAAAAAACTTAAATGTATCTGTTGCAAAAGAGCCGTGCTTGTCTGTAAATCCGTTTAACGCAACATTCTCATCGGTTAAATCAATTGCTCGGGCAGAGGCATCTACTGAATCAACATGAGTTGCTCCGGAGTTTAATGCTGCTAATGAAAACCCTCCTGTGTAGCAAAATGTATTTAATACTTTTTTGTCTTTGGAATAAGATCCTAACAGAGCTCTGTTTTCTCGTTGATCGATAAAAAATCCAGTCTTTTGACCTTGTTCCCAGTCGATTTTAAACTGGCATCCATGTTCTAAGCCAATTGATGAATATCCTTCTGATTGATAGATGTAGTTGTCTTCAATTTGAATAGGTCCGTTTTTGGGTAGTGTATCAGAGCTTTTGTCAAAAATGGCCTTTAATGATTCTCCATATACGTTTTTAAGCGCTATAACAATATTTTCTTTTTCGTAATGCATGCCGATTGAGTGCGATTGAATTACTGCTGTCCCTGCGTAATAATCAATAATTAGTCCAGGTAATCCGTCACCTTCGGCATGAATTAGTCGATATATGTTGGTTTGTTCATTATCTGTTAAATTCAATTGAGTCCTTAAATCATAGGCTTCTTGAATTCTTTCCGTCCAAAATTCCTCATTGATTTCTTCTTCTTTGAAAGAAAGAATCCTAACCATAATGGAACCATTTTGATAATGACCGGTTCCCAGGAAGTTTCCTTTGTTATCGGTTACTTTAACAATTTCACCCTCTTGAGGTTCAACCTCTCTGCCTTCTTCTGATTTAATTTTTTTAATTGCTCCTGAAAAAACCCAAGGGTGGAATCTTCGCACTGAAGCATCTTTTCCTGATTTAAGTATTACTTGAAACATCTTGTAAAGATAGTATTACTTGTTCATTATTTTTTTTAGTGAAAAACATTGTTTTTAAAAACTTTCTTTTTTTCACTCAAAGAATCAACTTATCCATTAATTTTACAGTATGGTAAAGAAAATTATAGGTTATGGATTATTAGTTATAATCGCTTTTTTTGTAGCAATATTAACAATTCCATCTACAATTTCACCCTCTGTGACCAAGGAAATTAAAGCTGATCCTAAAGCAGTAAAAAGCCTACTTACTGATATTCAAAAGTTTAAATACTGGGATCCTAAAAGTATTTCAGATTCGTCTGTTTCATACAGTTTTTCTTCTGAGAATGATATCAATTTTTTGCAGGTTACAGATTCATTAAATAACATAATCGCAACCTACGAAGTCAAAAAATCCAATTCAGAAGAAGTTCATATAACTGTTGATCTGCCCAAAGTTGATTTGTATGTGTATAAGTTTAAATTGACTAAAACAGAATTGGGAACAAAAATTAACTGGAGTATGGATTTCGAAAGTAATCTTATGATATACATGCTCGGCGCCGAAAGAAAGCTCGAAATGATGTTTTCTGAAGGCTTAAATTCTTTTCAAAAGATTTTGACAAACAATTAATAGTTGACAATTTGCGTTTTATTTTCACCTAAGAGATTAAATTAGTTTTTAAATTATCATTGGTGGAATTTAATTCAAAATGTTAAAATGAGAATTCTTGTTTTTTTACTTTTTTCATCGTGCGTTTTAAATGCACAAAATTGGCTAACAGTGAAAGCTAAGTCAGGTGATAATAGAATCTTATTGTTGAAACAATATTCAATTTCCGATGAATGCAGTAAGAATAAATTTCTTGAGCTTAATCTGCTCAAATCCGAGGACTTTTTAATTAAAGGAAAGTCATATAAGTTGCCGATAAAAGTTTATACCTATAATGGAAAAAGTATTAGGTCAACAATAGGTATCTCTGATTACAATCAAGCTAAAAGCATTCAAAATTGGAATGAGATCATCGTAAATACTAAAATTAAAAGTAAAATATATTCATCGGGTGGAAAATTATGGGTGCCTCAATATCTAATAGACTGTTATAGTAAGACCACAAAATCATCAAGTCGTTTAGAGGATTCAAAGATATTTTCAGCTAAAACAGTGACTCATGAAATTTTTGGAGAGAAGTACAAAAACGTCAAAATTGTTTCGAACAAATTGAAAGGAAGGGTTTATTATTTAGTCAGTGGACATGGTGGCCCCGATCCTGGTGCTGTAGGTAAATGTCAAGGCAAATCAATTTGCGAGGATGAATATGCCTATGATATTACCTTAAGGTTAGGGCGAAGATTGGTGGAGCAGGGTGCGACTGTTTATATGATTGTTCGGGATCAAAACGACGGAATAAGAGATGTTTCTCTTTTAGCCTGTGATAAAGATGAAGTTACGTATCCAAAAAAGAAAATCCCATTAAATCAGGTTAAAAGATTGAATCAAAGAGCAAACGCAATTAATGTTTTGTATAAAAAACATAAAAAGCAAGGTGTTAAGTATCAAAGAATGATTATTGTTCATATTGATTCTCGCAGCGTTGGAAGTAGAGTTGATATGTTTTTTTACTATTTTTCAAAAAGTAAAACAGGCAAAAAAGTCGCAAAAACCCTTTATTCAACTGTAAAATCAAAGTACGATAAATATCAGAAAGGAAGAGGATATAAAGGAACAGTAAAGCCTAGAAACCTTCATATGTTGAGAGAGGCAAGCCCTACAGGGGTATATATTGAATTGGGTAATATTCAAAATTCAAAAGATCAAAAAAGATTTACAATTGTTGAAAACAGAGCTGCAGTGGCAAAATGGTTTGCTGAAGCACTGTTGAAAACCCCCTAGGTATTTTCGTAACTAATTGATAATTATAACGTTAAACTTATTGTGTGACTCTACGTGTTTGTAAGTGTGATGTGACTAAAGCTAATGGTATGAATAATTTAAGTTACGACCAAAAGTTGAGTTTGCTTCATAGTTTGTTGACTCTAATACGGGTAGACAATATTGAGTCAGAGAGCGAAGTGGATTTTATATATCAGCTTGGAAAAAAATTAAGTGTTAAAAAAGAGGATATTGACGGTCTTGTCGATAAAACGTTGGAGTTTTCCCCTCCAAAAGCGGAACACCAAAGGATTGTATTGTTTTACACTTTTTTACTGGTGATGAAAATTGATGGTGTTCTGTCTCCTAGTGAGATTAAAATGTGTGGCGATATAGGTTTTAAATTGGGTTTAAATCCTTTTGCTGTTCAAAATTTGTTGGAAACTATGTTTGCAAATCCTGATAAAAAAGTCCCTGCAATAGATGTGATTAATTTTTTCAAATTATATCACAATTGATTTTTTCTGGGTTTTAAATCAATTAGACATGATTAATGATGTAAGACTTTGATTATATTTGTATTATGAAGTTTTTGTCCGGTTTTTTTATAATATTAATTAAACTTTATCAAGGTCTTATAAGTCCATGGTTTCCTTCTTCATGTCGTCATCAACCAACTTGCTCGAGTTACGCTATACAGGCAATTAAAACATGGGGGCCTTTTAAGGGAACGTGGTTAGGAATCAGGCGAATATCAAAATGTCATCCGTGGGGAACCTCTGGTCATGATCCTGTTCCAAAAAAATCAAAATAGTTTTTTTTAATGCATTTTTTTGATTTGTATTGCTCATAATTAATTCATCGAAGCATTTCTGTTATTTATCATTATTTATCTTGGCGCTGTCTAATTGCGCTGAAATAAAAAAGGTTGGATTTTTGATTTTTCGTTGATAAACGTTAAATTTAATGATGTACCAACCGAAAAACTACCTTATTACCTAATATTTTTCATTGGTCTTTTTTTTAAAATAATATATTGATTTTCAAGCATTTGTAGTGTTTGGGTTAACTCTGTAACTATGAAAAAATTCAAAAAGATATTTGTTTTATTACTGTTTTTAGGAGTCGTTGCTCCCTTGTATGCTCAAAAAATAATTGGATATATACCTCGTTACAGAACAACAGCTCAGATGGACGCAGCGATCGAGTGGGATAAAATGACCGATTATTACTACTTTGGTTCAATACCCACGAGTTCTGGGGGTATTACAATTGAAGAACCGACCAGGTTTCAGTTCGTAATCGATAAAGCAACTACATATAGTAAGAATGTATGGTTGTCTGTTGGTGGTTGGGGAAAATCAAGTAACTTCATTACTATTGCCAATAGCGAGTCCAAAAGGGAGGATTTTGCTGCTGAGGCTCTACAAATATGCGAAGATTATGGTTTAAAAGGAATTGATATAGACTGGGAATTCCCAGCTGCTGGGCAAGAAGTTGCGTTTAAAAACTTTTTCAAAACTTTGTATGAAACATTAAATCCTGAAGGTTATTTGGTTTCTGCTGCATGTGGTGGAGAATCAGCTCATGCTGACAAATGGCTGGATGAAACTTTTGATTACATTGACGATCTGAACATTATGAGTTATGATGACCCAGGTCTTACTGATGGAAATCATTCTTCATTAGAGTTCATGGAGGATGCTATGGACTTATATCATGCGAGAGGTTGTCCCTATGAAAAAATGCTTGGTGGTGTCGCTTTTTACAGCAGATGTACCGCAGTTCAAATGTATAGTACAATATTAAATGGCTCGACTGATAAGCAAAATACATATGAGAATGACGTTACTGGAGGTAAGTGTTACAATGGAAGAAACACAATTGAAGAGAAGATTGATTACGTAATGGGAAAAGGAGGTGTTGGGGTTTTGATTTGGGAAGTCACCCAGGATGTTAAAGGACAGTACTCTTTATTGAATGCATGTGATGCTGCAATGGATAAACATAAATGTGCTGCACCAACTCCGGAATTGGGAGACAATGTAAGTATTTGTGGGTTGTCTTCAGTTACTTTGCAATCTGGAGTCGCTCCGCAATCAGGTGTTACTTTTACTTGGAAAGATGAGTCTCAGACTTTAGTGAACCAGTCCTCTGGTGCTGGCACTTATGATGCTCTCTCCGTAGGAGTTTATACTGTTGAAGTATGGCAAGACGGGTGCAATAGATCTGATGAAATTGAGGTTACCGGCGTTTTATCTGTTCCTGATTTAGGAGGACCTTATGAGCTTTGCGATCCTGTTTCAATATTTTTGGATGCAGCAGTGAGTGGTGGAGGTAGGAACATTGAATGGAGTAGAGATAATGAAGTTTTAACGAATGAAATAAGCTCTTCTTTATTTGTTACAAGAGGTGGGGAGTACAAAGTAACTGTCTCTGCAACTGGATGCTCACCCGTTAATTCTGTTGCAACCGTTAGTTCTGAAGTTCCCTATGCAGAATCTGATACGGTTTGTACTTCAGGTGATCAAGCTTCTCTTGAAGCAAACGAGGTCGTTAAATGGTATGATTCGGAAAATTCAATTGTTGAATTATCTACCGAACAAATTTTCACCCCAATAGTGAATTCGAGTTCTGTGTTTTGGATGGGAGGAGCTGGATCTGCGCTTACTCAAAACACTACTCTTGGGACTGGTGTTGGTGATGGCTGGAACGCAGGAACGAACAATTATGGAAGAAAAATTTCTATCTTGGCTGAGCAAGTTAACCTGGACGCTGTTTCCATTACAGCGGCTTCTGCAGGATCTGTGAAGATTAATTTAAAGGCAAGCGATGGTTCAACGGTTGTGAAAACGGCTACTGCTACAGTTAGTTCGGGTGACCAAGAAATAGCCTTGAATTGGGAAGACATTGCTGCTGGAGATTATTATCTTGATGCATTTGGTTCAAGTATAAATTTAAAAATAGGTAGTTCTCCTGCTGCTAATGCTTTTGAAATTCCCGGGGTTTTTTCATCATCAGCTAAGGGATGGGCCAACTGGGGGTCATGGGCAGAGGCAGATAATTATGGGTTTTTCTTTAATTTAAAGGTGACATCGGGTAAAGAATGTGCTAAAGTTCCAGTAAATGTAGTGGTTGATGAGAACAATGATGAATGTTTGACGGTGAGAGAAAGTCAGGTTCAAAATAAAAATATAACCATTCATCCAAACCCAACTAGTTCTGGTTTTACAATATCTAATGCAACGGGAGAGGCTTTTATTTATGATGTTAAGGGTTCGCTCATAGAAAGGATAAATTTGAGCAGTTCCTCAACTTCATTCGGAACTCAGTTAAACAAAGGAGTATATTTTTTACAAATTAGATCTTCAGGAACTACAATCATTCAAAAAATTATCAAAAAATAGTTTTTTTGTGCCGGAGGCTAATCAAGTTTTGATAAGCCTTTTTTATAGTCGAATTGTTAACAATTAATTCCAATTTTAAAATCTTACTAATCCAGTTCCTGCTAAATTTGAAGTATGATAAAAGTTTTTTCTTTTTGCTTCATTTTAGTACCTTTTTCACTCCTGGCTTTTCCGGATTCTTTGACGGTTAACCTCAATAGTAATTATGAAGGAAAGTTGATTGAAAAAACTTGGTCTAATAAGGATAGTATGGTTTTTTTTCCCGCATATGATTTGTATGGAGGATTTGATCAAGCTCAAATTTGGGGGGTGAAAGTTGATCAAACTAAAAAAGTAGATACGACAACTCTTAAGTTGCTACACGATTCATGTGACTTTCATAGTCCTTCAATTGGGCGTTTAACTTCAGGTTATGGATGGAGAAATAATCGACCTCATTATGGTGTCGATATAAAATTAAATACGGGGGATAGTGTTCGTTCAGCATTCGATGGAATGGTTCGAATCGCTCGATACAGTTCAACCTACGGTAACGTAATTGTTATTCGTCATAATAATGGTTTAGAAACACTATATGCTCATTTAAGTAAGCGTTTAATAAAAGAAGGAGATGAGGTTGCAGGAGGTGATTTAATTGGTTTAGGCGGTAATACAGGAAGAAGTTATGGGAGTCATCTTCATTTTGAAACCAGGTATCTTGGAGAGCCTATAAATCCATCCGATATTTTTCTTATAAACGATTCCACGTTTGATGTTCGACAAGACTCTCTTTTTTTGAGTTCAAAGCATTTTTCTTTTTTAAAAGAAGTCAGGAAGATAAAATATCATAGAGTAAGAAGAGGAGATAGTTTATGGAAGATCTCAAAACGTTATAATGTATCGATAAATAAACTGTGTCGTTTAAATAAAATAAGCAGAAAAAAAACCTTAAGAATTGGTCAAAAAATAAGATACAATTAGTTTTTAAAAAGAATTTTTAAAAGCTTCAAACAGGTTTTCGCAGTATCTGTTTTCTCCTGTCCAATACAAAAGTGCTCGCTGACCTAAATTGTCGATTGAAGAATTCTCAATAAAATTTAAAGTAGTATTGTTTTCGTTTTTGTGAAATTCAATTGTCCAGCTTCCTGTTACATCAAAATCACTTTGGTAAACTTTGTAGGAAATTTTGTTTGTTTTATAATTTGCTTCAATGAGAGTGAAAAATACATTTTGAGATGAGGTTACCCACGCACCCTGGCTTGTCGTCTCAATCGAGGTGGCAATCTCTCCATCAATTGTAGGTATTTTAGTTAAAAAATGATTTATGAGCTGTGTGGTATTTTGCGGTTGTTTTAACTCGAATGACAACTTAAGTGATTGTGTTGGAGATTTTAAATATCCAAAAAGGAGAAATATAACGAGGGTCAACATACCAAGGACTCCTACAACTGTAATTTTTTTTTGAATCTTTTGAATTTTCATTCTTTTGATTTCATTCTTTTTAATTTTTGCTCTTATATTCCTTGTCCTTTTTGAATTCATAATATCTTTTTAAAAAATAAATGTATTTCTATGCAATTTAATGCATCTTAAGTTATATCTTTTCAAATTATTTGAGATTTAAAAATAAGTTAAATGTATTTGAAACTTAAGAATTTTAATATCGTAGATATAGAAGTGAAAAAAGTTTTTTTATTCTGCCTAATATCTTTGTTCAGTATTTCATTGTACTCCCAAAGAACATATATTCCAAAGCCAACTCCATATAAAGACCCAACCAAAGGAGTTAATATAGATTCTCTTAAAACTGATACGACTTCAGGTCAAATAAACAATACATCTGTAGACTATGATGTATCTGATTTATTCAATCTTAATTTATCCGAGTCTGAAAGGGCTCAAGCAAAGGCGATAATTGAAGTTTTTACTGAACAAATTGATGAAGATTCTTCTAATATTGGAGCTTATGTTAATAGAGGTTCATACTGGGCGACCTTAGGGCTTCATGTTCAGGCAATCAAGGACTACGACAAGGCACTTGAAATAAATGATCAGCAACCTATAATATACTACAATAGAGCGTTGAGTAAAGCTCGGTTTTTCTATACCTTTGATGCTTGTCTGGATTTAAAACAAGCAAGTGATTTAGGCTTACAGCAGGCTCAAACATTAATGATGCAGCAATGTGGTAAACACATGACAAAGCTAAATTCATATCAAACCGATACCGTTTCAAAATAGTTTTAACTGTTGAAAACTTCTGTGACTTGATTTGTAACGTTATGTTTCTTGAGTCGTAAATTAGTGTCACACTATTTTTCGTTTTATGAGGTTGTTTTTATTAGCATTTCTGATACTTACAGTTAATGAGTCTTTTGCTCAAAAAAAGACTCAGATTGATTCGGAAATTGACTCTGCCGAAGTAAAAATTGAAAAATATTACAATACGGGTATTTCTGATTCTCTCCGGAATCATTATAAGGCGCAAATTAAACTTATAAATAAGTACATCGCTAAAGATAGTTTGAATTCAAAGGCCTTTCTACAAAGAGGCATTTATTACAGTCAACTTGGATTTCAAGTAAAAGCAATCGCCGATTACGATAAATCTTTACAGTTGGATTCTAATGAATCGGTTGCTTATTTTAATCGAGGATTGGCAAAGGCTAGATTTAGGTATTCTTTTGACGCCTGCTACGATATAAAAAAAGCGCACAGTCTGGGTATCCATGAGGCAGAAGAGATATATAAGTCTTATTGTAAGATACATCACTTACGAATTGAGAAGAAAATATTCAAAAGTAATTAAGTAATTTGTTACTAAAAAACACGATTAACACTCTACGTTTTAACCATCAAAATAAATTATTTGTGTTTTTAACTTCATTGAAACCCAATTATGCAAATTGAGGTTAACTAATATATGCTGTTTTAAAGTGTAGCCTATGAAAACATTAGATAAGATTTTAAATGGATTGATGAGGCGATACAGTAAAAGGGTTCCTGAGGTGAATAAAGTCACGAATGCTTTAATTCAACAAGGGATTATAAAATCTCAAGAGGACATTAGTAATGACCATGTAGCTTTCAGGACAATGGGGGTTAAACAACTGGGGATACAATCTTTTGAAAAAATATTTTTACATCATGGTTATGTGCCTAAGGATGAGTATTTTTTTGAAAGCAAAAGATTGAATGCCAGATGGTATGCTCCACCAAATCCCAAGTATCCAAGAATATTTATTAGTGAATTAAGAGTTGCTGATATGCCTGATAAGACTCAAAAAATCATCTTTTCTTATTTGGATGAAGTGAAATCAGACCCGGTTGAAAAATTGGATTTAGATGATTATCAGCAAGTAGATGCTTTTTTACATGAGCCTCTGTGGCGGCTTCCAAGCTGGTATGATTTTAAAGAGTTACAAAAGGTTAGTGAGTATGCCGCTTGGGTTATTTACAACCGATACTATTTAAATCATTATACAATTTCGGTACATGATCTAAAGGAAGGATACAATACAATTTCTGAGTTCAATACATTTCTAGAGTCTATAGGTTTAGTTTTGAATGATTCTGGTGGAAAGATTAAAGTAAGTAGAGATGAGCTTTTGTTGCAAAGTTCCACAGTTTCTTCAATGGTTGAGGCTAATTTTCAGGAGGGTGTTAAAAAAATGATTCCAGGTTCTTATGTAGAGTTTTGTGAAAGAAAACTTTTGCCTGAATTTAAACACCTTATAGGTAAACAAATTCAAAGAAAACATCGTAGAGATGGCTTTGAAACTGGTAACGCAGATAAAATTTTTGAAAGTACTTATTTAGATCAAACTAAAAAGAGAAAATAATATGAAAGAAATTGTAACAATGGGTTTAGGAAAAGTAGGAACCCTTGTAGGTGTATTATTAAGTAAAAAGTACAATGTATTAGGAATAGATAAGCAAAAACCTCACTATGATTTCGATTTGCCCTTTACTGTTGTTGAAGGTGATTTGTCCAATGAAGAGTTTATAAGAAAAGTTTTAAAAGGCAAAGATGCTGTAGTGTCAGCTCTTCCTTATTATTTAAACAAGTTA
>TARA_B100000674_G_scaffold116605_1_pt1 | contig 28297 bp, 17 predicted proteins | sample TARA_B100000674 | Tara Oceans TARA_B100000674 (sample SAMEA2622759) | marine metagenome | biome: marine biome (ENVO:00000447); feature: surface water layer (ENVO:00002042); material: "saline water (ENVO:00002010), including plankton (ENVO:xxxxxxxx)" | depth 5 m | reverse complement strand
ATGAATTGGAGGATAAGTCAAGTTAAAGATGTCCTGTATGCACAAAAAAACTATTTAATATATTTATCATGTCAATCGCATAGTCGGATACAACTATAATTTCCGGGTATGAAGAATTAGCAACAAATGTGGTGAGTTTCAGGCATATACACAGACTAAATTTAAGATGGGTTGAGATTGTACTTATTATTACGTGCTTACAGCAAAAACAACCCGTTGGTCACGTCTCATGACGAAACAACAAACAAAACAACCCAAAAATCTAGATCAGGAACACACAACGACTAAATAGCTATTCGGTAAGACGTCCGATGGCTTTTAGAAGAACCTAATAGGTGCGCCTTCATTTCCTTGGTTTGCCTGCCTCTCATGCTCTTCGTCGGAACAAGGTGAGTCGGTGGGCGCACTGGCTTCGCGATCCGTCGATTTCACGAGCTTGTTGGACAACATGTAGTTTTCTACCTCTTCACCGCTAACGTCGGCAAGCATGACGCCGTCTACCTCAACACATGGAGAGAGGGGTTGCCCCGATTTCTCGACCATCTCGGCATAGATGTTTTGGTTATTGATAATATCCAGATCCTCATACTCTAGGGAATATTTTTCCATGATGGCCCGGACACCCATGCTCCAACCGCAGTGCGGTTTCAAGTAAGCTCTGATTTTCATAGATTTATAGATACAATTAATTTACTTAAATAGCAAACAGAAGCGATGTCGTTCGATACGGGTAAAACTATTTTGGGCAAGCTGGCTTTTCTTAACCGTTACAGCCTGGACGCGCCCCTGATCGCCGTACTGTGGCAGACGGTGCTTGCGAGGGACCTATCCGTTGAACTTGCCGTTTATCACCATTTAATCCTCGGTTCCAGCGTTTGGTTGGCCTACAGCGCCGACAGATTTTCTGAACCGTTTTTACCCAGCTCACAAACGGCTAAGAGGTACGAAGCCTTCAAAAACTCCAGAAGATCTTTCCTCTTTTGCTGGGTGGTATGCCTTCTCATTGCCGTCTGTTCATCTTTTTGCCACCTGGATTTACAATGCCTTGCCTTGGGCTTTTCGTTGGCTTCCCTCAGCCTGGCAAATTTTTGCCTCTGTCTTTTGGAGTCAAAAAGGGGTGTTTTCCTTCCCTGCCCCAAAGAGGTGAGGACTGCTTGTATTCTTTCTCTGGGTTGCGTTTTTTTTCCAGCTTATCTTTCGAAAGACGACTTCCCTGAAATCCTTTTTTCTACGGTCCTTCTGTTTCTGGCCTTTTTCATGAATTGCCTGTACGTCAGCAAATGGGAATGGATCGAAGATAAGAAAAGAAATCGTCTCTCATGGTTGCAAAAGAGACCCGGATACCTGAAGACTTTGGCAATGGTAAAATATCCCCTTGCCGTGATTGTCGGTATTCTCCTTTTGTTGGTTGGCCTTGAGATCAATCTTTTCATGCATGCTTTTTGTGTCACATTGTTTGTGATCTTCCTGGATTTTTTCTTATCTGACGATCAGGACAAAAGAGAGGCGATTGATTTAGGCTATTGTATTATACCGCTAACCCTCCTCGGAATAGAAGATGTGCTCGGGCTTTGACAGGATCGCTCCATTTTACGGGGTTTTCGAAAGTTTCTTGTTCGGGTCTAGATTACAGGAAATGCGTTGCACCTATTTAGATCAGCTTACTCATCGGCGGGATATTCTGCTCATAGGGGAAGGGACTGGATTGTTTCTTGAGAGGCTTCTCAAGGTCAACCCAAAGACAAAGGTTACCGTCGTTGAGCAGTCTGCAGAAATGATGGAAAGATCGAGAAATAGAGTCGATGCCAGGGATTTTGGCCGAGTGACTTTTCATAGGGTTGCGCTTCAGGAGTTCGATGCCGTTGAGCGTTTTGATGCAGTTTGCACTTTCTTTTTCTGGGATTGTTTCGAAAAAAGTCAGCTCCAAGCAATGCTTCCTATACTATCCAAATATACGGATGGAGAAAGTTTATGGATAGACGTTGATTTTTTTGAGATCCAAGAAGGGGCGCTAATTACCAAGTGTTGGCACTTCATGTTGATCCGCGTATTGTATGGTTTCTTTGCTTTGGCAACGGGGATACAGGCTAGGTATGTAGTGGAAATCGAACCATTGGCTAGGCAAAACGGTTTTTCTGTAATAGAAAGTCATCGGAGCGAGAAGTTCCCTGTCAGGGCACGAATTTTTAAAAGAGAAATCGGGCGTGGAGTTCCTAATAGCCTTGTCTGAAAAATCAGCTAGAGGAAATATAAAATTTTGCTCAACTATATTAACTAATCCCTCTCCATTCAATTCTTCGAGCATGAGTTAGATGAGTCGAATTTAGAGCATTTTTCCCTTGATTTTCTTTTATTGGGATGAAAGTCGCCCCTGCAAAATTAATGAATAAAGACGAGGACCTGAAACCTTGATATTTTTGAGAAACCCAAATAGAATTATACAGTAAATCTAGCCCAATTATTTAAAAATCAACAACCGATTCTTTAACTTTGCCAATTGTCTCTTATTGACCTTTTGATTGTGACTTCATCAAATCCACTCTGCCAAGACTCTCGCTCTTGCACGCAGCCTCCACATGATGCTGATTTCGATTTGCACCAGATCGAGGATTGTTCTCATGGTCTCTACGACCAATCTGATGAAAGAAGCTCTTGTGGCGTAGGGTTTATAACAAGAAAGGACACCATCCAATCTCATGATGTAATTCTTAAGGGGCAGGAAGCATTATGCTCAGTACCTCACAGGGGCGGCATGTCTTCATCGGGAGTCGGAGACGGAGCTGGTATTTCAGTCGACTTGTCCATTTCTTTTTTTCGCAAAATCACCGGTAAAGACCTCAAGCCTAATGAATTTGGAGTGGGAAACTTCTACATTCCCGAAAGTTGTTCCAAAGAGTCAATCGATTTGATCGAGCATAACTTAAGGAGTTCCAAGTTAGATATCATAAAGAAAAGAGTACTACCTGTTGACAACAGCTACATCTCCAATGATGCGGTATCCTTGCAATTACCTATCCATCAATGGATTTTCAAAGTTTCTAAGAACATCTCAACAAAGCTGCTTGATTCTCATATTCACAAAACCTTACTAAATATAGAGGCTGTGGCTTACGCTGACGAATTTTTTGCAGGCCTCTACCCATTATCTTTTTCAACAAAATTACAAACACTTAAAGGCAGACTTAATTCATGGGAGATTGTCCCTTATTTTACTGACCTTCTGGACCCCGATCACGCTGTTCACACTCTTTACTTCCACACACGCTTTTCCACCAATACGGATCCCCATCCCTCTATGGCTCAACCCTTTCGACTGATGGCCCACAATGGAGAGTTGAATACCGATAAAAAAAACCGCTTGAACGAAGTTGCGGTCGCAAAGGCAGAAGATAAGCTTATTTTCCGTCCGAAAGGACAATCTGACAGCTGCCGCCTTGATCAAACACTTAATTCAAGGGTGTATGAAGACAATGTGGGATTGGTCGCAGCTGTCGTGGCCATGATGCCTCCTGCTTGGGAAAACGATACAAGATTGTCACCCGAGGTCAGGGCAATGCTCGAATACTTTTCGTTATTCGAGGAAAAAAATGATGGTCCTGCAGCGCTTATTTTCGGGGATGGGAACATCATCGGAGCACGACTTGACAGACTCGGACTAAGACCACTGCGCACCATTGAAACCGAGAAGTATTTCGCGGTGATGTCCGAGGCTGGTCAAGTTTACTTTCCCTCCAATGAAGTCTTAAGTCGAGGAAGGGTTGAAGCAGGTGGAATGATTTACTTCAACCACAGCGAAGGGAAGCTATACAACACTAACGATTCACTCAACAAACTAGCGGCAGAAAAGGACTACATTTCTTTGGTTGAAAAATCACAAGTTGGGATAGACTCAATCACTATTCCTCCAACCGATCCCGCCAAAGCCGCATTGCGATATAAAGGCGATTTAAGTAACCCGGCTCGATATGTTGCATACAATCATAACCAAGAGACTTTTAAGTTTCTTATGGATCCGATGTTACACCGGGGAGTCGAGAAAGTATCAGCCATGGGATATGGTAATGCGATCAATGCCCTTAGCGATAACGAGGGTGGCGTTGCAAAATATTTTAGTCAGCGATTTGCTCAAGTGACCAATCCTCCCCTTGATTCGCTTCGCGAATCAGACGGAATGACTTTAAGAGTAAGTTTGGGAGAAAAACCACATTTTGGAGTTTCTAGAAGCATGCAAATTGTTCTGAGTTCTCCCATACTGCGAATGTCGGATGTCCTAAGAATCAGGTCTCAGAAAAAAACCCCGTGTGAAGAATTTGAAATTCTATACGAGCCTGACCTAAGGGATTCAAATGCTAACCAAAAAAGGCTTATAGAAGCGATTGACAGTATTTCTATCAAGGTTTCGAATTTCGCAAAGGAGCATGGAGGTATAGCAATACTAACAGATAGACACATATCTGTTTCAAAAGCCGCCATACCAAGCACACTCGCCGTGTCAGCTGTAAACCAAAGACTAATCCAAGACGGCGTTAGATTGAAAATTTCATTGCTCCTTGAAAGTGGGCAAATAGCTTCATCCCATCACTGTGCATGTGCCCTTGGATTCGGAGCATCCGCAGTTTATCCTCTGGCAGTACGACTGCGGGCCGAAGAATTGTTTCCAAAGGAAGGGGAAGCACTTGAAGCATTCATGCGCTACAAAAAGGCAGCAGAAAAAGCACTACTCAAAACAATGGGAAAGATTGGTCTTTGTACCGTCGAGAGCTACTCTGGGGGGGAATTTTTTGAACCTAATTTTCTAGATACATCTGACCCAACATTAAAAAAAATACTGCCCAACATCACATCGCCTGTTGGAGGCGTACGGTTTGATTCAATCGCTCAATCAGTTAAGGACTGGCATCAGAGGGCCACTCAAATCAAAAGTGAAGATCAAATCCCAATCCTCGGTCTTTTCAAGGAGAGGTCCGAAGGAGCTGGCCACAGTTTTGGAACTTCTGCGGTTAGAGGATTCGTGGACATGACCGAGGAGTCAATTTCGTTTACCGACCAAGAAGAAAATTTGGACAAGTTAAAGAGGCATACAATATACGAACTTGAAGATGCCTTTGGAATGAAGGTATCAAACTTTTCTAATACTAGTTTTGATAAACTCAGCGAAGATGAAATTGATAATTTCATCATCACCTCCAGCTACCGATCCTTTTCCAAGATGATGGCAAACGAGAGGTTGAACAGACCTGCTGCCTTAAGAGATGTGTTGTCCTTTCCGGTAGATTTCTCTGATGCCTTCTCTTATGAAGATTTTTTTGCAAAACTCAATATTAATGACCTAGTTGGTAATAATGACTTTAAAATTTTAGGTCTTAAATGCAATCAAATTGGTCAAGATCAATTTTCTTTGAAGCTTGTAGGCGCTAACTTATCTGACTCTGAAAGGATCAATAATTTTGCTTCAGCTCTAAGAGATTCCTTCAGTCCAAATATCAAAATTGAAGTTTCGGATAAAGATCATGTTGTCATTGTAACAGTTTCCGATGACCCGCTATACTTCTTTTCTCGTTTAAAACCTGCACCACAAAAAATCGCCCTCGAAAAAGTTCAGTTAGCTTCTGAGATCACACCGTGCTTTACTTCAGGTGCGATGTCTCATGGAGCTCTTGTTGCAAATGCGCATGAATCGGTTGCTCACGGTGTAAATATGGTCGGAGCAATGTCGAATTCTGGTGAGGGCGGGGAACACATCACAAGATATGGCACCATCAGGGCTAGTCGGATAAAGCAATTTGCAAGTGGACGATTTGGTGTTTGGGCAGGCTACCTTGCGGATTCTGAACTTGAAGAAATCGAAATCAAAATTGGACAGGGCGCTAAGCCTGGAGAAGGCGGACAGCTACCTGCTGCAAAAGTCAATGTTGAAATAGCTGCTGCTAGAGGAGGCACCCCTGGTGTTGAATTAGTGAGTCCGCCGCCTCACCATGATACTTATTCCATTGAGGATTTAGGCCAATTAATTCATGACGCAAAAGCAGCTCGTGTTCGGGTTGTTGTAAAGCTAGTCAGTTCAGAAGGTATTGGCACTATTGCTGTTGGTGTTGCAAAAGCTGGTGCTGATGTCATAAATGTTGCTGGAAATACTGGCGGAACAGGTGCCGCATCAGTAACGTCTCTGAAGTATACCGGAAGAGCTGCGGAAATTGGAATCGCCGAAGTTCACCAAGCTCTCTGTGCCAATGGTTTACGTCAGAAGGTTATACTTCGTTGTTCGGGGGCGATGCAAACGGGATCGGATGTAGTAAAAGCTTCACTTTTAGGAGGCGACAGTTTCGAATTCGGCACTACGGCTTTGATGATGCTTAAGTGTGTCATGGCAAAGAATTGTAATGTGAAGTGTCCAGCAGGTCTTACGACGAACTCAGAGGCTTTCGATGGTGATCCTAGAGCATTGGCTCAATATATGCTAAATGTTGCCCACGAAGTTAGGGAAATTCTCGCAGACCTAGGTCTGCAAAGTCTAAACCATTCTCGTGGAAGAGCAGACCTGCTTCACCTCATGAACCACTCGTCTTCCGTTGGTCAGCTAGATTTGAGAAAAATGCTCAAAATAGTTCCAGAGAAGAAGGTTGCAAGACCAATTTACCTAGAGAAAGATTTTGGTCTCGATGATCATTGGATCGAAAAGTTTCACAACAGCTTTTTGAAACGAGAAGAAAAGTCTCTGCGCATTGTGGCCAGCAAACCCTTAAACAATAAAAATAAGTCTGTTGGTGGTCAGTTTTCCATAGACATCGAGCGGTTACTGAATCACGAATTATCTAGCAGGCACTCTAGTGTCATAGAATTGGCCAACGGTAGATATCGCCTTAAAAACGGCTCAATTATGATTTCAACTGAGGGTTCTGCAGGTCAGAGTTATGGGGTATTTTGTAATGATGGTATATCCATGAATCATGTCGGGACATGTAATGATGGCGTCGGCAAGGGCATGTGCGGTGGTAAAATAGTTGTTCTTTCACCACCTGGAGCAAGTAAGTTTGACGGAGAAAATGTGTTAGTTGGTAATTTTGCTTTATTTGGAGCTACTGGAGGAAGACTTTTTATAGAGGGTCAGGCTGGTGACAGGTTTGCCGTTCGTAATTCTGGTGCGACTGCAGTTGTTGAAGGAGTTGGAGATTTCTGTGCTGAGTATATGACCAACGGTTCAATACTTAATTTGGGTGATTTTTCCAAGGGTTTTGGGAATGGTATGTCGGGAGGATTTGCGTTTCAATACGATCCCAAAGGAAATCTTCCGGACATGATAAGCCATGACTCCGTATTATTCGGCACCCTTGACGATGGAAGCGAAAACGCAAGTATTCTCCATAATTCAGCAAAGAAAATGCTTGAATGGCATAGAGAAGCCACACACTCAGTTCGTGCGTCTGTCTTACTCGATGAATGGGAAAATACTAAAAAGGATATCTTGTGGATCATGCCAAAATCTCTTTTGAAATACCAGTGTGCTGACGCCATTTTCGCTGGAGTTAGTCGGAAAGATCTTGAGGAAGAGCTTTCAATTGCGCTTGTGAACCACCAAATCAGTAAATTGAAAACCGCATGGAAAAGTGGTAAGCCGTTTATGAACGGAGAAACCCCCAAATTTGGTGAAACTGATACTGATGAGATTTACTCTCTGATAAATAGCTACACAGTATTGGATTTTGCTTATGAGATATCTTCTAGATATTCCGAAATACCTGCAAAGGACTCAGACGAAGCGGCTCGAAATTTGGTTATGACTGAAGATTTCGCCCTTATGTCTTCCCTTTCCAAACATGCTAAAAAAGCAATATCTCACTATGATAATACGGAACTTGCCGTGCTCGTATCTAACAAGAGGGTTAACGACTTCAAACGATCATTACGTCTAAGGGTAACCTCCGAAATGGATTCCTTGGCAACCCAAGCTTGGATTGAACATCAAGACCTTAGAAACGAAAGTGCGTTGGAAAAAATTCCTAATTTTGAGGAGCTTTTTGCTCAAAATTCCTTTCCGGAAGTTTTAGAGCGCTCAGCAAACGATTAGCAATTATGGAAATACCTTACATTCCAAAAGACGCTCCCTATTCAGGAGATCAAAAAGCTTGGCTAAGCGGATTTTTAGCAGGACTTCATTCGCGTTTAGTCATAGGAGATAACCAAAACAATTATAACACTCAGAAGACTGAGCTAAAGCCAATCGATATTCTATATGGCACGCAAACGGGGAACTCTGAAGAGGTGGCCAATGATGCCGCAGATATAGCAAGGAATCGTGGCTATCAGCCTCGTGTCGCTGAACTGGATTCTGTAGATCTGAAACAGCTTTCAAATATGGAAAGAGCCCTGATTGTAGTATCGACTTACGGCGAGGGAGAAATGCCTGATAATGGCCAACTTTTTTGGGATGCAATTTCAGCTTCAACGGCTCCTCGACTAGAATCCCTCGAATATGGCGTTATCGGTCTTGGCGACACTAGCTACGAGTTTTTTTGCCAAGCTGGAAAACTCATCGACACTAGGCTGGAACAGCTCGGGGCGCATCGTTTTGCGTCTCGCCTTGACTGTGATGTTGAATTTGAAGAACCATCCAAAAACTGGATTTTAGAAAATTTGCCTGAAGTTGGAATCGCAGACTCAAAAATTTCGTTCGATGACTCACCGAAACCGAAATGGAATCGAAAAAACCCCTATGCTGCAGAGGTTATTGAAAACACTAATTTATCGGGAGAAACTTCTGCGAAGGAAATTCGTCATATTGCCATTTCATTACCTAAAGAAGAGCTTTCTTATCAGACTGGAGATGCTTTGGCAGTGGTACCGGAAAATTCTCCCGAGTTGGTGAAATTATGGATAGATGCATTGAAGTTGGATTCCAATTCCAATATTGATGGTTATGAACGGACATTGGGTGATCTGTTGACACACTCTTTCGAAATTAGCACTCCTTCAAAGGATTTTATTCGAGGAATCGAGCCTTTGCTCAAAAATGATCAGTTCACTCGCCTCGTGAATGACGAAGATAACGCACCATTGCAAAGATTTTTGTGGGGCAAAGATTGCTTAGACTTAATTCAATTAAGTGAAAAAATATCCTTTGATATTAACGAGTTATTGAATTGGTTGAAACCTTTGAAACATCGGGCTTACTCTATCTCCTCCAGTCCGCTTGCCAATGAATCTGAGGTTCATCTGACTGTTGCTGCCGTTCGTTGGAATCATAACGATAGACGTCACCATGGCGTCTGTTCGACATATTTGGCAGATATGTGCCCTGCTGGAGAATTGACTGAGGTTTTTACATTGCCAAATAAAGCCTTTCGAATCCCCGCTGATGATAGTGATTCGATGATTATGGTTGGACCTGGTACCGGAGTAGCACCATTCAGAGCTTTTTTACAAGAACGTCAAGAGAGGGGGGCGTCGGGTTTCAACTGGCTTTTCTTTGGAGATCAGCACCGTAAGTGTGATTTCATCTATGAAAGTGAAATCACGCAAATGTTCAAAAGTGGCCTTCTTGATCGACTTGATTTGGCTTTTTCCAGAGATCAGAAAGAAAAAGTATATGTTCAACATAAAATGCTCGAAAGTGGTAAGGATATTTACGCTCAACTTATGGACGGAGCTTATTTCTATGTTTGTGGAGACGCATCAAGAATGGCAAAAGATGTTGATTTTGCCCTTCATAACATTGTCGAAATTCACGGAGGATTAAGTCCCGAAGACGCTGCAGCATTCATTGATGGTCTTAAACGTGAAAAAAGGTACTTGAGAGATGTCTATTGAATATTGGAACTTTTCTCGGTGATATGCAGATAGTTTGCTTAGATCTCGAAGGGGTTCTAGTCCCCGAGATCTGGATCGCATTTGCCGAAAAGACGGGGGTCGATGGTCTCAGGAGAACGACTAGGGACGAGCCTGACTATCAAGTGCTGATGGACTACCGCCTGCGTATCCTGGACGAACATTCGTTCACCCTTTCCCAGATCCAGGAAGTCATTTACTCCCTCGATCCGCTTCCCGGCGCGGAGGAATTCCTGGCCGAACTGAGGGGTCAATACGAAGTTATTCTTCTTTCCGATACCTTCCGCGAGTTCGCCTCTCCCCTCATGAGAAAACTCAGTCATCCGACTCTCTTCTGCCACGAGTTGCAGGTCGCCTCTAACGACCGTATCGAGTCCGTCAGGCTCCGGCTGTCCGATCACAAGCGCAAGACGGTCCAGTATCTCCAAAAGCTCAATTTCGAGGTCGTTGCATCCGGGGACAGCTACAATGATCTGGGTATGCTCAAGGCCGCCGACCGCTGCATCCTTTTTGATCCTCCTGAGTCCTTAGCCGCCGAGTATTCCGATATGGCGGTGGCGAGGGATTACGGGCAATTGCTTTCATTCATCACAACCCTCTCATCATGATAACGCTTATTGCAGGAACAAACCGCAAATCCAGCAAGTCATCGGTAATGGCCCATTGCCTTGCCGAAATCTATGCGAAAATGGGTATCGAGAACGAGGTTCTTGAGCTGGAGCAGCTCCCCCCGGAGACTTTCTCCCCAGAAGCCTATAGTGAAAAGCCACCGGAAGTGGAGGCCTTTACCAGACGGATTCTCGATTCGTCAGGCCTCGTCGTGGTCACTCCCGAATACAACGGGAGCATGAGCGGGGCGCTCAAGCTTTTCATTGATCTTTTGCCCTACCCGGAAAGCTTTGAGAACCGGCCCGTATGCTACGTCGGAATCGCATCCGGACAATTCGGGGCCTTGAGGCCGGTGGAACATCTTCAGCAGGTTTTTGGCTACCGTAACGCCCACAATTTCCCTAGGCGCGTCTTCGTTCCCGCCGTTCACGAAGTACTGGACGGGCAAAAGGGCATCCTTGACGAGGACTTGGCCTCACGCCTTGAGGAGCAGGCTGGTTCCTTCGTCGAATTCTGCCGCAAGCTCGGCAGGCTATAGGGTCCGCTTCCTCCGCTAGGAAAGAATCGAGGTCAATACCCGACCGTGCACGTCGGTAAGCCGAAGGTCGCGCCCGCCGTGCCGGTAGGTCAACTCCTCATGGTCCAGACCGACCAAGTGGAGAACGGTTGCCCACAAGTCGTAGATGTCGCACTTGTTTTCGATGGCGTGATACCCAAATTCGTCGGTGGCCCCGTAGAGGGTTCCTCCCTTGACCCCTCCACCGGCTAGCCAAACCGAATAACCGAAGGGGTTGTGATCTCTGCCGTTACTGCCCTGGGTGAAGGGCGTACGCCCGAATTCTCCTCCCCAGACCACGACCGTTTCATCAAGCAAGCCCCTCGACTTGAGATCCTTGAGGAGGCCGGCAATGGGCTGGTCCACCTGATAGGCCATCGCCTTGTGGCCCTTTTCGAGTTGGCCGTGCTGGTCCCAAGGGTTGGGGGCGTTTCCAGCTCCGATTCCTTCGTTAAGGCAACTGAGTTCCACGAATCGAACGCCTCGTTCGACGAGCCTCCTTGCAAGGAGGCACTGCCTTGCATAGCCGGACGTCTGCTTGTCCGGGGAGTCCAGGCCGTAGAGCTTCTTGGTCGCCTCGCTTTCGCCCGACAAGTCACATAGTTCGGGAACCGCCGCCTGCATGCGGAAAGCGGTTTCCTGATTCCTGATGGCGGCTTCGACTTCTGGGTTATCTCCCGTCCGGGAAAGGAAATCCCGGTCGAACCCCTTGATCAGGCCGAGCCGGCTGCGCTGGGCAAGGAGAGATTCCCTCGGCATGACGTTGCGGACCGGTTCCGGTTTGTCCACCTGAAGGATGGATCCCTGGTGGTTGGCCGGCAAATAGCCGTTTCCATAGAGCCCTACGCCACCATGCGGCGCAACCGATCCTCCACTGTGGAGAACCACGAAACCGGGCAGGTTCTCGTTCGCGGAACCAAGGCCGTAGCTTACCCAAGCCCCTGCCGTGGGATGACCCATGAAGGGGAAACCGGTATGAAAGGCGTAGTTGCCCTGGGCATGCTCGTTAACTTTGCTCGTCATGGAGCGTATGACCGCAAGTTCATCAGCCATCTCACCGATTTTCGGGAACATCGAACTGACGGGAATTCCACTTTGGCCATACTGCTTGAATTCGAAGGGACTGGGGAAGACGTTGCCGTTGTTGTTGAACTGGGTGCGCTCCACCTTCACCGGTATGGGCTTTCCGGCAAGTTTTTCGAGGGCCGGCTTGGGGTCGAAGCTGTCTACTTGCGAAACCCCACCCGACATGTAGCAAAAGATAACGCTTTTGGCTTTTTTGAGCGGGGGAGTTCGGGCGAGAAGGCCGCCTTCCTGTTGCATCAGACCCTGAAGGGCGAGAAGACCGAAACCGGAGGAACAACGGGCCAGCATGCTGCGACGAGTAATAAGTTGGTTCATGGATTACTTCAGGTAGATGAATTCCTTCATGTTAAAGAGAGCAAGGGCAATGTCGCGGGGACCTCTTCCGGAAGCGTTGCCGGTGGACTGGTACTCGGCAAGTTTGCCTTCCAGTTCGGCTACGCGTTTCTCGAGGTCTGCCTTGCGCTCGCGCTGTGGGGATGAAAGGGCGGCTGTCAGTTCCTTTTGAGAAACGTAGTCCGAAAGGCCACCGAAGGCAGCCATGACCTCCTCGGCTCGGAGAGCCCGGTCGTAGAGGCGGGTTTCGCGGATATGGGCCGACAACATCCGACCCGAACCCGCCGGCAGGTGACGGACCCCGAAGGTGAGGACGGCTTTGCCCTTTGGAAAAGTGGCTCGTCCAGTCTTGTAGGGCTTTCCATAAGGCTGGCCGTTGCGGTATCCTGTCACCGTACCGTCACCGCGGTAGGTGATGGCAAGATGAACGAATTCCCTATGGGCTTGCTTCTCATCGGTTCCGTCAAAGGACTTCGTGCGCCTGAAGCCGTTGCTTCCAGCCATCCAGCGCCTTTCACGTTTTTCGGCATACACGATGGAGTCGAAAATGACGCCGTTCGGCGTCTGCAGGGTAACGACTCCTCCGGCCCGCTGGTCCAGGTCGTCTAGTTTGACCCAGGCCTCGAGTGTCTTTTCACTTACGCTTAAGGGAAGAGGGTCGGTCACGACGTAGCCGCCCCTGGCGACTACGAGGATCCCGTTTTCTATCTTTGCGCCCGCCTTGGGGTGACCTGCGACTCCCCTCACGACGTCCTTCCATCCCTCACCAAAGTCCCAGTGCAGGCTTGGCTTCGGGCCTTCCGGCTTGCCGCCCGATTGAGACTTCCTGGAATCGAGGATCGACTTGCGGGCCGGGCCGACGATTTCAAGCAACTTGCGGTTGCTCTCGGACAAGTCCTCTTCGATGGCCTTTTTGTCCGCCACAGCTTTGGCTTCTTCATCGGAAGCCCCCTTGATAAAGGCTATTGAGCGAGCCTTTTCCTGGGCGTTTGCAGGCCTGCCGAGCGCCAGACGGAACATGGTGGAGATACGTTCCTCCTCAGTCGTCCCGGAGGCGTTGCGGGCGAGGTCGTTGGCCGCGTTTACGACAAAGGGATCATTCATCATGGCAAGGGACTGGGCCGGCACGTTGGTGGCGTCTCTCTTGCCTTTGGTCGTGGCCGGAACGGGAGCGTCGAAAACGGTCAGGAAAGGGTCGAGGGAATTGCGTCTTACTTGCTTGTAGACGGCCCTTCGGGACGTATTCCCACCGACCGACCCTCCTTCCGCCACGCCGCTCAGACTGATTTTGCCGGCGGCGGCGAGGAGCGCGTCGCGAATGGGTTCGGCTTCCAGTCTCCTGAGCCGGGCATGAGAAAGAAGGGCATTGTCCGGATCCTTGAGCAGTGCCTCCTGGGAGGGCTTGGAGGAGAGGCGAAAGGCCTTTGTGGAGGCGAGGAAGGCGATCATTTTCTTCAGGGACCATCCGTCCGCGCGGAACTTTGCAGCCAGGTAGTCGAGCAATTCAGGATGGCTTGGTTGCTCTCCAAGTCGCCCAAAGTTATCCGGGGTGGCCACGATGCCACGCCCGAAGAGATGATGCCAAATGCGGTTGACGATTACGCGGGCCACGAAGGGGTTGTCGCGGGCGAGGACGTTTTCCGCATACTCGAGTCTGCCAACGGTGTCCTTGGGGAAAGGCGTATCATCGAGCGCCTCGAGGAATCTCCGGGGCACGGGTTCACCGAGGGTCTTGTGGTTTCCCCGTACGAAGAGCGGTTGATCGAAGGGCTTGTTATCGAGAATTCCGGGGGCAAGGCGTGGGGAGACTACTTCGCGTTCAAGTTTCCGGTATTCCTGAACGAGTTGGGCTATTCGGGGCAGATCCCTCAAGGAAGTCGTCAGCAATCCCTTTCGGACGAAAAAGTTCAAGGTTCTTGCCTGGGAATCGCTTGCCTTTCCTTCGGACCACGCGTCGATTGCCTGACTGAGGACATCCTCGTAGGCTTGGGCCAAATCCCCGACGTCCGATGGGGCTTTGGAGAGACTGAAAAGGGGTTCCAGGACTTCCGCAACCTCGTCGCGAGGGGGTTGTTGCCCCGGGGATACCAGGACCGCCTCCGTGACGCCGAACCAGGACGTCGTCCCCTTGCCAGCCTCCACGGGATGATCCCGGTTGGTGGTTGCTTCCAGGTATCCCTCGTCCCCGGCCCAGTACTTGGTGTTCCAATTGATCCACTTTTCCTGGTTCGGGTCGGGAGAACTCTTGGGATAAACGGTTCCTCGCCGGGGGTAGCTCCAGACCGAGTATCTCAGGGTGGTGCCTTTGTCGCCGATGGCCCGAATCATGACGTTGCCCTCGTCGAACTTGAAGCGGGGTGAGGAAAGGGTGCCGTTTTGCTTGGTGGAAATCAAGTGAGTGTAGGCCCCGGCGGGCAGGATGCGGTCGAACGCCCGGTCGCCTGATGCGAGGATATGGAAGGATCCTGCGGGAGCGGGCTTGTCGCCCAGTCCCGGTCCGCTTCGCGACCAGCCTGCGTAATCCCTTTCCGAACTCAGTCGCCAGCTTTTGCGGTAGGCGCCGGAATGGCGCTTCTGCAAAGTCTCTTTGCTTGCCCGAAATTCCTTGTCCTGAGCTTTCCATTCGCGGGCGAAGTTTTCTTTCTTGGCGTTGCGCATCTTCGCCCAAGTCCTGAGGGGGTTGTGGGCTTGCCCGTCGCCAATTGCCTCTTGCCACTTGCGGTCCGGTGGGTTGAGGAGCGTCTCGCCGAGGCCGCTTGCGGCCTTTTTCCAAGCCTTGGCCAACTCCAGCCGAACGTCTTCCTTAAGCTGCCTGAGCTCGGCTTGGTTCTTGGCCAGTCTATCGGGGGATTCAATCACCCGCTGGGCGGGCCTGCCGTTGGATAGGATGCCGAAAAGGGCATAGTAATCCTTTTGGCTGATGGCATCGAACTTGTGGTCGTGGCAACGGGCGCAGGACACCGTCAAGCCAAGAAAGGTCTTGGTCAGGACGTCGATTTGATCATCCGTGAAACGAACGTGTTCATCCAGGGCATCCGTCGGAGCGAAGCCATGCAGGACGAAGCGCAGGTTGGCCGTCCCGATGGCGGATTCATTGAGCCCGAGTTCCTTATCCACACGGGGGTTTTCAAGGAGATCACCGGCAAAGTGCTCCTTGACCAACTGGTCGTAAGATACGTCGGCGTTGAGGGCGCGGATCAAGTAATTGCGGTAACGGAAGGCATTGGGAATACCAGGATCCCCTTCACTTCCGTGGGAGTCCGCGTAGCGTACCCAGTCCATCCAGTGGCGGGCCCACCGCTCTCCGAACTGCGGGCTCTCGAGCAGCTCATCGATAAGGGATTCCGTCGCTTTACGAAGATCTTTGCGGGCGGCTTTCGGGAAGGCGGTCTGCTGCTCGATGGAGGGGGGTAGGCCGGTTATGGAGAAAGTGAGCCTACGCAGAAGAGCTAGGGCATCCGTTTCCTTGTTGGGACTGAGCCCCGCCGCTTCCATGCCGGCCTTGAGGAACTTGTCCACGGGATGGTCCGACCATTCCTCGGCCTCGGTGTCCGGAATCTCCTGGGGCTTGACGGGCTGGAAACTCCACCATTTCTTTCTTCGCTCGATGATTTTTTCCCAGGCGGTTTCTTCGGCGAACTGCTCGGCGGAGGGAGGCTCGTCGCGGGGATCCGGCGCTCCCATCCTTATCCATTTTTCAAAATCGGCGATGACCTCGGGCATGAGCTTGGGGCCTCCCTTCGGCATTTTCGCATCCTTGAGCTGGTGACGGATGACCTGCATGAGAAGACTCTTGTCAGGATGCCCGGGGACAACCCCGGGTCCACTGGCTCCGCCATCAAGAAGCCCATCCCTGTAGTCCAGCGCCAAGTCCCCCTTGTCCTTGTTCACGCTGTTGTGGCACTCGTAGCAATGCTCGGCAAGAACGGGTCGAATCCTGGACTCGAAAAACTCACGATCTCCCAGGCTGTCCGCCTTTGCAACGAAGGAGGCTACGGGGATCAGGAAAGCTATTGAAAGATGGGATTTTCTCATGCTTATGAAGGCCATCATTCCGTATTTGGAAATGCTGTCAAATATGGAAGTGCGGGAGTATCCCCTTTTTTAGGACAAACTTTCTCAATGCAGGTATTTCTCTTAGCGGTTGACCGTTTCGGGAAGACGTTCTTGATGAGGTTTCTAATGAAAAGGATTTCCGTGGTTGCGACAGACGCCTGTGGTTGGCCCAACCTCACGACTCTCCCATCGGGCAGGATTATTTGTACTTATTTCAACGCACCCAGTCACGGACTTCTGGAAGGTGACTTGATCTGCTCGGTCAGCGACCGAAAGGGAGGGAACTGGAAAAAGCTTTCCACCGTTGCTCCCAGGCCCAAAGGGGGCAATCGCATGCACTTGGCCGTCGGGTTGGCCCATAATGGTGACGTCCTCTGCTTTTCCAGTGGTTTTTTCGTCAAGGATGATGAATTCATCGGTTTTTCCGGACATTGGCTTTCCCGCTCGACCGACATGGGGCGAACTTGGCGCGTCGATGATCAGCCCAAGGTTCATTCCGATAACTTGGGCACCATTCCCTTTGGCCGCGTCATCCGCCTTCCCGAAGGCAAGCTCGCCTATTCCTCCTACCGGTCCCGCGGGAAGGGAAACCCGAGCGAGACTTGGGTCTCTTTTTCCGAGGACGACGGAAGGACCTGGCCTCGAAGAAGCAAGCTTGGCCGCAACGACTCCAACGAAACCACCCTCCTTTACGCCGGCGACGGAAGAATCCTGGCCGGCGTCCGCACCCACGTGGATCACCACGTCAAGCTCTGCGAGAGTTCGAACGAAGGAAGAACTTGGAAGGAGAAAGGTCCCTTGACCCTGCCCATGCAGCATCCCGCCGACCTCATTTCCCTAAGCGACGCCTGCCTCCTTCTTACCTATGGAATCCGCAACCGCGGCCTGATGGGAATCGGAGCCAGAATAAGCCTTGATGCCGGCAGGACCTGGAGGCCTCCCTGGGTCATTCATCAATTCGGTGAAAAATCAAGCGACGTCGGGTACCCTTCCACCGTTGCGCTCGATAAAAGGGGGAACCTCTTGACGGCCTTTTACACGGACCACGAACCGAGCTTGCGTAAGAGGGCGAGCAGGTATCGGGTGCTGGCCATGCGCTGGTCGATCAGGGACTGGCTGAGCGAGAGCCTCCTTGGCTCGATCTCGGACGGCAAAAGGTTGAATCTCTAGAGGAAACCCGGATGCTTCTCTACCTAAGATTGCGGGCGGTATTTTTTGATGAGATCGGGCTTTACGGAGGTATCGCTTTCGTCCTCGTAATGCTTTCTTAGTTTTTCAAGCCTTGCTTTCATACGCTTTCGCAATTGGGCATGCTTGGGATCGTCGTAAAGGTTATTGAGCTCGTCGGGATCGTTTTTCAAATCATAGAGCTCCCATTCGTCCTTGAATTGGTAGAAGTGCATCAGCTTATGGCGCTTGGAGCGGATGCCGTTGTGCCTGGGCACCATGTGGACGCTCGGATATTCGTAGTAGTGGTAGTAGATCTCCTTACGCCAGTCCTTGGGCGTGTTGCCTTTTAGGAGCGGCACCAGGGATTTGCCTTGCATGTCTTCGGGAAGCTTAGTCCCGGCGAGCTCGAGGAAAGTTTGGGCGTAGTCGAGGTTTTGAATGAGATCGGTGTTGCGGCTTCCGGGCTTCGTTACCCCGGGCCACTTTACGATGAAGGGCATCTTGAGGGACTCGTCGTACATCCATCGCTTGTCGTACCATCCATGGTCACCGATATAGAATCCCTGATCGGAACAGTAGATGACGATCGTATTGCGTTCGAGTTTCAGCTGCCTAAGGGTTTCCTGGAGCTTGCCCACGCTTTCATCCACCCCTTTTACGCATCTGAGATAGTTCTTGGCATAGCGTTGGAATTTCCATCGTACCAAATCCTTTCCACTGAGTTTGGCTTCATGAAAGGCCTTGTCTCTGGGTCCATAGGCGGCCCGCCACTTTTTGAGTTGTTCCTCGCTCATCCTTTTCATGTTGTGCCATGCCGAACGATCTTGGCGCAACTGGGAGGGTGGTTGGTTGAATTCCGGTGTAAGGTCCAAAAAGAGGTCGTAGTTGAGATCCATGTGCCGGTCGATTTCTAGTTCCTGAAGCCTGGCGGCGGGAGCGTTGTCCTTCCATTCGTCGAAAAGGGTGGGAGGTTCGGGGATCTCGACGTCGTCGTAAAGGTCAAGGTGACGCAGGGCGGGCATCCAGTTCCTGTGGGGTGCCTTGTGTTGAACCATGAGCATAAAGGGCTTGCCCGCTACACGCTTGTTACGGAGCCATCCGACGGCCAAGTCGGTGACCACGTCGGTGCAGTATCCGTCGATCCGCTTCCTTCCCTCTGGAAAGATCATGTCGGGGTTATAATAGAGGCCTTGGCCCGGCAAGACCGCCCAGTCATCATAACCCTGAGGTTTGCCCTTGAGGTGACTCTTTCCGTATATTGCGGTTTGATAGCCGGCCTTCTGCAGGAGCTTGGGAAAGGTCTGCTGGTTCCAGTCGAAAGTGTTCCCATTGTTCATGAAGCCATTCTTGTGGCTGTGCTTGCCGGTTTGGATGACGGCTCGGCTGGGACCGCAAATCGAGTTGGTGCAGAAGCTGTTGACGAAAAGCATTCCGTCGGAGGCAAGCTTGTCGATGACCGGGGTCGGGTTGACCTTCTTGAGCCAACCGTCGTAGGCGCCTATGGCGTGCGGAGCATGGTCGTCCGAGAACACGAACAAGATGTTCGGCCTTGCCTCTTGGGCCGACAGGAAGCCGGAAAGCATGGCGCCTAGGAGAGCGAGGAGGGGTAATGTTTTCTTCATGGGTTGGGTAAGATCGGTCTAGTTTGAGGATCGGAATTTCCATGAAGCTAGCAAAAACCCAAGGAGAGTTAAGCCTAAAGCGATCCTAAAAATGCGAAAGGCGTCGTCCTCCCAAACGACGCCTTTCAGGATATGCATTCCTTAGACCCCGCAATGTAGTGAAGAAAGTTACTCTGACAACCTTTTTTTTATGTTTATGTGCGTTTTTTTATGTATTCCCGTTTTAGGGAGCATTTTCCTGGTCGTTTTTTCGGGCATCCGGTCCCCTGAAGATGCGTCTCCATTCCTCCGGCATGACGGAAGGGTCCGTGCCGTCCGAGTATTGGTTCTTCAATGCGCTCAACTGGGTTCTAAGCCCGGAAATTCTTTTTTGGTAGGCCTCGTTTTCATAAAGGTTGAGGCTTTCCTCCGGGTCCTTGGCCAGGTCGAAGAGTTCCCACTCGTCGAACTGGTAATAGTGAATGAGCTTCAGGGAAGCGGTGCGAACCCCATAGTGCCTGGGCACCATCTGCTCTTCCGGAAAGGAGTGGTGGTGGAAGTAAAGGGCCGATCTCCATGGGGCGCTTGCATTCTGCTCGTCGCTACTTGCATTCCGCTCGAGCAAAGGCAACAAGGATTTGCCATTCATGGCTTGGGGCACGGGAACGCGAAGGGCGCTCAAGAGGGTCGGGGCGACGTCGATATCCTGAGCCAAGGAAGATTTCACGATCTTTCTGGCGGGGCCGGCAAGAGTGGTTCCGTACAGAATCAACGGAATCTTCATCGACTCCTCGTACATCCAGTGCGTTCCGAACCATCCGTGCTCACCGACGAATCTTCCGTGATTGGCCGTGTAGGCAATCAGGTTCTGTGAGCCGTCGGTCGGAGCGAGCGAAGAAAGAATCCGTCCGACGTTTTCGTCTATGCCCTTGAGGCAACGGAGATAGTTTTTGGCGAACCTCTGGTATTTCCATCTGACCAGGGACTCCAGGTCCAGGCTTTCTCTGCCCAAGGCTTCATTCTGGGGGCGCCACGCGAGTCGCCAGGCGGAGGACTGCTCCTCGTTCATCCGGAGAACGTTCTTCTGAGCCACCAAGTTCGAGCTGAGAGCCTCGGCAGGTTTCCAGCCGTCGGGCTTGGGAGAAAAGAGATCGTAGAACAAATCCAGGTTGTTGCCGATTTCCATCTCTTGGTAGCGGGACGGGGGAGCCCGTCTCTTCAAGTCGTCGAAAAGATTTTCCGGTTCGGGGAGAAGGACGTCGTCATAGAGTGAGACGTGCCTGATTGCGGGCATCCAGGGTTGTCGGCTGGCGTTGAACTGAATCATCATGAAAAATGGCTTCTCGTCGGTTTTACGCGCTTGCATCCACTGCAGGCATAAATCGGTGATGACGTCCGTTGCATAACCCTCGAACCGAGTCTTTCCAGTAGGGCTCCAGAACAAGGGGTTGTAGAATTCATTTTCGTCGGCCAGAATTTCCCAGTGGTCGAAGCCTTCCGGTTCCGTTCCAAGGCCCCATTTCCCGAACAGGGCGGTCGAGTAGCCCGCCTCTTGCAGAAGCTTGGGCAAGGAGGGCTGGGAACCGTTGAACTTGTCCCCCTCTTCAAGCACTCCGTTTGCGTGGCTCATTTTCCCGGTCAAGAGCGTGGCCATGCCGGGGGCGGGCATGGCATTGGAGCAAAAGGCCTGCATAAAGAGTGTCCCGCCCGATGCCAGTTTGTCCAACTCGGGGGTGGGCTTGAGTTCGGCAAACCTTCCCTGATAGGCGCCGAAGGAACTCAAGGCATGATCTTCGGAAACGATCAAAACCACGTTTGGCTTGCCTTTCGCCGCAAGACAAAGACAAGAGCCGAGGACTATGCCAAGCAAAGCTTTTCCTATCTCATTCAATTTCCTTTTATTGACTTGGGAAGGCTCGTGATGCGAGAAAATTTACCCAGCGGACAATTGAAAACGAGTCCGTATCGAGTCCCTCCGTCCGTCTTTGCCGAAATTCAGGCATATCGCGATTTATCAGTTGTCATTATAGGGTATTCGATCTTGCATACCGCCGACATGTTCAAATTCCCCACCTCTTTTTTCCTTTTGGCATGCTTGCCCTCGTACCTTGCCCACGCGGTGGATCCCATCGTCAAGGCGGATCGAAACATCGAGATTTCGACATTGGTCGCCCAAATGAAGTACGACCGGGTCAGTTTTTCCGCAAAACCAGGAGAAATTCTGCGAATTTCTCTCAAGAACCCGGACGACTTGCCTCACAATTTGGTCGTTTGCAAGCCGGCCAAGGGAAACGTCGACGACAAGGGCAAGGAGGTCGCCGATGCCGTTATTGCCCTTGGCGTAGATGGGGTTTTGCAGAATTGGATTCCTCTCAAGCATCCCCGTCTACTCGCGCATACGGGTATGATTAACCCCAAGGAGGAGGGTTCCGTCACCTTCCTCGTCCCCAAGCAGGAAGGGCCCTATCCCTTCGTCTGCACTTTTCCCGGCCATGCCCAGATGATGAACGGAGTCATGATCGTATCCAAGGAAGTCTCTCCCGTGCGGGATCTTTCCTACCATTATTTCCAAGGCACCTGGGACAAGCTTCCAGATTGGAACAAACTCGAACCGGAAGGCAACGGCACGCTGCCTGCCGGATTTATTTCCCTTGATCCCAAGAAACGAAAGGACAAGTTCGGCTTTTTGTTCGAGGGCAGGATCGAAGTTCCCAAGGATGGGGAGTACGAGTTCTTTCTTACTTCCGATGATGGTTCCGAATTACTTATTGATGGGAATAGGGTCGTGCTTAACGACGGTGTGCACGGCATGGTCGCCAAGCAGGGAAAAATCAAACTGAAGCAGGGCCTGGCTGAAATAAAGGTCGGTTACTTCCAGAAAACGGGAGGCGAGGGGTTGCGCGTCGCATGGAAAGGTCCCGGCTTTAATGAGCAACCGCTGACCAAGGGCAAACCGAAGCCCAAGGGCAACCCCCCCCCCGCTCCCATTCCCGTAGAGCCCCTGCCGGGCGAAGCGGTGATCTACCGCAATTTCATAGACCGGGCCGGACCGAGGGCAATCGGAGTGGGTTACTCGGAAGGCCTGAACCTGGCTTTCGATGCCAACGTCATGCGCCTTGCGATCATCTGGCGCGGCGCCTTCATGAACGGTCAGCGCCACTGGACGGGGAGAGGGCAGGGATTCCAGGCTCCTGCCGGCGAGGATGCCTTTTATTTTCCCAACGGCGCTCCCTTTGCCAGGCTGGAAAGCCTTTCCGCTTCCTGGCCTCCGGATGAGACGCGTGCCTCGGCCATCAAGTTCGGAGGCTATCGTTTCGACGACAAGCAAAGGCCTACCTTCATCTACTATTTGGGCAAAGCCCGGATCACCGATTATCCGAAACCTTCCGGCTCGGAATCCGAGCTTTTCCTGGTCCGTGAAATCACAATCGAGCAGAATGGGGAAGATCTTGAGGGCCTCGTCTTCCGTGCCGGAATCGGCACGGTCGAAAAGGAGGAAGGCTTTGTCCTGGCCAAGCAAATTATGTGCAGGGTCGAGGGAGCCAAGGCCGTTATGATCAAGAAGTCGGGAAACCCCCGGGCCGACGGAGACCTCAGGGTTCCCGTCAAGCCGGCCAATGGCAGGGCCCGCATCAAGCTTACCTATTCCTGGATCTAGTCCATCAACCAAAACCGCGCTTCCCAAATGAAAAAATACCTTTTCCCCTTCCTCCTTACTCTTGCCGCCTGGGGTACCGCCTTGGCCAAACCCAATGTCCTCTACATCATATCCGACGACCAGGCTTGGACGGACTACGGTTTCATGGGGCATGCCCACATCAAGACCCCGCACCTCGACCAACTGGCCAAGCAGAGCGTAGTCTTCAAGCGGGGTTACGTGCCGACCGCCCTGTGTCGCCCCTCGCTGGTCACCTTGATTAATGGGCAGTATGCCCACAGGCACGGCGTAACGGGTAACGATCCCTCTCCCAAGAACTACGCCAAGGGCGAGGACTACAACCAGAAGCGGGCCCGACTCATTACCTACCTCGATCGGTTCGCCACCCTTCCCAAGCTGCTGGGCAAAAAAGGATATCTTTCCCACCAGAGCGGAAAATGGTGGGAGGGCAACTACAAGCACGGCGGATTCACCCATGGGATGACCCGCGGGTTTCCTCAGCCTGGTGGCCGTCATGGCGACGATGGCCTCAAGATCGGAAGGACCGGCCTCAAGCCGATCGAGGAATTCGTCGATCATGCCATGGCGGAAAAGAAACCCTTCTTCCTCTGGTACGGGGTTTTTCTTCCCCACACTCCGCATAACCCACCCGAGCGTCTGCTGAAGAAATACCGCAGTCCCGACCGCTCCCTGCCGATCGCCAAGTACTATGCCATGTGCGAATGGTTCGACGAGACTTGCGGACAGTTGATCGAGATTCTGGAAAAAAGAAACCTGCGCGACGATACTCTCATCGTCTACGTCACCGACAACGGTTGGATCCAGAACCCGAATGGCAATGGATATTCCCGCAACCCGTCCCGCTCCAAGCAAACCCCTTACGAGGGCGGGGTTCGTACCCCCATCATGTTCTCCTGGCCCAACGGCAAGCTCAAGTACGGGGAGCGCGAGGACCTCGTCTCGAGCGTGGACCTTTTCCCGACCGCCCTATCCGCAGTTGGCGCGGAAAGACCCGATGGGCTTCCCGGGATCGATCTTCTTCCCAGCCTCAGAAGCGGCGCTCCCCTCAAGCGAAAGGCCATATTCGGGGAAAGCTTTGCCCACGACGTGGCGGACGTCGAAAAGCCCGAGGCCTCCTTGCTTTTCCGATGGACGATCGAGAACAAATGGAAGCTTTTGCTCACTTACGACGGGGAGGTCAACCGTTACAAGAGTACCCATCCTCGAGCCGAGAAGCGTCCCCAGTTGTTCGATTTGTCGAAGGATCCTCATGAAAAGAAGAACCTAGCCGGTAAGCGTCCGGAGATCGTGGCCCGGCTTGCCAAAAGCATCGCCTCCTGGTATCCGGTCAAGGAAAGAAAGGTCGTTACCCGGTTCGAATAGAGCCCTCTCCGTCCTTTTCTAGTCAGCCAGGCTGATCGGTCTGGTGGGTACTCCCGCCTTCAGCTTGAGCCTTATCTTTTCGTGGTAGGAGGAGTTGAAGTAGAAGGTCGACTGGGCAAAAGTCTTCCCTAGGCAAAACCGCAGGGTGAGCTGGGAATAGCCGCTGATTGAGGGGAAGCTGGAAAAAAGCAAGGGGTTGACGATGGTGGAAACCTCCTCCCCTGGCTCAAGCACGGTTGCCTCGGTGTCCTTGAGTTCCTGCAGGGAGGAAAACCTCGGAAGACAAACCGCGTTGGCCGCTGCCCCCGAGCTCGTGGAAATGAGACAGACCAGGCTTTCCCTCCAGAGGATGCCTTCCTTATTCCTGCGCAGGGCGGGAATGGATAACGGAAAATCGGTCGGGTTGCGCAGGGAAAGCCTGAAATAACCGTTCCCATCCCTGTTGTAGGAATTTTGGAATTCCGCGGGGATCTTCCCGGCCATGAGCGTAAGTCCTTCATCGGCGGGTGAAAATCCCCTCTCGGAATCGTCGCATCGAATTACCGGTTCGTCGTCTCCCATGTGGGCTTGGTTGCCAAGGCCCGACCAGGGCGAAAGGGGTTCCCCATCCTCATTCAGGGACCAACCGTAAGGAAGGTCGATCAGTTTCACAACGTGATCCAGGGTCGTGACGTTGATGGGCTGCCAGTAGGCAAGCCTTTTGGTCGAGCTTGTTCCGGTCAGGGCGATCAGAACGAGCTGGTCCTCATCGGGGAACTCGGGATCCACCTTGTGGACGCCATAATAACTGCCTCGTACGTATTTGAGATCCTTGGGGAGATTCCCGTCGTCTTCCTTTGCCAGCAACTTATCCAGCTTGCGCTGGGTCTTGATTATATCAAGGGCGGAAGCAGGCCCTTTTACCTCCTTGGAAAGAGTTCGGAGGGCGTTGGAAGTCTTTGCCCGAAGGTCGCCTTTTCTCCTGATCTGCAGGTTGAGCTGGTCTTTGCCGCGGAGAATAAGAAGGGGATCGATCTCCAGGGAATAGGAAAAATAGGGAACTTTGGTGTTTGCCCTGTTTCTTTTGCCTCCGGACTTTATCTTGAGTAGCCCGATTACCACCTTTTCAGCAGAGGACCAGGGAAAGGTTTCGTTTTCATCCAAGCCAAAGGGAGGAGTTGCCTGCATACTCGAGCGGTTGGTGACGATATTCGGGCGCTGCAACGGTCCGACTTCGATGTTCTGGAGGAATATTTGCTTTCGCAACGGGACGATTTGGCCTTGCAGATCGTCTCGTCGCTCAGCGAGCGCAGGCAGAATAACCGGAGGCGAGGCGTCCGCCAGAAAGACGGAGATGGCCAAGGCAAGGACTGGAATACGAATCTTCAGGGATTTTCCGTGGGTTGGTAAGTTGACATAATGGAGTATTTAGCCATTCCCACAAATAAAATCCACGAGGAACTTTTTACCAGCCGAACGGGGCTCGACCGACCGACTGGAGCGGGGAATGGTCTTTTCCAATTATCGGGTGCTTGTCATTGGTCTTGGATTACTTTATTGAAGGAAAAGGATGTGTGGAATTGTAGGTTACTTAGGAAGGGGCACCGCCCAGGAGTCGCTCGTGGATGGCTTGCGCCGCCTTGAATACAGGGGCTATGATTCCGCGGGGGTTGCCTTTCACGAAGGGGATGAGTTTTCCCTTTCCCGGGAAACGGGCCGGGTGGAGAACCTGGCCAATGCCGTCAGGGCATCCAGTTCCTCTTCGTCGCTTGGTATCGCCCATACCCGTTGGGCGACCCACGGTGCGGTTACCGTTTCCAATACTCATCCTCATCTGAGCCAGGACGGTAAGTTCGTCTTGGTCCACAACGGGGTCATCGAGAACTTCGGCACCCTCAAGCGCTTTCTTTGCTCCAAGGGAATCTCCTTCTCCTCCGAGACCGATTCCGAGGTCCTCTGCAACTTGATTGCCTATCATTACTCCGAGCTTCCGGACGATGAGGACCGCTTCGTCGATGCCGTTCGACTGGCTCTTCCCAAGTGCAGGGGAGCCTACGGCATTGCCGTTCTCTGCCTCGATTATCCGGAGGTCATGATCGGAGCCCGTCGTGGATCGCCTCTCGTAGTCGGGCTGGGTGATGAGGCGAATTTCATCGCAAGCGACGCTTCTGCCTTCGTGGGACGTGCCAAGGAGGCCGTCTTCCTCAACGACGGGGAGATTGCCGTTCTGGACAAGGGAGGATTCAGGATTACCACCCTCGAGGGCCAGGATGCTCAAGCCGTGACCCATCCGTTGGACCAGATTCTCGAGGAGGTCGAACTGGGGGATTTCGATTCCTACATGGAAAAAGAGATTTTCGAGCAACCGACCGCTCTGGAGAACACCCTGCGGGGCCGTTTTGGGGATGATGGAACCACCGCCAAGCTCGGTGGCCTCGAGGGTCACGAAGAAACGCTTCGCGACCTGGACAGGATCATCTTCGTGGCCTGTGGCACGGCCCGGCATGCGTGTATGGTGGGCGAATACATGATCGAGCGCCTTGCTCGCGTCCCGGTTGAGGTGGAGCACGCCTCCGAGTTCCGATACCGGAATTCTCCCAAGGCCGGCAAATCCCTCGTCATCGCCGTCAGCCAATCTGGGGAGACCCTCGACACGCTCGAGGCAGTCAGGGAAGCCAAGACCAAGGGACTGCTCACCTTGGGGATCACCAACGTGGTCGGTTCTTCCCTGGCCCGCGAAACCGACGGCGGGGTCTACCAGCGGGTGGGCCCTGAAATCGGGGTCGCCTCAACCAAAGCGTTCTCTTCTCAGGTTTGCCTCAGCGCCATGCTGGGCTTGGCTCTGGGCCGAATGCGCGACCTGTCGCCCATGGATGGTCAGATAATCGTCGAGGCCCTTAACGGCTTGCCCGACCTAGTGGCCAAGGTTCTTCAGCAAGGCGAACAGATCAGGGAACTTGCGGTCAAGTACTCGAAGGCCGAGCATCTCCTTTTTCTCGGTCGCCAGAGCCTCTATCCGGTTGCCCTCGAGGGAGCCTTGAAATTGAAGGAAATTTCCTACGCTCACGCCGAGGGATACCCGGCGGCCGAACTCAAGCACGGCCCCATCGCCCTGATCAGCCCGGAGTGCCCCTCGATCTTCGTGGTCGAGGGCAACGATTTGTCCGCCAAGACAATTGCCAACATGCAAGAAGTGAAGGCCCGCAATGGTCCGGTGCTGGCCCTTGCTCCCGAGAACGTTGAGATTCCCGATGAAGCGGCCGACGACGTCTTTCGCCTGCCCGATTCCCACGAAGTGGTCCGCCCGATCCTCGCCAATCTTCCCCTGCAGTTGTTTGCTTATCATTTCGCCCGCCTGCGCGGCCTCGACGTCGACAAGCCCCGCAACCTGGCCAAGTCGGTCACGGTGGAGTAGTGTATTTGATTTTTCCGGTTGAATGACAATTCAATACAAAACTTTCATTCAAAGCACATACGAAGAAGCTGACGAGTGGATTGAGATCGAGCGAATTGCAAAATCTTTTTACGACTATTTGTCCACCTCTGAGAGTCAAAAAGAATTGGCCAAAGTAAATATTCCTGGTGCCAAGAGCCAAAGGATAGAAGAAGTTATAACCCCTTATGCAGAGAGTATTGGATTTACATCACAAAAGAGGGGCTTGTTCAAAAAATATAATGTCAGCAAACTTACACCCGACTATTTCCGACCTTTAAGCAAAACAGGGATTATTATCGAAGTAGAACGAGGTCAAACGACTCAAAATAATGCCGCCTTGAAGGATTTATGGAAAGTTCACATTTGTGAAGAAGCTCACTATCTTTTCCTTTTTGTCCCCAACCTTCTGATACAGAATGAGAAAGGTAAAATCGCAGGAAAACCCTTTAATGAGACGGTGAATAGACTATCTCCTTTCTTTGAAGAGGAAAACTATACCAATGCCAGAGGGCTAGTAATTTTTGGATATTAGAAAAGAGCCCCATTATCACTGAGGATTCCCGAAGGCATCGACGACCTTCAGGGCATGCCCGGATATCGGTCCCTTC
>TARA_B100000674_G_scaffold316814_1_pt1 | contig 28437 bp, 18 predicted proteins | sample TARA_B100000674 | Tara Oceans TARA_B100000674 (sample SAMEA2622759) | marine metagenome | biome: marine biome (ENVO:00000447); feature: surface water layer (ENVO:00002042); material: "saline water (ENVO:00002010), including plankton (ENVO:xxxxxxxx)" | depth 5 m | reverse complement strand
CAAAAGGAGTCCACGCTCCACTTGGTGTTGCGTCTCCGCGGTGGCTGCTAAATCTGTCCATGTAGCGCTCGTTTTGTCTGTTTCGATCACCATGACATGGCTCGACGTTTCTGGAAAAGAAACGGCGACCGTGGACATGTTCGGACATTTCGCGCAGAAACCACGTGATACATGCTTGTACTGATTCTTGTTTTAGTCGTTTACAATACGCACACAATACATGTAATCCCAACTTTGTTTTACACCTCTCCTCGTTCTCTTTCCCTCTAAATCGACGGCGAGGATGCGGTCGAGCTCCTGATGGCGGCAAACCATTTAGACATTTAGCGAGGCAAGGGAGGACGGCGTGCCGTCGACGAGCTCGGGTGATTTTAGCGGGGGGAATGTAGTGCGACCGGGAACGTATCGGTTAAAGTAGGTTTAATAGTACATAGATGACTTCTGGTGAGCGGTGCTAACCGCGAGCTTGCATGCGATTCAGCATGCCCGCGTCGCAGAGCTGGGCTTCGCACGTCGCGAGAATTTCATCCTTGGCGTTCGTCATGGTCGCGATTGTGAAAATGCGCAGTCCGTTGGATTGCACCGATTTGATTTGGACGTGAACTTTGACGGTGGTGTGCAGAGGCAGAGGCTTTTTGATTTTCGCACTGAGCTCGACTGTGACGCAACATGGCGCGCAAAAGCATTTCACAAGCTCGGCGGTGGTCTCATCGAGAATCGTCTCTATGCACCCACCGTGCGCGAGCGGCCACGAGCTGAGGCCGATCGACCCTCCTTCACCAACTCGCGCGACGGCGACGAGCTCTGGGTACCCGCTCTTCGCGGTGGCCTCGTCGTAAAAGTAACGCAAATCCAAACCGCGTTGAGCGGCTTGATTTCCGACTGCCCACGACTCGCACGTGATAAACGTACCCCGCCCCGGACCCGGTATCGCCTTCTGGAACGGTTTGAGAGTCGAATCGAGAGATAACGACGTCAACAATCCGTCGTCGATCGGAAACAACCCATCCTCACGGAAAGGAATGCCCGTCGCAAACACGTGTCTTCGATAATCTCGCGCAGCGTCTTCGTGCGAATTAAGCGCCGACCTCTCTGCCATGTCTTCCAGCCCGATCGCCTTCGCGTCCCGCATCACCGCTCGCCCACCTCCCGCTTGCTTACATCGCCGCTCGATCACCGCTATCGGGACCTCCGCGCCGTCGGATTCGTAATACCTTCGCACCTCCTCCTCGCCGCACGCGCGAAGCTCCTCGTCCTCCAACTCCACCACGTTCGGTCGCGTCTCCGCGAGGACGACGGAGAGATTCAACAATCGATGATACGTCCCCGATGCGTCCGATTCCACCGCCGCGGTCACCATCGCCTCGCGCCTCGCGCGTCGTCGTCGCGTTCTGGCGCCCGTACGATGAGCGTTTTTCTCAAAGTAACGCTCAATCGTCCGATTCGACGTGAGAGTCGAATCGACCTCTCACGTCGAATCGGCGAGGCGGCACACGACGACGCCGATCGGCGCCGATCGCGCGCGCGCGGACGCGAGGACGCGCGGGACGCGAGAGAAAAATACATCGCATCGTTCCGTGGAGTCGCTGGGAGGATGGTCGCGTCGAAGGCGACGCTCGCGGTGCGTGAAGGCGTCGAGACGGAGGACGGTCGTCTCGGAACGCGAAGACGCGGACGACGCGCGAACGAGATCGCGGGGAGACTCGAGGGGCGATCGCGAGACGCGCGAGCGAGGGAGAAAAATTATCTCTGACGTTGACGCGCGTTTTGAACGCAGGGAGCGATGGAAACGCGCGCGAAGAGTACGGATGGTGCGAACGCGGCGGTTTTGTTGAAGACGCTGCGCGCGGCGAGCGAAAAGGCGAAGCGGGAGTTCTTGGGGAGCGATCGAGGGATCTCAGCGGTGTGTGAGTGCTTATTGAAGGTGCGTGCGTTCGCGTGATCGCGTAGATCGAGATCTTTTCTCGCGCAATGCGTCGACTCTCGACGTCGCGTTCGGGTTTGATTCGCGTCGACTATATCGACGTCGATGCATCGACTGACCGATTGCAGGAGTTGGAGCGTCCGCGGGACGCGTGGGATTTGGACGTCATCGGCGCGGTGACGAGTTTGATTGTCGATTGCGCAGATTTTGATCAGATCGATGCGGATGAGTGTCGAGAACAATTAATCACAGTGTTTGAACGCTTGGCCGATCGATGCGCGTCTATGGAGCATGATGTTTCGTCGATGCCCAAGGCTGAGCGCGATATTTTCGTGGATGTGGTGTGGATCATGGATCAGTTGGTGAATTCAGCGGACGCCAAGGATAAGGCGAAGTGGGAACGTTTGGTTAACACGGCTGTCAACGTCGCAGTGATTGAAAAACTTCCGCCGTTGATGCGACGCGAATTACTTCTTTGCTTGAAATCGGTGACGCAAGGTTGCGTCGATACTTCAGGTGCGCTCAAAGACGCTCTGTACCCAGACTTGCACGTCAAGCGCAGTCGACGCGGTGACTCCACGACGAAGCTCCATGCGCTCAAAGGCGTCTTCTTGACGTGCGGCGATTTCTCCGCACAAAAACACATCACTGAAATCTTGTTTCGCCTCTGCAAGGCGAATCTTCTGGATCAAGACGCCGCTTCGACCGTCTTCACGCACGTCTCTTCGCAGTTCAAAGATTTGTTTAACATTCAAAACACGGCTCAAATGTTCAAGTCTCTCAAAACGCTGGTGCGCCATTTCAACGCGGCGCAAGGCAGCGCTGCGACGGTGAAATCTTTTGAAGCGAAAAGTTTAACCATGGAGGGATTGCGCGTGCACGACAACTGGATAAATTTCGGAGAGGAAATGTTCACGGTGCACGTGTGCTTGGAAGATTCTTGCGTGGAACCGGTGGATATCTTATACTCGAACATTCGATCATTCAACCTTTCGGAGAATCACGTCGCGCACATCGGCATTCGTGAGAAGCCCCTCGGTCTCGCCGTGGATGATCCATTCGACGTGAAAAATGATGAATGGATTCAAATTGAGTTTCACGCGAACAGCACCCCGGGCGTTCTCGAGCAGTTATTTCGAATTTCCAAGCACAGCGAAGTCGTTCAGGTCTTTGTGGCGAATGTGAAATTGCCGACAAAGAAAATGTCTGTGGGATTGCTCGACGTCGACTTACTGTCTGAGTCTGAATCTGCAGAACCTGAATTGTCGCCGGTGGAGCCAACTCCGGTGGCGATGAAACGGAAAGCGGGCGTCAAACCGAAGCCGAAGCGAGCTCCACGCAAAACTGGTGGTAAAGCCGCGGCGATACGCACAGAGTCTGACGACGATACCGAGTCTGAAGATGAAGAACCAAAGCCGGTTGCGACTTCAAAGGTGCAAGCGTCTCGACGGATGCCCAAGCGTAAAGCGAAGCAAGACGGGATTAAAAAACTAAATGAACAAATGAATGCCGTGCATGAAATGTCTGAACTCGCTGAAGAGCCCGAGTCTTCGCCGTCGTCTTCACCGTTGCGATTCGCGCCGCCGCCGTCGTCGACGAAGTTGCGGGAAGCCGCGCGCAAGCTCAGATATTCTCCGAAGCCCACGGATGAAGACGATGACGAGAGCGATGAAGAAAACGAAGACACGGATGGAAGCGATGAAGGTTGGACGGCCGAAGATATCCCGGCTCTGATGAAGATGATCAAGGCGAAGGGTACGACGAAGACGCATCGCGCCGAACTGCAACGAGTCGTCGACAACTTGCGTTGCACCCGTCCTCCAGCTGGAAAGTCGGTGTTCAAAACACCTGCGGCTTCGATTCAAGTTCCCAAGACGGGAAACAAGGCGGGAATTCTCAAGTCGTTTGATAAGAATCGTGAGAAGAAGAATGTTTACGACAGCGTGGTCGATTGGAAGAAGCGAGCGGAAGTGCTGCAAGAAACGAAGACGAAGACGCTCACGACGACAATCACGACGGATACTTTGAACTTTGATGACGATGATGATGCAAACACGACTCGCCTGACCGACGACACTCCACTCTCTGCCCTTCTCAATGGATCAGACGATGTTTCTCCGCTCCTGAGCGGCGACAAGCCTCGCAAAAAGGCGCGAGTTTCGCACACGCCGATGAAAAGTCTCGCCGGCATGGGTGACGATGACATGGCTGGTTTCCAAGACATGATGCAGTCCATCGTCGAAAGAAATCGTCGTATCGCGCAAGAACGCATCGACTCTCTCGTGAATGAATTCAGATTGGAAGCGGACGCCGTCAGCCGCAAACTTTCCTCGAAAATCGAAAAAGACTACGACGGCTACTCTCGCTCCATCCACCAACGCGCCACCGCTCGCGCCCAAGAGTCCAAGGCGATCGCTTCAAAAATCAACAACCTGGCCGCAGACTACAAGTCCGCCCTCCGCGTCGCGTACGACGAATTCAACTCGAACAAACGCGCCGCCGTCGCCGACGCCGCGCGCTTCGACGAGGAGCTCGCTGCCCTCGACGCCGCGCTCGCCTCCGACGTCAAGAAGACCATCGCCAAACTCGACGTCAAAAAGCGTCGCGTCGAAGCCGACATCACCGCCGCCCGTCGCGCCGTCCACGAGCGCGGCGGGGTCAAATCCATGCTCCTCGAGCTCGCTCGAAACATGTAGCCTCGCGTCCCTCGCCCCGTCTTCGCGACGCCTCGACCAGACGCGCACGACACGGTCCACGCACACGACACATGCACACGACGCATTCATCACGCTTCACATCTCTCTCGCCCTCGCGTCCCCGTTCACCCGCGCGCATCGCGTCTTCCCGTCCGCGCCGCCTCGGCGGTCCGAGAGACGCGCGGCGAGAGATAAGACGCCCTCCCGAGGACGTCATCGATGCGTCCCTCGCCTTGAGTCACGACCCTCCAAACATCTAGGTCGTCCCCGCCGCCCACGGGCGATTACGTCGTCGTCGTCGTCCGCACTCACGGTCGATTCCGCGCGCGCTCGAGCAGATGAGCGCGATGGCGACGCCCGCGCGCGTCTTCGCGCCGCGATCGACGCGACCGACGACGACCGCGACGACGACGCGACCGGTGGCGCCGACGGTGCCGGGACGCCGAGGCGAAAGAATTATCCGAAATGTCCGAACGGATGGATGGGAAGGCGCGCGGCTGACGATGCGCGTGCGACCGTGCGATCGACGCGTGGGGTCTCTGTGCTTGATGCACATCCCCGTCGGTGGACGCGGGCAGGCGAGAAAGAAGCGACACGCGGCGACGAGCACGATAAGCGCGAGCAAGGGCGAGGGGGAATCGGCGAGCGCGGATGAGATTGAAAAGTGTCTCGAGGACGAGGAGTGCAAGAGCGAAACGTTGTTGACGTTGGAGAAGACGTTAGCGAGCGTTGATGAGGACGGAAATGTGGACGGTGGAGTCGTCGTGGAGGCGAAAAGGGAAAAGAAGGGGTTCGAGAGCACAAAGACGGCGGATGAGGGCGATTACGAGGGAATCGTCGTGTCCGAACCGCCGCTGAACATCGAGCGATTGAAGTCTGTGGGCACGATCGCGCGTACGTTTGAGATTTGGAGCTTTGTCGTGGCTTTCGTGTTCAGACGGGTGTTCATCGGCGTGAAGTGGTCGTACAAGGGGGGGTACACCGAAGAGAAGCGCGTGGCGCGACTCGAGCGACTGGCGAACTGGTTGCGACTCGGTTTGCTCAGACTCGGACCGACCTTCATCAAGGTTGGTCAGCAGTTCTCCACTCGTGTCGATGTGTTGAGCCCGCAGTTCATCCGCGAGCTCGAAAAGCTCCAAGATCGCGTGCCGCCGTTCCCGACGTCGCTCGCCAAGGAAATTCTTGACGAAGAGCTCGGCGGTCCGGTTGAGTCCTTCTTCGACAACTTCCAAGACACCCCGCTTGCGGCGGCCTCTTTGGGGCAAGTTCACCGCGCGCAGATGAAGGCGACCGGCGAACAAGTGATTATTAAGGTTCAGCGGCCGGGACTCAAGGAAATTTTCGACATCGACCTCAAGAACTTGCGCGTCATCGCCAAGTGGTTGCAAAAGGTGGACCCGAAGAACGATGGCGCCAAGCGCGACTGGGTGGCCATTTTCGATGAAACCGCTCGTGTGCTGTACGATGAAGTCGATTACACGAACGAGGCGAAGAATGCGGAAGAATTCAGAAACCAATTCGCCGGTTCTGACTGGATCAAGGTTCCCAGAATTTTCTGGGACTTCACGAAGAGACGCACGCTGTGCATGGAGTACGCGCCGGCGACGAAGATTAACGACGTCGAAGCCATCAAATCGATGGGTATCGACCCGGATCGCATGGCTCGTCTCGCCGTCGAGGCCTACTTGCAACAAGTGTTGCGATTCGGCTTCTTCCACGCCGATCCGCACCCGGGTAACGTCGCCGTCGACAAGGGCGATCCGGAAGGGAAGGGACGATTAGTTGTATATGATTACGGTATGATGGGTCGCATCCCTGGTCAGACTCGCGACGGTTTGTTAGATTTGTTCTACGCCACCTACGAGGGTCAAAGCGACAGCGCCGTCAAGGCTTTGACGAAGATGGGCGTGCTTGTGGACACAGGGGCTGACCTCACCGCGGTGAAGCGCACGGCTGACTTCTTCTTGACGCAATTCGATCAACGTATCAACCAACAAGCCAAGGCTCGCGAAGAGAACAAGGACGATTACGAGTCCGAGTTCAAGGCTCCGCGCACCAAGGAGGAGAAGAAGGAAGTGCGCAAACGCATTTTGTCAAACATTGGTGAAGATTTGTTGGTGGTGAGCAAGGACCAACCGTTCCGTTTCCCGGCTGAGTTTACGTTCGTGGTGGTAAGTATTCGTTCGCGCGCGCTCGAATTCTCGACGTCACCGCGATCTTGCGAGACGTGTTTGCGATGATGAGAAAACGCTATCTAGATAACTTTACTCGATGAATGTTTTCTGGGTCTCGGCTCGGTAGTGTTGATTACTTACAGCAATGTGGTTTCTCTGAGCATACACATTTCGAGAGACGCGAAGATGACGTCTCGCGAAAAAGAATCAGAAACTGACCAATACACGCGATTTTATCCACTCGCAGCGAGCGTTCTCCGTCTTGGACGGCATCGGAAAGACGCTCAACAAGAAGTTCGACATTTCCGAAATCGCGGCGCCGTACGCGCGCAACTTGCTCATTGAAGCCAACCCGAACTCGTTGCCGCCGCAAGTTGTGACGGCGCAGCGTGAATGGTTGCGTCGCGCTGATCGTCAAACCAAGGCACTCGTCAACCTCTTCAAGGGTCCGGATGCCATTTACGACATCGCAGATATTGTTCGTCGCATTGAGACCGGCAAGCTCAAAATTCGCGTTCGCGCTCTCGAAGCCGAGCGTGCGCTCGATCGTATGGCTATCATGCAAGGTGTCACGATCAACGCCATCCTTGCCGCTTGCTGCACGAACGTCGGTGTTGTCTTGTACGTGAGCAGCCTCACGCTCTACGCGCAATGTGCGTTCGGCGCGGCGGGCTTGCTCGCGTTCAAGGCGCTCGCAGGTCAAATGAAGGTGTCCAAGCTCTTGAAGAAGGAGAACTCCATCCTTGGAGCTTAGACGCCAAAACCCGATACCCGACGATATTAGCCACCGTTACCTATGATTTAATGCAAAGCCAATTGAGATGTGAAAAAACAATCCATGGTCGTGTCCTTACAAGTCGGTTTCTACGTTAAAAATCGCAATCCGTGCGAAAGGCGTGGTTATCCTCGGCGGTGTGCATGACGCCAGCCTTTTGATACTGATCGACGCGATGCTCGAAGAAGTTAGCCTTACCCTGGAGAGAAATAAGTTCCATCCAGTCGAACGGGTTCACCGCTTGGTAAAGCTTGGACGCTCCGAGCTGCACGAGGAGTCGGTCGGCGACGAATTCAATGTACGTGCTCATCAAGTTGGCGTTCATGCCGACGAGGGCACAACTCAGCGCATCGCACACGAACTCCTTCTCAATCTTGACCGCTTCACCGACGATCTCATGCAGTAGGTTCTCGGGAAGCGGGTTCTCCAGCATGCCGTACAGCAAACACGCAAAGTCGCAGTGTAATCCTTCATCGCGGCTGATGAGCTCGTTGGAAAACGTCAAACCGCGCATCAATCCTCGCTTTTTCAGCCAGAAGATAGCACAGAATGAACCACTAAAGAAAATCCCCTCCACGCACGCGAACCCGACGAGACGTTCGGCGAAGCTCGCGTCGCTGCCGATCCATCGAATTGCCCAATCAGCCTTCTTCGCCACGGTGGGCACCGTGTGAATGGCGCGAAACAAATCCTTCTTCTTCGCCGAGTCCTTGATGTACGTGTCGAGAAGCAACGAGTACATCTCGCTGTGAATGTTCTCGATCGCCAACTGAAACCCATAGAAAGATCTCGCCTCGGGCAATTGCACGTCCGTCATGAAACGAGAGCACAAATTCTCCAACACGATGCCGTCGCTCGCCGCGAAAAACGCCAACACGTGCGATATGAAGTGTTGTTCGTTATCGTTGAGCGTGATCCAATCCCTATAATCGTACGTCAGATCCACTTCCTCCGCCGTCCAAAAGCTCGCCTCCGCCTTCTTATACATCTCCCACACCTTCCGATGCTTGATCGGAAACAAACAAAACCTGTCCGGATTTTCTCGCAAGAGCGGCTCGAGCGCGTCCCGCTCCCTCGCGCTCGTCGCCCTCGCGCTCGCCGCCTCCTCATCCGCCTTCACCGCCCACGGACTCAGCGCCGCGAACCGTTCCGCCACTTCCTCCAATTCCAAGTGCGTGCTCGACGCGCTCAGAGACGCGCTCGAGCCCGCACGACGAGACGCCTCGGCGTCGTCGCCTTCGCGTCTCCCCGGCGCCGCCGCCGCGTAATCCTCCTTCGTCTTCGTCGTCCTCGTCGCCTCCTTCCCGAACGACCACCCGACGCGCTCGGCGATCGGGTGTAAATCCTCCACGGAATCGCTCACGCCGCCGCTCATCCCTCGCGCGCGTCCACCCACCGCGTCGGAAGATCCAATCGTCCAGAAGAATTGTCGCGACGCACCGCCGGGACGAATGAATGAATGGAATGGATCCCGAGCGCGCGCGCGCGACGCTGTCGCTCGATTCCTCCCGTCGTCGCGCTCGACGTCTCGGACCGACTCGCGCGACGACGTCGATCGGGTCTCGAGCGCGAGGACGGGCGAGACGCGCGAGTGCGGACGCGAAATGTCGACGTCGGTCGCGAATGCATGCATGCATGGATGCGTGCATGCGCGCGCGATGGGCACGAACTCCATATGTCCGAAGATGTGCGCCAATCGCGTATACACGTACTGTTTCGTCCATATAGCACACACACACGTGATGTGCGCACACGTGACACTGTACACGGGCTTCTATACCTCTCCACTACGAGCACTCGTCCCTCGAGAGACCACACGCGTGCATACTAATAAACCCAAAGATCCGATCGGGATCGGCCCCGATCGCGCGGCGACGTCACTCGACCGCTCGACGACGCTCGACGCGAACGATGGCCAAGGTCCCCGCGAGACTGCGCGCGGTGACGTACTCCCTCTCCCCCATGCGCACCGGGGTGATGCACGGGCTGTTTAAGGATTGGGCCGCCGGCATGGCGAAGCGGGTCCAGGAGAACGCGGTGGACGTCGGGTTGTTTTGCGCGTTGCCTCTGGGCGCGACGGTGTGGTGCGTCCGCGCGACGCGCGCGGGGATCGATCGATGCGTGCGCGTTATGCGCGCGGTGCGCGTGCGAGTGGGAGGTGGCGGGTGAACGCGAGGGGACGACGGTGGGACGTCGACGGGGAAGGGGACGCCGCGCGCGCGAGAGGGGCGCGGGTCGGCGCGCGCGATTCGATTCCGTGTATTTCTAGAGTCGTGACGGGATGTCTGACCGCGATTGTTTCGCGACGGGATGTGTGACTGACGAAAACGCGCGTGGATCGTTTCTTTGGATCAGGTACGCGCAAAACTTCAAGGAGAATGAAAAGTTGGGGCACCGGTACTGAGCGGGTTCGCGTATTCGCGTCGCGCGCTTCGCGCGCGGTCGGTCAGTCTCGCGCCGCGTGCGAACGCTCGCGTTTGATTTCAACGGATAGATGATTGTAACACACTTAGCACGCATCACGCGTAGTTCGAACCGCCGTTCTCGATTCGCGTCCCGCGTCTTGGCTCACGAGACGACCGCATTGAGAGCCTCGCCATGTCGCCGCCGCCTGCGCCTCCCGGCGACGGCGACGGCGACGACGGCGACGACGACGGCTTCTACGAGAAGGCTCCCGACGCCGCGCGCGAGCTCTCCCACGCGCCCGGATCGGCGACGGCGGCGTCGACGTCGACGACGACGACGAATTGGCGCCAATGGTTCCCTTCGGGCGTGAACCTCGACGAGCTCAACAGCGCGTTCGCGCGCGCGAGCGGTGGATTCGGACGGGATACCATGGGCGTGCGTTCACCGACGTGGACCGACGCGGCCAGGGACGCGGCGATGGCGGCGGCGAGGGCTGACTACCAAGACGCGGCGTATCAGGCTGACTTGGCGCGCGCCATCAGCGAGTCGCTGGGCGACAACGCCGAGGGAAACTCGACGTCGAGAGAGGATGGGACGGACGAGGACGCGGCGGCATTGCTTGAGGCGCGACGACAGAGCCTGAAGGAGAGATTCAGTGGGTCGGCGGTGGCGAAGCGGTTTTTCCAGACGTATTCCTTGAATTTCTCCGAGCGGTTGGCGGATGGGTTCTATTACCCGCATCCGAGCGATTGGAGCGATCACGGGCAGGAGGGGGGTCGATTACCGAAGTTTGAAGCGCTGCGAGAGGTGAGCGCGGCGGGCGCGAGCGGTCACGACGTGACTTTGGTGGATCACACGGTGGACTTGGCGCTGCAGGAATTCGAGGCGTTTTGTTTCGACGAAATAGGACACATCGAGGATCGGTGCGACGCCACGCCGGCGTTGGCGCGTTTGGTGGTCGAACGCATGGGTGGTGCCGTGGCGGATGATGAGGCGTTGCAAGGGAGATGGGAAGAGGAGAGAGCGCGTTTGATCGAGGAACATCAGACTTTGATTTTTCCGGTGGGGTCGTTGCGAGTCGGTTTGCAGCGCCATCGCGCGTTTCTGTTCAAGGCTGTGGCTGATTTCTTGGAGATTCCCTCTCAAATATTGCGAGGTAAATTTTATTGCGGCGATGAAGACTGTGTCATGATCATCGTGATGTGCGGTGGCGCAAAACGCGCCTTGAATCTCATGGAGTATCCAGGGCAGATGCAGACTCCGTATATGTCCGATTTGGATGCGCCGTCGCCGATCCCAGACTCCGCGTACACGCCGTCTGAGAGCGGACGCGACACCCCGGACGGCCCAATCGGGACGCCGAGCGACAGCTTCGATCAACGAAAATCGGAACAATTCGGCGTCTTGTCGCCGTCGAGTCCGAACACGCCGGATGGGCAACAACAACCGGTGCCGCGACTTCAAGTCGCAGTGGATTTGACGATCGACCCGTCGCAAATCTTACTCGGCGAGCGCGTCGGCATCGGATCGTTCGGTGAGGTCCACCGCGCACTCTGGCGGGGCACCGAGGTGGCGGTGAAGAGATTTTTGGATCAGGACATCTCGAAGAATTTACTCGACGACGTGACGTTTGAAGTCGATCTCATGAGACGCTTGCGACACCCGAACGTGATCTTGCTCATGGGCGCCGTCACGGTGCCGGGAAACCTCTCAATCGTCACAGAGTTTCTACACAGAGGATCCTTGTTCAAACTTCTTCACCGAGAACAAACGCCAGCGCTTCAAGCGGCGTTAGATGAGCGTCGGCGAATGCGCATGGCGATGGATGTCATTCGGGGCATGCATTATTTACACTCATTCGAGCCGATGATCGTGCACAGAGACCTCAAATCGCCGAATCTTCTCGTCGACAAAAGTTTCGTCGTTAAGGTGTGCGACTTTGGATTATCGCGCGTCAAGCGAAACACGTACCTCAGCTCAAAGACAAACGCCGGGACGCCGGAATGGATGGCTCCCGAAGTGCTCAGAAACGAGGACAGCGACGAAAAGGCTGACGTGTGGTCCTTCGGCGTCATATTGTGGGAGCTCGCCACCATGAAAGAGCCGTGGTCGGGAATGAACCCCATGCAAGTCGTCGGCGCCGTGGGCTTCGCCGGGAAACAACTCGAGATTCCAGACGACATGGACCACGTCATCTCAAAAATGTGTCGCGACTGCTGGAAAACGCAACCACGCAATCGTCCAAGTTTCGAAGATCTTGGCAACACGATGCGCTCCGTGCCGAAGGCGCCTCGCGCGGTGAGCGCAGACGGCAAAGATTCGGGTCTTCCTCCGACACCGCCGCCTCAAGTCCCTCCGGCGCCGGCTGTCAAGCCTGCGGGCGATTGGGAAGACGAGCGCTCGCGGGGATAAGCGTATTGCTTGCATTTGTATTTCAATCACTACCACTTATAGCCAACCCGATTACTCTACACTACACTTACTTCTTCAGCGCCCTGAACGTTCTGTTGGACAGAAACAACATCCCGAAAAAGAAGACGCCCTCCAAAAAGCCTCGAGGCGCGTCCACCGCGAGCGACGAACCGACGCTGCTCCCGAGCGCGGTTCCCAACGCGAGCGCCGCGGCGATCCTCGGTTCGACGTTACCCATCCTGTAATGCGTTCCAAGCGCGACGACTGACGGAGGAATCATCGCGAGGAGCGACGTCCCGATCACCGCAGCTTGCGAGAGCGGCGTCGCCATGGCTAAGAGCGGCGTCACGAGCGTCCCGCCGCCGATTCCTAAAAGTCCAGACGCCGTCCCCGCCGTCACGCCGATGGCCACCAATTGCGGTACCGCCTCCATGGCGTCGAACTCTTTCTCTACCCCGTCCTCTTTCCTCGATCGAAACGCCAAGGCTTTCGCGGGAACCAACGGCGCCGAGACCATTAAAAAGTACGCCAACATTCGCCGCAACGCGTCGCAATTCATCCTCGCCGTTAATCTCGCCCCAAACGGCGCCGACACCATCGCCGACGCCCCCAAAATCCCAGCCGCGCGCGCATCCACCAAATTTTCGCTTCCAAACGTTCTCGCAGAGACCACGGCGGTGGACACCACCGCGACGAGAGACGTTCCCGAGACGACGCGCTGCGGAATGGACGTCGAGCTCGCGAGCACCGGCACGATCAGCGCGCCACCGCCCACGCCCACCGTCGCGCCGAACGCCCCCGCGAGAACACCGAGCGGCGCAGACATCGTCGTCGCTCTCGCGCGATCGGTCGCCGAGACGGAGGACGCGTCGCCGACCCCTCGGACCGTCGTTCGAAAGTGTGGCGCGGAAGACGCGCGGGACGGACCCTCGACGCTCGCGCGCGCGAGCGCGGAGACCGTGACGCGCGCGGAGGCCGCCCTGGCGATGGCTCGCATCGCGCGCGAGAGACGGCGTCGACGCGGCGAGGTGTGGCGAGTCGATGAATGAATGAATCGGTTCGGTTCGGTACGCGGCGGCGCGGCGAGCCGTCTACGTAAAGTTAATGTACTCAGCGCTCTGCGCGTCGACGACCCACGCCTCCATGCGACGTCGAAACTCATCGTCCGTCATGTCGCGGAGCGCGGCGTCGACGGGGAGCGGCGGCGAGAATGGGTCGCCGGTAAGAAGCTTCTTCAATATCCCCACTCGGGGACGAAATTTCGGCACCATGTGTCCGGCACCGTGCACGGTGACGAAGGAGAGACGATGGTCGTAGTCGGTGACGTGACCGGCGAATTGCGGACCGGCGTCGATGACGCTGAGGTCGGGGCCGTACGACAGGGGTTTCTCCTGAAGAAAGGACGCCGCGACGGCGGAGGCGTTGTAAAAGTACGGTCGCTGCGATCCGCCGGGAAGCTCGTCGAATCCGAGCTTGATGATCGCGGCTCTCGTGCCCTCGTATGAGACGCAGGGATCGGTGTCGCCGTTGAAGACGATGGTGCGCTCGAGTCTCGGGGCGAGAGAGCGGTAAAAGTCGAGCATGCTCGGCGTGTTCGCGTCGGCGTTTTCGTTGCACGCCGACCAAGACGAGGTGTACGACCAGTTTTCAGTTGGTCCGGGCCACGATTTCGCGGGAGACGACTCGACGTGTAGCGCATGACGAACGTCGTCTCGCATCATCCATCGAGTCATCATGTAATCGAGCGTGCCGGGGATGGATTCGCCACCTTCGACAACGGCGGCCGGGCCGAAGAGCGACAAGTCGTTGAGGAACGCAAAACGCCAATCCTGCGAGAATGCATCGCTCGTTTGCCATAGGAACTTGCGATGCGCGACTCGACACTCTTCGTCGCGTCCACTCTTCTCGAGTTCGTCGGCGAAGACGTCGAGCAAACGCGTGGACGCGCGTCCATTCCATCGACCCGACGTCCTCGGCGACATGTACCGATGACCGCACTTGTGCCACAACAGGTGGAATTCTGCATCCGGAACGAATCCATACTTGTGACCGTACCACAGCATACTCATTGATTCGCGCTGCGACTCGTTATCCGTGCACGGATCTCCCGTCGCGATTCCCGCCAGCGGAATTTTCGCCTCTTCGCTCGTCTGCGCGTCATTTCTATCCAGTAAAGCGCGCGCCAACGTCGGCACGTACACCCCGGCGTACGACTCGCCCGCGATGTAAACTTATTCCTCCTCAACTCTGGAAATTTTCTAAAAAAATCCACCACCGCCGCCGTCGCGTCCGCCGCCGTCTGCACGTCGTCTCGCGCGCAGTCCCCGCCCGTTCGCATCTCGTCACAATACGACCACCCCACCCCCGCAGGCGATTCTATCGCCACCAGATTGACCATCCTCGTCCACGCGTACGGATTTCGCATCAACCCACCCGAGGCGTTCACGAGCACCGGTCCGTTCTCCTGCAAAAATCCGAGTATCGACGACGATCCCGGCCCGCCGTTGAGCCACAGCGCCGTCGGCGCGTCCCTCCAGTCCCCCGAGCCCTCTCTCGCCGCGAACCAGTAGTGCAATCGCGCGCCCGGCGTCGACGCCGAGGCGTCGAGAAAGCCAGAAAATTGCACCGCCGGTAACTCGGCGTCGAATCCCGGAAGCGCTCGCACGGCGTCGGCGTCGCGGTGGGCGTCTCGGTCGGTGACGACGACGTTTCGAAACGCGCGCGCGAACGACGCGCGCGGGGCGACGCGCGCGGCGCGCGCGGTCGACGACGAGGACGCGAGGACGACGAGGACGATGAGACGCGCGAACGCGCGCGGTGGGACGCGCGGTGCGACGCGCGGTGGTCGTCGCATCGAGGGGAACGCCGAGCGGCGATGAATGTCGTTAGCGCGGGATGCGCGCGGGGCGTCACAGCGTCGCGCGCCGAGGGTGTTCGACGCCGCGCGCGCGCCCGGGAGGTCGAAAACGATCGTCTCCGATGGCGGACGAGGACGAGGTCCTGCGCGCGGCGCGGGGGGCGCCGGTTCGAGAGCGATGCGCGCACGGGCACTGGAAAGCGCGCGTGCAGTGTTACGACGACGTTCGCGAGCTCTGCGCGCGCGCGCGAGCGATGGCGGACGAGAGTGATCTCGTGGCGTTCGGTGCGTGCGCGCGAGCGAGCGAGCGGGACGCGGGCGACGCGGGAGGGCGAGAGGGGGATTTGAAAGACTGACGGAGGCGACGTCGACGCGAACGAATAGGTGATTGCGCGACGAAAGCGTGCGCGGACGGTAACGCGGCGGCGCTTGACGCTGGTTTAGACGCGGTGCGAGCGCTGCTCGCGCTCGCGGACGTGGCGTACGCGGAGAAGCATGCGGAAGGGATGTTGGCGAACCTGACGACGAAGGGACTCGGCGGTCGACCGAAGGCGGCGGAGCGGGCGACCGAGTGTTGCATGCAGTTGATCGAGTTGGAACAGGTGGACGCCGTGTTGGAGGCGCTGTTGAAGGCGTCGGTGAACAGAATACCGAAATTGGCGCTCGTGGCGACGAACGCAATCTTGGCGGCGGTGCGGGATTTCGGCACGCCGAAAGTCGTCCCGGCCAACGTCATTTTGAAGGGGTTGGTGCCGTTGTTCGACGCGAAGGACGCCAAGGTTCGCGCTGCGGCGAAGGACATCACGGTTGAGATGACGAAATGGTTGGGGGCGGCGGCGGTGAAGCGAGACTTGATCGATAAGATGCGCGAATCCATGCAGGCGGACGTGAACAAGGCGATTTCAAGCGCCGAGGGCTCGGCTCGGCCGACGCGAGTCTTGCGGAGAGATCAAGCGGCGAACGACTCGGGCGCGACGTCCACGAGCGACGTCGCCAGCGTTCGCGATGCGCCGGCCGCTGAATCGACGTCCTCTGCCGCTCCTGTCGCCGCGCCTGACGCGTACGAATATTCGGAACCAGAGTCGATTTTGCCGCTCCTGGACAAACCGGGCGAGGGGGAAAATCCAAAGTTTTGGGACGGTGTCGCGAGTAAAAAGTGGCAAGAACGTCTCTACGCGCTGCAAACGCTCACAAAAGTAGCGAGCGCGCCGAGATTGGCTGCGGCAGACTATGGAAACGTTTCAAAAGCGCTTAAACAAGTCATCACAAAGGATAGCAACGTGCAGTGCATTGCAGAAGCCGCCAGGGCGGCGGCGGCGTTGGCGAAGGGTGCGCGCAAAGAATGGAGCAGAGACGCCAAAGTTTTACTTCCAGGCATGCTCGACAAGTTGAAGGATAAAACATCCGCGGTGATCGTCGCCCTTCAGAGCGCTTTGGACGAATCCATCAAGTATTGTTTCGAGTTGGGTGAGGCTGTGGACGAAGCGTGTGTCGCGTTGTCGCACAAAGTTCCCAAAGTTCAAGTAGAAACGCTCAAATGGCTCGCGAAGACGTTCGAAGGCATGAATCGTGCCTCCATAAGCGCCTTACACAAGTCTATCGTACCGCCCATCGTGAAGTGCACGAGCGCGTCGAATCCAGACGCGCGAAACGGTGCGCTCGAGACGCTCGCCGCGTGTGCGAAAGCCAGCGGCGGTATGAAGGCTATCGATTTCTTACTCATGGATCTCGATCAAGGCAAAAAGTCGAAGATAGCAGAGTTACTATCCGCGACTCCGCAGACGACAGCAGCGGCGACGACGACGACGACAACGAAGGCGGCGGCGATGACAAATCCACCGTCGCGCAAACCGAGCGTCGTCAGTAAAGCTCCGTCGAGTGTGCGAAGTAGCGTCGAAGTCAAAGTCAGCGAGAAACGAGTCGATCCGGTGCCACCTGTAGTGCCTCAAGCCGTGGAAGAATCATCGTCGATATCGAAGAATGACGCGGAAGCGCGCATCATAGAACTTCTGAGTGAAGACGTCGTAGCCGGTCTGAAGAGTGGAGACTGGAAAGCGCGTCTGGCGGCTATGGTTTCGGTCGTCGAAAACGTTCGATCGTTCGATGACTCCTCCAGTGATAGATGCGACGCACTCGTCGTCGGTCTCGCATCGTTCCCTGGTTGGAATGAAAGTAATTTCCAAGTGATGGACAAAATGTTCGAGACATTGGAGATTATGAGCGCTCGCTCGTGCTTTGAGTACAGACACGCGGCTTCAGCGCTTGATATTCTCGGTGAAAAGTTGAGCTGTTTCAAGCTGGGAAAGCGCGCGAGTTCAACCATGATGGCATTTTCGGAAGCTCTCGGACCAAAGACGATAATCTCTCGCCTCAAGGAGAAGTCGATGAGTCAAAAAGCTCCAAAGGTTGTCGCCGGGGCTCTCAACTGGACGGGCTCAACCGTCGAAGAGTTCGGTGTCGAGTCCTTGGATATCGATATGATGATCGCTTGGGGTGTGGAATCCATGGAAACACCGAATCCCATGATCAAAGGGGCGGGTGCAAAGCTCATTGGAGCTCTTCACGCTGGCGTGGGTCCGAGTATCAAGGATTCCGTCGTCGGTCTGAAGGAGGCGCAATTGAGAAGTTTAGAGGTTGAGTTTGCGCGAAATCCCTTCGAGGGTGACATAGCTCCCAAGCGACGCGTGCGCGCGAGCTCTGCTCCGATGTCTTCGCACGATGCAGACGCAGCCCCGAGCACTTCTGAACCGTCGCCCGCGTCCGTCGCCGAAGAAGTCGAAAGAGTGGACATCAGCGGAAGAATCACAGACGATTTCCTGAAGAGAATGAACGATTCCAACTGGAAGACTCGAGCGGAAGCTCTGGAAGAGCTCGGCCAAATGCTCAAGGCTGCGAATAATCGTATTGAACCGCACGTGGGTGATTTGCCGAAGAGTCTCAGCGCGAGATTTGCCGATTCAAATAGAATGCTCGCCGTCACGGCGCTCAACGTGGCCGGAGAGCTTGCGCTCGCCGTGGGAGCGCCGATAGAAAAAGTTGGGCGTAGCGCTCTGTTTGACGTCGTCAAGTATTTCGGTGATAGCAAGAAGAACGTTCGTGAGGCGGCCGTCAAGGCGTGCACTTGTTGGGTCACCGCCGCGGGCTTGCCGAAGGTTTTACCGACGATTGCGGAGAAATTTGACGAGCTTCGCGGCAAAATCACGGCAGAGGGTAAGAAAGATGCGATCGAATGGTGCACGGAAATGTTTAATCGAGAAGAAGACGTCGAGGACGGCTCGTGCTCCAGCGCCGTGCACTTCGCCGCGGTCGGGTTGAGTGACAAGGCGACAGAATCGAGAAAGGCGAGCGCTGCATTGATGGAGGCAATTTTAGCAAAAGTGGACGCAGACAAGGTTCTGAGCCTTTCGAAACCGCTCGGCAAAGATATGAGAGCGGCTGTCGATGCGCACCTGAATCGTCCACAATCCGTTCGATCGAGCTTGAAATCGATCGGATCTACAGTTGTGGCGACGAATCGCATGAAAGGCACCGCCGCCTCTCGAAACGCCGCTCGTAAAGCAGCCACGCTGGGCGGCGCTTCGAAGGCTGTTGAACCGCCATCCATCGCACCGACCGGACCGGTATTTCTGCAAAATTCAGACAAGGCAACGCGGATTCGTAAATACCCGCGCAAAGCGAGAAAGTTTGAAACTTTGCGAGAGGAAGATCTCGCCCTCGTCACGAGCGAGCTCAACTCCGCCTGCCATTCCCACTTCAGATCTGATGTGCACAAAATGATGTTCACGAACGACATCAAGGCGCAACTCTGGGCTCTCGACGCGTTCGATGAAGCAATCAAGTCGGGTGAAGCCGAGTTTTTGAACAACTTTGACCTACTTCTTCGATGGCTCGTGTTGCGCATCAGCGAAGCGAGCGTGAACACGCAAGTGTTGAATCGAGTGCTCGATGTTTTCCTGGGCGCCATGCACGCCGCGAGTGACTTGGACTATAAACTCGTCGAGCAAGAAGCGGCCATTTTACTCCCCGCGCTCGTGGAGAAGTCTGGGCATAACATTGAAAGCGTGCGAGAAAAGTTTCGTTCAATTTCGCGCGCCATTCCGACAGTGTACTTGGCGTCGAAATTCGTAGGCTATCTCACGACGGGATTGGTCGAGACGAAGAGCTCTCGAACGCGCGCGGAGTGCTTGGATGAGATCGCGCGTTTGATCGAACGTCACGGTTTGTTGGTGTGCTTGCGCGAGGATAAGACCTTACTAGAAGTTTTCAAGTTGGTGGAAACGAGAGACATGAGTTTACGAAACTGCGCTCTGAACTGTCTCGCGTCTGCGTATAAAGTGGCTGGCGAAAGCGTCTGGAAACGCATCGGAAGGGTATCGAATGAACAAGTGAAAGACGTCGTGAGCGATAAATTCATTCGAGTCACCAGAGAGATGAGCATGAATAGCGAAGGCACTCCGGGAGACTGGCTCAAGTTTGAGCCGATTCCCATCGCGAGCTCGTTGGACGGCTCATCCGTCAGTAAGAGCATCGATGTTTCGACGCTCGCGGCATCAAAGATAGAGAACATGATGGCCAACGCGACGATCGACGAGGATCCGTCATCGATCCGGTCGAAGAGTTTGGTGTCGCAGTCGATGTCCGCGTTACCCGCCCGTACGGCGTTTGCGCAGCGTCCCGTCGATGCAGTCGACGTCGAGATGACCGAGGCATCTTCACCTCAGCAGAAAGATGTGCAAGACGATGTTCTCATCGGTGCGAAGACTCCGGGATTGATTTCAGAGCGCGATGGATTCCGCACGGAATCCAACGATGCTAAGCCGGCGTGCTCCATCGCGTGGACAAAGGCTATGACGAATGTGAACGACTTTGACGAACTCATCGCTGTGGAAGCGATGAAGACTGTTTGTCACGAAATCGTCGGTGCGAAAAACGACGTCGCCGCTCACGGTGCGATGGTCGGAGATATCGAGCCTTTGGTGTCATCTCTGGTGAAGCGCATGGAACACGTGTTCATCACGGCCATCGCGATGCCGACAAAGGGTTCGCGCGCGTGCAGATACATTCTCAACTCTTTGATGCAGATTCACCAAGACCGCGCGTTCGCGATGGCGATCACCGAGCCGACGCAGCGCAATTTCATCAAGCGTTTGGCTTTGATTCTTCTCGACGAGCGCGTCTTGAGACTGCAAGATGGGGACTCTTTGATCAAAGCGGCGAACATGTTGATGGTGGCGATGATGGACAATTGTACTCGATCGTACTCGTTTGTCGCGTTCCTGGCTTTGCTGCACGATCGACCGGCAGACGTGCCGCATCACTTTGACGAGTTGTTGGTGAAATGCTTGAACAAACTCACGAGGTCTCTGCAACTTTCGGTGGACAACGTGCACCTTCCGACGGTGCTCGGGGCGATTCACGAATACCTCGAGGCGCTCGGCATGAATGAGATAAATGCGCGAATGCAGACAGAAGATCAAGGTTTGCGCGCCGTGAAGACTTTGCTCTATGAGATCACGAGAGTAGTCGGGGAAGACATCGGGAAGTATTGTACGAGCATTCCTTCGCGTTCGTCAACGCCGAAACCGATCATATATTCTCTCATCGACGTCAACTTATTGGCGCCCAAGTCGAATGCATCTCCTTCGACCCAAGCGTCCACCAAGATTGAGTCGCGAACGAGCCCTGGAACGAATACGAAGAGTCAATTAGTGGCCATCTTCAAGAAAATTGGTGAGAAAGGGACCACCAGTCAAGGTTTGGAGGAGCTCTATTCTTTCACGCAAGAACATCCCGAGGAGGATCTGACGCCACAACTCGAGCGCACGAGCGAAGCTTTTCGGATGTACATCAAGCGTGGGCTACAAAAAGTGGAAGCTGCGCGCTTGCGAAGGAGTCCTTCATCACATGTGTCCGCTCCTGCGGCTCAAGTTCCATCACCGGTCGCCGAGGCGAAATCCAGCGCGGCATCTTTCCGAGAGCGCTTGGCACAAATTCAGGATAACGTTGACGTCGATGCGTCTTCTTCGCTCAAATCAACGAACGACGAGGACACGATTACTGATTTACAACGACTGCGTCAAAAATTGAATTCAATCAACGAGAGGGCGACAGGAAAATCGGGCACAATGGGCGAGTAGATGACTATAGATGCGTGGCGAGGGCTGTTCGTTGCTGATGTAGAAATTAAACTCTCCTGAAAATATCAACTTTCTCCCGCGTTAGTCGCGTGAGTAAATTTTTCGCGATCATTAAGTGATGCACTCGAGCTCTCGTTCCGTCGTCCCACTCAAGTGCGCTGAATTCTCGCTCGCTGCTGGGTGCTCAAATTTAGTTCTTGCGGTTTTGGATGTAGTCGGCGAGACCGATGAGCGGAGCCACCTTCGTCTCGTCAAAGCCCTCTAATTCAGCCTTAGCCTTGCTAATAAGTTCCGCGGCGATGCGCCTCGACTCGTCCATACCAACGAGGCTCGGGTACGTCGTCTTACCGACGGCTTCATCCTTACCCGCGGTCTTGCCGAGCTCTTCGCTGCTCGCCGTGCAGTCGAGGATATCGTCCACCACCTGGAACGCCAAGCCAATGTTTTGCGCGTAACGCTCGAGCTTGCCGATCTGCTCTTCGCTCGCGCCCCCAAGGATAGCGCCCACCGTGACGCTCACTTCCAACAAAGCCCCAGTCTTGTGCGCGTGAATGTACTGCAACGTCTCGATGGTCACGTTCTCCGGTCCCGCACCCTCGGAGAGGATATCCACGACTTGACCTCCAACCAAACCTTCGCTTCCGACGCACTTACCGACGTCAACGATCACACGAAGCACCTTATCGGCGTCCACACCCTTCGTCTCCCGTCCGATGTACTCAAACGCGTGACTCAACAACGCATCACCGGCCAAGATGGCCATCTCTTCCCCGTACACCTTGTGGTTCGTCGGTTTCCCTCGTCGAAAATCGTCGTTATCCATGGACGGCAAATCGTCGTGAATCAACGACATGGTGTGAATCATCTCCAACGCGCACGCCGTCGGCATCGCCGTCTCCATGTCTCCACCCACGAGTTCGCACGCCGCCAAACACAACGCCGGGCGGATTCTTTTCCCTCCAGCCAATAAAGAATATCTCATCGACTCGCTCAGGCGTTCTGGATAATGCATCGGGACGCTCAGATCGAGCGCGTGTTCGATGCGCGCGTTCACGTTCTTAATGTACGCGTTGAATTCCTCCTCACTCGTCCCGTTCACGGCCGCGCCCGCCTGCGCCGGACTCGCCTGCGCGCCCGCGCGCGCCCCCGCGCGTCCCGGTCGACCGACGCGGGCGATCCCTTCGCGACGCGTCGCCCCGCGGGTGGCGCCTAATCTCACCGTTCGCGCCGTCGCGCGCGTCTGCGGCGCCGCTCGCATGTCGAGAGATTAGATGCACACAAAAAAATTGCGGAAGTCTTCGTCCGCTCGCTCGCGCTCCGCTCGCGTCGCGTCGCGCGCTCGTGTGCCGAGACGGTCGACGACGACGCCGTCCACCTCGGACGGGACGAGAATTGTTTTTACCCGAGATTTTCACGGCGTGCGTGAGTCAGTGTGTGGATGCGTGGAAGGGCATGTACGTGAAAAAATAGTAAATTTCTGTGATCGAGAGATATCTTATGAACGTGTGTATCGATAGTCCGAGAGTGGTGGGGAATGGTAAAAAAGTGAACGCCCTCCCGCGTCGCGCGCGCCTCGCGCGCGCTCGACGGGGACCGCGCGCGAGAGAGCGACGCGCGCGAGAGAGCGACGAAGGTGACGCGAACGATGGCGTCGTGTTCGATGACGAGCGGTGCGCGCGCGGGGTGCGCGCGAGTGGGGGCGATGAGCCGCGCGGGAAATCGCGCGGGACGCTCGCGAGGGGGCGCGCGGGCGACGAGAGCGCTCGGGCGGGGACGCGCGGGGACGCGCGGACGGGCGATCGTCGTCGCGTACGCGTCCAAGGGCGCGGTGGTGCGCGCGAGCGGGGAGAAGACGAACGTGCTCGTCGTGGGCGGGGGCGGTCGCGAGCACGCGTTGTGTTGGAAGTTGGCGTCGAGCGCGTCCACGGGGACGTTGTATTGCGCGCCGGGGAACGCCGGGATCGCCGCGGAGCGAGGCGTGGAGACGGTGAAGCTCGATGAGCGCGATCATGACGCCGTGGTGCGATTTTGTGCGGAAAAGTCGATCGGATTGGTGGTCGTCGGACCGGAGGCGCCGCTCGTCGACGGTTTGGCCGACTCGTTGGTCGCGGCTAAAGTGCCGGTTTTCGGTCCGAGCAAGAGCGCCGCGCGCTTGGAGGGTTCGAAATCTTTCATGAAGGACCTGTGCGCCAAGTACGGGATCCCGACGGCGGAGTACGCCAAGTTTACCGACGCCGCCGCGGCGAAGGAATACATCAAATCCAAGGGCGCACCCATCGTCGTCAAGACGGACGGTTTGGCCGCCGGTAAGGGCGTCATCGTCGCTCTCGAGCTCGACAACGCCTTGAACGCGGTGGATGACATGCTCAGCGGCGCGCTCTTTGGGAGCGCGGGCGAAGAGATTGTCGTGGAAGAGTTTTTAGACGGCGAAGAGGCCTCGTTTTTCGCTGTCGTCGGCGGCGGTAAGGCGGTGCCGCTCGCGAGCGCGCAAGACCACAAGCGCGTGGGAGATGGCGACACCGGCTTGAACACGGGTGGTATGGGCGCGTACTCCCCCGCCCCGGTCGTCACTCCGGAGATCGCGGACAAGGTGATGCGAGACATCATCAAGCCGACGGTGGATGGCATGGCGGCGGAGGGCTGCCCGTTCACGGGTGTCATTTTCGCCGGTTTGATGATCACCAAGGACGGCAACGTCAAACTTTTGGAACACAACATCCGTTTCGGTGATCCCGAGTGCCAAGTGCTCATGGCGCGCTTGACGAGCGATCTCACGGCGTTGCTCCTCGCTGCCGCCAACGGGACGCTCGAAAACGCCGAGGTGACATGGTCCGACGACTCCGCCGTCGTCGTCGTCATGGCCGCCAACGGCTACCCCGGATCGTACGCCAAGGGTGAGGTGATCTCCAAACTCGACGCCGCGGGTGATATCGACAGCGTCAAGGTTTTACACGCGGGAACCGCCTCGAACGACGCCGGAGACGTCGTCTCCGCCGGCGGTCGCGTCCTCGGCGTCACTGCCTACGGCTCCTCCATCACCGAAGCCGCCGCCCGCTCGTACCAGGCCGTGGACACCATCGAATGGCCCGGCGGTTTCAACCGCAGAGACATCGGCTGGCGCGCCATCGCTCGCGAGAAAGAGGGTCGATGATAATACTCGAAACAACCCAAGACCCGTCCCCCACAATGTCCCTCGCGAGACTCGTTCGCGCGCCGACGTTCGCGAGAGACGTGCGCGCGTCCTCCTCCTCGTCTTCCTCGTCCTCACGTCCGCTCGACCGACTCGAGGCGCTCACCTCGCTCCCGAGAAGGACGCTCGAGGACATCACCGCTCGAGAGGATGCGCTCGACGCCAAGCGCCTCGTTCGACGCATGACGCTCCTCCGCGAGCTCGTCGCGCGCGCTAACATCGAGTACATGATCGATATCGAGCCTGGACTCATCTCGGGTGAGATCGAGGACGAGGATCTCGCGAAGAGCGCGCGAGAGGTGATGACGGCGTTGGAGCAAAGCGTGCCGTGGGAAAACGCGCGTCTGTTTTTAATCGAACGCGAACCGAGCCTGTTGCTCGAACGCGGTGGTTCGAGACGAATGGAGGAGATTCGAGCGTTTTTCGTCGAACACGAGGATAACGTGCGCGCGATCGCGGGCGACGGTGCATCGTGGTTGGACGCCGAGGGCCAGCGGTTTCTCGAAAATTGGTTGGTGGATTGGTACTAGTAGCGATTCGATATTCGATTCTGTGTACAATACATAGCGCGTGTGGCTCTCTCCCCCTCTCTCTCTCTCTCCTCTCTCTTTCTCTTTCTCTCCCGTGTGTGTGTGTGCTAAAATTCATCGAGTCTGCGCACGCCTCGATCGCGCTTAGCGCGCGCCTCGTGTAACTCGGCACGAGCCCGCGAGAGCGCCGAACTGACGCTGCTCAAACCGTTGAGCTGTCGAGCGCCTCGAGGCGAAACGGCGGCAAAGTACGGACTGTTGGGCGCCGTCACGGCGCGGCGACGAACAACGACGAACTCTTCGCCGTCGGATTCGTCGTCGGAAACTTCGCGAACCTCGAGTTTCCTCGCGCTCGTCGTCGTGAACGCGTTTGAGCGCGGCGACCGCGCCGCCGCCTTGGTCGGCGTTCGCGCGACGTGCGCGAGTAAATCCGTCTCAATCTGCACGGTGTGACGCCTCGCGTCTTGCTCCAAAAGGGCATTTATTTCACTCGTGAGTTCGTTCGACCGCTTCTCCGTCTCTTGCAATCTCACGCGAGTCTCACGCTCTCTCGCGTACGCGCGCTCCAACTCGCGACGCAACGCGTCCTTCTCCTCCTCGAGCGCCTCGAGTCGAGCGTCGAGGGATTCGATGTACGCCTCAGCCTCGGCCTGTTTCCCTCGCATCTCTTGTAAACTACGTCTGTGCGCCTCAGACGCGCTCGCCATCGCATTGCTGACGTGCATGGACGCCTGCGCGGACGCCGCGTCCATGGCGTCAATCTCTTGAAGCAGTCCCTCGATGCGCGCCTCGCTCCCCGCCAATCGCTCCTCGAGCTTATCCTTGGCTTGACGCACTTTACCGAGCGACTCCGCGAGCGATTTTCGTTCATTGGTGAGATCTTCGATCTCGCGCCTAAACTTTTCCGCGCGCTCCTTCAATTCGCCAATCTCCGCGTCCTTGGTTCGCAACGAGAGACTGCATCGACGCCGTTCCTGCTCGACGTCTTCGCGCGCGCGTCGAACGGCGTCCGCGGTTTCCTCACCCGCGACGCGTTGCGCCTCCTCCAGACGCTTGAGCTCGACCTCGAGCTCGTTCACGACCAAATTGCGCTCTCGCAACACACGCTCGAGCTCGTCGCGCGTCTCCGACGATTCCTTCTTCGACGTTTCGAGTTGGTCACGAAGCTCCGTCTCGATGGCGCCGCTCTTCTCTTCGAGTCGACGCATCTGCGTCTGTACCTCGGCGAGCGTCTCCTGTAACTCCCTGCGCTCGGCCTCTATCTCGCGCGGCGACGCATTCACGCCTCTATTCGCCGACGTCGTCGCCTTGGGCGTTCGAACGAGTCTCTTCCCGCCTCGACTCGGCGTCGTCGTCGCCGCGTCGCCGTTGAGCATCTCCAACTCTAAATGTCCCAAAAATCTCTCCACCTCGGCGCGCATCTGTCGCTCGTACTCCTCCACGTCCTCACTCGACGGCGGTTGCGCCTTGGCGTACGCCAATTTCGTCTCATACTCGGCGCACGTCGACGCGTGCGCGTCCAACACGGCGGCTAACAAATCGCCCACGCGTTCCCTCTTCGCCCCGTCCGGTTCGATCCAAATCTTCGGGTTCGCCTCCACCGTCGCCGCCACGTCCCTCGCCACCAAACCATATCCCGCACACTCCGTCGTAAACGTCGTCACCGTTCGACACACGTCCTCCAACACGCGCTCCAGGGATTCCGCCCGCGCGCGTCCCTCGGCGCGCGCCTCGGCGCACCGCGCGCTCAGTTCCTCATTCTCCGCGCGCGACCGTTCATTCTCAATTCTCGATCGCACCAACGCCTCCTCGACCGTGGACAACTCACTCCGCATCGTCTCTCGCTCGTGTTCCCTCGCGCGACGCTCGCGCGCGAGTTCGCGTTCGAGTTCGCGCGCGGAGACGTCGCGCGCCGGCGAACCGTCTCGTCGCCGCGCGTCGCGCGATGCGTCCTCGACGCGTCGCGTCGTCGTCGTCGTCGTCGCGGTCTCGACGCGCGCGACGCGATCATCGACGCGCGTCGTCTCCGCGCGCGTCGTCTCCCCGCCTCGCGCACCCTCGCGCGCGTCGTCGTCGGTCGACGCTCGATTCGTCGCATCTGCATCTGCATCATCTTTCCCTCGCGCCGCGGTCGCGCCTCCGTCCGAAACCGTCGTCTTCTCGCGTCGACGAATGGACGATCGCCACCCCATCGCGCGAACGAACGATCGATCGATCGATCGATCGCGCGCGCGACGACGTCTGCCGTCGACGACCGACCGACCGACCGAGACGAACGACCGCGCGACCAATCATACAAAGAAAATCCATGCATCTAGACTACATGTACCCACAGTATGACTCAACATACAATATACAAAGATCTCAAATACCTATGTACACGCAGGCACACGAGGGGAAGGATTCGAATCGCAACGGCTGGATGGATGCGGATGCGACCGGGACGGGAATCGCGCCTCGTGCGTCACGCACGCGCGCGCGTCGAGATTCGCCGCAGCGACATCGACTCGCTCGCCGATATCTGACCGCCCGAACGCGCGGTCGAGAGACGAACGAACGAACGAACGAACGAACGAACGAATACGCGACATGCGGGAAGTGATCTCCGTGCACATCGGGCAGGCTGGGATCCAAACGGGGAACTCGTGTTGGGAACTGTATTGTCTCGAACACGGGATTCAACCGGAGTGCGTGTTTTTTTATGCGTGTGATTCGACGCGCGCGCGCGCGCGCGCGGTCTCGATCGTTCGTCTCGGGTTGGGGGGGAGCGAACGCGCGCGCGAGATTCGACGCGATTGATTTTGATGCGATTGAACGAACGCGCGAACTGACGAAACCCATACGTGTGACGTCGATGCGCAGTGGACAAATGCCTCCTGAAGCGGATAGCGGCGTTGAGGATGATTCGTTCAACACCTTCTTCTCCGAAACGGGCGCCGGGAAACACGTGCCGCGATGCATCTTTCTCGATCTCGAACCGACGGTGATCGACGAGGTGCGCACGGGCGCGTACCGTCAATTGTTTCACCCGGAACAATTGATCTCCGGTAAGGAGGACGCCGCGAATAACTTTGCGCGCGGTCACTACACGATCGGTAAGGAGATCGTGGACGTCGCCCTCGATCGCATTCGTAAGTTGGCTGATAACTGCACCGGTTTGCAAGGCTTTTTGGTCTTCAACGCCGTCGGCGGCGGTACGGGTTCCGGTCTCGGTTCTTTGCTCCTCGAACGTCTGTCGGTGGATTACGGTAAGAAGTCCAAGCTCGGTTTCACCATTTACCCGTCCCCGGCGGTGTCCACGGCGGTGGTCGAGCCGTACAACTCTGTGTTGTCCAC
>TARA_B100000674_G_scaffold342847_1_pt1 | contig 28571 bp, 22 predicted proteins | sample TARA_B100000674 | Tara Oceans TARA_B100000674 (sample SAMEA2622759) | marine metagenome | biome: marine biome (ENVO:00000447); feature: surface water layer (ENVO:00002042); material: "saline water (ENVO:00002010), including plankton (ENVO:xxxxxxxx)" | depth 5 m | reverse complement strand
AGATTCTGAATTAAATATTAAATTGTGTAAAGGGGAATATATAAGTTCTTTAAACACCTCATATTATGATTCCGTTACTATTTACTTACCAAATGCTTTTACACCAGGTCAAGATGGAATTAATGATTATTATGTGCCGAAAGGTAAAAACTTAGATTATTTAGGTTCATATTCATTTGAAATAAAAAAAGCTTCTGAAGTTGTTTTCTCTAGTTCTATTCCCGATTCTCCATGGTGGGGAACCAAAGAAGGAACTTCTGATGGGACACCTCTTGAATCCGGAAACTATGATTACAAATTATCTTATACTGACTCCAACAACATTGTGGTTACCCACTCGGGTATTATTAGTTTAATTGTTAATGTAAACGAAAACGATAATATATCCATTGATTCATGTTCGGAATGTATTTTCGGCGATATGATTGATTCTCGTATTGGTTTAGTAACTGAAACAAATGAAACTAATCTGCCTTGTAATTAAATGGCTTATTTATCCAAATCAAGGCATTTCCTTAACGTGCAAATCCATTTGAGGGAATGGTATTTCAATATTTGCCTCGTCTAGAGCTTCCTTTCCTGCTTCGTTAATAGCAAAATACACTTCCCAATAGTCTTTGGGCAAACTATAAGGACGAACTGCTAGGTTAACGGAATTATCGCCCAATTCATAAACACCAACAAAGGGTTTTGGATCCTGAAGTACTTTAGGATGGTTATTCATTACATCCAGTAAAACTTCTTTGGCTTTTTTAATGCTTGCATTGTAACTTATACCCATAATTAAATCTATCCGTATTTTTCCCTCTGTATTATAATTTACAATGTCATTATTGGATAAAGGACCATTGGGAACTATAATTGTTTTGTTTTCAGGAGTTAATAATACTGTTACAAAAATCCGTATTTCTTTGACTCTTCCTAAATGACCATGTCCTTCAATTAAATCCCCAACTTTAAAGGGCTTAAAGAGCAATATAATTACACCTCCAGCAAAATTTTGAAGGGTCCCCGAAAGGGCCATGCCAACAGCAAGTCCAACTGCCCCTAATATAGCTACAAAAGAAGTAACCTCGACTCCAACCATACCCAAAAAAGTTATGATTACGAGTGTTTTTAAAAGTGCTCCTATGAGTCCTTTTACAAAATGTAAAAGTGAGTCCTCCACCTTACTTTTACGCATCATTTTACCCGAGAGCTTTTCCAGTAATTTGGCAAAATAAAGTCCTACCAATAACACGATAAAAGCTCCCAACAAGCGAGGTCCATGCTGAAACACCAAATCAATTCCCTTTTTTATTATGAAGTCGATTTTATTTAAGTGATCTCCCATTGTTTATTATTTATAAAGTAAATAGCTTGATCTTATCAATTTGAATTTTTCCAAATCAGATTCCCAGGATTTACGAATATCTGCTTCGTTTTGTTTTTCTTCGAGTTGCTTTATGAACTCATCGTTTCCTGCCAAAAGATTAAAAAAACGAGTTCGAACGAAAAACGTTTTCCGAGGTTGAACACAACTTTTAGCCTGCTGTATCGGACCAATTTCTAATTTCCAATTTTTACGAATGGAATCCCGTTCGAAACCTCTGTAATCAATTCCTTTGCAAATTTTATTTTGGTGTTTGGGTTTTTTACTTTTCCCGGGTATACTCATAGGAGTAAAGGTAAAATTACTTTGCTCCTTACAGGTTGTATTAGGATGACCCCAAACCTGAAATGGATATTCCGTTCCGCGACCAATACTTACTTCTGTTCCTTCAAAAAAACATAAACTGGGATACAAATAGATGGAAAGTTGGTTGGGCAAATTGGGACTGGGAGGTATAGGTAATATGTACTCTTTATCGTGTGTCCAATTTTTCAATTTAATAACTTTTAAATCGACTTGCAGGGAGTCTTTTAGCCAAAACTCACCATTAATCATATTAGCATATTCTCCAATGGTCATTCCGTATACCACTGGAACTGGATGCATTCCCACAAAACTTTTAAACTCTTTTTTTAATATTGGACCATCAATGTAGTGAGCATTTGGATTGGGACGGTCCAATACAATTACCTGCTTATTATTTTCAGCGGCAGCCTCCATAACGTAGTGTAAAGTTGAAATGTAGGTATAGAATCGAACACCTACATCTTGAATATCGAATAATATAACATCAACATTTTCCAGACTTTTAGCTGTAGGCTTGTGGGTTTTACCGTGCAATGAAAATATTTGAAGTCCCGTAACTGAATCTTGAGTGTGTTTTACTTTTTCACCAGCATCATAATTCCCCCTGACACCGTGTTCTGGAGAAAACAACAAAGTGAGATTTACTCCAAGAGAAATCAATGTGTCGACCAAAAATGAAGAACCGACTATTGAGGTTTGATTTCCTACAACTGCAACCCTCTTATTTTCCAATAAAGGCAAATATTCAGAAATTGACTCAGCTCCAACAATAGTTTTTAATTCAGCTGGTTTTAACTGAGATTTCACAACACCTATCGAATCCTTCACATCAAATTCATCGGGAACTTTCTCTTCTATTTCTGATGAGCAGGAAACTACCATAAGAATTAACAAAAAAAGCAGACATGTATTTTGATTGCCTATGAGCATAAAGTATTATTTTAGTTGTTCTAATTTATTGAATATCCTTTGAAACTCGAATTCTTCATAGCGAAAAGAATACTTTTTGATAAAACGGCAAAAAATGCATTTACGCGTCCAATCATTAATATTGCCGTTTGGGGCATCGCTTTAGGGGTTATAATCATGGTTATGGCAGTAACTATGACTAAGGGTTTTCAAAAAGAAATAAAAGGGAAAATTGTTGGTTTTGCCTCAGATATTCAAATTAGTAAAACGGGTATTGATGAATCCTATGAAAGTACTCCTTTTCCATATGACGATTACTTTTACCAGGGGTTAAAGAATTCACCCGATATTTCTCACGTTCAAGTATTTGCTACAAAAGCAGGAATTATTAAAACCAGAAAATCCTCTCATGGAACAATTTTAAAAGGTGTAACAAGTGATTACAACTGGGAGTTTTTTAAAAGCAATTTAATTGAGGGAGAAATTATTAATTTCGATTCTACATCAATTTCTAAAGACGCTATTATATCAAAAAAAATAGCCGATAAACTCGACTTAGTTATTGGAGATCAGTTCCGAGTTTTCTTTGTTACTCAAAGGCAAAATGAAAAAGGAGAAACATTTTATCGTCAAAAAAAGAACTCCTTTATTGTAAAAGGAATTTATCAAACAGGTTTGGCAGAAGAGTTTGACGACAAAATTATTTTTTGTGACGTAAAACGAATTCGAAGACTGAACAAATGGACTCAAGAACAAATTGGTGGCTATGAGATTTTTCTTAATCAGGAAACACAAGGCCTGGACCTTTTCAACAAGAAATCAGGATTTGAATATTACCAAAATTTAGAAAATAAAATCAGAAATGATTTTTATTTGGAAACAGTATCCCTCGATGTTCGTTCAATATATACCCGATATGCACAATTCATTAGTTGGATCGATTATATGGATATGCACATTGGAATCATTCTTATCATCATTTTAATAGTATCTATTGTAAATATGTCCTCAGCTTTGTTGATCATCATTTTGGAAAAAACTCAAATGATTGGAATTTTAAAAAGTTTGGGAGCACCCAACTTTAGTATTCGGAAAGTATTTTTAATTAAGAGTGCTTTTCTTATTGGAAAAGGAATTCTTTTGGGAAATTTAATTGCTCTTATCCTCTGTGTTATTCAGTTGGTATTCGAACCCGTTTCTCTCGATCCTGATGTTTATTACGTGGATGGAGTTCCTTTGGATATGAATTTTGGATATTGGATTTCTCTGAATCTATTAACCATAATTATTTGTACTCTTGTTCTGATTATTCCTTCTGTGGTAATTTCAAGAATATCGCCCATTGCTGCAATTAAATTCGATTAAATTTAATAGCTTTCAACTAATATGTATTCCTTAATTTTGAGATAAACTACCTAATTATGTGGTACAACAATATACTTGAAACAATAGGAAATACACCTCTGGTTAAAATGCACAAAACGGTTGCAGGAGTTCCTGGAACCATTTTAGCAAAGGTGGAGACTTTTAACCCTGGAAATTCAATTAAGGACAGAATGGCGGTACAAATGGTTGAAGATGCAGAAAAAGAAGGATTACTCAAACCGGGCGGTACAATTATAGAAGCCACATCTGGAAATACTGGTATGGGACTAGCCTTAGCTGCAATTGTAAAGGGGTATCGTTTGATTTGTACAATGCCCGATAAACAGTCCAAAGAAAAGATGGATATCTTGAGAGCTGTGGGTGCAGAAGTAATTGTTACTCCAACCAATGTGGAAGCTGATGACCCTCGATCCTATTATTCAGTAGCCAAAAAATTAAACGAAGATATTCCAAATTCATTTTACCCTAATCAATATGATAATCCATCCAATCCCAAGGCCCATTACGCAACTACAGGCCCGGAAATTTGGAAACAAACGGAAGGAAAAATCACTCATCTTGTAGTTGGTGTTGGAACAGGTGGAACGGTTTCGGGAACAGCGAAATACTTGAAAGAAAAGAATCCTGATATTAAGATTTGGGGAGTTGATACCTATGGTTCGGTTTTTAAGAAGTTTCATGAAACAGGTGAGTTTGATCAAAATGAAATATACTCCTACCTCACAGAAGGAATAGGTGAAGACATCCTACCAAAAAACGTTGATTTCTCTTTAATTGATCACTTTGAAAAGGTCACCGATAAAGACGGAATGCTTATGACTAGACGGTTGGCCAGAGAGGAAGGGTTGTTTTTAGGAAATTCGGCAGGAAGTGCAGTTGCTGCAGTTCAGCAACTGAAACAAAAGCTTTCTAAAGATGATGTCGTTGTTGTAATTATGCACGATAGTGGCTCAAGATATGTTGGAAAAATTTTCAACGACGACTGGATGCGTCAAAGAGGTTTCCTGGACAGAGAAAAAGCCATTGAAATACTCAACGGAAAAGACACGAAGTTTATTAGCATCAATAAAAATGCTACAATTGGTGAAACGGCAGAAAAAATGACTAAGAATAATGTTTCTCAATTGCCGGTTATGGACAAAGGTAGAATGATTGGATCAATATCGGATAAAGATTTGTTCAACAGTATACTTCACCAACCCAATTGTAAGACCCATTCCATTAATGGAATTATGCGTGCTCCTTTTCCTGAGGTTGATGCCAATACCACTACTGAGGAATTGGCACAAATTATCGGAAATGAATCGAGCGCTGTAGTAGTAACTCAAAAAAACGGAGCATTAGGAATAATAACGCGTCACGATATCATAAGCGCTCTTTCCAAGTAATAAAAAAACCCAGCCGAAAAGCTGGGTTTTTTGTTTTTGGGCTATAATAGGTTAAGATTTAAGCTCTACTAATGCTCCTTCTTTAATTGCATCAACAACAGAAGGATCCAATAAAGTTGAGGTGTCTCCTAAATTGGATACATCACCCTCAGCTACTTTTCTTAATATTCTTCTCATAATTTTACCAGAACGCGTTTTTGGTAATCCTGGAACTACCTGAATTTTATCCGGTTTTGCAATTGGACCGATTTCCTTGGTGATGATTTTTAAAACTTCCGCTCTAAAAGCATCCTCATCCGATGGAGCTTCTTCACAAATCACATATGCATATATCCCTTGTCCTTTAATTTCATGTGGGAATCCAACAACTGCTGACTCAACAACATTTGAGTGCTCATTAATAGCATTTTCAACTTCTGCAGTTCCCATTCTGTGTCCGGAAACATTAATTACATCGTCTACACGACCTGTAATTCGATAATATCCGTCATCATCTCGTCTGCACCCGTCTCCTGTGAAATACATGTTTTCATATGTACCGAAGTAAACCTCTTTGCAACGTTCATGATTACCATAAGTGGTTCGAATAATCGATGGCCAAGGAAATTTAATACACAAATTACCTTCTACTCCATTCCCTTCAATTTCATTTCCTTCTGCATCCATAATAGCCAACTGAATACCAGGCATAGGCAAGGTAGCATATGTAGGTTTTTCAGGTGTAATTCCCGCTAAAGGTGAAATTAAGAACCCTGCTGTTTCTGTTTGCCAATAGGTATCAACAATCGGACACTTTCCTTTTCCGATGTTTTTATGATACCATTGCCATGCCTCTTCATTAATTGGCTCACCAACAGAACCTAACGCCTTAATTGAACTTAAATCGTATTTCTCAACGAAATCTGTTCCGAAAGCCTGTAGAGCTCTAATTGCAGTTGGTGCAGTGTAGAATTGATTTACTTTATGTTTTTCGCAAACTTCCCAAAATCTACCTGCATCGGGATAAGTTGGAACACCCTCAAACATCATGGTTGTAGCACCTGCTAAAAGAGGTCCGTAAATGATGTATGAATGACCTGTGATCCATCCGATATCGGCAGTACACCAATAAATATCTTGCTCATTGTATTGAAATGCATTTCTAAAAGTATAGTCGGTGTAAACCATATAACCACCTGTGGTATGAACAACCCCTTTTGGTTGACCTGTTGAACCAGAAGTATACAAAATGAACAGCATATCCTCTGATGCTACAGCTGTAGCAGGACAATTTGCATCAACTTTGGCTACTTCGTCATGCCACCATTTATCTCTACCTTCTTTCCAGGTAACTTCTGCCTCTGTTCTTTTCACTACAATTACGGACTCTACAACTGGGGATGTCTCGCAGGCCTGATCAACTACGGCTTTAACAGGAATGTTTTTCTTACCTCTATAATTTCCATCGGAAGTTAAAACAACTTTTGCTTCTGCATCGTTGATTCGATCCGATAAAGCCTGAGCAGAGAATCCTGCAAAAACAACAGAATGAACAGCACCAATTCTTGCAGAAGCTAAACAAGCAATAGCCAATTCAGGAATCATTGGCATGTACATACATACTCGATCTCCTTTTTGTACGCCTTGAGCTTTTAATACGTTTGCAAATTCACAAACTTTAGCATGTAACTCTTTGTAAGTAAGTTTAATTGCTGCTTCTCCAGGTTCATTGGGCTCCCATAAAATAGCAACTTTGTCGCCTCTTTCCTCTAAATGACGATCCAAACAGTTTTCCGTGATGTTCAATTCACCTCCTTCAAACCATTTTACATCTGGCCCAGAGAAATTCCAATCCAGTACTTTATCCCATTTCTTTTTCCATACAAAAGACTCGGCATGACCCGCCCAAAATGCCTCTGGGTTGTCAACACTTTTTTGGTACTCCTCTTTGTACTCTTCGAAGCTGTTTATCCTTCTGCGTACGTCCATAATTTATTTAGTTTTTTGGTTTAATAATCGTTTTAGTAATTGACCCATTTTTTGGGAGGTCTAATATAAGAATCTAGCGGAAAATAGAGAAGTAATCTTGCACGAGTTTCCTAACAATCTAAGGTTTTAAGTGATTTATAGTCCTTTTCAACGAAAAGTGTTTTCCAAACAATTTAAACTTTTACAAAAATCTTCTTGTTGTACATCCATCGCAAAAGGATATAAAAAGGAATTATCCATAAAAACGCATAAATATGAGATGCTAATTTTATGGTTATTAATTCTGAATGATTGCTATATACTTCAGAAAATGGAGTATCTGTGAAAACACGTAAAATGGAATCAGAAATAATTCCAGAAACTGTTGACTCTCCAACACCAATGTTATGAATCAATAAACTTACCAGTTCACTTAATAAATAGGCTGTTAGTGCATTGGAACCAAAAATAATAAATGGTTTAGATATTTTTTGATACCCTTTATAATCCATAAGCCAAATACAAAAACCAGTAACCATTGAAGCTATTCCTCCTGTGTATAACACGTAGGAACTAGTCCATAAAATCTTGTTGATTGGAAATATCATATCCCAGGCAATAGCAATTACAACAGATATCCCTCCAAAAACAAATAGTCCACTTATTTTTTCAAGAACTGTTTTTTTCCCTTTTATAAAACTTCCTGCAATCATTCCCATAATACATGTGCCTAAGGCAGATATAGTTCCCAAAAGCGATTCAGGGTCCCACCCATCTTTTCGAGATTGAGGCCATAAATGATTCTCGGACAGAATTTTGCTATCCAACCACGATCCTAAATTTTTATTGGGAACAGTAAGATCAACTTGATATGCATCTGGTATTTCAACATACAACAAGCCCCAATATCCAAGTAAAATTGCGACCAAAGTCAACCATAAAGATTTAACATTCACTTTTATGAATAAAATACCTCCCAATATGAACACCAATCCAATTCTTTGAAGTACCCCGGGAATTCTCCATACGTCAGGAAACCAAGACATATATTCATGAGTACTGGAATCATATCTCCAATAAGGAAAAGCATCTTTTAATACGCCAAGGGCAAAAATTATCAATCCTCTTTTTACAACTTTTAGTATTAAAGATTTATGATTCGAGGAGTCTAACTTTTTTCCTCCCATAGCAAATGCTATTGAAGCCCCAACTATAAAAATGAAAAATGGAAAAATCAAATCTGTACTGGTACATCCATTCCAATGGCTATGAGATAAAGGCAAAAATAAATGTTCTACCCAAACAGAATTTTCCGAATCCCATGCTCCCCAACTTCCCGGATTGTTTACTACAATCATAAGAGCAATGGTTAACCCTCTTAAAAAGTCAATTGATACAATCCTCTGGTTTGATGGAGCCATAAGCGAATTTATTTACAACGAATATAGTTCAAGAAGGTGGAAACCAAAAAATAAATACCGGACGAAAACCGTACACACAAAAAAGCCCCGCTATTGCGGGGCTTTTAATATTTTTTTGTTTAATCCTCTTTTGGTAAACCTACTTTATACCCTTTCACAGCAAAGAATAATATGATTAAGTAACAAGGTAATAAAACCCAATAACCTGCTGTTGAAGCTTCTGCAACTACAGGCTTAATTAAGGCATCTGCTTTCCCAAGTTCAGCTGCTGATTCAGCTAAAATTTCAGCCTCTCTATCCAATTGATTTAAATTCAATTTTGCTTTATTCAACTGATTAATAATTTGATTAAACTTATTCTTTAGTTCAGGCTTAGATTCAATTTTCATCTCTAAGTCTGATGATAATTTTACTAATTCATCAATACTAATTGATAAAACGGATTTATCTGATGAATTAATAATCTTATTAAGTTTATCTCCCCATACATTGAATTCTCCTGCCATATCTAATCCACCTGTAAATGTATTAATGAATGCAGTCCCAAACCCAGAGGCCAAATCAGGATCTTTTTCAACAATCTTAACGAATTTATCCAATGAATCTTTAGCGATATTTAATCCAACAGATAAATCAAATGCATTATTAATATCTGCATTTGACGATTTTATATATTTAATAAGCTCTGCATTTGAAATCCTTTCCTTAGATAATTCCATTGACGCAGTATCTAGATTTAAGCTCGCAGATTTTACTTTTGCCAATAAGGTTGTATCTAATTCTATTTCTGTTGAATCATTTAACATTTTTGTTTTTGGAAAAGTACTTAATAACTTGTCGGTACCATCGAAAGCTAAACTAATGGCATCCGACTTTTCTGTTACCATGGAATCTTTCTGAGCTCCTACGAAAACTCCATACAATGGAGAAATAACCGCACCCCCTGCAATTGCCATAATTAAAAGAGCAGCACCAGTTTTAGTGTATTTCCCTAATTTATTAATAGCTAATGGCCAAATTGCTGGCCAAACTAAAGCATTTGCTATACCAAGCATTGCAACAAAAATGACTGATGTAAATCCTTCGGTTAATGTTACACAAACTGTAAAAACACAACCTAATAGAGCCGAGCCTATTAGCGCGTTTTTTTGTGAAATTACTTTTGGGATTAATAAAGCGCCAATTATATATGTCAATACCATGAAACCAAGTGTGAAAGAAGTGAATCGCGTTGCTCCCTCTAAATCCATTGCAATACCATAAGCAATTATTGTATCTCCAGCTGCTACCTCTACACCTACGTACATAAATAAAGCAAGCACACCTATAAGTAAATGAGGAAACTGGAAAACTGATGTTTTAGTAGATGCAAAATCAGCTTCAGAAGAACCGTCTTCACCCTCTTCTGGTTCACCCATATTTAAATCTGGTAAAGGAGCAAAATTAATTAACACACCTAATACGCCTAGAGCAATTGCCATTATAATGTATGGTCCAACCACACTATCAGCCATTTGATCTAAAACAGCATCTCTTTCAGCACCCTTATACAAGGCCAATTTTTCATTTATTTCTTTAATCCCAGAGAGCAACAAAACACCAAAAATTATAGAGCCTAATGCTCCAGCAACTTTATTACAAATTCCCATAATGGAAATTCTTCTAGCAGCACTTTCTATTGGACCTAAAATGGTTATATATGGATTGGATGCAGTTTGGAGAATAGTCATACCTGCACCTTGAATAAATATACCGACTAAAAAAACAGCATAGGTTCTAGAAGATGCTGCCGGGATAAAAACAAGAGCCCCCAATCCCATTAGTATTAAACCTAAAGACATTCCTCTTCGATACCCAATCTTTCGAAGTACAATTGAAGCCGGAATAGCCATAACAACAAAAGAAATATATGAGGCTGAAACTACCAAAAAGGATTCAGCATCAGATAAATCACACATTGTTTTCATAAATGGTATTAACGCTCCATTAATCCAGGTAACGAATCCGAAAATGAAAAACATTCCGGCGATTATCAAAAAGGGAACTAAAAAGTTTTTTTTACTGTCTGTAGCCATTTTTAATTAAATTTTAGGTTTTTTAATCGGGCTCGAATATACACAATTAAGGTTAAACGAAAGAAACGTTTTGCGGGTAAAGGAAATATTGTTCATAAAAAAAGGCTCGCGATGCGAGCCTTTTCATTATTATTTTAAAATGATTACTTGATAACTACTTTTTGAGTAGTTGATCCTATTTCATTTTTAACGTTTACAAAGTAAATACCAGCGTTAATGTCAGCAGTAGCAAATGTAGTATTTACAGCTCCAGCTTGCACCAACTGAGAAGAAACAACTTTACCAGTTAAATCTGTTAATTCAACTGTTGTTGCTGAAGTTGCATCAAACTTAACATTCAATACATCAGTAGCTGGGTTTGGGAATACATTGAATCCTTCTACAACAACCTCTTCAGTAGAGTTTGCAGCGTCTCCAAATCTTATAAAATCAACAGATACGGTTCCATCGATGTTATCAAAGTTTACACCGTCAGTTTTACCTAATTCGAAAGCAACACCTCCGATATTTGATAAATCAACTGCAGCACCACCTCCTGAAGAATCAGCGATATTTTCAAGCGTTACAAACTGCCAATCAGTAGTCACGTCAATTTGAAATGACGATGCTGAAAATTTAGAGTAGTCCCAAGATGGAGAGTTTCCTTCCTGAATGTAAACATTAATTTTTACGTTAGAAGATGCTTTGATTCTGATTTCAGCTTTAGGATTACCGCTGATGTCAACTGCACCTGCTGCTGGAAAACAATCCTGGTCATCTCCTGCAGATAATGTGTAGTATAATGGTCCGTGCTGTGTATCATGAGTTTTTGCAGAAAAAGTCATGATCCCATCCTCTTGAGAATCATCATAAACCATACTTGTAAAATCGTGACCAGCAGCTCCCTGGAAAGCTCCTACTGGATCCCACGTTAAAAAACATGGAGTTGATCCGTCCATTTCCTCAACTAAACTTGTTGGGTTTTGTGCAGTTGCAAATAAAGATGCAACAGCGAAAGTAGATAGTAAAATTTTTTTCATATTTCAATATATAGGTTAAACAATGGCTCTAAAATAATTCATTAAATGGGTTCCAACAATTTTTTTAACAACAATTTAGAACCTTAAACGTTTGAAAGCCTCCGCAGCCTGATATTCCGGTAATCCCAGCTGATTATATAATTCTGCGGTTTTTCTGTTTCTGTCTTCTGCTCTTTCCCAAAAAGCTCTTGCATCGTCTCCAGGAAATACTCCTCCATTTTTCTGAGACTCGTGTTTAAATATGGCGGACCGCTTTTTAGCGACCTCATCAGGACTCAACGGAACTGCCATTTCTATCTCATCAATTGGCCATTCCAACCAGGCACCTCTATACTGCCAAATCCAACAGTCTTCAACCCATTTTTGATTTTCATCGATAAGTTCCTGAAATGCTGAACGAAAAATTTCCAAGCATTTTTGATGAGTTCCATGTGGATCGGCTTTATCTCCTGCAACAAAAATTTGATGGGGTTTTATTTCTAATATCAACTCTTTAACTCTTTTGATGTCCTCATCAGAGATTGGATTTTTTTGTGCTTTACCGGTTTTATAAAAAGGTAAATCCAGGAAGTATGCATTGTCATCGTCTACTCCACAAAATCGATAGGCGGATTGAGCTTCTCTTTTTCTAATTAGAGACTTTATTTCTACAACTTCTGGCAAGTCAATGGTTGAACTGTCTTTCGATTGAAAAAAAGATTTGATTTTTACAGAAAACTCTTCAATTTTATCTTCTTTCAACTCAAAGGTTTTCATAAAATGGCGCATGAAACTCAATCGATTAACTACATCTTCATCATGAACTGCCATACTTCCATTGGTCATATATCCAACAGATACTTCGTGACCTTGATCGATCAATCGAATAAAGGTACCTCCCATTGAAATCACATCGTCATCAGGATGCGGACTTAACACTAAAGACCTCTTTGGGAATGGGTGTGTTCTCTCTGGTCTTCTTTGACCTCCCGTATCGGGTTTTCCTCCTGGCCAACCTGTTATGGTATCTCTCAAATGACGGAAAATATTTAAATTCAGTTCATATGCCGATCCCATTTGAGCAATTAAATCGCCCATTCCATATTCGTTGTAATCCTCATCCGTTAATTTTAAAACCGCTTTGTTTAATTTTTCACTCAACCAACAAACTGCCTTCAATGTGAGTTGCTCTGTCCATTCACAATCCCCTACCAACCAAGGTGTTTTAACTCGCTTTAAATCTGTTGCAGCAGGCTCGTCAATTACCATAATGGCCTCTGGGTGGTTTTGTAAAAATGTGGCTGGAATCAATGAAGACACCCTACTTTCTATTGCTTTGGAGACAATTTTTGCCTTTTTCTCTCCCCAAGCCATGAGGTAGATACTTTTTGCTTTAAAAATTGTTCCAACACCCATCGTAATAGCTTTTCTTGGAACACTTTCAATGCTTTTAAAATCCTTGGAAGCATCTCTTCTGGTTTTTTTATCAAGTGTAACTAATCTTGTGTAAGAGCGAGAAGTTGAACCCGGTTCATTGAATCCAATGTGACCTGTTCTTCCTATTCCAAGAATTTGAATGTCAATCCCTCCTAAATCATCGATTTTCTTTTCGTAGTCTTTACAATAGGATTGAATTTCATCCATACTAAGGGTGCCTTTTGGTATGTTAATATTTTCACTTGGAATATCTACTTTACTGAAAAGATGTTCCTCCATAAACCTATGATAGGACTGAATGGCTTGAGGCTCCATTGGATAATATTCATCTAAATTAAATGTGATTACATTGGAAAAACTTAATCCATTTTTATGCATTTTTACCAATTCCTTATATAAAGAAATGGGAGATGCACCTGTTGCTAAACCTAGAACTGCAAACTCACCACTCTTTGCCTTTTCTTCAATTAAATTTTTAATTTGATTGGCAACAAACAGTGTCCCCTCCTTAGCCGATTTAAATACTTTGTTCTGGATTTTTTCCACGATATACAGAATTTGATTTAGATTACTTTTTAAATGTATCACAAAAAAAAGAGGCTACCAATACAGTAGCCTCTTTTCTATTTTTTTATTCCTTACTACTTAAGCCGGAAGTAATGATGAAGCTTCTGTATCCAATACAAAAACTGTATTTGAATGTTTTTGAAGATATGTAGCCGGAACTTGATCTGTTATATCATTTGTTAATGTATCAGAAACAATTTGCGCTTTGTTTTCACCATAAGCCATTAAGTAAATACATCTTGCCTTTAATACGGAAGCAACGCCCATCGTAATTGCTTTTGCAGGAACATTTTCCACTCCACCAAAACCTGGAGCTGCATCGTCAATTGTGATTTGTGCAAGGGTTACCTGACGAGTTACAGAGTCTAATTCGGAACCAGGTTCATTAAATCCAATATGACCTGTTCTTCCTATTCCTAAAATCTGGATATCTAAACCTCCTTCTGCATCAATTTTTGCTTCATAATCCAAACAATGCTGATCGACTTCCTCCTGAGGCAAATTCCCTAAAGGAATGTTTATGTTTTCAGGTTTAACATCGATATGATTAAACAAATTTTCATGCATGAAGTACCAGTATGAATGTTCTGAGTTTTTTTCCATTGGATAGTATTCATCCAAATTGAAGGTGACAACATTCGCAAACGACAAACCTTCTTCATTATGCATTCTAATCAATTCTTTATACATTTTTACCGGAGTTGAGCCCGTTGCCAATCCAAGAACCGTTTTCTTGCCTTCCGCATTGTTTTTTTCAATTAGTGCTTTAATCTTGTTTGCAACGAACTTGGATCCGTCTATTGCTGAATCAAAAACTTCTGTTGTATACTTACTCATATTGAAAATTTATAGGTTTATTTTTTTGATTTTCTTCGCACAAAGATACTCAGAATTTTTTCAATGATTAGCCTATGGGTAAAAGAAAAAGGCCCTGTAAAAGGGCCTTTTCTATTTTTTTTATATTGTTTTTATTCCGAAAAAAGTGGCGCTCCAACAGTGATTAAAACAAAATCGTATTTTACTTTTAAATCATTTGAAGGTTCAGGAGCGGCACCCAATTGAAGAACAAAATCTGTAATATTTGCACTCGGCAAATTATCTCCGGATGTTGTTTTTAAATCGGACATTTTATAGGAAAGTAGTTTCCATCCCGTCCAGTTAATATTTTCCAATCCAAGGTAGCTTTTACCATTATTCTTTACTGCAATCTGAGAACCTGTATTAATTGCACCTTCCTCCGCACTTGCAAATATGTTCACATACAAACTGTCTACATTTTGAGTTGGAAGTAAGTCAGAAAAATTCGTTAATGTAAAACTGTGTGAACCTAAATACCACATTCCATTTTCCCCCGAACCTGACAATTGAGCATACAATCCTCCTGCAGGAGATGGCGTGGTATTATAGTACTGAAGTTCCCATACATCAACTCCTCCTCCTTTACCAGACCAACCATCAGATTGATTGATTGGGTCGTAAGTAACGCCGTTAACTGGGTAAGCTCCATTTTGGTCCCAATCTCTTAGTAAAACTCCAAAATTTGAATCCAATGTACTGAAGTTTTGAGTTCCAGTCAATTGAAATGTTTTCGATACTGCATCATGACACACAACGGAAAGTTTTACTGTTACCGATCCTTCATCAAATTGCATTTTGGTTCCATCAAATTTATCAGGCTGTCCATACCAGTATACGTTAAAGGATTCTCCAGTTCCTGAAAAATTTTTCTCTTGGGTACCGTTTGAAATTTTAAGCGTCCAATCGACTTCTTCTCCAAAATTCGATTTTATATTTAAACCCTCATTGGTTAAATCTAAATTACCTCCGGCATCTTCCAATGACTGAGTCACTCCCGGAGATAATACATTTATAATTAAATCTTCTGAAGTCAGAGAGAAATCATCAGACGGACAAATATCCGGACCTACTTTTTCTATTGGATTACAACCGTAAAAAAAGGCAAGACATAATCCCAATTGTAATATTTTTGTGTACTTCATAACTACTGTAGTTTAAATTGTGGTCTACCTCCTTGAGTAAAGGTCAAAAAATCAATGTACGTTTTAACTTCAAGTCCGGCCGTTGGAAAAGAGAGTAAAGAAGCTTCTATACCGGATATTCTTCCTGGCTCCTTGATTCGGTTTCCGTTACCACCAGTTAAAGGATTGTTTGTCGCACGAAAGGCTGAATAGGGTACACTAACCATTTTCCATCCATCCCAGTTGACAATGATATCGTATAACCAGGCATCGCTGATTGCTTTTTGTGCAGAATTCAATGTATTTAATTCATCAAGAGCATAATTTCGCAAATCATCTACGTATGGCAGAGAGTCGAAGTCTTCATTCTCGTATATTTTTAATTCTACGGTTGTCCCGGGATAATCGCTATCTCCATAAATGAATATATTAAAGTATAAATCATCAGGAGATGTTGTAGAATCGATAGGCATTTTAGATAAATCTGTACAAGCGGCTAACTCAAGAAGTCGGTCGTGATTCCTCGAACCAATCCACCCATTACTGTTTACGTCCTCACCAGACATCGCAAGCGAATTCGAACCTTCTACCTTATTAGCATCGGTAACAGCAATTACAACATCGTTATCAACCTGATCGGGTGAAGTTGCCGATAAACCTTGTGTTGGTATGGGATCATCGGAATCAAATTCATCAACAACGAAATGACGAACGCCATTAATTGTTTTATTGGTCCAACGGTATTCCCCTTGAAATTTAAGAGAATCTACAACATAAGTGGTATCCAACCCTACAATTTTCAATTCACACTTCACGTACTCATTTCTTTGGAAAAAATAAACGTTCGATGATCTACCGTATAACCACTCTGCATTATCTTGGGATAGTTTATCGCTTAACCCACTAATTTTAGCCTCAGAACCTGATCCATAGCCAGTTACAGTGACCGTCCATGATACCTCTTCGTTAAAAGTATTGGTTCCGAAATACGAGGTTTCGTGCAAGTTAAATTTCATATTCGGATCCTCATCGTCGTCTTGATAAAAATGAAAATCAACATTTTTATCAAAATCATCACTGGCTCCCTTAAGATTCGGACCCACTTGATCCGGTCCGCAAGACAATACAATTATACCTAAAAGGGCAAACGAGGAGTTTTTTATTAATTTGTTTAAAATCATATCCTAATTATTTTTTTAGAATTTACCAGTGTAGTTAAAAAACAGCTGACTAATATTCATTTGGCTGTCCGTTACAAGGTTGTTAGTAAAAGATGCCATGTTGTAATTCACATTGAAAGATTGAGTCTTTGAAAACCTGAACCGAAGACCAGCAGAATAAATCAATTCATTCATGTCGACATCGTATTCAATGAAGTTGGTCACAAGGTTAAATCCATCTCGAACAGCAATGAATTCGTTACCCACAGCAGAATAGAACTTTAAACCGGCTAAAAGATCAACTCTTTTTAAAATTTCTCCCGAAATACCAAAGTCAACCAGCATATTGGTTAGAGCAAGTTCAGCTGATCCTCCTCTACTCATATTTTCATACCTTGCTCCCAGGTTGACATCAATAAGACGGTCAACGTTCATAAGGTTGCCTAAATGTAGGTTTGTTCCTCCATCGATTACCATGAATGTTCTTAAATCTTTACCTCCTTGACCAATCACCTCTGAACCATAATTAATGTTTAATCCTGCATCCAAAGCTTTGTTAGATGTATCAGTGGCAACACTTAAATCGATAACAAATCGGTTTGGAGTTGCCTCTCCGTAAGGACTGATAGCATTATAAAACTGGTTGTAAGCCATTAAAGTTGGAGATATAGAATTGTTGTAAACTTCTTCGCTGGTAAATTGATCATAATACAATTGACTTCTGGTCGCTTCACCGGCTAAATTCTCAAAAAGCATAGGTGTAGCAGTAGGACTATACCTTCTACTTTGTGCTGTTGGAGACATAAAAGAAGCTCCGACCATTCTTACACCTAAACCTAAATCAAGTCCTGAATTTTTTAAGTTATAATCTACATCGAAATCAACAACCATATCACTGTAGGATTGATTGGTATCGGTAGGATTATACGTATAACTGAACCATGAACCACCAAATTCAGCGTTCAATTTGAACTGATTATCTCCCAATAATCTCGTATAACCTAAGTCTCCAGTAATTACATTATTGGTGTAATCATACTCTGTTGATCCGGTTTGAATGTCATACATACCAACATCATTCAATCCCAGTTTTATGTTTTCATCCAAGGCATACTCTATTCTTCCTCCAGAAAGTAATCTGTCCGGGTTTCCAAGTTCATTGGTTGAGGCAAGTCGTGTGGTAAACGCATATATTCCAATTCCTGATTCTTCACCTAAATTCCAACCGTATTGTCCGGAAGCTCCCTGAAGTAACCAAGTGTTTCCATCATTGAAGTTTTCATACTCCAATATTTCTCTTCTCTCTGTGAAAATGGTGCTTTCATAACCAGTTCCTGCTAAATCCGCATTGTATACGGTATATGGAGTAAGTTCAACCCGGATATCTCCCAATTGATATTTTAACCCGTTTACGTTACCTCCCATAGAAAATAACCTGAATTCGAAATTGGTTTGTGAACCAAATGATGTTCCAAACGGAGATCTTGTTCTGAAAATCGCTTTGGCATTGAATGTTGAATCCAAATCAAGATTTGTTTGCAAATCAAATAAATTGTATCCAGATATATTAGCTTTTTGAATCGTTTCGTCATTATCAACTGAAGCTCCACTTAGGTCATTATCAGTAATAATTGATCTTCCAAGTCCGTTTAAGCTATACTGAGGCCCTTGTGCATTAACACCAATAGTAAATCCTAAAGATAATGCTGATAGTATAATTGATTTTTTATAATTCATTTCAATAATTTTTATAGGAATATTTTAAGTTCAAAAGTTGTTTCAAATCCAGAGAATTTATCTCTTGTAAAGTTTTTATCTCTATGATCCATGTATTTGGTTCTAAGGTGAAGAGATGTTTTTCTTGTTAAATCATAGTCAACACCTATTGCATACATGTTACCAATTTGATCAATATAATCTGTTTTAATTTCAAATGTATTTGGATCGGTATGCTCTACGGCTGTTCTTGAACTTCCCGTTGTTTTCTCAACAGCATAATTTCCTATGATGGAAAACTTTTTATTCAATTTGTAAGCAGCAGTAATATCATTGTACAATACACTCACTATATTTTGTGATGATCCTGGAATTGAAAAAACATTAAACCCTTCTTTAATTGTATTTGCGGTAGTTAAGTTCAAGATTACAATTTCTTGATTCTTCCCTAAGGACTTTTTATACTTCAATCCAAGTTCTATGGCATTAAATCCTAATAAATCACGATTTAAGAATGATGAACCTGAAGCAGTATCCAAAGGATTATTCATAGTTACCGTTTCAAAGGTTCGGTACCAGAATGATTTTATTCTTCCATAAGGTCCTGCGGCTTGAAACCAGGGTCTGAATCTTGAACGAGAAAAAGCATTAACTCTGTGTTGTATGGTTAATGTATCCGTTAATTTATCGATTTCTTGACTGGCAGAGTAACCAAACTGAACTTTAACATCTCCAAAACCAGCTTCAATGTCAAGGTTTACACCTCTACGGTTATTGGTTAACTGCCCTGCTTCATTCGCAATATTTGCAAAGTAGGAATCGTTGTAAACAAATTCATTTTTCGCTCCTCCTTGTTTTATGTGTGGATTTTGATTCAAAATAGATCCATCAACGTTTCCAAAGTCTTTATTCAAATTATAAAACTCAATTGAGAAAGGCCAAAGAACAGCTCTTCTATCGAAAGCGGCCTTGAATACTGCACCAAAACCATTACCCTCATATTCTGCATTATTCACCTTGTCGAAGGTTTTAACTTGCGATCCTCCTACCTCTCCTTCAAATTTTATCTTCTTAACTTTTACATCAAAGTCGAAGGTATACATCGTATTGTTATCAGGAACTTCTCCAATTACATCTGTAAATGCTCTTTTGGCATATACATTTAGTCCTGCTTTACCTCTTATTCCTCGTTCGAAAATGTACTTTTCAAATCGATAACCTTGAAGAATGGAAGGGAACCCAGTTCCATGGTCAGCAGAAATTATCGAACGGTTCGACTGGCCATAAATCACTTTAAAACTAGCTTGAAGAGGGAGATATTCAATCACTCCAATACCTCCTTGAATTGGTGTTCTCCCCAAGTTTCGAGCTCCAATGTTACTGGATAGCGTAAAATATTCCTGGTAACGAGTATAGGATGTCCTATACCAATCCCAAGGTAATCTTTCGAAATAATTATCGGTAAATTCAGGTTGTCCCATTGTAAATCTGGATAAATTGGTCCAAAGAACCTCACCAGCCCAGATTGATGTTTTTAACATACCTGTTCGCATTTGAGCTCCAAAATTTAAGTTTTGAACAGCTCCAATATTTCTTGAGTTGCCTCCAATGTCACCAGTCATATTATGTCCCAGTGAATATCCGACATTGAAATTAAAATCTTTTTTTACTTGAGACTTTAAATTTAATTCTAACAATGGAAAACCAGCATTTGCTCCTGAATTTGCGTCAAATGTTGGGTAATCTGTAAAGGATATATTTTTGTCGCTGGTAGTCATATCCGTATACGACTGCTGCATTGTTCTCTGAATGGTAATGAATCGAGTCACTCCTGAAACTTCTAAATTGTTCCCTAGAAGTCCTTTACCTTGCTTCTCACCCTGATTCACATAATCAAACTTTTTTGTAAAATTTCCTGATTTAGAAGTTGAATCGGAAGTTTCCGTTGGAAGTGTTGACATCAAATACCCCATGGAAACTGAGTTGTGAGGTGAATAAGAAGTGCTATCGCCACCTAGTGTTCCTCCGGCGTTAACAAAGCCTACCGTACAAGCGGAAATACACAGAGATGCTAATAGTTTTCTATTGTTTTGCATACCTATAGTTTATGGTTAGATTTAGTATCGTTTTAATATTCTGGGTTGATTACAAGGCTGTAAAACCTCTACCAATTGATCGGCTAAGGGTGTTCCTGTAATTAATAAAGAACCTTTTTTCTTTTCCATATAGTCGCCTGTAGCATCCCAGATAATTACACCGGCACATTTATTATCATACGCATATTGTGCCTTCATACGTATTGATTTCTCATCATCATATGAAACAAAAGCTGAATCCTTGGTACTAATTGCATAAGGATTTTGAGCTGCTTCATCCCACTCCTGTCTGTCGTAACCATCCATTTCATCTACAATTCGATAATATAGAGGCATCCCTTCATGAAGAGGATATCGATCAATATCCACTTTACCATCATGTTCTGCATAAATCTCAGGTTCTTTACCTTTAAATCCTTTCAAGGTCCTTCCGTAAAAAGCTACTCCTAAGTTTATTTTATGAGGTGGAACCCCTCTTTCTTTTAATAATTTAAATGCATAATCCAAAGAACCTTCGTAGCCTTTTTCAGGAGAATATAAAGGCGAATTGTGGTTGGCATCTGGAGACCATGTACCATTAAAATCATAAGTCATCATGTTGATGTAATCCATGAATTCGGCAACTTTTGTATATTCAATACAATCCATTTGCCCCTTATTCGCACCAAATGCGGCGGTGAGCAAAAATTTTTCATCATCGACTCTTCCTAAAGTTTTGCCAAGCGAATCAATTCCAACTCGAATGGCGTACATAAATTTGGTGAAGTTTTCTTTATCTACATCGGGTCTTCCACTGTGCTCCTCATAACAAGGATACTCCCAGTCAATATCAATACCATCAAATTGATATTGTTTGATTACTCTGACACACTCATCAACAAAGGTTTTGGTTTTCACAGGGTCTGCTGCGATACCTGGGAAATTATCCGATAATGTCCATCCTCCAATTGAAACCATGACCTTGGTACCATACAAATGAGCAAAATCGATTAAAGATGTGTTTGTAAAATAAGCAGGCTGTGGCTTTCCCCAATCTATTCTTCCTCTCAAAAGTAATGTATCTGCCCAAGGATCTGTACCTTTTAAATAACCGTTGCTGTCGGGAGCAAAAAAGGAATAGTTTAATATGCTGTACCTTGTGTAATCCAAAACTTCCGGGACAACTGCACCACTTCGCTTATACATTTGCCAAGAAGGATAATAACCAATGATTTCTTTACATGAATTTTGAGCTTTCATAATTCCGCCCATAAGTAAAACGGATAAAGCCAACAGTGAAAATATTTTTCTCATAACGATTTGAGGTTTGGAGGCCAAATATAACATTATTTAACAGATACAAGTTGTAAAAAGAGCCATTTTGTTTGCTTTTTTCTACTGGACAAGTTCAGGACAAAAACACTTAAAGCTCTGTTTAACAACAATTTATATCAGGACAACATTTTAAACAAAAAAAAGCGATTCATAAAATGAATCGCTTTTTTTGTTCTACTATTATTTTAAATTGAAAGAATCTCTGCCACTCGAACAATCTCATCGTCGACGTGATCTTTGAATTCAATGGCGTCTTCCAGTGAGGTATATACAATGTCATTTTTAATGACACCTGCCATTACACCTGATTTTCCATTCCTCAGACCTTCAACAGCAGCAACACCAAGTCTACTTGCTAAAATTCGATCAAAACAGGTAGGAACACCTCCTCTTTGAGTATGACCTAAAATAGAAACTTTTGCATCGTAATGGGAAGCATACTGCTTAATCATTTGTTTAATTTTATAGGCTCCTCCCCACTTATTTCCCTCAGCAACTACTACTATACTGGATGTTTTGCCGTTTTTTCGACCGGTATCTAACTTCTCGATGAGCTCTTCAAATGTTGTCTCTTTCTCAGGAATCAATATTCCAAATGCACCAGATGCGAGGCCTGTGAATGCAGCTATGTAACCCGACTCACGACCCATTACTTCAACAAAAAACAATCTGTTGTGAGACATCGCAGTGTTTCTTATGTTATCGATGGATTCAAGAACAACGTTATTAGCTGTATCGAAGCCAATAGTATAATCGGATCCGTGTAAATCGTTATCGATGGTTCCTGGGACCCCAATTACAGGGATACCCTGTTCTTCCCAAAGTAACTTTGCTCCTGTAAAAGTTCCATTTCCTCCTATGGTAACAACAGCATCTATTCCTGCCTGACGTAGTTTATCAGCTGCTTTTGCTCTAATCTCAGGCTTATGAAATTCAAGGCATCGAGCAGACTTTAAAACAGTACCTCCCTTTCCAAGGATGTGGTTCACTGATCGAACATCAAGTGTTTCGAAATCTCCATCGATCATTCCTTCATATCCACGATAAATACCAACCGCCTCAATCCCGTAATAAAAAGAAGAACGAACAACGGCTCTTATAGCCGCGTTCATTCCTGGAGCATCTCCTCCTGATGTTAAAACACCAATCTTTTTTATTTCTTTACCCGTCATTGGGAAACTGAATTATTTACTAGTTTATTTACCTGCTAAAATAATTGCCAATTCTGCCATTCTGTGCGAGAATCCCATTTCATTGTCATAAAATGATGTTGCTTTCACTAATGTGGTTCCATTATTTGGTATTGTTAAAACACCATCATTAATCATTGAAGAGTATGGCTCTCCAACACAATCTCTGGAACACTCATAAAAATCTCCTAAATATACCGTCTTTTTAAGCAATGTTGACTCGTTCATTTTAGCAATATTAGCTTGCATCGCGTCCATTACCTCCTGAGCAGTATGTTCACCTTCTATTTGGTATACACATTCTACAACAGAACCTGTATCGGTTGGCACTCTTAAAGCTGTACCGTTTAATTTTCCATTCAGGTGAGGCAATACTTTACCAACTGCTTTTGCAGCACCTGTAGATGCTGGGATAATATTGTTTAATGTAGCTCTGTTCTTACCTCCACCAAATGCATCGGCAACTTTTTGTGTGGCTGTTGCAGCGTGAGTTGTAGACATTAAACCAGAGATTACTTTGAAAGTATCGTCAATAGCTTTTGTCATTGGAGCTAAACAGTTTGTAGTACAAGATGCATTCGATACAATAGTATCTTCAGCAGTTAAAATTTCATGATTAACACCAACTACAACCGTTTTTGTTGAATCACCACATGGAGCGGAAACAATAACTTTTTTTGCACCTGCATTGATGTGAGCTTGTGACTTTTCTGTAGACAGGTAAAATCCTGTACACTCGAAAACAATATCTACATCATGTTTTCCCCAAGGAATATTGTTTGCATCTTTTTCAGCGTAAACAGTGATTTCGTGGTCACCAACTTTTATAACATTGTCGCTCTTCAAAGAAACATCTACTGGGAATCTTCCGAATATAGAATCTTTTGGTAATCCTTGTGCTATAACTTCAGCGGAAACTAAATCGTTTCCAGCCACTATTTCTATTTGATCATTAAATTGTTCAACGATTACACGCATTACGTTTTTACCAATACGTCCCATTCCGTTAAATGCTACTCTTACTTTACTCATTATTCTTCTGTTTAAAATTTGAATTTCTATTAGTTGTTCTCAATAGAGGCACAAAAATAAGTCATTTTTTTTTTTTGATTGCATCTACTTATTAATTATTAATTTGTTAACAATTACTTCATGTACTAAGTTGTTACATTTTATTTAAACTATGAAATCATTTAATCGTTTGACGAACTTTTCCTCGGATTGCAATTCTGAATTGAATATTTCGATCGCTTTTTCATAAAATACAGCTCTTTGTTTAAGTGTTTTGTCGATAAATAATTTCATTTTTGAGTCTGTCAAATTTGCAATCAACGGTCGGTTCATTTTTTCAGACTTCAGCCTTTCATAAAGAGTGTCTGTTGAAAGTTTAATGTAAACGGACATTCCCAACTGATTTATTATTTCGATGTTGTTATTAAAACATGGTGTACCTCCTCCACAACTGACGATATAAAAACTCCTTTCACTTAATTGATTCAAAGTTTTCGTTTCAAGGTTTCTGAAATAATCCTCCCCATGATCTTTAAAAATTACAGATATTGACTTGCCCTCTTTTTTCTCAATAAAAGCATCCAGATCAATAAAGTTCCAACCCAATTGTTTAGCCAGTTTTTTGCCTAAGGTAGATTTTCCGCACCCCATAAACCCGATTAAAAATATTTTATCAAACTTCATATTGAGTTGTTAATTTAAAATCTAATTTAATTCATTTTTAAAATTTATGCCGTATTAATTCCGAAGTAAAAAAAACAATGAAATTATTTTGAAGAAAAAATTAAAAGTGTGTATATTCGCGTCCGCTTTGAAAAAGGAGATCTGGTAGCTCAGTTGGTAGAGCATCTCCCTTTTAAGGAGAGGGTCCAGGGTTCGAGCCCCTGCCAGATCACACAAAACGAGTCATACGACTCGTTTTTTTTTGTCCTCTATTAAAGTATACTCCCAACATTACTTATGATATTATTGCTTAATTTTGCAACATGAAATCCTTTTTACTAATTACACTTTCGGCTATTGCTCTGACATCATGTAATACAAAACAAAAAGTCAGCTCCAAACAAAAAATACAATGGCTGTCTCTTTCTGAAGTTGAAGAAAAAATGCGATTAAATCCTAAAAAAGTTTTAATTGATATTTATACAGATTGGTGTGGACCTTGCAAAAGAATGAGTAAATATACATTTACGGACCCCGAGGTAATTGAGATCATCAACAAAGAGTTTTACGCTGTTAAATTTAATGCGGAATCTAAAAAAGAAGTTAATTTTCAAAATAAGAAATATACAAACCGCGGAAGGACTCACGATTTTGCCTTAAAAACAGGAAGTACAATGCAAGGCTTATCCTACCCAACTATTGTTTACTACGATAAATTCTTTAAAAAAATAAGCTCAGTTCCTGGATATTATAATGCCGAAGAGTATGTAATAATCTTAAAATACTTTTGCGACGATAACTATAAAAAAATCAGCTACGAAGAATTTTATAAATCCTTTTACAACAAGTGATTTATAGTAATATTTAAACTTTAACAAGTCATTAACAGGTCAATCGACGGATATTTTATAAATTTGAAGAATATCTGAACAACGAAAAAATTATTTACAATGAAAAAACTATTATTTATCGTTTGCTTAACGATTTTTGGATTCACTTTCAATTCAAACGCTCAAGTTGATCCTCAAACTTCAACTGAGGAGCCTGTTGATCCAAATGGTCCGGTAATTACTTTTGATACATTAGTGGTGGATTTCGGAACAATTGACCAAGGTAGTGATCCATTTAGGATTGCAACTTTCACTAATACAGGTAAGAAACCTTTGCACATTACAACTTGCAGTGGTTCTTGTGGATGTACTGTACCAAAATGTCCTGACACACCAATTATGCCAGGAGAAAAAGGAAAAATGAAAGTAAGATACGATACTAATCGAACTGGAAGAATAAGTAAAACAGTTACTGTAAAGTCCAATGCAAATAATGGTACTGTTACACTAAGAGTAGTTGGTATGATTAACGCAAAACAAGCTAAACCAGCAATGGAGCCAAATACTGGAGGTCCAGTTATGGGTCAATAAAATATAACACACTATGAAAAAGGTGCTTTTTTAATAAGCACCTTTTTTTTTGATTGAATTTCTCATGAAAAAGTTAATAGGCTTTTTGTTTTTATTTTTATGTTCTTTTCTCTGTTTTACTCAAGAAGTAAAACAGGATGGAGCATTTCTTCATGTCGAGAAGGATACATTAAACTATGGCAAAATCAAAATAAACAGTGATGGTAAACGAAGCTTGAAAATTAAAAATACAGGAAATCAACCCCTGGAAATCACCTATTGCAATGGTTCCTGCGGTTGTACAGTTCCCAGCTGCCCAAAAAGAAAGGTTTCCCCCGGTGATTCAAGCCAAATTGAGATCGTTTACGACACACGCAAAGTCGGAAAATTCAGTAAAACTGTTACAATTAAATCCAATGCTATCAACCATATAATTTACATTAAGGTTGTTGGTGAGGTTTTACCTAATTAAGAATTCTTTGTTAATAATTTTAAACTAAAACACAAGCGGAACACTGAGTATAAGATTAACTTATTATTGTTCAGGTTTTAAAATTTAATTGTGTGGTGTAATAACAACCCAATTATTTTAGGTGTTTTAATCTTAAAATATTTCGGGTTGTTTTTTTATTTTCTCTCTCTGTTTTCAATTTATAAAAACTATTTTTGAGTAAAATTATACTAATATGAGCTCTGTTCTCGCCGCAATCACCTGGGATTTAGACCCTGTAATATTTGAATTGGGAAAGTTACAAATTCGTTACTACGGTTTACTATGGGGTATAGGAATTTGGGCAGCTTATGTAATTTGCAAAAAATTATTTTTAAACGAAAAAGAAGACCCTAAACTTATTGACCCTTTACTTTTTTCCTGTATTATTGGCGGAATTCTTGGTTCACGATTGGGGCATGTAATATTCTATCAAATTGAGCTTTTTCAACAAGACTTTTTCAGTGTTTTTTTACCAATAAAGTTCTATCAATTTGATCCAGAATTTCCAAACGACTTGAGTAAAAGAATTTTTTCTCCCGAATTTTCGGGATTTTCAGGGCTTGCCAGCCATGGAGGTGCAGTTGGTTTAATTCTTGCCCTAATTTGGTACAAATACAAAAAAAGTTCGCACTCATTTTTATGGATTTTTGATAAAGTAGCTTATCCTATTGCCATCACTGCTTTTTTTATTCGGATTGCCAATTTCATGAACAGTGAAATTATTGGAGACCCTACAAATAGTAATTATGGTGTTATATTCTCTCAAATTGATTCAGAGCCCAGACATCCGGCTCAGTTATATGAGGCCTTTGCTTATTTATTAATTTTCTTTCTTTTAAAGAGAATGTACTGGAAAGGTAAGGCATATCTTCAAGAGGGGAAATTAATAGGTACATTATTTGTGACCATGTTTACGGCACGATTTTTAATCGAATTCACAAAAAACTCACAAGGTGGAATAGGAAAAAGTGATTTACTAAACAGTATTGGTCTTGAAACAGGTCAATGGCTAAGTATACCGTTTATTATAATTGGTGGATTGTTGCTTTATCGATTAAAAAAACAACCTAAGCTTAGTTAAATTTCATTTCTGTCTCTGGCAACTCTCTGAGGCTATGAATGAATTCATTGGAAACGTTTACCTTGTAGGTATTACTATCGAGTTCCAAAAAGATATTTTCCTGTTCATCGAAAAGCACCAGCTTTAATCGGCAATCTCCGGTGTTTTTTTCACATATTGTGGAAAGTTTTTTAATATAAACATCGTCCACTAAACTTGACTTTACATGAACGGTTACGGATTTAACAAGTTTGTCTCGAACTTCTCCAAGCAGCTCTATTTTGGATATTTTAAATTCAACTTCATCTTTTGTTTTCGCATATCGTTTGGGTTCAATTTTACCTTTAATGAAAAGAAATGCTCCTTCCACTAAAAAACGACGAAATTTCAGATAATTTTCACCCCACAAAAAGAATTTGGCTGCATCGGTATAATCTTCAACAGTGAGTATTCCATAGTGATTCCCTTTTTTACTCATTCTTTCTACTGCTTCCGAAACTACTCCTGCAAAGGAAATCTCTTTTCCTTTTAATGTTGGAAAAGAATCATTATAGTCACGAAAGGTTGCGTTGCAAAAATTATTAATCTCCAATTTGAAATCATCAAGAGGATGGCCCGATATATATACGCCTACCATTTCTTTTTCTTGATTTAATGCATAAACACTACTCCATGGTCCGCAA
>TARA_B100000674_G_scaffold184946_1_pt1 | contig 28658 bp, 24 predicted proteins | sample TARA_B100000674 | Tara Oceans TARA_B100000674 (sample SAMEA2622759) | marine metagenome | biome: marine biome (ENVO:00000447); feature: surface water layer (ENVO:00002042); material: "saline water (ENVO:00002010), including plankton (ENVO:xxxxxxxx)" | depth 5 m | reverse complement strand
CTCGCGGTAGCCCGCCGCTTCGGTCTGATTGACGGAGAAAGTCACAGCTACCGTGAAGTTGGGGAAGAACTCGGCGTTACAGCTGAAGCTGCTCGACGACTCGTGAAACGAGCTGTGGACGAGTTACGCGAAGATGCTCTCGTCATCGTCGCATAGCGGCCTCAATACCCATTGACAATAAATCTGTTTGGCATTGAGGCCATCCAACCTGCACACTTAATATTGTGAATACCACCTGGCACCCCAACTCCTGGACCGATCACCCCGCTGGTCAGCAACCCGAATGGCCTGAACTTGGCGCGCTGGACGAAGCGCTACATGAGCTTGGCACGCGCCCACCTCTGGTTTTCGCCGGAGAAGCTCGTCGATTGACTGAACAACTAGCGCGAGTAGCAAACGGCCAAGCGATCGTGCTTCAGGCCGGAGACTGCGCTGAATCGTTCGATTTGAGCAGCGCAGATGCAATTCGCGACAAGCTGAAGGTAATCCTCCAAATGGCGGTGGTTCTTCAATACTCAGCAGGCCTTCCAGTAGTCAAGCTGGGCCGCATAGCAGGCCAGTTCGCCAAGCCCCGATCCTCCGGTACAGAGACCCGAGACGGCGCCACGCTACCGAGTTTCCGTGGCCACATTGTAAATGACATCACCTTTGACTCTGATTCACGAACCCCTGATCCAAACAGGTTGTTACAGGCCTACAACACTTCTGCCGCCACTCTTAATCTTCTCAGAGCGTTTACTCGCGGCGGTTACGCTGATCTACGTCAGGTGCACAATTGGAATCAAGAGTTTGTGGCCTCGAGCCCCGTCGGTGAACGATACGAGCGTCTCGCCGAAGGTATAGAACGAGCACTGCATTTCATGACTGCATGTGGGTTCGACACTGATCACGCGGCGATGCGTCAGGTCGAACTTTACACAAGCCACGAGGCCCTGCTACTGGGCTACGAACAGGCTCTAACCAGACAAGACAGCATTACGGGCGCTTGGTACGACTGTTCAGCGCACATGTTGTGGATCGGCGAAAGAACCCGCGAACTCGACGGTGCGCATGTCGAATTCCTGCGAGGAGTCCACAACCCAATTGGCTGCAAGATAGGTCCCACCTCTTCACCTGATGATGTGTTGGCTTTGTGCGAAGCCCTTAACCCGGACCAAATTCCAGGCCGTCTGACTCTCATTAGCAGAATGGGGGCAGAACGGGTCGGCGATACATTGCCATCAATTTTGAGGAAAGTTACCGACGCCGGACACCCTGTTGTTTGGGAGTGCGACCCGATGCATGGCAATACCTACGAAACTGACAGCGGGGTAAAAACCAGAGACTTTGATGTCATCATGGACGAAGTTCGTCAATATTTCGAAGTGCATAAAGCTGAAGGGACCTGGCCTGGTGGTGTTCACTGCGAGTTGACCGGTGACTCAGTTACCGAATGTGTTGGCGGGGGCGATGCGCTTGCTGCGGACCAACTCAGTGACCGTTATGAGACTATGTGCGACCCGCGTCTCAATGGACGCCAATCGTTAGACCTCGCGTTTCATGTCGCTGAGCTTCTAACTGATTTTCGCTAGCTGTTATTCGTAAGCAGGGCCTTACGCCAAGTGGTCAACGAATCCTTCAAGCTGCCGTAGATTCCGGCATTCGAAAACGCCGTCGGTATGAGTTGCATATTCGGTGATAACCGAATCTCCGGTATCCCAATACGATTTTGGTTCGGGGTTGAGCCAGAAGACTGACCGTGCTTTTTTTGCGGTTTCCTTGATCACCCATGCGTTGGTGGCGTGGTAGTTATTCCGTGCATCACCGAGAAACATGACAGTTGATTTCGAATTAATTTCTGACCCGAAATTCTCCCAAAAAACGCCGAACGCGTGGCCGTAGTCCGAGTGACCATCAACCCAGACAACGTCGGCTTCTGTGTTAACGCGATGCACTGCGTTCGTGATGTCCTCTTCATCTTGAAACATGTGAGTTACTTCGTCGAGCCCATCGATGAATACAAAGGAACGAACTTTGCTGAATTGGTTTTGCAAGGCGTACACCAGGTGCAACGTGAAGCGGGCGAAGGCTGCCACTGAGCCCGAGATATCGGCGACAACGATAAGTTCTGGTTTATTCGGTCGTGGGTTCCGGAATCGAGGCTCAGCCGGAACACCTCCGTAACTCAATGACTGACGCACAGTCGCCCGAAAATCGAGTGGACCCTTCCGCTTGTGTTTACGTTTCCGGGCCAGTCTCGCCGCTAATTTACGGGTAAGGGGTTGTATGGCTTTGCGAATGTTCGCCATTTCTTCTCGCGACGCGTGCATGAAATCAACGTCTTCGGGCAACGGCTTCCGCAGTGTTTTAGCCATTGCTTCCACGCCTCGATCGGCGACCAATCTGCGTCTTATTTCTGCTTCGATCTCTCGCTTTAGGTCTTCGATTCGATTTTCAAATTCTTCGCGCTCGAGACGTTCCTGTAATGGAGTCATGTCACTATCTGAACGCTCTTGCGCTTCTTCCATGAGTCGATCCATCATGCCGTCTAGATCGAGGTTGCGAAGCGTTCGGTACAGGTAGTAAGTGCCTCCCACCGGGCGGCCTGGTTCCATGCCTGCAAACTGGGTGACGGCAGCTCGGGCCATGGCAGCCATCATCGCTTCGTCTGCGTTCATCAGCGCCCGAAACAGCATCTCAGCAATTTCTTCAGGGCTCATGTCTTCGGCTGAACCTTGACCGCCCATGCCTTTCATCTGCTGCGACATCCACTCTTCGAGGGAGTCTTCGTCTATTTCGCCCTCCTCGTCGACGACGTTGTATTCAGGTCCACGCAATGAGAAATAAACCTCAAAGACAGTCTCGAAGGCTTTCCAATGCTGTTCGTTTTTGACCAAGGTTGCCGCTAGCGCGTATTTGAAGGCATCGCGGTCTTCTATCGGTATGTGCTTGACAGCTTCCATGGCGTCAAGATTTTCCGTGAGCGAGACCGGCAGACCAGCGTTTCGTAGTTCGACGACAAAGCCGCTCATTAAATCAAGCATTGGCTTACCCTTCGACTGTTAGTTCCTTGGCAGCCTTCTCGATATCCGATTGGTATTTGAGAAGAATATGAAGGGATTCCTTGGCCTGTTCGACGTCAATGCTTTCGACTCCCAAAAGAACCAGGGTTCGCGCCCAGTCCAGTGTTTCTGAAACTGACGGGCTTTTCTTGAGTTCGATTTGTCGTATAGAACGCACTATGCGAGCTACTTGTTCTGCGAGGTTGTCGCTTATGCCATCCACTTTGGTGAGAACAATTTCTTTTTCTCGTTCAAGTTGTGGATAGTCAATGTGTAGGAAAAGGCAACGTCGCTTAAGCGCTTCGGATAGCTCTCGTGTGTTGTTCGAAGTTAGGAAAACTATTGGAATCTGTTTCGCTTCGATGGTTCCTAATTCAGGAATGGAGACTTGGTAGTCGGAAAGAATTTCGAGCAGTAACGCTTCGGTCTCGACTTCTACTCGGTCAACCTCATCGATGAGGAGCACTACTCTCTCTTCTGCACTGATGGCCTCTAAAAGCGGGCGTGTGAGAAGGAACTCATCGTTGAAGATATCGTCTTGGAGGTCGGTCCAGTCCTCGTTGCTAGCCTCTGAGCCTCGATCAGCTTGAATGCGCAGCAATTGCTTCTTGTAGTTCCATTCGTAGAGTGCTTTCGCCTCATCTAGTCCTTCGTAGCACTGGAGTCTGATCAGCCGCGCATCGGTCATGGCCGCGACCGATTTAGCTAATTCAGTTTTGCCAGTCCCTGCGGGACCCTCAACTAGTACTGGTTTGCCGAGTTTTTCTGCGAGGAAGACGACGCTAGCGATTCCGTCGTCGGCCAAATAGTCGACGTCCTTTAGTCCGTCACGGACAGACGCGAGGTCTCCGAACATTGTGTCGCCCATTTGGTTATCTCCTTGTCAGGTGCGGGACTTTGGGTCATCCACGAGTTTGACCCTGCCCATTCACGATGTATTTGGTGGTTGTTAGTTGCTCAAGACCCATTGGGCCTCGGGCGTGAAGTTTTTGTGTACTGATACCAATTTCGGCGCCGAAACCGAATTCTTCGCCATCTACGAACCTAGTAGATGTATTGACTAGAACGGCGGCTGCATCGACGCGTCGTGCAAACTCTTTTGTCGCAGTTTGATTGGAACTTATTATGGCTTCGCTGTGTCCTGTGCTGTGTTTATTGATGTGGGTTATAGCTTCGTCAATATTATCCACTATTCGAACACTCATTTTTAAGTCCAAATATTCTGTGGACCAGTCTTCTTCGGTCGCTGGTTGTATTGAGGGAACCAGGTCTCGGGATCGCTCATCTCCAACTAATTCAACGCCTTCCAGCGCGTTGGTTATCCGGGGCAGGAAGTTTGGAGCTATCTGAGAGTGCACAACAAGCGATTCTGCTGCATTGCATACCGAGGGTCTCTGCATTTTTGCGTTGACGATGACATTTGTCGCCAAATCTAGGTCTGCTGCTTCATCAACATAGACGTGACAGTTACCGTCGCCATCGATGACATAGGGCACCTTGGCGTTGTCGAGAATCGAATTTATTAGGGAGGGTCCGCCTCGCGGAATGAGACAGTCAATGTGGTCTCTGAGTTGCATGAACTCAATTGCTGCCTCATATGAGGTGTCGGTGACGAGCATCAGCGCGTCTTTCGGCAGACCTGCTTTCGTGATGCCTTCGCGTAAGGCTCGAGCGATCGCAATATTGGAGTCGATGGCAGCCGAAGAGCCTCTGAGGAATGCAGCGTTGCCTGATTTCAAGCAAAGTCCGAAGGCATCGCTGGTGACGTTGGGTCTGTTTTCGTAAATGATCGCCACAACGCCAAGCGGTACCCGTACTTTTTGGATCTCTAAACCATTGGGTCGAGTCCATTGCTCAACGATCTTGCCGATCGGGTCCGTTAGGGCCACAAGCTGTCGCAGACCTTCACCCATAGCGTCAACTCGAGATGTATCGAGGCGAAGTCGATCAATAACGGTGTCCGGCGTTCCTGCTATTTGTGCTCGTTCTATGTCTGCGCAATTTGCTTCCAAGATTTCTGATGTGGCCGCAACTAAACAATCCGCTCCGATTTTTAGAGCTTCATCTTTTTCTGCAGTCGTGATGTTGGCTAGGACCGCAGATGCCGCCTTTACCCGCGCACCCAGGTATTGCATTGACTCAGTGTTGCTTCTCTCACCTGGAACAGTCACTTTGGCAGGCTACCTTCCGATTCTCCCCGATACCTGTTCCTAATAGATCTCGCTTCTTAGTGCTCGTCGAGAATGACTAGATCATCGCGGTGGATGGCCACAGGGGAGACTCCCGCTGGTAGTTCTTCGGCCCGACTCCCTTTCCATTTATCCATGGTGTCGCTGTCAAACGCAACTAATCCCTTAGCGAACACTTCACCGGCCATAGTCACTATCTCCACTGCGTCGCTTTGACTATAGGTCCCTTCGGTTCGGGTAATTCCTGGGATTAGCAGCGATCCGCCACTGCGAGATAGTGCTTCAGCTGCTCCGTCGTCAATGGTGACTTGGCCATGAGGAGCCACAGCGAACCCGATCCACAGTTTGCGTGCTGCGACGCGAGCTTCTCGAGCTGGTACGGCTGTGCCGACCCCTGAGATACCCGCTATCGCTTCGGCGAGGACTTCCGGCCGGTCGGCAGCTGCGATCACTGTTCTTACCCCACTCCAGGACGCCATACGGGCCGCTGCCAGCTTGGAAGCCATTCCCCCACTGCCTCGGCTGCCAGCGGTGCCTGCGACTTCTTCGATGGCCTGGTCGATGGCTGCTATTTCTTCAATCAGTGTTGCACTGGGTTCAATCCGAGGATCTGCTGTGAGAACCCCCGGCGTGTCGGTCAGCAAGACGAGAAGATCGGCACGTAAAAGATTGGCTACTAAGGCGGCGATGCGGTCGTTGTCGCCGTATCGGATGGCGTCATCCGCGACTGCATCATTTTCGTTGACGATAGGGACAACGTCTAGGCGAAGTAAATGCTTGAAGGTGGTCTCTGCGTGGAGGTACTGGTTGCGGTCACGGAAGTCATGGGGAGCAAGAAGTACTTGACCTGTAGCCACGCCATGGGAGCCAAATTCCTCGCCGTACGCGCGCATAAGGTCAATTTGCCCTACTGCTGACAAAGCTTGGAGAATTTCAGGTTCGTCGGGGCGCGGAATTCCTAGCTTCTGCACCCCTGCGGTGATAGCGCCGGAAGTCACCACAACAATTTCGTGTTCTTGTGTGCGCGCCGCGACGACCTCTGAGACCAACTTCGACAGTGCGGAAATGTTGACCTCGCCACTATCGCTGGTAAGCGACGAGGTCCCAATCTTCACAATGACACGCATCAGTAGTTCCTGTTCTTCTTACTTCAACTAAGTATCGGGTTCGTACTCAAATTGGAAGGACCCGATGATCACCACATCTCCGGCTGTTGCACCCGCGCGCGCTAGCGCTCGTGGAACTCGCAGTTGTTGCAGTCGCTCTTGAGCGTGGTTCATGGCGTCGATGTCGGTTAAGTCTGAAAGTGCTACTGCTCTTATGGCCTGTCTGCCAAGCACTTCGAAGGTGCCATCGTCATGTCTGATGACTTGGATTCCTTCGGGAATTGGTTTGTGTACTACGTACTGTGTGGGTTCCTCATCGGTCACTCGTGCTTGTTCGACAAGTTGCCGTAAGTCCCCGACAAGAGTGTCTATTCCTTGTCCAGTGACCGCCGAAATAGTCGGGCCAGCCCATGGAAGTGTTGCGACGTCTGATTTGGTTCCAATGACCATTCTCGGTCTGTCGAGCAGCGTCGCGTCGTAGTCTCCGAGTTCGCTGATCAGGATTTCTTCTTGCGTGCTGGGCGATTTGCCCTCTACGTCAGCCAAGTCCACCAGTATTAGTAGAACTCTTGCTCTTTCCACGTGACGTAAGAATTGATGGCCGAGTCCTTTGCCAGATGCTGCGCCTTCGATCAATCCTGGAATGTCTGCCACTACCATTTCGAAATCGTCATTTCGGCGCACGACCCCTAGGTGGGGTGTCAATGTGGTGAAGGGATAAGACGCTACTTTGGGTTTGGCTGCGGATATCCGCGAAATGAGGGTGCTTTTGCCGGCGTTAGGGAAGCCGACGAGGGCAACGTCAGCCATTAGTTTCAGTTCAAGGCGAAGCCATTTTTCTTCACCTATTTCGGCTTGTTCTGCGAAGGCGGGAGCCCTTCGTTTGTTGGACAGAAATCGGGCGTTACCTCGGCCGCCATGTCCTCCTCCTGCTGCGAGCCAGCGATCGCCTGCTGTCACGAGGTCCGCCAAGAGTTCACCGTCGAAATCTTTGATAACGGTGCCTTCGGGGACCTTGACAATCAGGTCGTCGCCGGTTCGCCCATGTTTTTTCTTTCCTTGCCCGTGCGTTCCATCATCGGCTCGCCGGAACGGGAAGTCTTTGAAGGCCAATAGTGAGGAGACATTGCGATCAGCTACTAGCCAGACATTGCCGCCGGAGCCGCCGTCGCCGCCGTCGGGTCCGCCTCGAGCCACATGTGCTTCGCGGCGAAATGACACGCAGCCTGCTCCTCCATCTCCGCCTTTAGCGTGGAGATTGCATTCGTCCACGAATCCCGTCATAGATCTTGAGGATACGTGTGCAATGCCGGTTCACTGAAACGGAAATTGAACGAGAGCTGGAATTCTTGCCGGATTAGTGAGTTAAGGGGCTGGCGATGTCAGTCGGTTACAACGTCAACGAGTCGTCGCCCTTTACGAAAACCGAATTCAACTACGCCGTCGCTGGTGGCAAAGAGTGTGTCGTCTTTTCCGATTCCCACGTTCCGTCCGGGATGAAATTTCGTTCCGCGTTGACGAACGATTATGCCGCCGGCGTGGATAGTTTGACCGGCGAATACTTTGACTCCGAGTCGCTGGGCGTTTGAATCGCGACCGTTCTTGGTGGAACCGCCGCCCTTAGTCTTGGACATTTCAGCCTCTCACGATTTCTGTTATTTCGATGGTTGTGTATCGCTGCCGGTGGCCCCATCGACGCCGATTGTTGGTTTTGTTCTTATAGGTAAATCCGCGAATTTTTTCGCCTTTGGTTTCGCCCACCACACGAGCCGTGACAGATGAGCCCGATAGTTCGTCGTCGGTTGACATCACGGCGTCATCATCAACTAACAGAATCGGGTTGAATGTCACTTCGCTACCTTCATCGGCGTGCAGAAGTTCGACGTTGAGAACCTGACCGGTTTCTACTTTTTCTTGTTTGCCGCCTGTGGCGATTACCGCGTACATAAGACCATTCATGCTACCGGGTGTGGTGGTTGTCACAAACCGTTACTTATGGGTCAAATCTTAAGAACCGCCTGGTGAAGTTCAACTCCCCGACCGTCGCAATGTTCACAGGTGTCACTCACGGACTCCAACAGACCTTCTCCTGTCCTTCTGCGGGTCATTTCGACGAGGCCCAAGTCTGAGATACCTGATACTTGAGTTCGTGTTTTGTCTCTGGCAAGCGCCTCTTCGAAGGCTTTAATGACTTGATCTCGGTTCTTTTTTATCTCCATATCGATGAAATCAATGACGATGATTCCTCCTATATCGCGTAGGCGAAGCTGCTTCGCGATTTCTTCGGCTGCTTCGAGGTTGTTGCGAAACACCGTCTCTTCGAGACTGGATTTGCCGACGTTCTTGCCTGTGTTGACGTCAATAACGGTGAGAGCCTCCGTGTGATCGATAACCAGAGATCCTCCAGAGGGGAGCCAAACTTTTTGGTCGACTGCTTTACGTAGTTGCTCTGCGACGTGGTACCGCTCGAATAAGGGGAGTGATTCTTTGCTCGTGTCATGAAATTCGATGCGGTCAGCGAGCGCTGGGGTAACAGTTTCCATGTATCCCTTAACCTGCTGGAAAAGCATCGGATCGTCGATTACGACTCCCCGGTAGTCTCTGTTGAATTCTTCGCGGATGACCCTGACAGCTAGTTCAGGTTCTCTGAACAGCAAGCTGGGGGCTTTCGTTGACGAAGAAAGTTCGTTGATTTGTTGCCATTGGTCCAAAAGCCTTCGAACGTCACGTTCGATTTCTTCGGCTGTGACGTCTTGGGCTGCGGTTCGAACTATGACTCCATGTTCGGCTGGCTTTACCTTGTCGAGGATATTGCGGAGGCGTCGACGTTCCCGGTCTCCTAGACGTTTTGAAATGCCATATGTATCGCTATTGGGGACGAGCACTACGAAACGCCCAGGGAGGCTGATCTCGGTGGATAGTCGAGCTCCTTTGTGCGCAATGGGATTTTTGGTCACCTGACAGAGAATCGATTGTTGTGCGGTCAAAAGATCTTCGATGCGCGCTTCGCTTTGCGACCGTCCGAAACGCGATTTAGGTGTTCTTGTCTTTTGCTGTCGTTGCTGACGGTTGCTGGCCTCTACATCTTCGCTGTCGTAAGTGACGTCTCCGCGGTACAGCACAGCATTTTTGGGCGTTCCAATGTCAACGAACGCTGCTTCCATTCCAGGAAGCACATTTTGTACCTTGCCGAGATAAATATTTCCGTGAATTTCGCTGACGTCATCGGCTGGGTGACTGACGTAATGTTCGATCAGGGATCGTCCCTCTAGCACCGCTATGTGAGTCACTCCCTCATGAACGTGCACCAGCATCTGGTATCTGCCGACCGGGCGACCTTTGCGCTCTCTTCCTCGTCGCCGCTCCAGTTGTTCTTCATTAAGGTTGATTGGCTTGTCATCGATAATTGCTTCGACTGGTTTGCCTGGCCCCGCGGTGGAGCGTGGTTCAACCGATTTTCCTTTTCCTCTGGCGGTCCGACGTCGCCGTTTGCGTTCTGACTTTTGAGCATTTTCACCCTGTGCGGATCCGGAATTGTTGCTCTCTGGTGACGCTGGCCGTGAATCGCCTACCTGAGGTGCACGTTTGGGGCCTTCCTGTCCAGATTGAGGTTGCGGAGGCCGTTCGGTTTCATTCGAGCGAGTGCTTTTTCGTTTGCGGGGAGTAGTTGCTTCTCGGCTCGGGGGCGCAGTCACCCCGGGCAGGGTGCGGGTTCGGTTTTTTGACTTTTCTGGTCCACCATCACCGGCGGGAGTGTTGTCGGGGGCGTCAGAGATGATTCGACGCCGGCGAACTGGTGCGGGGGTTTCAGAATCTGTGGGTTTGTCTTCGGTCATTACAAGATTTCCTTAGGTGGTAATTGAATTTGACGGCGTTAACGGTTCGATTCGTTGGCCGTCGGTTTCGATCCATTGATGTGTGCGTTTTGCGACACCAAGTTCGGCTCCAGGAGCTAAGACATCGACGAGTTCGCTCGGTCTAATGACTCTCGGTTTTGCGGAAAGCTCCGCTACAACTAGTGGCCCTCGTTCCGACTCGCCGTCCAGTCGGAGTTCATGAATGCCATGGCGAATGTCTTCTCGCACTATTTCGTTTTTTTTCTTTCGGTCGACTTCTATCACTGAGCTGTTGAGCGCTGTTTCGATGGCATTTTGAACGCCATCGGTTTGTGCTCCGACTATGTCGAAGCTCCACCCACAACTCAGTACGGCTTCTTGCAGAGATCCTTTGCTTTTCGGCTCAATGGTCAGGGCGACAACGTCAAAACCATTTGGTAGGGCTTTATTTAATGCATCTTGCAGTTCGGTTGGGTTATGCGCTTCGCCTTGGCCCCATCCGGTGCAAAATACTGTTTGATCTTGAACGAGGTCTGGGTTGAGGGGCACGTCAAGATATTCGGCTTCAGATTCGTAACAAGTTGGTAACGCCAGTCCGAAACTCATTCGTAGCCTGGGCGAGAAGCCTTCGCTGTAGGTGACTGGTATACCGCAGCGCCGCAGTGCTCGTTCCATGATTCGTGCTACGTCTCGGTGACCAACGAATCGAACTTTTCCTAGTTTTGAAAATCGAATTCTCAGCCGCATCTAGCTCTCCCACCCTGTGAGGTGGGAGCTACACGGTGACCTTCTAAGGAGCGCATCATTGTGAGCCTCCTACTCCCGCTCTTGGGCGGAGTTGGACCGGCACTAAGTGGCCGGTAGCTAGGTCTTGTCCCGTGCCTTGGCTTCCACCGTTGGGTGGAGCTGGCGACGCAACAACGTGTTCGATCCCGTATTCAGTGCAGGCACCGCAGTCGTAGCATGGGGTCCATCGGCAATCTTCGATGCCGTAACCTCCTAGTGCGTCCTGCCAATCCTGCCATAGAAAATCTTTGTGTAAGCCGGCGTGAATGTGATCCCATGGGAGCACTTCACCCTCGTCTCGATGACGGTGCACATACCAGTCAATGTCTAATCCTGAGGCGTCCATAGCTTCTTTCCAGAGTTCCAAGTTGAAGTGTTCACTCCATTCTTGAAAGGTGCCTCCTTCGCGCCATACATGTTCAATGACGCTGCCGACGCGACGGTCGCCTCTGCTTGTGATTCCCTCTGCTGTTGAGGCTTCGGGTGAGTGCCATTTGAGGTGCACGCGTTTGTTTTTTCGCAACCTGTTGCGGAGTAGGTCGACTTTTCTTCGCAGTTCTTCGGGTTGGTTTTGGCCGAACCACTGGAAAGGTGTGTGTGGTTTTGGAACAAATCCGCCTAGGGAGACTGTGACTGATGCCTTCTTGGTGTACTCCAAGCCTATTTGTACGCAGTTTTCGGCGAGGTCTGCGATAGCGAGAGTGTCGTCGTCCATTTCTGAAGGAAGCCCTGTCAGGAAGTACAGCTTTACTCGATGCCAGCCTTGGCTGTAGGCGGCGCGCACTGCTTCGTATAAATCTTCTTCGGTAATGAGTTTGTTGATGATTTGTCGCATTCGCCATGAACCCGCTTCGGGTGCGAATGTGAGCCCTGTTCGGCGGGCCTTGGACACCTGCGCAGCTACGCCGACAGTGAATGCGTCGACTCGGAGGCTTGGTAACGAAACGCTGACTCTTCCGCAAGTACCTGGATCATCGATTGTGTCTGCCACGACGTCTTCTATGCCGCTGAAGTCTGCCGTGGACAGCGAAGTTAGGCTCACTTCGTCGTATCCGGTTCGTTCGAGTCCCGCAGAAATCATTTCTCGTACTTGACTAGCTGGCCGTTCGCGAACAGGCCGAGTGATCATTCCCGCTTGACAAAATCGGCATCCGCGTGTGCAGCCTCGGAAAATTTCTACGTTTAATCGATCGTGGACCACTTCAGTGAGTGGAACTAATTGGTTGCGGGGGTAGGGCCAGTCTGCCAGGTCGGCAATGGTGCGCTTGGAGATATTGGCGGGGATGTCATTGTGTCGGGGGGTTACTGCGAGAAGGTGTTGATTGTCATACGTCACGTCGTACATTGCTGGGACGTAGACCCCGGGTATGAGCGCTAGGGCGTGAAGGATGGCCTCGCGACTGCCTTTAGGCTTTCCGCTTTGTCGCCATTCTTGTACTTCTTCGGTGATGTCTGCGATGACCTCTTCGCCGTCACCCATGACGAAAAAGTCAACGAAATCGGCTAGGGGTTCTGGGTTGTAGGCGCAGTGTCCTCCTGCTCCTACAAGCGGGTCAGCGTCACGTCGTTCCGAAGCTCGCACTGGAACCCCTGCAAGGTCAATGCAGTTGAGAACGTTGGTGTATACGAGTTCGGCTGAAAGGTTAAATGCAATGATGTCGAACTCGTTAGCTGGACGGTGGGTGTCGACAGAGAACAGCGGTACGTCAGCTGCTCGCATTTGGGCTTCCATGTCTGTCCAGGGCGCGTAGGAACGTTCGGCGAAGGCATCTGGCCGCTCGTTCAGGAGTTCATACAGTATCTGCAGGCCTTGATTTGGTAGTCCGATTTCGTAAGTGTCGGGGTAGGTCAGAAGCCACGATGTGGCGTCAGGCTTGTAGATATTTGCGTTCGCTCCGTCCTCGCAGCCGATGTAGCGGGCGGGCTTTTCCACCCTAGGGAGGACAGGCTCGAGCCGGGGCCACAGCGAGGTCATTTGAAGCCTGATGATACCGCCACGGGCTCGCATTTCCAGACCATCAGCGGCTTTGTTCTGGGTTACGCCAGATGTTTTCGAGCGCTGATGTTAATAACTAAGCCAATTAAGCCGAAAGCTACGACGGTCGAGGAGCCGCCATGGCTGAGAAATGGAAGCGGAATGCCGGTAATTGGCATGATGCCCATGGTCATCCCAATGTTTTGGAAAATTTGGAACGTGAACATAGATAACGCTCCTACACATGCGAAGGTTCCAAAGAGATCTTTTGAGGATCGGGTGACGAACCACATGCGGGCGAGCATGTAGGCGTACAGCAATAAGAGGACCGTAATTCCTATGAATCCGAACTCTTCACCCAGTGCTGTGAATATGAAGTCGGTTTCCTGTTCGGGTACAAGGTTGAGGTTTGTTTGAGTTCCTTGGAGCCAGCCTTGCCCTCGTAACCCTCCCGCTCCTATTGCTATTTGCGATTGGTTCACGTTGTAGGAAGCGCCCTGCAGGTCAAACGTTGGGTCCAAGAAGGCTGTAAGACGTTGTTCTTGAGTTTCTCGTAAAAGTGCCGGCCCACCCAGGTTGTCGCTGTTGAACATTCCTATTACTACGACGATGCCGATAAGGCTGGTAACGACTATGTGTTTTAGCTGAGCTCCAGCTACGAGCAGGACACCCATTCCTATGGCGACGAACACCAACATGGTTCCTAAGTCTGGTTGGAGGTAGATCAGACCTAGGGGAACAGCCAGCATAAGGAACGCGTTGCCAAGGGTGACGAGTCGAAGGTTTCCGTCCTTGTTTGCGACAAATGCTGCGAGCGCAATTACGACCGCAACTTTGGCGAATTCCGCTGGCTGAATTTGAAATGTGAGGCCTGGCAATTCGTACCAGGCTCGCGCTCCGTTTCGTTCAACTCCGAAGAACAAAACCCCTACTAAGGCCAGCATGACTATCAGGTAGGCCTGATTCGCGAAATCTCGATAGAGCCTGTAGTCCAAGAAGGTTGCGCCAATCATTACGAGTATTCCGATAGCGACAAAAAGGATTTGCCGCTTGGCGTAGGTTGCTGGATCCTGTCCGTTGAATTCGAGCACTCTCCATGTTGAGGAGTAGTTCAATGCAACACCGATGAGGGCGAGCAGTGTTGCTACGAGACCGAGCGAGTAGTCCGCATATCTCAGGGGTGACCGTAATTCTTTTCGAAGCGGCAGGTTCATTGGCTACGCTCCTCAAGGTCGGGGACACCGTCACCGTCTACGTCTTCGGGGTTATTTGCGCGCGGTACTTGGATTCCCCAAGGGCAGCCTTCGGGGACGTAGCTCGTAAATGCGTCGTAGCCTCGGAGGGCTTCTGGTATTTCGGGGCATTCGGGTCGTGGGGGAATAAACGCAACCTGGGGGTCAGGCCACCGCTGTTCATATGCCCGTACGGCTTCCAGGATCCGTCGGGCTACGGGAGCGGCAGCCTCACCACCGAAACCCGCTTCTTCCATGACGACAGCTACGACGTACCGCGGATCGTGTCTGGGGGCCCAGGCGACGAATACCGCTGAGTCTTCTTTTTTCCGTTGCAGGACCGGGTTTTTCCCTTCTGCTTGAGCTGTTCCTGTTTTTCCCGCTATCGCGTATCCAGAGCTGTCGTATCCCTCGAATGCTCTCCAAGCGGTTCCTCTTCGCGCTTTACTTGTTACTCCATGTAGTCCTTCGCGCACGACCCCTGAGCCTTCGGGGAATTCAGCTATTCGCTGGATTCTGGGGTCGAAGTCGATTACGGAACTCCCAAATCGGTCTTCGCTTCGAGCGACCACTTTTTCGACGATGTTTGGGCTAAATAAGGTCCCTCCGTTTGCGAAGGCTGCGTATGCGTTGGCAAGTTGGATCGCGGTGACTGAGACAAAGCCTTGACCGATACCTGTGTTGATGTTGTCTCCAGGAAGCCATTGCGTTGATTCGCCGTATGGGTTGTAAGCATCGGGGTTTGATTCGAACAAAGCTTCTTTGACGTCGCCGTCTCCGATTCGGCCGCTTTTTTCGAACGGCAGTTGAATTCCTGTTTGGCTGCCGAATCCGAGGAGTTTGGCCATGTCTTGTATAGCCCATTGCTCATCTCCTCGAATCCAGTAGAGGTCATGTGCCACTTGGTAGAAGTACGCGTCGCTTGAACGAGTAATAGCCGATGACAGATCTACGATTCCTAGTGGTGCCTTGTCTGCGTTGTAGAAAGTGCACCGGCCTGTGCATCCGTATTTGTCGGGGATTTGGAAGTAGCCGACGTCGTAGAACGCTGCCCTGGGTGAAATGAGTCTGGCTTCCAGTCCGGCCAGAGCGGTGACCAGTTTGAATACCGATCCGGGAGAGTAGAGGCCTTGTATGGCTCTGTTGTTGAGAGCTCCGGGTGCGTAGGGGTTTTCGAATACTGATTGGTACTCGAGTGCTGTGATTCCGCCGACCAACCAATTTGGATCATAGGTGGGGTGTGATGCCATGGCTAGAACGTCGCCGTTGCGAAGGTCCATGACGACTGCAGCACCACCGATTGCAGGGTAGAAGAAGCCGCTATCGTCGCTCACTGTTTTTCGGGCTGCTATGAGTCCTTGACGTAGATAGGACTCTGTTGCTGCCTGGAGATCTGCGTCTATGGACAGGTAGATGTCTGAACCAGGGGTTGGGTCTGTTTGGCTGAGGATCCGATGCACGCGTCCCGTGCTGTCAACTTCGAGTTCGGTTCGGCCTGGTTTGCCGTGAAGATCCCCTTCGAAGATTTGTTCAATGCCGGATTTGCCGACTCGTTCCGATGGTAGATATCCCATCTGCAGTAAACGATCTTCTTGACCCCGCGACATGGCTCCGACATATCCGACGACGTGGGCTCCTATTTCATTTTGGGGGTATATCCGGCTCATCTCCCATTTCGCTTCAACGCCTGGAAGCGATAACTCTGAGACGCGGAGTAAGCCGTATTCGTCGAGGCCGGTGGCGACAACTTTCGCTGCTAATGGGTGGGTTTGTTGATTCTCTAGTCGTGATTTGAGCGTTTCAATGGGTATTTCGGTCAAGGTAGATATTTGCTCGAGAACAAAGTCGATTTGGCCAGGCGCGTAACGTGATTGATTGACTGTTATTACGCCGCTTCGGATGTTGTCGGCGAGGACAACGCCGTGGCGATCTAGGATTCGCCCGCGCGTTGGCTCGGCTATGACTATTTCGACGTAGTTTGCCCGGGCTTTTTCGGATAATTCGTCAGCGGTGAGCACTTGTAAGTACCACGCTCGAGTGAATAGGGCAGCGAAGAGGCCGATGATGAGGATCCCTAGGAAGGCTAAGCGTCGGTTCAGTTGCTCATTCATTGATCTGTACTGACGGCAGGGGGAAGGCCCAGCGTAGAAGCGGGTCGCTGAATGCGGTAATCGGTAGTGATGCTCCGGCGGTAACGAGCGCTATGGCGCCTAGCTCTCGGCGTGTTACGTACTCAAGACCAATGAGTGCTCCAATGCACGCAAAGATTGTGGTTGTTGTTGCTGCGAGAAGTGCTACTGCTAGGGCTCGGGTGGCCATGTTTCGCTCTACGATTTGTGACGAGATGGTGCCCGCTGCGTATCCAGCCAAGGAAAATGTGAGTGCGGTCATTCCAAACGGTGTGTGGATTACCAGGTCGATTGCTATACCAACCAGGAACCCGGTCAGGGCACCGTTTGGTGCGCTGAGTCGGAGGGAGATGAGCAGGACTGCTATTAGGGGTAGGTCGATTACGTAGCCAGCCACTCGAAAGTGCGGTATCACCGCTATTTGGATGAGCAGCACTGTGAACAGGATCGCTGCAAGACGCGAGGTGGCTCGGCTATCAAAGGTCATTGTCGTGGCTCTTGCTGTGTCGTCGTGGGAGTGTTGTCTTGTGGTACCCGGTCGACGATGACAGGTTCGGGGGCTTCGGGGTAGAACAAGAGCACTTGAACCCAACGCAGCCTGTCAAGATCGGCCGCTGGATGTACCGTGATGCGTTGCGTGCCCTGCACTGCGTTAGGCACTACGTCGACTACGGTGCCGATGAGTAGCCCTTCTGGAAAAGTGCTGCCCTGAAAGCCGCTAGTGACGACTGTTTCTCCAGGGATAACGACGGTGTCTAATTCGATAAAGCTGACCTCAAGATCTTCGTTTTGTCCTCGCCCTGACGCAATCCCGTCGTCGCCGGATCGAACCATTCGCACTCCCACGTCAAAGTTGGGGTCGGTCAATAATTCGACCTGTGAGCGTGTTACCGAAACGGCTGAGATTCTGCCGATCACACCCGCGCCAGTTTCTACGGGCATACCCATTTCGATGCCGTCTCGTGAGCCTTTGTCTAGCTCCAAAGTTCGCTGATAGTTCGAAATTGGCGCGTCTATAACTCGAGCTGTACGACGTCCAACTTGAGCAGCTCGATCTCTGGCTCCGAGCAACGAAAGTAATGCTTTTCTTTCGCGTTCGATTTCTCCGACTTCAAGTACTGAGCTTTGAAGCTCAGCTATTTTGGCTCTGAGTAACGCGTTTCTAGCTTCGAGGTCATCGTAACTAGTGACTGCTTCCCAAGCGCCACCTACGGGCTCAAATATGCTCGACGATGCTGAGCGTAAGGGCCCTAAGACGTCGAGCACTGCACCCCGTGCGGTGTCTATGACCCCGCCTTCGCTTCGCATATCCATGGTGATGAGAACTACCGAAGTGATTATGAGTAACGCCAGGCGGAGCCGCGAGGTTCGGTTTTTCCGAAAATTCGAACGACGAAACATGGTCGGCTCCAGCTAGTACTGGTTGCCTGAGGAGAAGAGCACACCTCTCAGCACTTCGAACTCTTCAAGGGCCTGACCGGAGCCTCTCGCTACTGCATACAGTGGATCTGCTGCAATGCGAATCGGCATTCCAGTTTCGTTTGCCAAGCGCTGATCTAGGCCTCTAAGGAGAGCCCCTCCCCCGGCGAGCATGATGCCTTGGTCCATGATGTCGGCTGCAAGTTCGGGCGGTGTTTGGTCAAGAGTGAATTTGACCGCGTCGACTATTGAACTAATGCCTTCTTCTAGTGCTTCCCTCATTTCGACACTGCTAACGGTGACAGTTTTCGGGAGTCCGGTAACCAGATCTCTACCGCGAATCTCAGCGTACATTTCGTCTGGCATGGGCCAGGCAGAGCCGAGAGCAACTTTGACTTCTTCTGCTGTACTCTCACCTAGAGCTAGGCTGTATTCCTTTTTTACGTATTGGGTTATCGCGTCATCGAGAACGTCTCCACCTACGCGCGCTGACTGGCTCGCAACCAGGCCGCCAAGAGAAATAACCGCAACTTCGGTAGTCCCTCCCCCAATGTCGACGATCATGCTTCCGTGGGGGGACTGGATGGGTAGCCCTGCGCCGATGGCCGCCGCCATCGGTTCCTCAATGATGAAAGCCGGTTTCCGTGCGCCTGCGTATTCGGCTGCTTCTTGCACCGCTCGTTGTTCGACACCTGTGATACCGGAAGGCACACAGATAACCATCCTGGGTTTCGCCCACCGACTTCCAGATATTTGGTCAATGAAGTAACGCAGCATCTTTTCACAAACGTCGAAATCTGCGATCACACCGTCTTTGAGAGGTCGTATCACTTGGATATGAGCTGGGGTTCGTCCGGCCATGCGTTTGGCTTGATGCCCGACTGCCAGCGGGGTGCCGTCTGTGACGTCGATAGCGACAACCGAAGGCTCGTCTAGCACTATGCCTCGTCCGCGTACGTAAACGAGAGTGTTGGCCGTTCCTAAATCTACGGCGATGTCTCTACCGGTAAAACCTCTGACCCGTTTCGCGCTTTTCATCTCAGCCGTCCCTGTCGCACCACGGCACGCTCTACCTGCTCCTCAGATAGGGCGATGCTTCGGATGGCTGGGCGGGGGGTCATTTTTCCCTTTTACACTCCGGGGAAAAAGATGTTTATTTCTCGTTCTGCGGACTCCTCGGAGTCAGATCCATGAACCAGGTTCTCGGTTACCACAAGACCGAAATCTCCACGAATTGTGCCTGGCGCTGCGGTTGCTGGGTTGGTGCTGCCCATTAGGTTTCGGACGATCGCGTAGACATCATCGCCTGCGTCATCTGGCCCCTCGACGATCATCAGCATTGCCGGTGATCGGGTAATGAATGCGATGAGGTCTTCAAAGAACTGTTTTCCTTGATGTTCTTCGTAGTGAGTCTCAGCTGTAGCGCGGTCAATCGTACGAAGTTCCGCTCGACCGAGGCGCAGACCTTTTCGTTCGAAACGAGCGATGATTTCGCCTACTAGGCCTCGCTCAACGGCGTCGGGTTTGCAAATGACGAAGGTACGTGGCACTTCTTCTCCTACAACACATGAGGGTGAACAAACGTAAGGCTACCGCGAGGTGCCAAGGAGTTGACTTCGGGCCTCGGACGCCACATAGAGAGACCCAGCGACCAGGATGGTTCCCCCGTCACCCGCAAGCTGTATCGCCTGGTCTATCGCCTCGGGCACTGTGGGTGACACCTCGACTTGAGCTCCGCTGTTTTTCAACGTTTGGCCTAGCTCATCCGCTGGGATTGCTCGTGGCCAATCCGCAGCGGTTGCGATAACTCTTGAGAACTGAGGGCCTCTCAGTGCGTTGAAGAATTCAAGAGGGTCTCGCGGTTTGTTCGCGCCTATGACCAAGACGGGTGGTTCGTTGGTTGCGAAGTCTTCGAAGAGGGTTTCAGCTACGACCGAAGCTGCCGCTGGATTATGAGCTCCGTCGATAATGATCATCGGTTCCCGTTGAACTATTTCGAACCTGGCAGGCAACTCAAGCTGGTGGAAGGCCTCAGAGATCACTGCTGTGTCTAACTGGCGACCGAAGAAAGCTTCTGCTGCTGCGACAGCAGTCGCAGCGTTTTGAGCTTGGTACGCACCGTTAACAGGAAGAAAAACTTCCTCATGGCGGCCGAAGGGGGTCACGAAATCGACAAGTCTGCCTCCAACGGCCAGCCGGTTTTCAAGCACGTCGAAATGCTGGTGACGGTGCCAAATATCTCGGTGCTGCTTACCGGCGATAATTTCAGCTAACTGTTCAGATGTTTCGCCGTTGATGACATGTGATTGAGCGGAGATGATGCCTGATTTTTCTTCGGCGACGTCAGTGAGGGTGGGTCCGATGATCTCCATGTGGTCTGGGCCGATATTGGTAATTACCGCCACTTCGGCATCAATGACATTGGTTGCATCCCATTTGCCACCCATGCCGACTTCGATGACGTTGACGTCGACTGCGCTGGCAGCAAACCAGTTGTAGGCCGCTGCACACATGACTTCGAAGTAACTCGGGCGCTCCCCTGTCGCTTCGATAACCCACGGCTCCACTTCGGCTATTTCGGAGAGTGCTTGAGTGAAAGAGACGTCGTCGATGGCTTGGTTGGCGATCATGATTCTGTCGTTGACAGTGTCAATATGGGGTGAGGTGTAGCTGCCAACGTCTAGACCAGTAGCGGCTATGAGCCCAACCAGCATTCGTGAGGTGCTGCCTTTACCGTTAGTTCCGGTGACGTGTATCGCTGGGATTTCACGTTGAGGGTTACCGAGCATGCCCATTAGGGCATGCATTCTCTGGAGGGATGGGGGTTCGGCTGCCGACCCTCCTAAATGCTGTTCTAGGTTGTAATGCTCTTGCAGCCACAGAGTTGCCTCAGCGTACGTGGCGAGGTGTGTTGGCAGCTGATTTGTTGGAGCTAGCTTGCGACGGTGCCTTGCCCGTCTAGGAGGCCTGGCGCTCGCCACCGCTGTCATCCCTGCGTGGCACTAGGGTCGGATTTACCTTCTCGAGAACGACGTCGCTATCGATGATGCACCGAGCAATATCTTCGCGACTAGGTACTTCGTACATGACCCCTAGGAGAACTTCTTCGAGAATCGCTCGTAAGCCGCGGGCGCCGGTTTTGCGCAAAATCGCCTGATCAACGACGGCGCTGATTGCTTCGTCGGTGAATTCAAGTTCTACTCCATCGAGTTCGAACATCCGTTGATACTGCTTGACCAAGGCATTTCGGGGTTCAAGAAGAATGCTGGTAAGAGCATCGTGGTCAAGTTCGTCGACCACTCCCACTACCGGAAGGCGCCCGATGAATTCTGGTATGAGACCGTATTTTTGAAGGTCCTCCGGAAGTACTTCTGGGAGCAACTCAAGATTTGCTCGGTCGCTGGCTGATTTCACATCTGCCCCGAAGCCCACTGCCCGGTGTCCTATGCGGTCTGCGATAACACGCTCGAGTCCGTCGAATGCTCCGCCGCAGATGAACAGAATGTTGCTGGTGTCGATTTGCAGGAATTCTTGATGAGGGTGTTTGCGACCCCCTTGGGGCGGCACTGAAGCTTGGGTTCCTTCGAGAATTTTGAGTAGCGCTTGTTGAACACCTTCACCCGAGACGTCTCTAGTGATTGAGGGGTTTTCGGCTTTACGTGACACTTTGTCGATCTCATCGATGTAGATGATGCCGGTTTCCGCTCTTTTCACGTCGTAATCGGCGGCTTGGATGAGCTTAAGCAAAATATTTTCGACGTCTTCGCCCACATACCCTGCTTCGGTCAACGCTGTTGCGTCGGCGATCGCGAAGGGCACGTTCAGCATGCGAGCAAGGGTTTGGGCCATCATCGTTTTGCCGCAGCCAGTTGGCCCGATCAACATGATGTTGGATTTCGCGATTTCCACGTCAGATTCGAGGCTTTGGCCGAATTGGACTCGTTTGTAGTGGTTGTATACGGCTACGGACAGGATTTTTTTGGTGCGTTCTTGTCCGATTATGTATTCGTTGAGAAAGGCGAAAATCTCTGACGGTTTGGGAACTTCATCGAAGTCCACTTCTGTGTTATCCGCTAGTTCTTCTTCGATTATTTCGTTACATAGATCGATGCACTCGTCACAGATGTAAACACCTGGGCCGGCGATGAGCTTTTTGACTTGTTTCTGAGATTTTCCGCAGAAAGAGCATTTGAGTAGCTCTCCACCTTCTCCGAATTTCGCCACGTTGCCGATACCTCGTTCTGGTTACCCAACCGGTTTGGTTGACAGCCGTTTGCTAAGGATGGCACAGTCCGGTCGAAGCGGGGGGACGTTCCGGTCGGAAAGCTGTGTTACCTCGTGCACTGGATTTGGGGTAAGACCTGAGAGTACCGACTGATCCTCTCTCTGAACAGTGGAATTGTCAGGCAGCGCGGATTGGACCGTCTTCGACAACTTCTCTGCTGTCGATTACTTCGTCGATAATTCCGTATTCTTTGGCGGCCTCTGCGTCCATGATGAAGTCGCGGTCGGTGTCTTTGTGAATTCGTTCGAGGTCTTGGCCGGTGTGGCGTGCGAGAATACCTTCTAACAGGTCCCTCATTCTGTCGATTTCTCGAGCAGCTAATTCGATGTCGGTGGCTTGGCCCATTGCTTGACCGAACGGCTGGTGGAGCAATACGCGAGCATGGGGTAACGCCATTCGTTTTCCGGGACTGCCAGCCGCTAGCAGAACCGCTGCAGCGGAAGCCGCTTGACCAAGGCAGATAGTCGTTATGTCATTGCGAATGTATTGGCTGGTGTCATAAATCGCGAACAGGGCGTTGATGTCACCGCCTGGGGAATTGATATATATGTTGATGTCCCGGTCGGGGTTTTCCGATTCAAGGTGGATCATTTGAGCGCAGACGAGGTTGGCAATGGTGTCGTCGATGGGAGTGCCTAGGAAAATGATGTTTTCTTTGAGAAGACGGGAATACAAGTCATAGGCGCGTTCCCCTCTGTTGGTTTGTTCTACGACTGTGGGAACTAGGTAGTTCTGTGCTTCGAGGCTCACTGTTCCTCATCCTTTTCCGTATCGTTTTCCTCTTCGTCGTCAACGGTAGCGTCGTCGGCTAGTTGATTAGAGTCGGAATCTGTTAAGTCGGGTAGTTCCAGGTCTTCACGTTCGACGGGGTTACCGTCTTCGTCAACCAACTTGACTTCACTGACCAGCCATTCCAGCGCTTTGCGTTTGCTGATTTCAGCTTGGATTGGTCCGAGGCCGTCACCCTGATCTTCTATTTGCTGACGGAGCTCACTAGGTGAGGTTTGGAATTGCTCGGCCATGCGCTCTAGCTCTTCGTCGACGTCGGTGTCGTCTACTGAAATGGTCTCTTTCTCGGCAATAGATCGCAGAGCTAAATCGACTTTCGCGGAACGTTCCGCTGCTTCGCGTAATTCTCCAGTGAATGACTCCGGGTCTTGGCCGGTCATTTGCATCCACGTTTCGAGGTTCATGCCTTGTCCCTGCAGTCGCATTGCCAATTGCTGCAGTTGTTCGGACATCTCGCCGTTGATCATTGAGTCAGGTACGGGTTCCTCAACTAGCCCGGCGAGCGCCGTGGCGGTGTTTTCTCGCATCGCGGCGTTGGCTTGGAAGGTACGCATCATTTTCATGCGTTGGATCGTCTCGGTTCGAAGTTCCTCTACTGATTCATGTTCAGTGTTGTCTTCGACCCATTGATCATTGAGCTCCGGGAGCACTTCTTCTTTAACCGAATTCACCTTTATTTCGAAGTCGATTGACACGTCTTCTTGCACTGGATGGTCGGCGCTGAAGTTGAGCTCGTCTCCTGCACTTGCCCCTTCGAGTTGGTTGTCGACCTCTTCGACAATGCCTCCGCTTCCTACCGAGTAGAGATAGTCGTCCGCTGTAAGTCCCGGGAGTGCCTCACCGTCGACTGTTCCCGCTATGTCGATCGATACCTGGTCGCCGCTAGTAGCAGAGCGTTCGACTTCGACAAGTTCAGCTGTCTGTCGAAGTTGAACATCGATTTGTTCTTGCACTTCTTCATCGCTGGGCGTTGGGTTCGGTATTTCAACTTCGAGGTCGGCGTAACCGTTTACGGCAATTGTGGGTCTGGTTTCTACGATTGCTTCAAAACAAACAAGCCCATCGTCCTGGCCGCTGGTCAGCGTAAGGTCGGGTGCTGCGATGACATCTACTGCTTCGGCGCGCACTGCGTCGGCGTAGTATCCCGGAATAGCGTCTTCGAGCGCTTGCGCTCTGGCGTATTCGCTACCAATGTGTGATTCAAGGACCGGTCGTGGGGCTTTTCCCTTTCGGAATCCGGGTACTCGCACTTCTTTGGCTATTTTTCGGAACGCTTCTTCGATTGCGCTTTCGAAAGTTTCTTGGTCAACCTCAACGGTGAGTTTGACCCGGGGGCCGAAAGCGCGTTCTTGTTGCTCTTCGGCTCCATCGGGGGCGTCCTCGACGGAGTCGCTAAGGGCGTCGAGGTCTGCTTGGTCAACTGGAGTAACGGTGGTCTTCACAGGGGCAGAATTCTATCGGGGTAGGTTGCTGTGTCCCCTACTGAGGTGGGGACCTTTGGTGGAGCGGGCGACGAGAATCGAACTCGCATCATCAGCTTGGAAGGCTGGGGTTCTAGCCATTGAACTACGCCCGCGAGCATCTTTAGGCTAGCGGGCGAGCAGGCCGACTACAGGTCAAATGGCAAGTCTGTGACTGTGGCTGGTCGCCAGCCGTCGTTGGTTTCGACCTTAAGTTTGGTTCCAGGGAGATTATTAGGAACTTCAATTACCCCAAGTCCTAAGTTTCTCTGAAATTTGTGGGAGTAGCAGATAATGCGTGTTTCCCCCGCGTATGTCCCGTTCGGATTTTGCAGTCCTACCGGAGTTGGATTGGCTTCTAACGGCTCACCGTCAATAAGCAGACCCTTGAGTTCTCTGGTCGGACCTTCAACTCTTTTCGCTATCAACGCTTCTTTGCCTACAAAGTCGTGTTCAACTCCTAGGTCTACGTATTGGCCGATGGCGCACTGGAAGGGATCACAATCTAAGTCAGCATCAGAACCCCACGAAAACAAAAAGTTTTCCATTCTTTCGAGGTTGTTCGGCCCACCGGCACGTATACCGAAATCTTTACCGGCGTTCCATATCAGGTCCCAGAGATCTGCGCCTTTCGCGCTGTCTTCTAAGAAGAGTTCGAAGCCGCCTTGCTTGCTCCACCCCGAGCGACATATCACTAGCGGGATTCCTTGATGGGTTATTCGTCGAAAGTGAAAGAATTTGAGTTCTTTTGTCCAGTCGCCAAAGACTTGCGCAATTAAGGCTGCAGCCATCGGTCCTTGCACAGCCAGAGGGCTCACGTCTGGTTCAGTTATCTCGACGTCGTAATCTCCTTCGCCCGCTATAGCTCGGGCCCACAACAAAATGTCCGAATCTGCGATTGAGAACCAGATTGTTTCCTCATCGACCCTAAGGACTACTGGGTCATTAATTAGGCGGCCTTCATGGTCGCAGAGCGGTGCGTATTTAGCTACGCCGATTTTGAGTTGCGACAAGTCTCGAGCGCTCATGTAGCGGCAGAGTTTCAGCGCATCAGGTCCATGTACTTGTACTTGGCGTTGACAACCAACGTCCCATATTGCGACACGTTCGGTCAACGCCTCATAATCTGCTTTCGGGTCGTCGGTAGCCACTGGCAACACGGTGCGGTTGTAGACCGAAGCTACGCGGATCCCCGACTCCACCGATCGCTCATAAAACGGTGAAAAGCGAACGCGCGGGCCCTTCGAAAGTTCCATGATTCGGAAAGATTCCATCATGCGAAATTAATACATCTTTTTAGGGGTCAAGTACCTCTTCGGAAAAACGCTAGATGACCTTGGTCGATAATACGTTTTAGGAACTCTGGCTCGTAAGCGGACTCGGGGTCGGCCCTTACTGATTCGTCAAGCAGAACGGCATCGTCTCCAACAAGAATTCGCCAATTCTCTTGTCGCACAGCATCAAGGATTATGGCCGCAGCCTCTGAAGCAGTGGTTGGCGCCTCGTCTCTGAACCGGTGGCCTTGGGCAATGACGAGGTCGCTGAGTTGATCATCTGACATTTGGTCGACAGCTACACCTCGCTCTGCGAGGTTTTTTCTGATTTGTTTCAGATCAGGGCCGCCGTGGGCTTCGGTGCTGTTGAGACCAATGTCGGTTCCTATGTGGCCGGGCATGACTACGTGTGCCATGACATGAGGAGCATGCAGCCTCAAGTCAATATTGAGTGCCTCTGTGAAACCCTTAACCGCAAATTTTGCGGCGCAGTAAGCAGTATGAGGCGTGGCGGGTCCCACGGTCGCCCAAAATCCGTTGATGCTGCTGGTGTTCACTAGATGTGCTTTAGGACTTCGAATGAGCATCGGCAAGAAAACTCGGCTTCCGTAGTAGACGCCGTACCAACAAACATCGAATGTTTTTTCCCAAGCCATTCGGTCTTCGTCGGTCACAAAGCTGCCTCCCCCACCTATTCCAGCGTTGTTGAATACGAGATCAAGGTGTTCAACTTGATGTCGAGCTTGTAGTTGATCGCGAAAGGCCAGCACGTCCGCCTCATCGGATACATCGCACAGATGCGTCGTCAGACGCACTTCGAATTGGGTCTCAGCCAAAGCTATTTCCGACGTTTCCTCCATCGCGTCTGCGTTTACGTCGCAGGTCGCTACATGGCAGCCACCTCTGATGAGCTGGCGCACTAGTTCGCGTCCCATTCCGGTACCGCCGCCCGTCACGACTGCCATCTTTCCCTCGAAATCGATCACACGCCCCCCTTTGAGATTTTCTATGGTCCCAGTAATCGGACAGCGGCGCCATCCGAGATCCCATATTTCGGCTCTTGAGAAACTGATAAGAATTTTGAGGGAACCTTGGATCACAGGTGAATTGGGCACACAATGTCAGCTATGAATCCTCTCTCAGTGCGGAGCCTGGTCCTGGTACTGGGCCTGCTTGTTGCTGCTAGTTGTTCCAGCAGCGAAGTTTCGTCCCCTATGTCATCGACCACGGTGGTTGACAGCGTTGCGTCGGACAGGTCGGATTCATTGCCGTCGACGCCTGCGAATAGCGAAACATCTACGACTTTGGCGAGCGGCGAGTTGGTACTGGATTCTGATGACCCGACGTTGGCTCTTGACCATACGGCCTACGCTCCGCTTTCAGATGCATTCGCTCCATCGGTAATGCCAGATAGCCCGATGGGGCGAATTGGCTACACCAGGTATGTATTTACACAAAGTGGAGATCAGGTCATCCCTGCTTTGGTTGAGGGCCCAAAGGGCAGTCAAACTCGGTGTCAAGTGGCCGAATTACCGTGCTCTTTTCAGGATCTCGAAGCTTTGTTCGATTCAGGGGAACCCATTCCGCCTGAGCTAAATATGACCTCGACGGAGTTGGAGATGTTGGTTCGTCAGTTAGGTCAAGTGCAAGGAACGTTAGATCGTTTCGCAGATGTAAATGACGCTTGCGCGGCTGGGTATTTCCCTGACCGTGCCCAGACTCCGAATATGGGCTCGCATTTCACGAATTTTCCGTTGCTTATCGATGGAAAATTTGATCCTTCGGCTCCCGAGATTTTGTTGTTCGTAGCTGCTGACGACTCTGCTCCGCCATTTGGGGCTCTTGGCCGCTGCAAAGATGGGGCGTGGAAAGGAGTTGACGTCGAGATTGCTGGTGCGGCGTTCTACATGCCGTTCGCTGCTGTTGGAAACGACCATTTTGAAGGTTTCAGCGGCCCTCTTGACAACTGGCACATTCACTACAACTTGTGTCGGCTAGCGGGTCAGGATGTGACCGTGTTGCCGTCCGTATGTGACGGCACAGAAGACGGCCCATTGGACAGGCCGCAGGGTGATGCCAGTGAAGGTTGGATGATTCATGCTTGGGCTGACCGCGAGCATGACAATCAGTTAGGGGCCTTTTCAATGTGGAATCCGAGCATTTGGCCGTTGGCCGATCCCAACGCTTCGGGCGCAGGTGTCATCGGGTCGCGGACAGCGAGCAACACCAACTTGATCGCTGATTTTGATTATCAGATTGCAGAAGATGCTGTACCGGGGAAGATTTCGTTCTTCAATTCGGACGCAGAAGCTCATAGTGTCACCGCTGGGACTCCTGAGAATCCGACCGGAGAATTCGATAGTGGCGTCGTCGGAGGGGGTTCCGCGGCAACTATTGAGATTTCTCAACCTGGAACTTACGAATTTTTCTGCTCACTGCACCCAGGCATGACCGGCTCCATCACTGTCGCTAGCAAGTGAACGGCTTCTGGCCCCGATCGCCCATGTTTGAGAGCGCCCAAAGTTTATCTCGTTGACGGAGGCCCACTTGCGTGGACGGCTAGCGGGCGCGCGTAACTTAGGCTGCCCTTCCTCACCGATTTTTGTAACGCTTTGAGGTTTACAGCACTGAGAAGAAAATCATGAGCATGCCGACCCAACTGGCTGCGAAAGCCAGGGTGCGGATATATGGAAGACCCATAATGTGGACCACTGCGTGTACCAGGCGCGCCCAGAAGAACAGCGCCGCCCCGGCAGTCGCATTGACGTCGGTCAGGTGGGCGATGATCACGAGGGCAGCAAAGGCGGGCAGATTTTCAACCATGTTGAGATGCGCTCGTTGGGCCCGCTGCGCCCAGGCTGCTGGCGCCGGGGGGTTCTCGGGATAGGTGAGGACGGTGCCAAGTCCTTGGCTTTGAATTCGTTCAAGTACGTATGGGAGCCACAGAACGATACAAAGAAAGGCGCTCCAGGCTAAATAGGTAAGTTCGGTTGACACGGCTTCTCCAATCAACAACGTGTACTCGCCAAGGTAGACCTACAACTTGGCCGTTGAGGTGACACGTGTTGGATTATTCCAGCTCTACCAATGGACAGGTGCGACGCCCACCACTCGGGTTGTGGATTCGGGCTCGTTCA